>Ga0114910_1000755_pt1 | contig 16247 bp, 16 predicted proteins | sample MalvireepMed_908_FD_83500 | JGI IMG/M metagenome (GOLD analysis project Ga0114910, IMG submission 83500) | Marine viral communities from the Global Malaspina Expedition - Malaspina viral metaG DeepMed_908 | ecosystem: Environmental > Aquatic > Marine > Oceanic | place: Mediterranean Sea...
GCACAAAGGCTTCTGCCTCCGAGACCTTCTGGCAGCAGACGCCAACGGATCCGCCAAGCCTTTGCTGCAGTTTGGCCACATCCACCGATTTGTGCATCTTGCCATGCGCCCGGAGCCGCACGCCCATCGCACTGGCCTGCTCACCCATCCTGGTGATGTTGCGCTCCAGTGCATCGAGATCGAGCACCAGGCACGGAGTCTGGATATCCTGCTCGCGCATGCCGGGCAGGGCGGGGACATCGTAGCCGACTTCGAGGCCTTCGAGTATGGGTGTTGCGTTCATGCTGCTCTCCTCAACCGGTCCACCCGGGCTGTCTGTCGAAACCGGTATTGCCGGGAGGCACTATGACGCCGGTTGGTGTGTTTTCAAAGAGCCCGGAATTGTGTGAACAGCTCGCTGTGCCGCCTGTCTTGAGCCGCCGCAGTGTTGACCCCGCCGGGACTATCGGCTTTTGTGTCCGGTGATTGCCCCTCATCGGAGGTGGCGGGTTGGCGGCGCATGCTTCGCCGCAGCAAATGCTGTAAAATATCCGGGAAGGATGAGACGATGAGATGGGCCTTGATCGATTTCGGCCATGCGTTTTACCGGCCACTCATCCGGCGGGTCATTATTCTTGGTCTGCTCCTGGTCTGGACTGCGGTGGAGTTTATTTCGGGATCCACCGGTTGGGCGGTCTTTTTCGTGGCGCTTTCGGCCTATGCCGGGTGGGGCTTCTTCCTGTCCGGACAGGCCGATGGCCCTGTTGCTGAAACTGACGGCAAGGATCAGGCACCGCCCGCCGATGCCGGCAAATGAAGACTTTGGCGGCTGCGCGCGCCTGACCTCAGGCACCGTGGCGGAAAACATCGGTTTCCAGGCAGGAATTTGAACGATCGGGGGCTTGTGGCGGCGATTATGCCGGTCTATAAGCCAGCCGCTGGTCACGGAGTGTAGCGCAGCCTGGTAGCGCACGTCGTTCGGGACGACGGGGTCGGAGGTTCGAATCCTCTCACTCCGACCAGCTAAATCAAGAGTTTCGCGATTTGTCGGCAGTCTACCGCCCCCGCACCGCCCCCAATATACCCCTGAAAACCCATACCTGCGATTTGAACTTACCCCCTGTTAGGTTCATCAAGCGTGCGTTGGTTACAACGTTTGCGGGCTTACCCAACTGTTTTCTGGCTCACGAAGGCAGCGCTTTCCGAGACCCGTATTGGTTTATTGGAAGACGTTATGTGCGCTAGCCAATAATCACCATATCCTCGATCTCAAAAGGTCCACTTGGGAAAATGCGGTTGTGTGACTGGTTCCACACAGCCTTCACAAAGACATCGCCCGAATCCATAAATGACCAGAACACCTTTTTGTACTCTGCGTGTTCCGAACGGATTTTCAGCGCATTATTATCTGATTGAAGTCGGCCAGTTTCGCCGTCATCCTTGATCTCAACCAGCGCTATGCTGTCTTTGGTCCTACGGCCAGAAATGCCAACCACAAAGTCAGGAAAAAATCTCTTGCCAGTAGGCAAGATCAGACGTGTGGCCCAAGTCGCGTTCTCTGGATTTCTAAGCCACCACTTCACCAATCCGGTTTCATCGCGGTCGAGCATTTGGGCAAAAGCCAATTCTGGCCTGTTAAATCTGCCAATGAATGCGCCGTATGCACCCTTGGCCGCACGGGCCGCGTCACGTGCCCCAAAGTCCTGTTCAGGTATCGGCTGATTGGTTTCTAGGCGAATATGCAGGCTTTGGGAAACCCGAACCGCTTCCTTCAGAGCTTGAGGGTGACGAAGGATTGCCAGGTTTATGGTGCGCCGGACATCGCGTTGGGTCGCATCAATACCCTGATTATTGCAGATGCGGGTCACTTCAGCCTCGATCGCCTCACGGATGCGGCGCGGATCAATGCCATCATTGAACATCAGCTGCATCTGCGCTTGTTCCGCAATTCGTGCAGCTGACATCCTGACACTCAGGTTCCTTTGATCCGTCTGGCCAGCGTTAAAAAGATCGCGCATTGAAAGCTCGGCGTTGGTGTTTACCGCCAGGAGCATGGATGTCATGGGGACGATTCTGCAAAACTCGCGGGCAATCTGAGGACAAAGATCGCCTTCAATGTCGAACAGGTTCGGTAATTCTTCGCGAATGAGGGCGGTGGGTATGCCTAGATCATTGCGCAACCGATACTTGATCTGGTTTTCCTGCGGTGATGGCTGCGTCGACATCACTCGTGGTGAAAGTACATCTGGCAAGTTTGGAAACAGAGGGGGATTTGCTGGTGCCGATAACCCCTCTACTGCATAAAGGGCACTTTCCTGACGTAGCAATGATGCAGATGAATAGCTGGAGTTTAGTAGCCCCATTGATATCTGGCGCTCGGACCGATCGCGATCAGCTTCACCCTCTATGGATTGAACTGGTGGCGGTGGCAGCATAATTGCCCCTAAGGTCTCGGCTGCATGTTCATCGTTGCCAAGGACATGAACGTCCAACGTATCAGTCAGCACCGCAATCCCCTCTCGCACAGCTTTGAGATCGGCGGCAGCTTCATCAAGCCCGACCTGCAGCTCGGGGTCCGACATAAAGACATAGCCACGGTCAAGCAGAGGCTCAGTGCCATGCAGAGGGCGCACAAGGGGATGTACCCGCATGATCCGACCGACTATTTGCAAACCGAAATCCCGCCCCCGACTGGGACGTACGGATACCAGCGTCCACGCACGCGGCGCGTCAAAGCCTGTCGCCACGGCGAGCTTAAACACCAGCACCTCGATCTCAGGATCATAAGCCAAGGTATGGAATGCTGGATCGGGCTCGCCTGATGTATGAACGGCTATCGCCTTTTCAGGCACCCCAATCTCGATCAACCGTTCTTTGACTCGCGCTACGGGGTCTTCCGCACCTTCCTGTTGGTCCTCAACCTGCACCAACATCAAAGGAGTGACGTTGATCCCCTTTTCAACAAGTCGGTCTTTTATGAAGGTATGCTGTGACCAACCCGCGGTCAGCGTAGCGACCTCGGTGTCAATTAGCGCACGATCTTCATCCTTGAACCGCAAGATGCCGACCATAAGGCCAATCTTGTTCAATCCCGCCAGAACAACAGCATCACGTGAGACGGTGACACGACTTGCAACTTTCAGCCCTGCGTCGCGTTCGAACTTTTCCAGCTTGGCATCGTTCGGCGTGGCCGTGGCGAGGACCGTAAAATCAGGTGACATGACATTAAGAAAGAAGTCAGCGGTGGCTGCAGCACCCGAACCGAAATTCAGATGGGCTTCATCGATGACTACACCGATCCTGAAACCGCGCTCGCGCAGCTCGGCAATCATGCTGTCTATTGACAGCGACGTCTCCTTGTCCGTGCGAACCTTCCGACTTTCTTTCTTAATCACCGCCACAGAAGCCCAGGTCTGCACAAAAACATCGCCATCACGTGCTGCACTTGCCTCGCGGTCAGCATAGACGTCACGCTGTCTCAATGCACTGCATTGAGCGATCAAGGCACTACGCGTCTGGGTCACCAGGCCCGCATAAGGCGCGAACCAGAACCATACAGTTTTGGCATCCAACTGCCCTCGAACGGCCTCCAGCGCCCGACCCAACATAAGGGTCTTTCCTGAGCCTGTTGGCGCTTGCAGTAGGATTACTGCCAACTCGCGAGCGATCCGTTCGCGATGTTCTGGCTGACGCACATGGAGGCCTGACACGGTGTGTAGCGTCTCGGCTATGGCATCGACGGCCTTCTGTTGGTAAGGGGCAAGCGACAGGCGAAAGTCAGTGGCACCACTCATTGTCGGAACCTTCCGACCAATTCGGTCCTAACTGACCGCACATCCAAAGTTTCACCAAGCGCTGCTGTGATCTGGCCTGGAGCCCAAGCATAAACAAAGGCATTTTCGCGCCGCTCCGCAACGCCGCGTAGGTAGTCAAGCAGTTCGGAGCTTACTCGATCTGCAAAGATCAGTGTCTGCTGTTCAGTCTTATGTTCCTGCCATGGGGCCTGAGTATAGTGGGTTAACGGCAGGCGATGCAGCGCTTCCAGCGAGGTCCAAACTTCTTCGGGTGCAAAGTCTTGGTCGAGGTCTTCAAACTCAATCTCGTGGCAGCGCAAATAGGCAAATTCTGCCGACATTTCTGCGAATTTCTTATCATGTGAAGCATTCAGGCGACGGAGGCGTTCAGCAGTAACATCACGACATAGATTCTTGTCGGGATCGTCCATGGTATGTTCAGTCGACGACACCATTATGAAGCTGCGATCCCCGCCATCTTCTGAATTTAGCTCCATGACTGCTTGTGCGGTGGTTGCCGATCCCGCGAAGAAATCAAGTATGGTATCTCCGGGTGCCGTAGATTGACGTAAGAGCTCACGCAATAGTGAGACTGGCTTGGCGTAATTAAATGCTTTCGAGCCGAAAACAGATTTGATTGTTTTTGAGCCCTCATCATTCGTCCCTGAAACAATTGAATTTTCATGGGATGAAGTAGTTTCAATTTCGCTCCGAGGCGTGATCCAGCTGGATAGTGGTTGGGTGTGATATCGTAGTTCACTCTTGAACCTCTTAAAGCGAGGCGTACCGAATCCCACTTTTTTCCCTACCCAAAATCGAAAATCTGGAAGATCGGGCCTGATAAAGAGTGTTTGGCGGCTCCGAGGAACTTTGCCAGTCTCGACATCTCTTCTCAGCTCTTCCTCAGTTTCCCAGACGCGAACCTCTTGCTCTTCAGGGAAAAGAACTTGCCCATCTGAAATAAACTGCTCGATAAATTTTGTTTTGATTTTGGCATTTGGGGATAAAGTTTTGGATACATACGCCCAAACACGATCGGGATTACAAGGGTACCATATTTCGGTTTTCGGGTCTTGAAGAGGATAGTACGCCTTCCCAGCCCTGCTATCATTATAGGATACCGAGACTGTAAGATTGTCATCGCGCCAATCACCACGCGGATCGCCATCAGGGTTGGAATATTTCTCAAATGTCTTTTCAGTGCCCCCAAATCGAAAACCAGCTTTTGCGTACGCTAGGACGTGTTCGTGGTTGACTGAGAAAAATCTATCACCGCCTTCATTTCCTCCAGTTCGTACACGCCAAGCAAATGACCCAATGCGCATCCCTGGCATAGCCTCATCCATCAGCAGTTCCAGCTTTGCGCGCTGATCATCATTGATCGAAACAAATATCACCCCATCCTCGGCCAGCAAGTCACGGGCCAAGGTCAGGCGGCGGAATAAGAATTCGAGCCAAGTCGATTGAAAATAGGCATCCTCTGGGTTTGCGTAGTGGTCGTTATAGACCCAGTCTTTCGAGCCAGTATTATAGGGCGGGTCGATATATATGCACTTGATTTGTCCCGCCATGGTCATGCGCAGCCAGCGCAGAGCGTCATAGTTGTCGCCCTCAATGACCATGTTGCGCCATGGCGCAGGCTTGTCCGATAGTTCCGGTATGATCGTGGTGGCAACAAAATTGGCGTCTACCGCATTGTCTGCCTCGATCTCGTCCCTCTCCCAGACCAACCCCAACTTTTTTGCCCGGTCACGTTTTTTGAGCAACTCGATCAGTTGCTCGCGGGAAAGATCGTCGTACTTGCTCATGTGTGTTCCGAACATGCAGGGCGGACAATGCCGCTGGTCTAGATTCAGCTGTCCCAAATGAATGATTCTTTGAAACTTCGAAGTGCCTGAAATCGATACACCAGCGACAACTTCGCCTCAACGTTTCGATGGCGCGAAAGGGCTATGGCATTCTTCCAGAGTGGCAAACTTCAGGGCTTTAAAGCCTCGGTCCCTTCGGCTTCGTTGGGTCCTGATCGTCTTGAGAACCATTAGATGTTGATTTGGGTGTGCATGTTTGAGCAACTCCTACGGGAGCATCGGCGACTTGCACGGGCGTAGTTTCGCGCAGCCAAGCCAAAGTGGATTGCAGAAGTTTGACGTCGGTGTCTTCATCTTTTCCGCTGGGCACAAAACAACGGATCAAATCAGTCCATTCATCGTACATCTGAATATGATCAAGCCACCTAAGCGAATCCGCTGGGGCACATTTGCGCAATTCAATCATGGCATCACGTCGCGGCCCGCCTCCCCTACGAATGTCATTGAAGAGCACGGCATATGATATTTTTCCGTGTGCCTGGATCAATTCCAAATACCTTTTCGGAACCCCCAGTTTTCGGGCTAGATCGGCCCGTTTTTGGGCCGTTGAAGACGGGCGTGGAGGAGAATAGGAAATGTCAGTGGGACCATCTGCTGGCGCTGGTGTTCGGCTGAGCAGGGCCGCAAAGATGGCAAAAAGCTGCAAGGTGACTGACGTCGCGATATCGATTGGTCTCTTGCGTCTGATCTGTAGCATGCGCTTGCGCAGCCTGTCATAGCAATCACGCTCTTTCTGTCGTTTCCTGGTTTTCATAGTGTCAGCCTCCTTTCAACATTATATGTCGGAGGCATTGTCTTCTGCGTATCCGCCGATAGGATTTGTTTGCCAGCGTTCTGGAGTTGTTGAATTTGACGCTTCAGTCTGACCACCTGAGGCTCGAAAATGGATTGAACCCATACAGCCATTTCTTTGGCGCGCTGAAGGAGGTCATCAAAATCAACTGCTGCCAGACGGTGAAGAAAAAGTTGCTCTTGTTGGCGATCATTGATTAGCGGCGAGAGAGGCGATCCAATCGTTCGCCGACCTCTCTCAGTGCCACGGCCTGCTGACGCTGGGCTGCCAGAATATGGTCCAGCACGTTCATTAGCTGGGCGATACGGTCTGGGCCCTCTGGTGCTTTCAACAGAGACAGGAGCGGCAAGAGGCTCTTTGTGTTCTGCTCGACTGTTGTCAGCATCCGCTCGGATGCGGAAATTATTTCCGTCATATTCAAATCCTTCCATAAACTTTGAAAATGCGGCGCGTGACGTGCCGACCGCCCGATTTGCCGCCGCAACGAACTCGCCAGAGCTGTTGATGAAGACATGGCCCTTCTTACCATTTGCCAGTTTCAGCCCTTGGTACTGAACTTCAGAAAAGAAGACGTCACGCCCGCTTGCGAAAGCACTTTTGAGTTTGGTTCGGTCAAAGCAGGGTGAGATGCGTTCCGCCTTTTTGCGTGCGACGTCTGAAAATGCATCGATCCTTTGGGAGCGGCGTTCTGGGCGAGTCAGCTGAACGGTTTCGCCCTGATCAAGCTCATAAGCTCTCGCCAATTTTTCAAGACGAGCGAAATCATGGCGACAGTCGAGTACACGAAGGCTGGCGGGATCAACTTCAGCAATCGCTAAATGGAAATGAGACCGCCCCTTCTTGATATGTCTGACAATGAGGCGGGGCCGATCTGGCCCAATCTTAAATTCATCATCAATCGAGCGGAAGAATTGAGTGAGTTGGGACGGCGACATGTCGCGTTCCGAAGAAATCGAAAAGTGACGGATGCTGTAGCGGCAACCCTTCACGGCAGCCAGAACATGGGCATCTTGAAGAGCTTGGCGGTCGCCTGCAAGAACCTCAATGCGCTCGTTTTCATCCGTCTTGTCGAGGAGGTGGCGGGCAAGAAATTGGGGACCACTTTTGCGGCTGATACGCGTGCTCTGGATGATCATCTGATGATCTCCCGAATCCGGTCACGCAATCGGTTTACACCCTCAAGGGTATTGGCAAGTTCGGCATCATGCCCGGAAAGCTTGCCGCTGTTGGCGCGCCTCACCAGCTGATTGACGTTGCCACCAATGCGGCCCAGTTGCCCAAGAAGCTTGGTAAGACATTTGATGTCTGTATGGTCAAAGGTCCTGGACGGCAGACGGACACCCAAGGCTGCACGGCGCATCAAATCCGATAATGAAAGACCTCGTGCAACTGCCAGGTCTTTCATTGCCCGAACTTCGGCATTTGATGCACGAATTCGAATGACCTGATCACGCATGTGTCCTCCTCATCATAACGCCCCCAGGAAGGGGCTAGAGGGGGTTCACGGGGGAGATTTCTCCCCCTGACCAGTTGTCATGCGCTGTAGGCACAAGACATTGCTGGCTTCCCCACTGTTTTCTATGAATGATGATGAGCTCGAAGTTCGGCCGGCGCAAACTGAGACGAAAAAGGGGCTATCCACATTTGGTCAAACTCGGCCCTTTGCGGACTTTGGCGACCTCGTCAAATGCTGCATCGCAGCTACAACATTGCTGCCACTGCTAAAGCACCCACGGTTCTTGATGGATCAATCTCGGCGCATCGGACAAACCGACCATGTCGGAAGCGATACAGAATTCCGCAAACGCGTCTTTTGCAACAATTACACACTGAACAACGTATCAATTATCGGACAAGCTGGCACGTCACCCTTGCCGCACTCTGCAGCCATTGATCGCAGCGATTTTTCCAGTCGACGCAGGTCGGACAGCTTCTTTTTGACGGTCGCCAGATGGTCGACGGTCATGGCATGGACCTCTCCACAAGTGAAGTCTGCACGGTCAACCATTTGCAGCAGCGCTCTGATCTCCTCGATACTGAAACCCAATTCACGACAACGCTTGATGAAAAACAAACGCTTGAGCTGGTCGTGATTGTACTGCCGATTTCCGCCCTCTGTTCGATCTGGTTTAGGCATGATGCCGATACGCTCGTAATACCGAATGGTTTCAATGTTAACCGTCGTCTCACGCGACAACGCACCAATCGCATAGCCTCGCGTTTTTGTGATCTCGGACATGAATAACTGCCTTGCATCTGTAGCCACTACAGATCGCAGAATACTCTCGTGATCAAAATCTTGCGAGCAAATTCATGAGTGAAATTACGAGTACGGCAACGACTGAACCCCCATCTGGCGATGATTCAAGCAAAGCTAAGCTGATAGCGGCAGGCGGAATTCTGGGCGCAGTTGCCGCTTCCACGTGCTGCGTCATCCCACTGATGCTGTTCAGTCTTGGAATTAGCGGGGCCTGGATCGGTCAGCTGACAGCGCTGTCCGCCTATCAACCGATCTTCATTACGATCACGCTCGGATTTCTTGGATACGGATATTGGTTGGTCTACCGCAAGCCAAAGGTCGCATGTACTGAGGGAGAGGCATGCGCGAGACCGCTTCCCAATGTCATTGTCAAATCTGGCCTCTGGTTTGCAACCGCTTTGATATTGCTGGCCTTCGCGTGGCCATATCTCGTGCCACTCATTCTCGAATAAGAAAAAGGAACCGTCATGAAAAAGCTGATCCCTTCAATTGTATTTGCGATGCTCACTACGGCTTCATCAGTAGCAACCGCCGCAGAGCAAACAATCAAACTCTCCGTGCCAGACATGACCTGTGTCAGCTGCCCCTATATGGTCAAGCAAGCCATATCTGCCGTTGACGGCATCAAGGCCGTGAAAGCGACAATGGAAGACCGCTCGGCAACCGTGACCTATGACGATACGGTCACGAGCATCGAGGTGATTCAGCAAGCGACGGCCGATATCGGCTACCCTTCTTCGCTTTATGCGGTGAAAGGCGGATCATGACCGACAAAGGCATTCTCACAACAGGCGTGGTAGGCGCGATCATCGCTGCTTTGTGCTGTTTCACGCCAGTTCTGGTTATCCTGTTTGGCGTAGTGGGGCTTTCCGCCGTCGTCGGGTATCTCGATTACGTGCTGCTTCCAGCTCTCGCGTTCTTTGTCCTACTGACGCTCTATGCCCTTTGGCGCAGGAAGCGCCGCATTCAAGCTTCATAAATTCAAATACCAAAGGTGTTTTATGTCTGATTATCGCGTCAACAAAAACAATGGTTCTTACGATGTCGCCGTTATTGGAGCGGGATCGGCTGGCTTCTCCGCCGCTATCACGGCTGCAGAAGAAGGCGCTCAGGTGGCTTTGATTGGTCACGGGACGATTGGCGGAACCTGTGTTAATTTCGGCTGCGTACCCTCCAAAGCCCTGATACGGGCGGCTGAAACCCTGCATGTGGCCCATGCCGCTGAACGTTTTGACGGAATTGAGGCATCGGCTCGGGTCACGAATTGGGGGGCAGCGGTCAGGCAAAAACAGGATTTGGTCGACGGCCTCCGCAAAGCCAAATACAGCGATGTCCTGAAAAACTATAGCTCCGTGGCCTATCTCGAAGGTGAGGCTGTGTTTTCACAGGACGGAAAACTCACGGTCAATGGGAATGCCATTGACACAAAGAAGATCATCATCGCAACAGGAGCGCGGCCCGCGATGCCATCAATCGAAGGCATCGAGAATGTTCCTTACCTGACCAGCACCACCGCTCTGGAGCTGGAGACGCTGCCAGCATCGTTGCTGGTGATTGGCGCGGGCTATATCGGGGCAGAGATTGCGCAAGTGTTTGCCCGTGCGGGGGTAAAAGTCACGATCATCAGTCGGCGCGGGCTAGTACCAGAAGCAGAACCTGAAATTGGAGAAGCTCTTACTGGCTACTTTGAAGACGAAGGAATCAATCTCGTCAGCGGCATCACCTATGATCGAATCGAGGCGAGGGGCAGTTCCATCGTTCTCACGGTTCAAGATGGAGGCGCAACCAGAGAAATCACGTCCGAAAAGGTGCTTATCGCCACTGGTCGAACACCGAACACTGAACGCCTGAACCTCGCTTCGGCAGGCATCGAGCTTACGGCCAACAACGGTGTGAAAGTGGATGCTCAGATGCGCTCGACACGCGATTGCATCTATGCTGCAGGTGATGTGACGGGACAGGACCAATTCGTCTACATGGCTGCTTATGGCGCAAAGATCGCTGCCAAAAATGCCATGAACGGCAATTCCCTGTCCTATGACAACTCGGCGATGCCTGCGGTTGTCTTCACCGATCCGCAGGTCGCCAGTGTTGGGCTGACCGAAGCCCAGGCAAGGCAACGCGGGTTAGAAATTCGAACATCTGTCCTGACGCTCGACAACGTTCCCAGAGCATTGGCAGCGCGTGACACCCGTGGTCTGATAAAGCTGGTCGCTGACAGAAATACCAAAAAACTCATCGGAGCACATATTCTGGCACCCGAAGGGTCTGACAGTATTCAGACCGCCGTTCTCGCCATCAAAATGGGCATGACCTATGAGGAATTGGGTGGGACGATCTTCCCCTATCTGACCACCGTTGAGGGATTGAAGCTAGCCGCCCAAACTTTCGATATTGATGTGAAAATGCTGTCCTGTTGCGCGGGGTAGCCGTCGCAAAAACGATACGTCGGATGGACGTCCGCCTTTCGCAAATTGACATAACCTCTGCGCAGTTGCAGCGAAAGACCGCTCCCCGCCCATTTCAGCCGACCGCTGCATTGCCTTATTGCCATCTGTCTGCAAATGCCGTGCCCCCAGGACGAAACAAAATGAGCATATCGGAGAATTCAGCATCGCGCCGCATGGCGGGAATTCGGGCATTCGCGTATGAAGAAATGGGAGACAAAGGCTGCCGCAGGAGGTCGCGCTTGTCGCGATCCGGGATCGACCGCCGCCAATTTCGAATTCAATATTGTTGACGTTTCGAAACTCGAAATGCCTGAATAGCCAAAAAAGCTCGGTTCTCGGCATCACGTACATGTACGTTACGGGTAAATCTTCAGAATTGAGACGGTCGAGTGATCGTTCAGGGTTCGAAATGATTGTTTCGATTTTCGAAGTGATCGGTTCGAGTTTCGAACTATCGGATTTCGACGGGCTGTCAAAATTTCGAATTTCGAAATCTTTAATTCGAGTTTCGAACAATCAGTTTTCTCCGAAGGTCGAGCCGTCAAGGTCTGGCGCAGCGGATTGGTGCGGGCGCAGGCGCGCTAACGCCGAGCCTCGGTCCGTCAGTCACACCTTTACGGGCGTTGTGTTCTTGATAATCAACAGCCTGTTGATGTTTTCCATCAACTGGCTAGGCCAGCGCCAATGAGCGGCAACTGTGAACTGCCACATAATCAAGTTTCCAGAGCCGTCAGATGGGGTTTGTCGTCGAATATCATGTCGGGTTCATCCAAGAGATCATGATGTGTCTGACGGGCCTGTGCTAGAGATTCCTGAGCCGCAATCCAGGCTTCATGGTTTTCGATTAGCCGAATATCATCGTCGTCCGCTTCGGTTCCGGCCATGAAAACCATTTCGACGTCTTCATTTTTTCCGATTCTGGATGTCGGCAAATTGGTTTGGCTCTTTGCTGTCTTGCAAGTATCCATGCTTTCATCTGTTTTATGAATGAGCGACCCTGCGGGTTCCTTTTTATCTATACACTCGCTGGCACAAATTTGCTGACAGGCTTCAAAATGCCGATAAGCGGTCGATCTGGAGACGCCTGCTCTTGATGCCAGCTTTTCGGGGCTAAGGTTTTCGGACCGTTCAAGCATCGTCCGATAAACGGCAATCAGCTTTTCAAGGCTTCGGCTCTTTCGGACGCCATTTGAATAACGCGAACCTGCTCTCTGGCGCTCCCGGACGCTTTTCATGTTCTCGACAACATGGAGAATTTGCCCGCGATTCCGTCGCCCCTGAAGCTTGCTGGGGTCGAAATCAACAGACATGTAATCAGCAACCTTGCTGATCACGTATGCCACCTTCAGCTCGTCCAGGCCCGCCCCCTTGGCGAACTTTTCAAGCGCTACATGCAGGTGATCAGCGAGTGCCGTTCTGGGTCCAGTAATGCGGGCGTCAGCATTGAAATGCCAATCGACCAACAGCTTGGCAGCTTGTTCGCGAAGGTTGTTGAACAGGGCATTGGATGGAGTAATGCCCATGCCGGATTGTACGACCGCAGCATGTCGAACCAGCTTTTGACGGTTTGCTTTCATGTCCACACATTTGCTGAATTCGGCAAGTGACGGCATATGCTGCCCGTTCGGGGTGATCGTGTGCCATATTGGCGAAACTGGGTTTTTCATGCGCATCGTCGTCGCAGGTGCAGCAGGATCAGCTCCTATATCCAGCATGGCTTTGCATAGACCATTGTAGACTCCGACAAGAAGGCGGACGATGTCCTTGCGGCAACGTTGATCTTCGGAATTCCATACCGCCCTGCCTGGGGGCAGAAGAAAGATGAAATGCGGCCGCCTGTATGTGCCGTCGCCCATCAAGTCGCCCACGATGATGTGAGGTAGACACGGAATTTTTCTGGCCTTCACCAGCAGCTCTAGCTCATGCAGGAGATGGTCGGGCGATTGGAAAACACCGTCACAATCGATGCGGATCGCTCCCAGAAACTCTTTGTTGAGTTCGATATAGGGGTAATCCAGCGTCAGAAGTTTTGAGCGTGATTGAACCTCAAGCCTGGCCTTGTCATTCGATGCCCTTGCTTTCCCGCCAACGGGCACGAGGCTGACAAACAACTTGAGGACTGGATTGTCTTCTGATCGAAGGCCTGGCTCCGTAAACGGCTGCCGATAACGACCCGCGATTTCCATCGGGAAAGGCAGCACATACCCATTCTCAAGCCGCTCGTGCACCATACGGCGCAACTCATCAGCCTCTATCTGATATCGGTTTGTCTCGGGTTTTGGCTTATCTGGGGATTTAGGCTTGGCTTGTTTTTTGGCCTTTTTCTCGGCTCTTTTGCGCTGGGCCTCAGCGTATCTCGACTCAAATGCCAACAGGCCGCAATCAGTAACATCACTGAGTTCTATTGGTGCGTTTTCCAGCGAAATGATCGGCGCATTTTCTACAGATTTTTCAAACGCATTATAGTGGTTTATAGTCATCAAACATCTCCATGAAAAAGCCGCATAGGGTTCCAGCCCATTGACCGCGGCTTTTTCTATGTTCGATGCAGTTCATGCATGAATCAAGCGCCGATCAAATAATTCATCGAGCAAAATAGGACGAAAAACATAATACATATGGTAGTGGAGGCGTTCTCAATAAATAAATTTCGTCGCGAACAAGTTTCTCTTAAGCATAACCTACGTATACCGTTTTGTGTGGATGTCCTGTTTACTTGTTATTAATGCCGAATTAGTTCTTAATAGTCGCATAATGTATTTAGTGGTATGCGTAGCATGCGCATGGGAAAGCGCTTCAACCCGATAATCGCGCCCTATCAATCTTTCGAACATCGGAACGCCACTGCTGGAGTCTGTAGGCGATCTGATGTCGCAGACAAGCATGGGCTGCATGCGCCTAATCATGCTTCACGTTATTAACCAAAGCATCAGGTTTAGGAGAGGGCGACCTTATGGCCGTGCCATTTCTTAAGGCTTGCAGTTGAAATTATTGCCCGAGGTCGCTTTTTAGTGGTTACGAAACCCTGAGGTGCAGTTATGGATGAGGATGATGACAAAACGGCGCTGCAGCTGACGCAGGAACTGCTCGATGATCTCGATGGATTCATCGTTGAAGTCGAGCAGAAATCAGCCGTCTATGACGATCATCTCGATTATCTAAAGTCTGGTGCGATGCCTTACCCCGTCGACTTTGACACTCCTGTCAAGGTTGAGGATGCCGTTCTTCTCCCCGAGCTTGGTGGACATTGGGCGGTTAATCCGGAATTCTCGGTGCCCAGCCAGACGCATGCAGTCAAGACACTTAGGAAAGCAATATCGGACGGCTTGCTAGCGGTCGAAAAACCCAACACGAAGAACCAATTCTTGACACGTAAAATGATCCAGGAGTGGCGTGAATCATGCCGAGACCAGTCCAACCGCCCAGACTTCTCCTCCGTAAAGAACGTCGAGACCAAAACGGCAAAATCACACATCTACCGCAATGGCGCATCCACGACCGAGGAGAAAAAATTAATACAGGATGCGGCGAGGGCGAGTTTGAACGCGCTAAAGAAGCTCTGAACGCATACATCATTGCGCAGCACAATGCGCAACCAGTGCCGTCAGGTGGATCGCCCGAGACTGTCCTTATTGGTGATCTGATCAGCTATTACCTAAAGCGCAATGAAAAGAAAATTGCGGCGATGAGTAAGGACAACAAACGGGATTTCATCGCCCGCTTCGAGCGCCTAATCGATTTCTGGGGCGACAAATATGTCATCGAAATCGACGAAAACAGTTGCGCCGATTATCAGGAATTCGGCAAGCCGTTGGCTGATACGACACATCGCAAACATCTCGAATACCTGCGTGCTGTGATCGGATTCGGAGCCAAAAAGCGCAAGGTCATTATGGCTGGACTAGAAATCGATTACGATATGCCAGCCAAATCGAAAGCGAGAGTTACCTGGTATGAGCGTGATCAGATCGCTCAACTGGTGCGAACTGCTTACCGCCGCCAGCGGCAGGGCGGAACGAAGACATCAGTGCATCTGGCGAGATTTATCCTAACTGCTATCTACACGGGGACACGCTCAGATCGCATCCAGAGAGCCAGCTTCATCAGAGAGTATGGGAGGCCGTGGATTGATCTAGAGAGTGGAATTTTTTATCGGGCTGGTGTCGGCGAAAAAGTAGCTGACAACAAGCGTGCCGATCCTGTCCGCATTCCCGCAGGCCTATTGTCGCACATGCGGCGCTGGCATAAGAACGGCGCTCGATATCTGATCGAAGTCAATGGCGAGCCGACTGGGACCTGTCGCTCGTCATTCAGGCGACTGGTGATTGATGTCCTCGGGAAAGAGCAGGCAGTCGGCTATAATCGACACACGCTGCGGCATACATGCGCAACATGGCTTATTAGAGCGCGTCATCCGATCGATGACATCGCTAGATATCTGAGCTGCACGCCAAAAATGATTGAGGATGTTTACGGACATTTTCATCCTGAATGGATGCTGGATACCATCAACGCATTTGGACATCAGAGAGAGAAAAGGGTGTCTGCGCTTCAGCTCAAAAAGCAGCAGTATCAAAAAGCTATGCAGGAGCAGGACGAGGACGCTGCATAAAAATACCGCCCCCTGTTTGCCCCCGTATCAACGGGAATCATAGGGAACCAACGGGAACGAACGGGGAGTTTTGGGGGCGGCGAGTGTAATAAAATCAATGATTTGATCAGCTGTACCATCCTTCGGGACGACGGGGTCGGAGGTTCGAATCCTCTCACTCCGACCAGACTTTTTTCAAAACAGTGAAAGACATCATCAGTGCCACAGCGCGGCGCGTAATGACGTGCGCGCAAAAGCTGATGTGAACTTTGCAATGCCAGTGACAATTCAGAGTGCATTGGAACGCGCCACTCTGGAAGGGTGCTTGTCATGGCTGCGCAGTGCGGGCTCCGGAGCATGCTCGAGCAGGAAGTCGATAAAGGCGCGTACGCGCGGCAGGTGTTGCCGTCCGGGCGGCATCAGCGCCGTGATCGGCACCGCCTCCGAGACATGGCAGTCGACCAATAGCGGCTTAAGCAACCCGTCGCGAATGGCATCCTCGACAACAAAGC
>Ga0114910_1000760_pt1 | contig 16179 bp, 9 predicted proteins | sample MalvireepMed_908_FD_83500 | JGI IMG/M metagenome (GOLD analysis project Ga0114910, IMG submission 83500) | Marine viral communities from the Global Malaspina Expedition - Malaspina viral metaG DeepMed_908 | ecosystem: Environmental > Aquatic > Marine > Oceanic | place: Mediterranean Sea...
GAGATGTGCAAGACGATGATGGAGACGACAGACATGCAGACAATCGCGCTCGTCGACGACGACCGCAACATCCTTACCTCGGTTTCGATCGCACTCGAAGCAGAAGGGTATCGTGTTGAAACCTACACCGACGGCGCCTCCGCACTGGACGGACTGCAGGCCCGTCCTCCGCAGCTTGCTATTTTCGATATCAAGATGCCGCGCATGGACGGCATGGAGCTTCTGCGCCGGTTGCGCCAGAAATCCGATATTCCGGTGATCTTTCTCACCTCCAAGGATGAAGAGATCGATGAACTGTTCGGCCTCAAGATGGGTGCCGACGATTTCATCACCAAACCCTTCTCGCAGCGGCTTCTGGTCGAACGGGTCAAGGCGGTGTTGCGCCGCGCCGCCAACCGCGAAGCGGCAGCCGCAGCGCCGGGACGGGCTGATGCCGCGCCGACCAAGTCGCTGGAGCGCGGTAGCCTGGTCATGGACCAGGAGCGCCACACCTGCACCTGGAAGAACGAGCCGGTGACGCTGACGGTGACTGAATTCCTGATCCTGCAGTCGCTCGCCCAGCGGCCCGGCGTGGTCAAGAGCAGGGATGCGCTGATGGATGCGGCCTATGATGAACAGGTCTATGTTGATGACCGCACCATTGACAGCCACATCAAGCGTCTGCGCAAGAAATTCAAGATGGTCGATGATGATTTCGACATGATCGAAACCCTTTACGGGGTCGGTTACCGGTTCAAGGAAGCGGCATGACACCCGCTGCCTCCATCATGAGGCTGCGGGATCTGGCACAAAGCGCACATGGCGATTGAAACTGAGGACAATGCGGACGGCAAGGACTCATCTCCTTCCGATATCCGGACCCTGACAAGCTGGGCGCACCCGGTCAAGCTGGTGCGCCGGCTGTTCGGGCACCTCATCTTTTCGAGCCTGACCCGCCGCATTCTGTTTCTCAATCTTGCGGCGCTGATCGTTCTGGTATCGGGTATCCTTTATCTCAACCAGTTCCGGGAAGGCCTGATTGACGCCCGGGTTGAGAGCCTCTTGACCCAGGGAGAAATCATTGCCGGCGCTGTCGCGGCGTCGGCGTCGGTGGATACCAACTCGATCACCATTGATCCTGAAAAGCTGCTTGAGTTGCAGGCCGGGCAAAGCATCTCGCCGAGCAATTCCAACGAGAATCTGGATTTTCCGATCAACCCGGAACGCATCGCTCCGGTGCTGCGCCGGCTGATTTCACCAACCCGGACCCGCGCGCGGATCTATGATGACGACGCAAGCCTGATTCTCGATTCGCGTTACCTCTATTCCTCCGGCCAGGTGCTTCGCTATGACCTGCCACCGGCGGAACTGGTGGCCCCCGGCTGGACCGAAATGGTGACAACCTGGTTCAATCGCTTTTTCCAGCGCCGCGATCTGCCGCTCTACAAGGAGCCGCCGGGCGCCGACGGCTCGATCTATCCCGAAGTGATGAATGCGCTGACCGGCGGGCGCGGGGCGGTGGTCCGTGTGACCGAGAAGGGCGAACTGATTGTGTCCGTCGCGGTGCCGGTTCAGCGCTTCCGCGCGGTGCTCGGGGTTCTGCTGCTGTCGACGCAGGCCGGTGATATCGACAAGATTGTCCATGCCGAGCGCATGGCCATTTTCCGGGTCTTCGGCGTCGCGGCCATGGTCAATATCGTGCTGTCTCTGCTGCTCGCCAGCACCATCGCTACTCCGCTCCGGCGGTTGTCGGCGGCTGCGGTCCGGGTTCGCCGCGGCGCCCGTGTGCGCGAGGAGATTCCTGATTTTTCCGACAGGCAGGATGAGATCGGCAATCTCTCGGTGGCGCTGCGCGGCATGACCAACGCGTTGTACGACCGGATTGCCGCCATCGAAAGTTTCGCAGCCGATGTCAGCCATGAGCTCAAGAATCCGCTCACCTCGCTGCGCAGCGCCGTTGAAACCCTGCCTCTGGCGCGCAATGAGCATTCCCGCCAGCGATTGATGGATGTCATCCAGCACGATGTTCGCCGCATGGACCGGTTGATCAGCGATATCTCTGACGCCTCGCGGCTTGATGCCGAGCTTGCGCGCCAGGATGGTGTGGCGGTCGACATGAAGAAACTTCTGACCGAGCTTGTCGATATTGCCCGGCAGATTCGCGCCGGCGGCAAGGAAGTTGCCATCGAGTTGAAGATCGACAAGCGCAACACGGGAAAGTCAGCGTTTACAGTGCTTGGCCATGATCTCAGGCTTGGGCAGGTTGTCACCAATCTGATCGAAAATGCCCGCTCCTTTGTGCCCGATACCGGCGGCCGCATCACCATCCATCTTCGCCGCCGCCGCGGCATGGTTCAGGTCGTCATCGAGGACAATGGTCCCGGCATCCGTGCCGAAGTGATCGAACGGGTGTTCGAGCGGTTTTACACGGACCGGCCGGATGGCGAGGATTTCGGCCAGAATTCCGGTCTTGGCCTTTCCATCAGCCGCCAGATCATTGAAGCCCATAACGGCAGCCTCACCGCCGAGAATATTGCCGGTGATGAGCCGGGGACATGGCGGGGCGCCCGGTTCATCATCGAATTGCCTGCCGAAATCCAATGACGGACATCTCCCTTGCCGCTGGCCAATCCATGCATGCGACATCGATCGTCGTTGGCCGCACCGGGCTGCTGTTTCTCGGGCCTTCCGGGGCGGGAAAAACCGGCGCGGCCTTCGCCTGCCTGTCCGAGGCAGCGGCGCTTGGCTGGAATGCCGCCCTGATTGCCGATGACCGGACCATCCTCACCGTTCATGGCGATCGCTGCATTGCGTCATGCCCGGAGCCGATACGAGGCCTTCTGGAACTGCGCGGAACCGGAATTGTCCGCTTTCGCCAGATTGACCGGGCTGTCATGCAAGCTGCGGTCGTGCTGAGCCAACCGTCCGCCGGGTCCCGCCTTCCGCCCGAATCTGAAACCTTTTCGTGCAATGGTGCATCGATGCCCCTAATGCGTCTGTGGCACGATGGCGCAGTCAGCCCGCTCGCATATCTCCGGGCAGCCCGCCCTGGGCTGTTTTTAGGCTGATCTGGAGAGGTGAAAGTCAGTTTGCCACTTTTGTGACGTTTTTTGGCTTGAACTTCACTTGCTTCTGTCCAAGATGAAACCTCAAAAATGTTCGCGGCTGCGAAGCAATTGGCATGGCCTGGTCAAAATTCGCGCGGGCCGCATGCTGCTGGAGGCAAAATGATCGGATTGGTGCTTGTCACCCATGGCAAGCTCGCGGAAGAGTTCAGGCATGCGCTGGAGCATGTTGTCGGACCGCAAACCGCTCTTGAAACCGTCTGCATCGGCCCGGAAGACGATATGGATCAGCGGCGGCTGGACATTGTCGGTGCGGTGTCGCGGGTTGAGGCTGGCCATGGGGTGATCATTCTGACCGACATGTTTGGCGGTACGCCCTCGAATCTGTCCATCTCCGTCATGGATTCAGGCCGCATTGAAGTGATTGCCGGCGTCAATCTGCCGATGCTGATCAAGCTGGCCGGCGTCCGCGGCGGCAATGACATGGCCAAGGCCCTTGCCGACGCGCAGGATGCGGGCCGCAAATACATCAATGTTGCCAGCCGCCTGCTGTCCGGCAAATGACATCTGGTTCCCCTGTTAAGTCCCGGTCGTTGAAGATCATCAACAAGCGCGGCCTGCATGCCCGCGCTTCGGCCCGCTTTGTGCAGACCGCCGGAGGTTTTGATGCCGTGGTGCGGGTCACGCGCGAGGGCTCGACCGTCGGCGGCACATCGATCATGGGTCTGATGATGCTCGCTGCGAGCACCGGTTGTTCAATTGCCGTCGAAGCCGAAGGCCGTCAGGCCGAAGAAGTCCTGGACGCGCTTGAGGCGTTGATCGCCGACCGATTCGGTGAAGAAGTCTAGATATTCCCACATAAAGACATCTTTATATCGTATTGCCAGCATCAGCGATACCTGCTATGGCAGCGCCATGCAATCCAGCCTGTCCCGGCTGGATCTCAAAACCTTTGGAAAATCATATGACCGCCAACCAGGATTATGTCGTCGCCAACATCGAGCTGGCCGATTTTGGCCGCAAGGAACTTGATATCGCCGAAACCGAAATGCCGGGCCTGATGTCCCTGCGTGAAGAATACGGCTCGCAGAAGCCCCTCAAGGGTGCGCGCATCGTCGGTTCGCTGCATATGACCATTCAGACTGCGGTGCTGATCGAGACCCTGACTGCGCTTGGCGCCGATGTCCGCTGGGCATCCTGCAACATCTTTTCCACCCAGGACCATGCGGCAGCGGCCATCGCCAAGAGCGGCGTGCCGGTGTTTGCCGTCAAGGGCCAGACCCTTGTCGAGCACTGGGACTATCTGGACCGCTCCTTCATGTTCCCGGAAGGCGCCAACCTCATTCTCGACGACGGCGGCGACGCCACCCTCTACGTCCTTCTCGGCGCACGGGTCGAAGCCGGTGAAACCAATCTGATCGAGGTTGCCTCATCGGAAGAAGAAGAAGCCATCTTCGCCCAGATCAAGAAGCGCATGAAGCAAAGCCCGGGCTGGTTCACCAAGACCCGCGACGCCATCAAGGGCGTTTCGGAAGAGACCACCACCGGTGTGCACCGTCTTTATGATCTGCAGAAGAAGGGCCTGCTGCCGTTCCCGGCCTTCAACGTCAACGACTCGGTCACCAAGTCGAAGTTCGACAACAAATACGGCTGCAAGGAGAGCCTGGTTGACGGCATCCGCCGCGCCACCGACACCATGATGGCCGGCAAGGTTGCCGTTGTCTGCGGTTACGGCGACGTCGGCAAGGGGTCGGCTGCATCGCTGCGCGGCGCCGGCGCCCGCGTCAAGGTGACCGAAGTCGATCCGATCTGCGCGCTTCAGGCGGCAATGGATGGCTTCGAGGTTGTCCTGCTTGAAGACGTCGTCAGCTCGGCGGACATCTTCGTCACCACCACCGGCAACAAGGATGTGATCCGCCTCGAGCATATGCGCGAGATGAAGGACATGGCCATCGTCGGCAACATCGGCCATTTCGACAATGAAATTCAGGTCGCTGCGCTGAAGAACCACAAATGGACCAACATCAAGGACCAGGTCGACATGATCGAGATGCCGTCGGGCAATCGCATGATCCTGTTGAGCCAGGGCCGTCTGCTCAATCTCGGCAACGCAACCGGTCACCCGAGCTTCGTCATGTCGGCCTCCTTCACCAACCAGGTGCTGGCGCAGATGGAAATCTGGATGAAGGGCGCTGAATACAAGAACGAGGTCTATGTGCTGCCCAAGCATCTCGATGAGAAGGTGGCGCGTCTGCATTTGGACAAGATTGGCGCCAAATTGACCCAGCTCAAGGCAGATCAGGCAGATTATATTGGCGTGACCGTTGAGGGTCCGTTCAAGCCGGAACACTACAGGTACTGATTTTTCAATCGATACCCACAAGATATTGAAACCGCGTCCTTGACAAAAAGGGCGCGGTTTCTTTTTGCGCATCGTCCTCTTCACCGTGATTCGCGAAACAGGTATGTTTTTAGCCAATGATTCGTTTTCACGTTGTGGCGGCGCAGGCAACGAATCGGCCAACGGATTGGCAATGTCTGTCAGACAGACCACGAGGGGACTGAGACATGCCGGTGAAGACAGATTCACTTGGGTGCAAGCGGCGATTCGGACTTACCCGGACGGTATTCAGAGGTCTCGGTCGGTATCAGCGCAGGGTCCTTGCCGGTACTGCATTGCTGAGCGGCGGCATGCTGGCCTCAGCGCTCCCCGTTATGGCCCAGGCCTCATCAGATGCAGCTTCAGCCGGCGGTTCCGTATCCTCGCTGGAAGTTGTCAATTTCGCCATGGTCATTGGCGCCAACTCTGCGGCCATGATCTCGGCCATCTGGCTGATCCGCGAGCGCGGCAAGATCGATCTTGAAAATGTCGGTTTGCGCGCGGCTCTGGCGGATGCCAACGCAAAGATTTCACGTCATGAAGCCCTGATTGTCGATCGGGATCGCCAGATCGTGGTCTGGGACGGTGTCGGCCTGCCTGCCGAAGTGCTCGGCCGCCTCTCCCCCGAGACCGGTGCGCCGCAAAAGCAGAGCGATTTCCTGGCCTTTGGCCGCTGGCTCGAGCCACGCTCGGCCGCCGCCCTCGATGAAGCCATCGACCGGCTGCGCGCCCAGGCCGAACGCTTCGATATGATTGTCGAGACCACCCGCAGCCATGTCATCGAGGCCCAGGGCCGTGTTTCCGGCGGCCGTGCCTTTGTCCGTTTCGTAACCCTTTCCGGCGTTCGCGCCGAACTCGCCGAACTCACCACCGAACGCAACCGCTTGCTCAGCTCGCTCGATACGTTTCAGGCCCTGCTGGATATCATCGATATGCCGGTCTGGCTGCGCGGACCCGACTCGAAACTTGTCTGGGTCAACAATGCCTATGCGCAGGCCGTTGAGGGTGCAGACCGACAGGATGCGTTGACGCGAGGGCTGGAACTGCTTGGAACCGCGGCGCGGGAACGGGTTCGCGCCGAGGCGACGCCCGAACGGCCCTTCCTGGACAAGGTCTCTACGGTCATACATGGCCATCGCCGCTTCTTTGAGGTTGCGGATGCAAAGACATCCTCCGGCACGGCCGGACTGGCGCTGGATGTGTCGATTGAGGAAGATCTTCGCCAGGAACTCAAGCGCACCATCCAGAGCCATGCCGAAACGCTGGATCACCTGGCCACGCCGGTGGCGATTTTCGACCGGGATCAGCGGCTTCAGTTTCACAATCAGGCGTTCCAGCGGTTGTGGGAACTCGACACGCCGTTTCTCTCCCGCAGGCCCGACAATGGCGAGTTTCTCGAACGGCTGCGTGCCGACGGAAAACTGCCCGAACCCCATGCCTGGCGGGATTGGAAAGAGCAGATGCTCTCGGTCTACCGCTCGGTCGAGACAACGCCGCATCTGTGGCATCTTCCCGATGGCCAGACCCTCAATGTCTTCGCCAATGCCCATCCGCAGGGCGGCGTTACCTGGGTGTTCGAAAATCTGACCGAAAAAGTCGACCTGGAAACCCGCTACAACACGCTTCTTGAGGCACAGGGCGAAACCATCGATCACCTCGCCGAGGGAGTCGGCGTGTTCGGGCCGGACGGCAAGGTGCGTCTGTCCAATCCGTCTTTCCGTGCGCTCTGGGGTTTGACCGAGGAACAGGTCAAGCCCGGTACCCATATCAAGCACATCGCGGAAGCCTGCGAGCCGTCCTATCGCGAGGCCGATGGCTGGAAACTGTTTGCCGGCGCAATAACCGGTTTCGATGATGAACGCCGCACCCGGGAAGGCCGTATCGAGCTGGTTACCGGACTGATTCTGGATTACGCCATCGTGCCGCTGCCCAATGGGCAGACCATGATCGCCTTCGTCAATGTCACCGACAGTGTCGGCGCCGAGCGCATGCTGACCGAAAAGAACGAGGCCCTGCGCAAGGCCGATGCGCTGAAGAATGATTTCGTGCAGCATGTCTCCTATGAGCTGCGCTCGCCGCTGACCAACATCATCGGCTTTACCGAATTGCTGCAGACTCCCGGCATTGGAGAGCTCAACGAGCGCCAGTCCGAATATCTCGATCACATTGCCACATCGTCATCGGTGTTGCTCACCATCGTCAACGACATCCTCGATCTCGCCACCGTTGATGCCGGCATCATGCGGATCGAGGCCGGTGTGGTGAACATCGAAGAGCTTTTTGCAGAAGCCGGCGAACAGATCGCCGACCGCCTGAAGGAAAACGGGCTGTCGCTGCGGATCGACACCGCCGCTGCGCCGCGCGAAATGATCGGTGATCACCAGCGGCTCAAGCAGATTCTCTTCAAGCTGCTGATGAATGCGGCAAACTTTGCCCCTGACGGCTCTGCCGTGCGCCTGAGCTGCCGCCAGGACGATGAGGCGATCTGTTTCTCGGTCACCGATTCCGGCCCGGGAATTCCTGAAAATGCGCGCAAGGATGTCTTCGCCCGTTTTGAGACCAATGGCCAGTCGGGCCGCCGCCGGGGCGCCGGACTGGGCCTCTCCATCGTCGAGAGCTTTGTCGGGCTTCACAACGGCACCGTCGCCATCGAGGCTGGCGAGGAAGGCGGGGCAACGATCATATGCCGCTTTCCGATCCAGCATACGCTGGCCCGTGATGCGGCCGAGTAACGCTTGATGAGCGCAGCCCCCATGCGCATCGAGCTTGCCAACCCGGAAGCGACGGCACTGTTTGCCGAAGATGTCTCGCTGGCGCTCAAACCCGGTGATTGCCTCTGTCTGTCGGGTGATCTCGGCGCCGGCAAATCGACCTTCGCCAGGGCCCTGATCCGTTCCATTGCCGATGATCCGGAACTCGAGGCGCCAAGCCCCACCTTCACGCTGGTGCAGAGCTATCAATTGCGTTTGCCGGTCGCGCATATGGATCTCTACCGCATCGGATCGCCCGACGAACTCGATGAACTGGGCCTGGATGATGCGCTCGGCGAAGGCGTAGCCCTGATCGAATGGCCGGAAAAGGCACTCGAGCTTTTGCCGGATAACAGGGTGATGCTGCGGTTTGACGGGATCAGTGACAGCCGCACCGTGACACTCTCCGGCCCGGAAGCCTTTCTTTCCCGTCTTGAACGATCCCGTGCCGCCCGGGCTTTCCTCGAAAAGCACTGTTCGGCTCCGGTCATCCGCCGTCATCTGCAGGGTGATGCATCCACCCGTACCTATGAGACGATCCGTCCCGAGGGCCAGGAACCGCTCATCTTGATGAACGCAGCGCGACAGCCCGACGGTCCGCCGGTCCGCGACGGCTTGCCCTATTCGCAGATAGCCCATCTGGCCGAAGATGTAGTTCCCTTTGTCGCCATTGCCAGCTGGCTGCGCGCGCAAGGCTTTGCCGCCCCCGAAATCCTCGCCGAGGATCTCGATCAGGGCTTTCTGCTGATTGAAAACCTCGGCTCCGATGGCATCCTTGATGCGGAAGGTAAGCCGGACCCGGACCGGTACAGGGTGGCGATCGACTGTCTGGCCGTGTTGCATGGCAAACCACTTCCCGGTGCTCTTCCCGTAGGCGGCGGACTGCATCATGTGCCGGCTTACGATGCCCGCGCCATGCAGATCGAGGTGGAATTGCTCACCGACTGGTATCTGCCCTTCAAACGCGGCACACCCGTTCCCGATTCGGAACGGCAGCAATATCTGGATCTGTGGCGCCAGCTCTTTGCCGGTCTTCAAACAGCCGAGAAATCGCTTGTCTTGCGCGATTATCACTCGCCCAATCTGATCTGGCGAGACGACAGAACCGGATCCGACCGCCTGGGGATCATCGATTTTCAGGATGCGATGATCGGACCGTCAGCTTACGATGTTGCCTCGCTGTGCCAGGACGCCCGGGTCACGGTTGATCAGGAACTGGCCGGTCAGTTGCTCGATCGCTATGTCATGGCCCGCCATGCCGGCAACCCGGATTTTGACGAAGCCGGTTTCCGCCAGGCCTATGCCATCATGGCAGCCCAGCGCGCCGCCAAGATCCTCGGAATTTTCGTCCGGCTCAGGCAACGGGACGGGAAGCCCGGATATTTGCGGCATTTGCCGAGAATCGAGGCCTATATCTCGGCTTCTCTCGAGCATCCGGCGTTGCAACCCTTGCGCTTCTGGTTCGCAAAGGCTGGTATCGGCAAAAGCGAATCATAAACCGGAACTGCCGAGCTGATGACCATCAAGACCGCCATGATCCTTGCCGCGGGGCTTGGCACCCGTATGCGCCCGATCACCGACACTCTGCCCAAGCCTCTGGTGCAAGTGGCCGGAAAGCCGCTGATTGCCTATGGCCTGGAGGCGCTCGAACGCGCCGGAGTGACCCATCTTGTCGCCAACGTGCACTATCTCGCGCCACTGCTGGTAGGGTGGCTGTCAGAACAATCCGGGGTGAGCATCGAGATTTCCGATGAAACGGCACAACTGCTCGATTCGGGCGGCGGCATCGTCAAGGCGCTGCCAAGCCTCGGATCCGATCCGTTTCTGGTTCTCAATGCCGATACCTTCTGGCTTGAAGAGCCCGGCAGTGACATCGATAACCTGTCCTTGATGAAGGATCGTTTCGATCCCGAATCGATGGATATCCTGCTGATGACCGCCCGGCTCGATCAGGCCACGGGACACACCGGCGCCGGTGATTTTATCCTCAGTGAGGATGGCCGGCTGACCCGCTACAAGGGCACCGGAGATCCGGTCATCTATGCCGGTGCGATTGTCCTTCATCCGCGCATATTCAAGGGCATCACCGACCCGAAATTTTCGCTCAACCGCTGTTTCGATGCGGCCGAACGACAGGGCCGCCTGTTTGGTCTGCCGATGCGCGGCCACTGGCTCACAGTGGGAACGCCCGAAGGGATCGGCGAGGCCGAGGCTGCCCGCGCCGCCTATCTCGGCGAACCGGTCCAGTGAGCCAGGCCTCACCCCGTATCGTCACGATCCCGCCCGGTGTGGATTTTCTGGCAACGCTCGCCGCTCAGATCATCGAAGGCGGGCTGGTTCCGGGGCTGGCTTACAAATCCGGCAATCCGCTGTCACTGGCTGGCGCCACGATTTTTGTGCCCACCCGCCGCGCCGCACGGGTGCTGCGATCCGAACTCACCGATCTGATCGGCAAGGGATCGGCAATTCTGCCCTCCATCCGTCCCCTTGGCGAAACCGATGATGACGCCGGATTTTTCGATTCCGCTGATCCGGAAACGCTGGCGCTTGATCCGCCCATTCCGCAGACAGCGGCGACATTGCGCCTGGCCGATCTGGTTCTCGCCTGGAAGCAGGCCTTGCCGCAGACCGTCAAGGATCATCTTGGCGGCGTACCGCTCGTCGCTCCCGCCAACCCGGCGGATGCCATCTGGCTTGGCAGGTCTCTCTCCGATCTGATCCAGGGTGTCGAAACCGAGGAATGCGATTTCGCCGGGCTCGATACGGTTGTTGATGCCGACCTGCAGCAATGGTGGCAGCTGACAGCCGAGTTTCTCAAGATCGCGCGCGAGTTCTGGCCGTCACTGCTGCAAGAAATTCACCGCTCCAGTCCGGCGCGGCATCACAATGCCATGCTCGATGTCTTTACCCGCAGCCTTGCAGCCTCTCCTGCGGACCGTCCGGTCATCGTTGCCGGATCGACCGGCACCAGGCCATCGACTGCCCGGCTGATAGCCACCGTGGCCAGGCTTCCGCACGGAGCCGTGGTGCTTCCAGGGCTCGATCACGCCATGCGCCCGGCCCACTGGCAGGCTCTGGCACAGGCTGCGATCACCCGCCAATCGCCCGATGGACGAAATCTGGTGGATGTCGCTATCCGCAGTCATCCGCAATACGGCCTTCTCACCCTGCTCCAGAGTTGCGGTGTTGATATTGACCGGGTGGACGAGATTGCCGAAATCGGCGGGCTCTCGCCGGAGCTGGCGGCCCGCCGCACGCTTGTCTCCCACGCCTTGCTGCCGGCGATGGCGACGGAAGCTTGGGGCGAGGCAGGCTTCTTGCCGGATGCAGCGGCAATCAAACCGGGATTTGAGACGGTCAGCCTGATCGAAGCCGCCAATGAGCGCGAGGAAGCCTCGGCACTGGCGGCTGCCATGCGCCGCGCGCTGGAACCGCGGCCGGGTGTAGCCGAGCCGACTGCAGCACTGGTGACCCCTGACCGGAATCTGGCCCGCCGCGTTGTCACCGAGCTGGCGCGCTACGGCATTGAAGCCAATGATTCGGGCGGCTCGCCATTGACCTCCAGCCTGCAGGGCGGTCTGGCGCGGCTGGCTGTGCATGTCGCCTTTGCGCCGGGCGACCCGGTGGCCATCGCGGCACTGATCAAGCATCCGCTGGCGCGCTTCGGTCTGACCCGTCCTGAAGCCAGGGCCCGGGCCGGTTATGTCGAACGGATTGCGCTGCGCGGCGGCAGCGGCGCCGCCGATATTGAAAATCTCGAGGCCCTGGTCAGGTCGCGGGAAATCAGCCGCGCCGAGCGTCATGCCGGGCAATGGCTGAAACGGATCAGCGACGAGCAGGCAGAGCAGGCGCTTGATTTTGCTGCCCGCGCAACCGATGCCCTCGCACCGCTGACCTCTGTTTTGGTCGAACGCGACAACCCCGGTGTGACCAATCAGATCCCGATTGGCAGGCTGGCTGCCCTGACGGCCGAAGTCCTCGAACGGATCTGCGTCGATGAGACCGGCGCGTTCGATGCCTTGTGGGGCGACGAGGCAGGCACCGATCTTGCCGCGGTGTTGCTTGAAACCCGCGACAGCGGCTCGATGCTCACCATGAGTGGCCATGAATGGCTGGGCGCGCTCGATGCGCTGATTTCCGGCCGCATGGTCAAGCCGCGTGCCGGTGGCCATCCCCGCGCCTTCATCTGGGGCGCGCTCGAAGCCCGGCTGCAGCATGTCGACACCTTGCTGATGGGCGCACTCAACGAAGGTGTCTGGCCGCAGGCCGGTCAGGAAGATCCTTTTCTGTCGCGTTCGATGAAGGCTGCAATCGGGCTTGAACCGCCCGAACGCCGCATCGGTCAGGCCGCGCATGATTTTCAGATGGCAATGGGCGCGCCGGAGGTGGTGCTGTCGCGGTCCTTCCGCTCCGGAAAGGCCCCGACTGTTGCCTCGCGCTGGCTTCAGAGACTCCTGGCCGTCATCGGGCCGGAACCGGCTGCCATGCTCCGCGCGCGTGGCGCTGCTTTGCTCACCCATGCCCGCACCCTTGATCAGGGCCGCTCCGCTGCCACATCTCCACGGCCGGAACCGCGCCCGCCGGAAAATCTCCAGCCCACCAGCTATTCGTTTTCCGAAGTCGGCAAACTACGCCGCGATCCCTATGCAATCTACGCCAGGCGCATTCTTGCTCTCGATCCGCTGGAGCCGTTTCTTGCAGATCCCGGCCCGCGCGAACGCGGCACGCTCTACCATGAGATCCTGGAGGCGTTCATTTCGGGCGATGGCCCCGACGCCCGGTCGATCGAAACCCTCCGCCGCATTGCTTCGGAACATTTTGCCAGGGCGAAATTGCCCGATGCCACCGCGCTGGTCTGGCGTATGCGCTTTGACAAGGCCGCCGAGGCCATCGCTGCCTGGGAAAACGAGGCGGGTGCCGGACTGGTCCGATCGCTGGTCGAGACCCGGGCCAGCCTGGAGCTGCCGCTTGGCGGTCTGAAACTCACCGGCATGGCCGACCGGCTGGATCTGCGCCGGGACGGCAGCGTCTGGATCATCGACTACAAGACCGGCGGCACGCCCTCGCGCAAGGAAGCCCGCATCCTGCTTGACCCGCAGCTGGCGCTGGAAGCCTATGCCCTGCTCAATGGCGGTTTTGCGGAAATCGGCAAGATGCCGGTTTCAGGTCTGTTTTATCTGCGGCTGACCGGCCGGGAGCCATTCGCCGAACGCATCGACACCGATCCTGACAAACCCGGACGTGACGAGTTTCTGGCGCCGCAGGATCTCGCCGACAAGGCGGTCGAGGAATTCAGCCGGCTGGTTGCTCTTCTGCGGTCCGGCAAGCGCGGGTTCCTGTCGCGCGCCATTCCCCGCAGTGCACGCGATTTCGGCGGCGAATATGATCATCTGGCACGAGTCGCCGAATGGCAGACCGCTGTTGACGCAGAGGGAGGCGATGGCGATGACGGATGAAACCGGCCTGGCCATCATTTCCGACACCACGATGCGCCAGAACAAGGCGGCCACGCCAACGTTGTCGGCCTGGGTCTCGGCCAATGCCGGTTCCGGCAAGACCCATGTTCTGGCCCGCCGGGTTATCCGCTTGCTGCTGCGCGGCGCCCGTCCCTCGGCGATCCTGTGCCTGACCTATACCAAGGCGGCATCGGCGGAGATGTCGAACCGCATTTTCAAGACACTCGGTGAATGGGTGCGGCTTGACGATGCGGCTCTCGCCGAACGGATTACCGAGCTTGAAGGCCGCCAGGCCGAGCCGCAGCAGCTGGTGCGCGCCCGCCGCCTGTTTGCCACCGCTCTGGAAACACCCGGTGGTCTCAAGATTCAGACCATTCACGCCTTTTGCGAAGCCGTGCTGCACCGGTTTCCGCTGGAAGCCAACATTCCCGGTCATTTCAACGTTCTAGATGACCAGAAAGCCAATGAACTGCTGGCCGAGGCGCGCCGCCACTTGATGTCGGTGCAATCCTTCGAGAACGATCCGGAACTTGCCAGCGCCGTTACAGGTGCGCTCGACATCGGCGGCGAAGCCGGGTTCGAAAAACTGGTCTCCGGGCTCTATGCGCGGCGTCGCGAATATCTTGCCTTTGACGCCAGGGCCCGGTCCCCGTCAGGCGCCGAAGCGCTGATCCGGACAGCCCTGGATCTGGCGCCGGATGAAACCGAAGCCTCGCTCGTGGAAAGATCCTGGCCGCTCGAGGCGTTGCCGGTTGATTATGTGCGCGCCGTCTACGAGTTCGCCGAATCCGCCAAATCTGCGACAAAGGCCTACAATCTGGCCTATGGATTGCTCGCAGCCGGGTCCGAAGCCGATCCGGCCGAACGGCTGGAGCTGCTCAAACAGGTGTTCTTCACCAAATCCGGACCGCCGGCCAGGCTCGGCACCGTCGCATCGAAAACGGTGTCGGAGCGGTTTCCCGACCTGGCAGACCGGGTGGCCGCGGCGCAGGCGCAGATCGTCGACATTGTTGACCGGCAGGCGCGGCTCAAGATGCTGTCGGCCTCAACCATGGTGTTTCATCTGGCGCGGCGATATCTCGGTGAGTTCGAAAGACTGAAAACCCGGCAGGCCTTGCTTGATTATGACGATCTGATCGGCGCCACCGAAGCGCTTCTGTCCAAAAACGGCGCCAGCGCATGGGTCCACTACAAGCTTGACCAGGGCATCGACCATGTGCTGGTCGACGAGGCCCAGGACACGGCTCCCCTGCAATGGAACGTCATTGCAGCCTTGTCCGACGAGTTCTTTGCCGGCGAAGGAGCCCGGCCTGCCACGCGCACGCTGTTTGCCGTGGGCGACGAGAAACAGTCGATCTACTCGTTCCAGGGCGCCCGGCCCGAGCGCTTCGCCGAAGAGCGGGCCCGAATCGCAAGACTGGCGCGGGCGGCGGATGCGGAATTCGAGCAGGTTTCGCTGCGGGTGTCCTTCCGCTCGTCGACCGAGGTGCTCAAGCTTGTCGATCATGTCTTCGCCAGCGCCGATGCCTTGCGCGGCATGGGCTCGGCTGACGAACCGGTGATTCATGAAACCGCACGGTTGCAGGCCCCCGGCCTGGTCGAAGTCTGGCCGATGATCGCCAGGGAGCAGACCGGTAATGAGGAGGATTGGACCGCAGCCTTTGACGAAGTGCCCGAATCCGCACCCGCAGCCCAGCTTGCGCGCCGTATTGCCGATGTGCTTGGCCGCTGGGTTGGAAAAGAGCTGATCGAGGATCAGAAATCCGGAGAGATGCGGCCGGTCGCGCCCGGCGATATTCTTGTGCTGGTGCGCAAGCGCGATGGCTTTGTGCCGACCCTGCTGCGCACGCTCAAGGCGACCACCGATATCCCGGTGGCGGGCGCCGACCGGCTGCGGCTGACCGACCACATCGCGGTGCAGGATCTGATGGCGCTTGGCCGGTTTGTGCTGCTTGACGATGACGATCTGTCGCTCGCCGCCCTGTTTAAAAGCCCGTTGCTCGACCTTGATGAGGATGACCTGTTCCGGCTGACATCCGGACGGCCGGACGGCATGCCGGTCTGGCGGCGGTTGCTTGAGCTTGCTCAAAGCGAGGAGCGGTTCGGGAATGCGGTTGCCAAGCTCAAACGCTGGACCATCCGCGCCGCCCATCTGCCGCCGCATGACTTTTTTGCAAATCTGCTTGGTCCCGATGGCGGCCGCAGCGCCTATCTCGCCCGTCTCGGTCATGAAGTCGGCGATGTGCTTGACGAATTTCTCGGCCTGACGCTTGATCACGAACAGGCCGGGTTACCGGGTCTGCAGTCCTTTCTCGCCATGCTTGAAACCGATACGCCGGAGATCAAGCGCGAAATGGAAGGCCAGTCCGGCGCGGTGCGAATCATGACGGTGCATGCCGCCAAGGGACTGGAAGCGCCGATCGTGTTTCTGGTCGATTCGGGCGGCGAAGCGTTTCAGCACAGCCATCAACCCCGGCTCTGGCTGCTGCCGCAAAGACCCGGATCGCACGAGCCGCCGAGTATTCCCGTCTGGCTGCCTGACAAGGCCC
>Ga0114910_1000763_pt1 | contig 16124 bp, 12 predicted proteins | sample MalvireepMed_908_FD_83500 | JGI IMG/M metagenome (GOLD analysis project Ga0114910, IMG submission 83500) | Marine viral communities from the Global Malaspina Expedition - Malaspina viral metaG DeepMed_908 | ecosystem: Environmental > Aquatic > Marine > Oceanic | place: Mediterranean Sea...
GGTCCAGATCGGGCAGGATCACCGCGCCCTTGGGCAGTTCGCTGACCACGCGCAGCATCCGCGCCAACGCAGGTGCCGCGCTGGTGACGCCTGCGGCGACGATCGGGGTCGCGGGCGGCTCTGCGCGCCAGTTCTTCGCAGCTTGCGCGAACAGCAGATTGCGCCGGGTGGCGGCATCGACGCGGCCCATCGCGGCCAGTTCGACAAGCCAGCGCGCCTGCACCCGCGCGAAGCGGCGCAGACTGTCCTGCCAGTGCCCCGCCACCGATCCGACGACATCGAGCACGCGGTCCCCCAGCAGGTCTTCGGGCGCGATTTCCTCGACCAGCAGGCGGTCCATCGTCTCGCCGATCATGCGGGCCTGGCGGAAGAGCGGCGGGCCACTCGGAGCGTTCTCGCCCATCTCTTCCGCCAGCAGCGCGGCGAGGCGCAGCCAGCGGTAGGTCGGATCGACCGCAGGCGGTATCTCGCCCGCATCCAGCGGATCGAACAGCGGGCCCAGCGCCTCGTCCAGCGACAGATCGCCGATGGTGACCATGCGGGGGAGCAGCAGGCCGGAGCCACCCTCTTCGCCCATCTGGCGCACGAACGCCTCGCTCACCGTGCGGATCGCGCGGCCGCTGGGGAGCAGCAGCGTCAGTCGGGCGAGGCCCAGCCCGTCCTCGGCGTATCGCGGAACCAACCCCGCGACCAGCGCATCGGCAAATCCGCGATGGGCCGCGATGGAATAGACTTGCGGACGCGGGGCCTCACCCACGCGCGAGGGCATCCTCGGTCGCACGGATGGATGCGGGGTTGCCGACTTCGAACCACGCGCCGGTGAAGGGCAACGCGAACAGCCGCCCTTCCTCGATCGCGCGATCCCACAGGATATTGGTCGAGAACTTGCCCTCCGGCGCATCCCGCAGCAGGCGGTGCGACACCAGCTGGATACCGGTATAGATGAACGGGGCGATCCGCCCCGGCTTGCGCCGCGAGACCTTGCCCGCCGCATCGAGATGGAAATCGCCCGGGCCGTTGAAATTCGCGGCCTGCTTGTGCGGCACGACCAGCAGGAGCGCGTCCATCGCATCCGCATCCCACCGGTCCGACAGCTCGGCGAAGGCGTTGCGCGGCCCGTCGAGCCAGATATTGTCGGAGTTGAGGCAGAAGAACGGATCGGGCAGCAGGCCTTGCGCCTTCACCATCCCGCCACCCGTTTCGAGCAGCGCGTCCCGCTCGTCCGAAATCACGACCTTGGGCAACGCGCGCTCCAGCACATGGGCTTCGAGCGCGTCGGCCATGTAATGCACATTGACCACGGCGCGGGTCAGGCCAGCGTCGCCCAGCCGGTCCAGCGCATGATCGATCAGCGGCTTGCCCGCCACCCGCACCATCGGCTTGGGCATCGTCGCGGTCAGCGGACGCATCCGCTTGCCCAGCCCTGCCGCCATGACCATCGCGGTGTCGGTGACGAGATCGCTCATGCTTGCACCGCTCCATGTCTGGCGCGCAGCGGCGCCGGGATGTTCTCATCGAACCACGTGGCAACGGGCGCCAACGCCGGATGCGCGAGATCGCGCTCCAGCGCTTCCCACACGCGCGGGATCATGCCGAGATAGCGCGGCTTGCCGTCGCGCTTGTCGAGCCGGGCGAAGATGCCGACGATCTTGGTGTTCCGCTGCGCGCCGAGCCGCGCGTAATCCGCCTCGAACTCGTCGCTGCAATCGGCGCATTCGCGGTAGCGGGCGAGCATCCGCGCCTCCAGCTCGGCCGAGACGTCGCGCCGCGCATCCTGCAGCAGGGAGACGAGATCGTAGGCGGGATGGCCGACCAGCGCATCCTGGAAATCGATCACGCCCTGTTCCCGCGCGCCGCTTTCGGGCCGCAGCAGCATGATGTTTTCCGCATGATAGTCGCGCAGCACGGTGACGCCGGGCTGATCGCCGGCCGTCAGCGGAGCAAGTGCCTCGCGCCACGCCGCCTCGAACCCGGCTTCGTCCACCGAAAGCTCCAGAGCCGGGCAATACCATTCGGTGAACAGCCGCGCCTCGCGAAGGTAGGTTTCTTCGTCGTAGGGCGGGAAAGGCCCGGCGGGCTTGCGGTGGAGATCGGCCAGCGTTTCGATCGCGCTGGCATAGGCCTCGTCTTCGCCAGCCGGGTTTTCATCCAGCCAGTCGCGCATGCGGGCATCGCCGAAATCCTCGATCAGGACCCAGCCCCGCTCCAGATCCTCGGCATAGATCTGCGGCGCGCGGATCTGCTGGTCGAGCAGCCAGCGCCCGACATGCAGGAACTCGCGCGGTTCCTCGGGCGGCGGCGCATGCATCAGCATCGCGCTCTTCCCACCGTCCTCCCCCGCATGGGTGACGCGGAAATAGCGCCGGAAGCTCGCATCGCCGGTGAGCGGAGCGATCTGCGCGCCCGCCCAGCCCGCCGAGCCGAGAAATTCGTAAATACCGTCAGGCAAAGTGCTCATGGTGCGCGTCCTAGCCAATCCGCCCCACATTCGACAATCGCCTTGCGCCCGGTTCCGGCGAATGAAATGTCGATTGCGAGACAGGCAGGCTCATGCGCGAAGCCGCCCGCGCGCTCGGGCCATTCGGCGACCAGCACCGCGCCCTCGCGATAATCGTCGAGGCCCAGTTCTTCCGCTTCCGCCGGATCTTCGAGGCGGTAGAAATCGGCATGGGCGACCGGCGGGTCGAGCGTGTCGTACATCTCGATCAGCGTGAAGGTCGGCGAAGGCACCTCGCCGCGATGCCCCGCACCGCGCAGGATCGCGCGCGCCAGCGTCGTTTTGCCCGCCCCAAGCGGCCCGGTAAGCGCAATGACGTCGCCCGCGCGCATCCTCGCCGCAATCCGCGCGCCGAACGCCTCCATCGTGGCAAGGTCGGGTAAGTCGTGGGTCATGGCAGCCACAGGCTTACGCTGGTCCCCAGCCCCTTTTCGGACTGGATTTCGAAGCGCCCGCCATGCGCCTCGATCAGCTGCTTCGCCAGGGGCAGCCCCAGCCCCTGGCGGCGCGTATCGTCGGGATCGCTTTCGCTCGGCTGGCGCATTCCGTCGAGCGCGCGGGCCAGCTCGCCCTCGTCCATGCCGCGCCCGTTGTCGGAGATGACGATTCGCATTCCGCCCTCGTGCTTCGCGAGATCGACGAGGATGCGCCCATCCTGCGCACAGGCGGCGATCGCATTGTCGAGCAGCTGGCCGATGGCCCGCCCCAGCTGGCGCGGATCGGCATGCACCACCAGCGACTGCTTTCCGCGCAGGTCGAGCGTGATGTTCTTCGCCTCCACCGCGTCCTCCCGCGCCCGCGCCACGCCCGCCACGAAGGCCAGCAGCGATAGCTCGCGCCGCGCGATGGGCAGCAGCCCGGCCTCGCTCTGCGACAGGTCGAGCACGTTTTCCACCTGATCGGTCAGCCGCGCGACCGATTCGAGGATGGCGGAGACATATTCCTTCGCACCATCGCTCAGCGGCCCGGCCACTTCCGCCTCGAGCAATTCCGCGAACCCGCCGATCGAGGTCAGCGGCGTGCGGAATTCGTAGGACATGTTGGCGAGGAAGCGCGTCTTCACCTTGTCCGCCTGCTCCAGCGCCTCGGCCCGGTCGCGCAGCGCGGTCTCCGCCTGTTCGTTGGCGGTCACGTCCAGCGTGGTCAGCAGGCCATTGCCATCGGGCAGCGGAATGCCCGCGAATTCGATCGTGCGCCCGTCGGCCAGCTGCAGCCGCCCCGCCCGCTGCTTGCGGTCGAGCGTCGCGGACCGGATCACCTCGGCCACGCCCCTGATCTGCCGTGGCCGCGCAAGATGGGGCTCGATCAGCGGCAGCAGCGCATCGACCGAAGGATGCTTGTCGAGCGCTTCGGCCTCCAGCCCCCAGGTCTCGGGGAAGCTGTGGTTCCACAACTGAAGCGTGCCGTCGGGCGCGAACACCGCCAGCGCTTCGAACAGACTGTCGAGCATCGCGGTGCGGGTGCGCAGCAGCGTGTCCCGATTGGCGGCGATCGAGAGCTGCTCGGTCCGATCCTCGACGATCAGGGCAAGCCCGCCGTCGGGCATCGGCTGGCCGACCACGGCCAGATGCGTGCCGTCGGACAGGGGCCAGTCTTCTTCCTGCGTGCCCCCTTCGCCGAACCACGCGACATGTTCCTTGCGCCAAATCGGGAAGTCGCGGACCGAGGGTGTGCGGCCCTCGTCGCGCGCATCGCTGAGCAGGCGTTCGAACGAGGTGCCGATGGCACCCGCGCCGGGGCGCACCCCCAGCAGGCGGCGGAAGGGCTGGTTGGCGAAGGTGAGCCTGCGCTGCCCGTCGAACTGCGCCACCCCGACCGAGAGGCGATCGAGCATGCTGCGCTGCGCCTCGCGATAGGCGCGGTGTTCGCGCGCCTGATCTTCCTGTTCCTGGATATCGACCGCGTAGCCGGCCACGCCCTCGTCACCCAGCGGCAGGTCGGAGATCCGGAAGCGCCGCCGCGTACCGTCGACGCTGGTGACCGAGACGACGCGCTCCACCGGGTCGCCGCTGAGCGAGGCACCGCGCGCGATCTCGGACGCGGAGACGCCTTCGACCGGCTCGACCAGTTCGATCTGCTGATCCAGCACGCTCTGCATGTCCTGCGCGCCGACCGCGGCGACATAGGCCTTGTTGACCAGTTGCAGCCGCATGTCGGGGTTGCGGAACCACATCGGCGTCGGTGCCGCCGCGATCACGCCAACCAGCGCCGCGAAATCGGATTTCGCCCGCGCCGTCTCCTTGCGCATCTGCGCCAGTTCGAGCTCGCTCTCGCTGAAGTCGAACACCCACACGAGCGCCGCTCCGCCGGGCGATACCTGCGGATCGGCGAGGCTCCCGCGCAAGGCGAGGCTGCGCGAGGACCCGGGCAGCGTGATCGCCATGCGAAACGGCTTGGCGGATTTCTGGGCGAGCCGGACCTTGCGGGTCAGCTCGTCGAGCTGTTCTTCGGTCAGCCCCCGGTCGGGGTGTTTGGAAAGCTCGCTCAGGAATTGGGGCAGTTCCTCCAGACCCAGCCAGTGGGCCAGCCGCTCCGACCCCTCCAGCCGGCCATCGCTGCGCACGAGCAGCGCGGCGGCGGGCGACTCGTCGAGCAGGCGATTGAGGCGTTTGGCGGTCCGCCGTGCCGCGTCCGCCCCGCGCGATCGCGCGCCGGCGGCGATCATCAGCCATGCCGCGCCAGCCGTCCACGCCGCCAGCAGCAGTCCGAGAAGCGCCAACGCGGTTGAGCCGAGGTCCATATACATGCGCTAAGCCCGGCAATGGTCGCTTGGCAACCATGCCGGGCCCAGAGTCCTTAGCGGGTTCCCCCGCGTTAGCGCTTTTGCGCGCTTAGTAGCGGTAATGTTCGGGCTTGTACGGGCCTTCCTGCGGCACGCCGATATAGTCGGCCTGTTCCTTGCTCAGCTCGCTCAGCTGCACGTTCAGCTTCTGGAGGTGAAGTGCGGCAACCTCTTCATCGAGGTGCTTGGGCAGGACGTGGACGGCATTGTCGTACTGATCGGCCTTCGAATACAGCTCGATCTGGGCCAGCACCTGGTTGGTAAAGCTGGCGCTCATCACGAAGCTGGGGTGGCCGGTCGCGTTGCCGAGGTTGAGCAGGCGGCCCTTCGAGAGAAGGATCATCCGCTTGCCATCGGGGAATTCGACCATGTCGACCTGCGGCTTGATCTCGGTCCACTTCATGTTCGACAGCGCTTCGACCTGGATCTCGTTGTCGAAGTGGCCGATGTTACCCACAATCGCCATGTCCTTCATGGCGCGCATGTGGTCGACGGTGATGACGTCCTTGTTGCCCGTGGTGGTCACGAAGATATCGGCGCGCTTTACCGCGTCTTCCATCGTGACGACCTCGAACCCGTCCATCGCCGCCTGCAATGCGCAGATCGGGTCGATTTCGGTGACCATCACGCGCGCACCGGCACCGGAGAGCGAAGCTGCCGAACCCTTGCCGACATCGCCGTAACCCGCGACGCAGGCGACCTTGCCGGCCATCATCACGTCGGTGCCGCGACGAATGCCGTCGACCAGCGATTCCTTGCAGCCGTACTTGTTGTCGAACTTCGACTTGGTGACGCTATCGTTCACGTTGATCGCCGGGAACGGCAGCTTGCCCGCCTTGGCGAGCTGGTAGAGGCGGTTGACGCCCGTGGTGGTTTCTTCCGAAACGCCGCGAATGGTTTCCACCGTCTTGGTCAGGTAGCCGGGCTTACGCTCGACGAAGGCCTTGAGGGCGCGCTGCATTTCGCGCTCTTCCTCGTTGGTCGGCGCGGGCATTTCTTCGCCCGCTTCGATCCGTGCGCCCCACAGCGCGAACATCGTGGCGTCGCCGCCATCGTCGAGGATCATGTTGCAGGGCTCGTCACCCCAGTCGAAGATCTTCGCGACGTAATCCCAGTAATCGGCCAGCGTTTCGCCCTTGATGGCGAACACGGGAATGCCCTTGTCCGCGATGTAGGCGGCGGCGTGATCCTGCGTCGAATAGATGTTGCAGGTGGTCCAGCGCACTTCGGCGCCCAGTGCCACCAGCGTTTCGATCAGCACGCCGGTCTGGATCGTCATGTGCAGCGAACCGGCGATCTTCGCGCCCTTGAGCGGCTTGCTCTCGCCATACTGTTCGCGCAGCGCCATCAGGCCCGGCATTTCGGTTTCGGCGATCTCGATTTCCTTGCGACCATAATCGGCGAGGCTGATGTCCGCGACGATGTAGTCCTGTTCCTTGGTAGCCATGCTTGCTCCTTTGGGCTGTGTGGGCATACGCCTGGCAGGCGCAGGGAACCCGGGGGTGTTGTTCTCTTATAGGCGGCGCAGCCGCTCACGTGTGCGTGCCAATATAAAGACTTCTTTATATCTGCAAGCGCTGTAAGCCATGGACGGTTCCGCAGATCGGTTCGACCGACCCCGATCGTCTTTTAGCGGGATAGAAACCGGCCATGCTTCGTAGAATGAAGGAAGCCGGTTTTTCCGACGATGGGGCTCTAGCACATTGCCCTTGCCGGGCGGGCGGGCCACAACGACGCCACGAACACAACAATAACGGGACAAACAAACATGCGCATTTCAGAAGGCGACAAGCTTCCCCAGGTCACCCTTTCCAAGGCTGGCGAAAGCGGCCCCGAACCGGTCGACACCCGCGAGTTCTTCGCCGGCCGCAAGGTCGCGCTGTTCGCGGTGCCGGGTGCCTTCACGCCGACCTGCTCGGCCAAGCACCTGCCCGGCTTCGTCGAGAAGGCAGACGAGCTCAAGGCCAAGGGCGTCGACGAAATCGTCTGCATCTCGGTCAACGATCCCTTCGTCATGGGCGCATGGAAAAAGGCCGATGGTGGCGAGGAAGTGACCATGCTGGCCGACGGCAACGGCGACTTCGCCGAAGCGGTGGGCCTGACCATGGACGGTTCGAACTTCGGCATGGGCAAGCGCAGCCAGCGCTATTCGATGCTGGTCGACGACGGCGAAGTGCGCAAGCTCAACGTCGAACAGCCGGGCGACTTCAGCGTCTCGAGCGCGGAGCACATGCTCGGCCAGCTCTAACCGCTTCACGAGAGCGACAACAAAAAGGGCGACCGCTCCTCCACGAGCGGCCGCCCTTTTTCATGCCCGCAGGCGCTCGTGTCAGAAGCGCACTTCGGCCTGCACGAAGACCCGGCGCGGATCGCCGTAGAACCCGGTCAGCACACCTTCGAGGCCCAGCGTCGGCGCGAAGGGGGTGTTGACCCCGTCACCGGTCGTGAAGTTGTAGCCCGACACGATGTAGCGTTTGTCGAGCAGGTTCTTGCCATGCACGCCGATGCTGAAGCGATCCGAATCGGCGGTGTAGACGATGCTCGCATCGACCAGCGCGAAACCATCCTGGTCGAGGAAGCGGTTGGGCACCTCGAACTGGCTGGCATCGGAGCGGAGGGAGACCGCACCGATCAGGTCGACGATCCCGTTCGCGACCGGCAGGCCGAGGTCGAACCCGGTCTTGACGGTATATTCGGGGGTGTTCTGGAACACCCGCTGGTCGGCGACGTCATTGCCGAAATTGTCGATGTATTCGTTGAATTTGGCATCGAGGTAACCGAACGCCCAGTTCACGCCGAGGCGGCTGCCCGCACCCGCGAAGTCCCTGCCGACCAGCAGGTCGCCTTCGAACTCGATCCCGTTGATATCGGCATCGGCGGCGTTGGTGGTGACGCCGATGAAGGTCTCGTTGATCCCGTCGCCGTTGGAGTCGATGCCCACCGAACCCGGGATCTGCACGTCGCTGTACTTGCCGAGGAACCCGGCGAGCGCGATCTGCAGGCGATTGTCGAACAGCGACGCCTTGTAGCCCAGTTCGTAGCTGTCGACCGTTTCGGGATCGAAGGAGAGGAAGGCGTACTGATCGTCGTAATCGATATCGCCGTCACCATCGAGGTCCGGCGCGGCCGAGGTCTGCCCGCGCGGGTCGAAGCCGCCGCCCTTGAAGCCCTTCGAATAGGTGAAATAGACGTTCTGGTTGGGCGTCGGCTTGAAGCTGATCGAGGCGCGCGGGGTGAATTCCTCGAACGTCGCGCTCCCTTCGAAATCCGAAGTTACCGCAATCGCGGTCGCCCCGTCGTCGAACAGATCCGAATAGCCGCCGATGAAAGTCGTGCGCAGCACCTTGCTGGTACGCTTGTCGTTGGTCCAGCGCCCGCCGAGCGAAACGCTGAGCTGGTCGGTCAGATCATAGGTGAAATCGCCGAAGATCGACCAGGTCTCGGTCTCCACATTGCCGAGCGTCTGCGCATTGAGCCCTGGCAGGCTGAGCAGCGCTCCGGTGGTGAACAGCGCCACATCGAATGCGGTGAAGGCGTTCGCGTCGAGATAATAGGCGCCAAGCACCCCGCTCAACCGGTCGCCCTGATAGAGCAGCTGGAGTTCCTGGCTGAACTGGTCGTTATCGTAGATCGCCGGCACGTCGACATCGGCTGCGGGAAGGCTGTCGAAATCGATCGGGCTGGTCGAGGAATCCTCGCGGTAGCCGGTGATCGACTTGATCGTCAGCGTGTCCGAAACGTCCAGCGACAGCTGCAGCGCGCCGCCATAGGCCTCTACTTCCTGGTCGACCACATCGAGCCCGGCGCGCGTGTCGTACACATCGTCGAGCACCGGCGCGCCGCTGAGCAGGCCGGGGATCAGCCGGTGGCCCTGGCGGGCGAAACTGTCGTCCTTCACGTAGTCGCCCGAAAGGCGCGCAAAGAAGGGCCCGTTGTCGAATTCGATGGTGCCGCGCGCGGCCCACACGTCCTTGTTGTAGTTCTCGGTGCCCAGATTGATGTTATCGCCGAAGCCGCCGCGGCTCAGCCGCGCACCGCTCGCGCCGATCTTCAGCCCGCTGTTGCCGATGGGCGTGGAGGCGGTGACGATCAGGTCGGCCTGGTCGTACGAACCATAGGCGCCGCGCACCTTGACGCTGGTTTCGTCGGGCAGGCGCGCGGTCACATACTTGATCGCGCCGCCGATCGTGTTGCGGCCATAGAGCGTGCCCTGCGGCCCGCGCAGCACTTCGATCCGTTCCAGATCGTAGATATCGAGCACGGCGGCCTGCGGGCGGTTGATGTAGACATCGTCGACATAGAGGCCCACGCCGGCCTCGAAGCCTGCCACCGGGTCCTGCTGGCCCACACCGCGGATGAAGGCGGTGAGCGTGGTGTTGGTGCCGCGGCTGACTTCCAGCGTCACGTTGGGCACATCCTTGGCAACGTCGACGATATCGAGCGCGCCGCCCTTGATCAGCTCGTCCCCGCTCAGCGCGGTGACGGAGATCGGCACGTCGGTGATCCGCTCCTCGCGGCGGCGCGCGGTCACGGTGATGACGGCACCATCGGTCGCCATCAGCTCGCCATCGGCGGTCTCCATCTCGTTATCATCGCTCATGTCCTGAGCAGCGGCGGGTGCCGCCATGCACGCCATCAGACCCGCACCGGCCATCAGACCGGCACGCAGGCCAACACGCAGGCCGACAGGGCCCCTATTGAAGCTACGCATCCTCACATTCCCTCTCCGGTTAATTTATTGTGCGGCCGTCATATTGAAACCTGAACCATGTTTCAAGTTACAGCTTGTGAGGGGCGTGGATTTTCCATAGACCGTGACCATCATGGCACGTCCCGACCTCGATATCTCACCTGCTCCCCCGGCCACGGAACGGGGGCGACGCACGCGGCGCAAGCTGCTGGATGCGGCGACGGCCGAGTTCGGGGAGCGCGGTTTTCACGAGGCGTCGATCGCTTCGATCACGCGCCGCGCGGGCGTGGCGCTGGGCAGTTTCTACACCTATTTCGGCAGCAAGGAGGCGATCTTCCGCGATCTCGTCCGCGATCTGAGCGATGGAGTGCGCCGCGCAGCCGCCGAACGCCTGGCGGAACGCGAGCTCCACTCGCTCGACACCGAACGCGCCGCCCTCGCCGCCTTTCTCGCCTTCGCGCGCGACCATAGCGAGATCTACCGGATCATCGACGAAGCCGAATTCGTCGATCCCGAAAGCTATCGCGCGCATTACGAAAAGACCGCCGAACGCATCCTGCGCCGCCTGCGCGCAGGGGCGGCGAGCGGCCAGCTGCGCGGCGATCTGGAAGAAGCCCACGCCTGGGCGATCATGGGGATGAACGTGTTCCTGGGCCTGCGCTACGCCGTCTGGAGCGACGGCGAGAACGCGGCGCAAGACACCGAACGCGCAGCGCAGGCCGCCCATTCGATCCTGGCCGAAGGGATCGGCCCGCGAGCCTCCGACTAGTCAGCCGGGCGCGCGGGCGCGATCAATAGCCCATCAGGCTGAGCACTTCCTTGCGGCTGCGCTGATCGTCGCGGAACACGCCCATCATGCGGCTGGTGACCATGCTCACGCCCGGCGTGCGCACACCGCGCGCGGTCATGCAGGCATGGCTTGCCTCGATCACCACCGCCACGCCTTCGGGCTTCAAGCTGTCCCAGATGCACTGCGCGACTTCCGCCGTCAGCCGTTCCTGCACCTGCAACCGGCGCGCATAGCCGTGCAGCACGCGCGCGAGCTTCGATATGCCGACCACGAAATCGGTCGGCAGATAGGCGATGTGGGCAACCCCGATGATCGGCGCCATGTGGTGTTCGCAATGCGACTGGAAGGGAATGTCCTTCAACAGCACGATCTCGTCGTAGCCGCCCACTTCCTCGAACACGCGGCTGAGGTGGATGGCGGGGTCCTCCTCGTAACCGATGCAATATTCCTTCCACGCGCGCGCCACGCGCTTGGGCGTGTCGAGCAGGCCTTCGCGGCTCGGATCGTCGCCCGCCCATTCGATGAGCGTTCGGACCGCGTCCTGAACGTTCTCGGGAACATCGGGCTTGCCCGCCTCGCGGTCTTCGTCGGGTCCTACCAGACTGCTCATTTCAGCAATTTCCTTTTCGCCTTGGCGCGCAAGCGCCTGAGTCGCCCGCCCTTGCCGAAAAGTCCGCCCCGCGCAAATGGCCTTAAGATACCCGAAGGTCTTTCGGGATCGAGCATCGCCGATTCCGCCAGCCATTCCTGAAACTCACTCTTGGTCGGCGGCACGTAGGCCCGCAACTGCCGGCGGCCGTCCGATCCATGCGCCGCGATGGCGGCCTGCATCGAGCCATGTTCGACCAGCGCGGCCTCCATCACCGGCTCTTCCACCCCGCAATGTTCGGCCAGCAGCGACACACGGATCGCGCGAATGCGATCCTCGAGGCCGCGACCCGCATTATGCGGGCGCGCCGTATCGAGCGTGGTATCGCACTCGCTATCGAGCCCGAGCGAGCGGTTGTTGAGGTTCGACGAGCCGATCCGCAGCACTTCGTCGTCCACGATCATCAGCTTGGCATGGACGTAGATCGGCGTGTCGCCGGTATAGGGCACGTAGATTTCGAAGCAGTCGCGCGCGTCCGCCGTTTCGACCGCCTCGGCCACCAGATCGCGTGCATGGTCCATCGCCTGCTGTTCCAGCCAGCCATCGGCATTGCGCGGATGGATGATCACGATTTCGGGCGGATCGGGCTCGCTCAGGCGTTCGGCGATCGCCTCGGCGATCTTGCGCGAGGTGAAATACTGGTTCTCGATATAGATGAACCGCTTCGCCCGCGCGATCAGGGCGAGGAACAGCTCCTCTACCTCGTGCACCTCGGTCACCTCCCCGCACTCTGCGCGGGTGCGCGACAGGCCGATTTCGACATCCTCGAAATGCGCCTCGAGCTGGTCGGGCCACGGTTTCTTCGCGGGCCGCTCGGGCCGCTCCAGCGGCTTGCCCCCCGCCACCTGCCAGCGCGTATCGCACAGGTCGAACAGCGCACCCACGATCGGGCCGGTCATCATCACCGTGATATCGTGCCAGGGCCCGTGCGTGTTGCCGGGCCAGTTCACCCGGCGCGGATCGTATTCAAGGTGATCGCGCGTGTCCCACCGGTCGTAGGTCAGGTCGATCCCGCCGCACACCGCCAGCTGCCGGTCGAACACCGCGATCTTCTGGTGATGGCTGCAGCCGGGCGGATGATGGCTGTCGAACCGGAAGCTGATTCCGTCGACCATCCACATGCGCGCAATGTCGTAGGCCATCCGCCCGCGCTTGAGGAACTGGACCCACGAAAGGCCCCATTTGAGGATGCGGATATCCAGCCCCTGATGGTTCTTCACCAGCCAGGGCAGGTATTTGCCGATCTTCGCCGGGCGATCGTTATCGCCCTTTTCCCATTCCTCGCCCCGCCTGAGCGAAATGCGCGTGTCGAAATCCCACCCGATCAGCACGATCTGGGTGCGCGCGTTGAACATCGCGTTGTGGACGTGGGCGAAGTAATCTTCCCCGTCGATGATGACCGCCATCCGCTCGGCGATCTCGTATCGCCAGATGCCTTTTTCGGCAGACGCGTCTTGTCCCTCGCCACCGGCGATGGCGCGATCGCGTTCGGCGCTGCCCCCCTGCCTGGCCACTATTCCTTGGCGTCTTCTTGCTTTTCGGGCGTGACCTCGGCCTCGTCCTTTTCTTTGGATTTCCGGCGTTCGAAGACCTGCGCCATGTGCTCGACATCGTCCTTGTCGAGATAGTTCTCGAAATCGGGGAAGTGGTCTTCCTCTTCCTCGTCGATGTGGTGGCGGTAATCGTGATCGAAGGTCTTGAACTTCTGCAGCCACGCGCCTTCCGACATGTCGGTCGCGGCGAGATCGTTAAGCATCTCGTCGATCTCGTGATGCTCGGCGACCGAGTGGCGCGTTTCATCGGTGGTCGGCGGCTTGCGCAGCATGGTGGAATAGAGCGCCTGCTCTTCGGCCGCGGCGTGGCTCTTGAGTTCCTTGGTTAGCTCGGTGAACAGCCGTTCGCGATCGGCGCTCTCGCCATGGGTTTCCAGCAGCCGGTCGAGCAAGGCACGATGCCGGTCGTGATCCTGCTTCAGGCGGTCGAAAATGGCTTGGGCGTCGCTCAAGGCGTGTCTCCGATGATGGTCTTGCACCTTCAACCGGATGCATCTGTTGGAGTTCCGCGATTGATGGTTATCGCGTCGCTCGTTTTGGTACGCCCTGCGGGCGATGGCAACTGGCGCGCCCTGCAGGATTGGGCCTCGCTACGCTCGCCCCGTCTTAGCGCCTGCGGCGCTGCGACTCCGAAGTTCGTCTCCCTTACGACCCGCCAGTGGCCCCTGCCCTGCGGACAGAGGCAACTGGCGCGCCCTGCAGGATTCGAACCTGCGGCCTCAGGATTAGAAGTCCCGTGCTCTATCCAACTGAGCTAAGGGCGCGCGAGGGGCCCGCATAGCCATCTTTGCGGCGGTGCAAAACAGGGTTATGCCGATTGTTATGGGTGACCCATCCGCTCCAGCGCCAGACGCAGCGCCGACCGCCGCATCGCGCCAGTTCCGTTACTACGACCTCGTGATGGCGGCCTTCGTCACCATCCTGCTGCTGTCCAACATCATCGGCGCGGCCAAGCTCACCTTCGTGAGCGTACCCTTCTGGCCCGAGGGCTGGTGGCCCGCGCCCGACGGGCTGTTCATCTACGGCGCGGGCATCCTGTTCTTCCCGGTCAGCTACGTGATCGGCGACGTCCTGACCGAGGTTTACGGATACGCCCGCGCGCGCCGCGTGATCTGGACGGGGTTTGCGGCCCTGGTGTTCATGGCCTTCATGAGCTGGGTCGTCGTCGGCCTGCCCCCCGCCGCCAGCTGGACCGGGCAGGACGCGTACGAACAGGTCTTCGGCCTCGTGCCGCGCATCGTGCTGGCATCGATCGTCGCCTTCTGGGCGGGCGAGTTCGTGAATTCCTTCGTCATGGCCAAGATGAAGATCTGGACCCGCGGGCGGGCGCTGTGGAGCCGCACCATCGGATCGACCGTCGTCGGCCAGGGGGTCGACAGCCTGCTGTTCTATCCGATCGCCTTCCTCGGCATCTGGGATACGCGGGACGTGATCACCGTGATGATCACCAACTGGCTGCTCAAGATTTTCTGGGAGGCGGTGCTGACGCCCGTCACCTACGCCGTGGTCGGCTGGCTCAAGCGTGCCGAGGGGGTCGAGATCTTCGATACCGACACCGACTTTTCCCCCTTCGCGACCGAGCGGCGCGCGCGTTAGGCCGGCCGATCGCGCAGCGTCAGCTCGACCTCGCCCTTCTCGGGCAGCTTCTTCTCGCCCGTCACCCGCATCTCCGGCTCCAGCCCCAGATGTTCGGCGAGCTGCTTCAGATCGCGCTCGGTCGGATTGGCATAGAGCGCGGCGTGGCTCTTCGCGAGCGTGAGGACGAGCGATTTCTTCTCGCGCGTCAGGCGGGTCGCGTCGAGCGAACGGGCCGAGCCCGCCCCCAACCGCCGGGCGAGCCGCAGGCCCAGCCCCCAGGTAATGCCTTCTTCCAGCGCTTCCTTCGATGCCAGCGTGCCGAGCGATTCGGGCAGGTCGAGCATGTTGGAGTTGGCGCAGATCGCGGCGGCGATCATCGCGCGCCCTTCTGGCGAGATGGCGATCCAGCGCTTGTGCAGCGCCCAGTCCACCCCTTGCGCAACGCGCAGATTGGGCTCGGTCTGCATCGCCGCCATGCCGAGCAGGATCGCGGCGAGCCGCAACCGCTCCGCACCGGGGCGCTCCGAGGCGACCGTATCTACCGTCCACCCGGCGACCCGCGTCGCATGCATGGGCGAGGCGCCGCGGCTTTCGGCGAATTCGATGGTGCCCGCCAGCAGCGGGTCCTGCGCCTTCTGGAACTGGTCGAGCCGCCGCATCATCAGGCCTTCGCGCAGGCCCCAGGCGGAAACCACGATCCGCGCCGGCTCATAATGCTTAAGCAACACGTGCAGCAGCTGGGCCGCCTCGGGCAGCGTTTCGGCGCGCGAGGAGGGGACGCGCGGCGTCGCCCTGATCGCGTCGACATCGCTCTTGCCGAGCAGCTTCACGATATTGGCCGCCTCATCGCGCGTCAGGGCGAAGGCGTGCGGGTCGGATAGCGGGAAATCGGCCTGCGCATGGGCGAAGGATGCCAGCGCGCGCCAAGTTCCGCCGACAAGGTAGAGATCGCCGGTTTCGCCTTCGGGCAGGCCCATCGCGGGCGCTTCCCTGGCGACCATCTTGCGCAGCTTGTCGCGCAGCTTGCCGAGATCGCCCCCGCCGATGCTCGCGAGGCGGAGCGTGCCTGCGGGGATGCTGCACCCCTCGCCCACCGTCCGCTCGCCGATCGGCACCAGTTCGAGGCTGCCTCCACCCAGATCGGCGACGATCCCGCGCGCATCGGGGAACGCGCCCAGCGTACCTTCCGCACTGATGGTCGCTTCGTCGAGACCGCTGAGCAGGCGCGGCTCCAGCCCGAGTGCAGTGACCTGGGCAAGGAAATCCTTGCCGTTCTTCGCATCGCGCACCGCCGCCGTCGCCACGGTATCGACCTTGGAGATGCCCAGATCGGCGAGGATCAGGGCGAAGCGTTCGAGCCCCCCCATCGCCATCCCGATCGCCTCTTCGGCAAGCCGTCCGCTCGCATCGAGCTCGCGTCCCAGCCGGGCGGTGACCTTTTCGTTGAAGAGGATGGTCGGCGCGCGCGGCGGGCCGCCATAGATGACGAGGCGAACCGTGTTCGAGCCGATATCGATGATCGCGCCGAGCGGTTCGTGACCGGCGATACGCCCGCGATCGCTGTTCTTCTTGCGCCCCATCAGAC
>Ga0114910_1000766_pt1 | contig 16092 bp, 13 predicted proteins | sample MalvireepMed_908_FD_83500 | JGI IMG/M metagenome (GOLD analysis project Ga0114910, IMG submission 83500) | Marine viral communities from the Global Malaspina Expedition - Malaspina viral metaG DeepMed_908 | ecosystem: Environmental > Aquatic > Marine > Oceanic | place: Mediterranean Sea...
ATTGCGGACAATCGCGCGGCCCATGGCGACGCGCTGGCGCTGTCCGCCCGACAGCTGGCTCGGGCGACGCGTCAGGAATTCGGTCAGGTTGAGCATTGTCGCCGCTTCCTTGGCTTCCGCGGCAATGATCTGGGTGGTTCGTCGGCGCAATCGGTCGTCTTGATGGTTCTCGTCCTGCTGCTGACGGTCTTCCAGTTCCGCGTCATGGACCGGCGCATTCATTACACCTGAGGAGAGAGCCATGTCTGTCACCACACAAACCCTTCCTGCCTCCCGGTCCCGCGCGCTTCCCAAATTCAATTGGTCGAAGTTCAGCGATCACGCTATCCTGGTCGCGGGATCGCTTCTGATGATCATGCCCGTCTTTGCGGCTTTCATGACCATTGGAGCGAGCGACGTTGAAATCTCGCGACACGGCATGCAGTTCTCGAACGGTGCATATCTGGCCGAGAATTTCGACAAGGCCCTTTTCACAAGAGGGGGCTTCACCGGGGCTATAACCGGCAGCACGATGCTGCTCAACTCGTTCATTCTCGGCATCGGTTTCGCCATTGGCAAGATCGTTTTCGGCATGATGGCAGCCTATGCGATTGTCTATTTCCGTCTCCGCTTCGCCACATTCGCATTCTGGGTGATTTTCACAACGCTGCTGCTGCCGCTCGAAGTGCGCATTCTGCCGACCTATGAGGTCGTTCACTCCATGGGATTGATCAACACCTACACCGGTCTGATCCTCCCGCTGGTAGCATCGGCGACGGCAACCTTCTTTTTCCGTCAGTTCTTCCTGTCTATCCCGGAGGAACTGGTGGAAGCCGCACGCATTGACGGGGCCGGTCCGGTCAAGTTCTTCATCGACATTCTGGTGCCGCTGTCGCGCACCATGATCGCAGCCATCTTCATCATCATGTTCGTCTATGGCTGGAATCAGTATCTCTGGCCCACGCTGATCACCACCGATGAAGCGATGTTCACCTTGGTTCGCGGCATCAAACAGATCTACCAGTCCATCGATGGCGGCTCCGATATTCCCGAATTCGGCCGCTCGCTGGCGCTGATCTTCATAGCCATCCTGCCACCGGTCCTGGTGGTCATCATTTTCCAGTCCTGGTTCGTCAAGGGACTGGTCGAAACCGATAAATAGAGGTCTCTTATGGTCCACGTTGCTCTCAAAGACATTTCCAAGGTCTACCCGAACGGCGTCCGTGCGGTTCAGCCGACCAGTTTTGACATCAAGAAGGGCGAGTTCATTGTCCTGGTGGGCCCGTCGGGATGCGGCAAGTCCACATTGCTGCGCATGATTGCCGGTCTTGAGGAAATCACCGAAGGCGACTTGTCGATTGCTGGTCGCGTGGTCAATGACATTGATCCCGCCGAGCGCGACATCGCCATGGTGTTTCAGAATTACGCGCTTTACCCGCACATGACCGTCTACAACAACATGGCCTACGGTCTGCGCAATCGCGGCATCGGCAAGGACGATATCGACAAGGCGGTCAAGGAAGCGGCGACAATGCTCAACCTGACCGAATTCCTGACGCGTCGCCCGAGCCAGCTGTCGGGCGGACAGCGCCAGCGCGTCGCCATGGGCCGCGCGATTGTCCGCAATCCGGCATTGTTCCTGTTTGATGAACCCTTGTCCAATCTGGATGCCAAGTTGCGCGGCCAGATGCGCATTGAAATCAAGGCGCTTCAGCGCCGGCTCGGCGTCACCTCGGTGTATGTGACGCATGACCAGGTCGAAGCCATGACCATGGCTGACCGGATTATCGTGCTCAATGGCGGGCGGATCGAACAGATCGGAACGCCTGCGGAAGTGTATCACCATCCCGCCAGCACCTTTGTTGCAAGCTTCATGGGCGCGCCGCCGATGAATCTGCTGCCTGCCCGCTACAACGGCAATGGCCGGGTGCATCTCTCCGAAACAGTGCATATCGCCGCCCCGGCCCAGGCCAATTACTCCGGTGATATCAGGCTCGGTGTCCGGCCGGAAAATGTCGGAATCGTTGACCGGTCCCATCCCGATGCGCTGCCTTTTACTCTCGAGTTTATCGAGGAACTCGGCGCGGGCAGGTTGCTTCACGGCAAGCTCGGCGACAGCGGCTTGATCGTTCATATCCCGCACACGGATCCGATCCCCGGCGACGACGTTTATGTCGACCTGCCGAAATCGGCGCTGTTGATGTTTGACTCGGCAACAGGAGCACGGCTTTGAACGCATTGGACAATGCCACTGGAATTCTGCCTGAAAAAGTGGAGACCTTGCCGCTGGTGACGCCGGAGCAGCGGCAGGCGATCCTGTCGGCGCCCCGCACCACCGAGGCACACCGCGCTTTCATGAGCGATATACCGGCCATGAACATGGTGGAAACCAGCGGTGCGGCAACCGATCAGACGGTGCCGCAAATCTTCACAGTTGCTGCCTGGAACCTGGAGCGGTGCCTGTTTCCGGAAAAAAGTGCTGCATTGCTGGCCTCCCAGGCACCTGACGTGGTTTTGCTGTCAGAAGTTGATTGCGGCATGGCACGGACTGGCCAGCGGCATCCAACCGCTGAACTCGCGGCCTCGCTCGGTATGCATTATTCCTATGGCGTCGAGTTTTTCGAAATTGACCTGGGCGGTGACACCGAACGTCCTTACTGCGTCGATGATCACAACAAAGCCGGTTGGCACGGCAATGCTGTCCTGAGCCGCGCTGCGCCTTTGTCGTCGGCCATGATCCGGCTTGACGATCATGGCCACTGGTATGTTGCCGGGGAATTTGGCTGTGATCCGAACCAGCCGCGCATCGGCGGTCGCATGGCCATTGCCACGATCATCCCGGCTGTCACCGGCAATATCTGCGTGGCTTCAGTCCATCTCGAAAGCAATGCGGATTCCGCTCACCGTGGCGGACAGATGGAGCGGCTGATCGAAGCCATTGAAAACTTCGCGCCCGGCTTGCCGGTGGTCATTGGCGGCGATCTCAACACTGGCAACAGCAAGGAATCTCCGAACTGGCAGGATGAAAGCCTGTTCGACATTGCCCGCATGCACGGATTTTCCTGGGACAACAATGCTGATGGCGTAACGACCCGTCGCAGCTATCTCACGCCGCATCCCACCCGCAGCATGAAACTCGACTGGTTTGCTTCACGCGGCCTGTCGATGGATGGTGCCAGGATCGTACCTGCGCTCGATGTCGATGGCGAGCCCTTGTCTGATCACGAATTGATTGTCGGCCATTTTGCCATGCCCTGATGGGGACCGTGCTTCAGCCTGTTCAGTCCATATGCGCTGCGGCAGGGGCTGCCCCAGCAGCCGCGTTCGGCTTGCGCAGCAGCAGGGCCAGCGGAATGGCAAACAGTGTCACCAGCATCATCAGCTTGAAATCATTGTTGTAGGAAATCATCAGCGCCTGCTGGTTGACCAGGCCATCCAGTGTTTGCAGCATCGACGGATTGGTGGCGAAACCGGGCAGCATATCACGCAGCACCGGGTTGAACGGATGGATGAAGGCACCGAGCTCTTCGTGGTTGATCTGGATGTTCCGGGTCAGATACAGGGTGACGACCGAGATGCCGATCGACGAGCCGAGGTTCCTCACCAGGCTGAACAGGCTTGCGGCGTCGGTCCGGAAGCGGACTTCAAGCGTCGCAAAGGCAATGGCCGAAAGCGGCACGAACACCAGGCCGAGGCCGAGCCCCTGAATGATGCCGGTCGAGATCACCGGCCAGCTGTCCATTTGCGGCGAGAAGCCGGTCATCAAATACAAGGAGGCAGCCGTCAGCAGCAGACCGGCAATCACCAGATACCGGGCATCGACCATCCGTACCAGACGGCCAACCAGCAGCATCGATATCATTGTCCCGACGCCGCGCGGCGCCATCACCAGCCCGGTCGTGATGGTCGAATAGCCGAACACCCGCGACAGCATCGGTGGCAACAGCGCAAGGCTGGCCAGAAGCACAATGCCGACGATGAAGATCAGGATGAGGCCGGTGACGAAATTGCGGTCGGCAAAAATCTTCGGGTCGACAAACGGGTCTTCCGCCGTCGCCAGGTGCACCGTGAAGATCCAGATGCCGGTGATCGCCAGACCGAGTTCGATCCAGATTTCCCAGACCGAGAACCAGTCGACCTCACCGCCCCGGTCAAGCATCAGCTGCAGCGCACCGACGCCGAGCGAGAGCATGGCGAAACCGAAGAAATCAAACCGCCTGAGCCGGCGCGGCACTTCCGGCAGATAGGCAGCACAGCCCATGAACGCGATGATGCCGACCGGCAGGTTGATGAAGAACACCCAGCGCCAGTTCATCGTCTCGGTCAGCCAGCCGCCAAGCGTCGGGCCGATGATCGGGCCGACCATGATGCCCGCACCCCAGATCGCCATCGCCTGTCCGTGCCGCTCCTTCGGATTGATGTCGAGCAGAAAGGTCTGCGACAGCGGCACGATGGCCGCGCCGAACAGCCCTTGCAGAATTCGGAACAGGACCATCGTCTCAAGGCTCGGGGCCAGTCCGCAAGCCATTGAGGTGCCGGTAAAGCCGACAATGGTGATCAGGAACAACTGCCGGCGCCCGACGCGGTCGGCCAGCCAGCCGGTGACCGGCGTCATGATTGCTGCGGCAACGATGTAGGAGGTCAGCACCCAGGTGATGGTGTCCTGCGAAGCATCGAGATCGCCGGTCATCGAGGGCAGGGCAACATTGGCAATCGTGGTGTCGAGCACCTGCATGATGGTTGCAAGCATGATCGAAACCGTGATCAGGCCGCGGAACGGCACATTGTGCCCGGGTTCGTCGCTGGTGCTCATGTCAGTTGTTCCGGGACCTGCTATTCCGCGGCCCTGGCAGTGCTGAACAGATCGCCAAAGCTGCGGCTGGCGCCGGTATCGACGGTCACGGTGGCGCTCAGTCCCGAGCGTGCCAGGATCTTGGCATCCGGATTGTCGAGCTTGATCCGCACCGGAATGCGCTGGGTGACCTTGACCCAGTTGCCTGTGGCATTCTGTGCCGGCAACAGCGAGAACTCCGCACCGGTACCGGCCCCGATGGAATCCACCGTGGCCCGGAACGTACGGTCCGGATAGAGATCAAATACCACTTCCGCCGTCTGGTCGGGTTTCATGTTGGCCAGTTGCGGTTCCTTGAAATTGGCATCGATCCAGGGATTGCTGGTTTCGACAATGGTAAACAGCGATGCGCCCGGCGTGACATATTCACCGGGACGGAATGATGACGCCTGATAAACCAGCCCGTCGGCAGCCGCACGCACCGTAGCGACCGAAAGATTGTAGGCAGCCTGGTCGCGCGCCGCTTTCGCCGCCACCACCATCGGGTGGTCGTCGATTTCACCGGTGAGGCTGCTGGCAAGAGCCGCCTGCGCCGTTGCCACCGCCTGCTTGGCAGCGACAAGGCCTTGCGCGGCTTTCTGTGCGGTGTGGCGGGCATCGTCCAGCGACGAGCTTGTTGCCACGCCCTTGGCGTTCAGCGCTTTTTGCCGGTCGAACGTCTCCTGGAAAAAGGCGGCATCATCTGCGGCGATCTGTTCCTGGGTAAGGGCCTGGCTGTGGGCAGCCTTCAGTTCGATGACTTTGAGACGTGCGCTTTCCACCGCTGCATCGGCCTGGTTGAGAGCAATCTGAAGCGGCTCGGGGTCAACCTGGAAAAGCACGTCGCCCTTTTTCACCCGGGTGTTTTCGGAAACATTGACGCTGACAACGCGACCGGCAATCTCGCTGGCGACAGTGATCCGCGACAGCCGCATATTGGCATTTTCAGTTTCCTCGAAGCGCCCGCCATTGATCCATGTGTAAAGACCTGCTGCAACCAGCAGACAGGGAACCGCGATCATCAGGATGTTGCGGCGGAACCTGGAAACTCTCTTCTGTGCGGGCAACGTGCCGGTTGGGGCATCGCTTGCCGGTGTTGGATTGCTCATGATGAAGCCAGTATCTCTTGTGCCATCTCTGCGGCCGGCGCATCGTCGGCTGACAGGTTGGTAATCATCGTCGCAAGCGCCGTCATCAGAACCTGACGCTGCGTTTCGTCGACGCCATGCAATGCATCCTCGAAGACATCCCCCGCCACGGCCTTGATCTTCGAATAGGCGGCAACACTCTTGTCGGTGGGAACGACCCGGTTCACCCGGCGGTCGGTCTCATGGGCGCAACGCTTGACCCATCCGCCTTGCTCCATGCGGTCGATCAGGCGCGATACGCTGATCGGCTCGATTTCCATCAGCTCCGCCAGCCGCGCCTGAGTGGGGTTTTGTTCCCGAACAACCCGCACCAGCAACCGCCATTGGGCAGATGAGAGCCCGTAGGCCTGGCCGCGCTGCTCGAAATTCTTGCGCATCAGCCGGCCACTGTCGTGGATCAGAATGCCCAGGTCTTCGATGGATGTCTTTTTCATAAGCTGGATATATTATAAGCATGCTTACAAAACAAGTATGCGATATCGAGAACGTTTGAGCGTGTGGGCTTTCTGGCGTGCACGCCGTTCGGCGCCGTATTCGAACCCATTGATTGGATCCGTTAAATACGCGGTGTGATGAATGGTCGTCCTCCATCAAGGCCATGGCCTGGCTGCACGGCCTCGAAGGACTGCGGGTCGCCGATTGCCCGATTCTCCCGGATGTCGTGGCCGGCAACACCAATGCCGCATCCATCGCAACGGCATGGCGGGCCTCGGAACCGGTGCTTCAGGACAATGCCTGACGGTTGCTTTCCCGCCATTCCGCCAGAGCCGCAATGATATCCGACGCAACCGTGGCCGCGATCACTTCGGGCCGCTTGTCCGCGACCTTTCGGCCAATCGGGCAGACCAGGTCCGACAGCCTGGACTTGTCGCCGCCTTCACGGATGAACTGGTGCTCGAAGGTAGCACGCTTGCTGTCCGACCCGATCATGCCCACCTGTGCCAGGTCGCTGCGCGCCAGCGCGGCCGAGACAATCAGGAAATCCAGCGCGTGGTCATGGGTCAGCACGATCACGGCGCTTCCCGGCGCGATGCCAGCCACAAGGCTTTCGGGCAGGGAGGTCAGATGCAGCGCCGCGCCCTGCGGCGTCATCTCGAGCTCGTCCTGCCGGGTCTCGACCAGATGCACCTTCACCGGCAGCAGCAACAGGGCGCTGGTCAGCGCCCGGCCAACATGGCCGCCGCCAAACAGCCAGACCTCGGGATCGCCCGCGTCTTCGGCTTGCACCATGGCTTCGATTTCCTCGAACCGGGCAGGGGGGATGACCTCGAAGGACAGCGTGACATGCCCGCCGCAGCATTGTCCGATGTCAGGTCCCAGCGGCAGCGCCAGCGGTTCGGCACCGGCGCCCGCCAGCACGGCACGCGCCCGGTCAATGGCCTCGAGTTCAAGCCGCCCGCCGCCGATTGTGCCGAAGCTTGAAGCCCTGGAAACCAGCATCCACGCATCATTGTCGCGCGGCGTCGAGCCTTTGGCTTCGACAACCCTGATCAGCACATAGCCGTGGTCAGCCGAGCCGGCGGCAAAATCGCGGTAGGCGCCAAGCCGCGCCATCACACGTCCGCCCCGTCCTCTTCAGACATGTAGGCTTCTGCAACCAGCGCCTTGAGGCGCTCCACCGCCATCAGCACACATTCCGGTGTCGCAGGCGCATCTAGCTGCGGGGAAACCTGATAGTCGGCGATCGAGGCAACAGCCATGCCCAGCGCCTCGAGCACCGAGATCGGCAGCATGAACGGCGGTTCGCCCACGGCTTTCGAGCGCCGGATCGTCGGTTCGCGGTTCTCCGCCCAATCGGCAAGCCTGACATTGAAGATCTTCGGCCGGTCCGAGGCCAGAGGGATCTTGTAGGTCGAGGGCGCATGGGTTCTGAGCCGGCCCTTGTCGTCCCACCACAATTCTTCTGTGGTAAGCCAGCCCATGCCCTGAACGAAAGCGCCTTCGATCTGGCCGATATCGAGCGCCGGATTGAGCGATTTGCCGGCATCATGCAGCACATCGACCCGGTCGACCTGGTACTCGCCGGTCAGCGTGTCGATGGACACTTCCGACACCGCTGCACCATAGGCGAAGTAATAGAACGGCCGGCCCTTGCCAGTGGCCCGGTTCCAGTGGATTTCCGGTGTCTTGTAGAAACCCGCCGCCGAAAGCTGAATCCGTTCCTGATAGGCAAGCTTGATGAAATCCCCGAAAGGCAGCAACTCGTTGCCGACCCGCACGTGATTGGGCTCGAACACCACCTGTTCGGCTGGAACGTTGAATTTCTCGGTCGCGAATGCCACCAGCCTGGTCTTGATCTGCTGCGCCGCATTGGCCGCAGCCATTCCGTTGAGGTCGGTGCCCGACGAGGCCGCCGTCGCCGAAGTGTTCGGCACCTTGCCGGTGGTGGTGGCGGTGATGCGGATGGTGTCGAGATCGACCTGGAATTCTTCGGCCAGAACCTGTGCAACCTTGGTGTTCAGTCCCTGGCCCATCTCGGTGCCGCCATGGTTCAGATGGATCGAGCCGTCCTGATAGATATGCACCAGCGCGCCGGCCTGATTGTACCAGGTGGCGGTAAACGAGATGCCGAATTTCACCGGTGTCAGCGCAATACCGCGCCGGATCACCGGGCTGTTTTCGTTGAAATCGACAATCTCGGCGCGCCGCGCCTGATAATCCGACGAGGCTTCGAGATCCTCGACAATGCGCGCGATGATATTGTCTTCCACGATCTGGTGATAGGGCGTCACATTCCGCCCTTCGGAGCCGTCGGCGGTGCCATAGAAATTGGCTTTGCGGATCTCCAGCGGATCGCGGCCAAGCGCGTAGGCAACCTCCTCGATCATCCGTTCGCCGCCGAGCATGCCCTGCGGTCCGCCAAATCCGCGAAACGCGGTGTTGGACACCGTGTTGGTCATCATCGGTTTGGAGGTGAGCCGCACATCCTTGTAGAAATAGCAGTTGTCTGCATGAAACAGCGCACGGTCTGTCACCGGCCCGGACAGGTCGGAGGAAAACCCGCATCGCGCCGCAAATGTCGCGTCGACGGCATGGATGACCCCGCTGTCATCAAATCCGACATCGTAATCGACGACAAAATCATGCCGCTTGCCGGTGATGATCATGTCGTCATCGCGGTCGGGCCGGATCTTCACCGCCCGGTTGAGCTTCTTGGCGGCGATGGCCGCAATCGCTGCAAACTGGTTGCTTTGCGTTTCCTTGCCGCCGAAGCCGCCGCCCATGCGCCTGACATGAACTGTCACCGCATTCGATACCGTCCCAAGCGCGTGCGCCACCATGTGCTGGACTTCGCTCGGGTGCTGGGTCGAGGACCAGACGGTCACTTCGTCGTCCTCGCCGGGAATGGCAAAGGCGATATGGCCCTCAAGATAAAAGTGATCCTGCCCGCCGATCCGCATTTCGCCCTGAAGCCGTCTCGGCGCGGCAGCGAGCCCTGCCTCGATATCACCCCGTTCGAGCTTCAGTGGCTCGGTGACCAGCGGATAATCGGCCTCCATGGCTGCGCGCACGTCGGTCACATGGGGCAGATCCTCATAGCCGATGACCGCCTTTGTGGCGGCGCGGCGCGCCAGCTCCCGGGTTTCGGCGATGACAGCGAAAACCGGCTGGCCGTGAAACAGCACCGTATCGGTCGCCAGCACAGGCTCGTCATTGCGCCCGGTCGGAGAAATGTCATTGCTGCCCGGGACATCGGCGCCGGTCAGCACCGCCACCACGCCCTTTGATGCACGGACCGCATCCAGATCGAGCGAGACTATCCGCGCGTGCGCCCGGTCGGTGAGGCCGAGATAGCCATGCAGCGTGCCTGCCGGCTCTGCCATGTCATCGATATAATCGGCGCTGCCGGTGACATGCTTGTGGGCGGAATCATGTTTCTGGCGCACATGTGCGCCGCCTGAAATTTCGGTCCGGCTGCGTGGGGGGTGTGCGTTCATGATCAGACCTCCGCCAGTGCAGGATGGCGCTCGATGCGCGCAGGGGCCCCACAGGTTTCCAGAAAGAACCGGATCATCAGGTTTTGCGCCGTAAGCATCCGGTACTCGGCACTCGCCCGCCAGTCCGATAGCGGCTGGTAGTCCTCGGCCAGGGCTGCCCGTGCTGCCTGGATCGTGTCCCAGGACCAGGGCTGACCGATAAGTGCCGCTTCCGCCCTTGCGGCGCGTTTGGGGATGCCGGCCATGCCGCCGAAGGCGATGCGTGCCGAGGCCACCAGACCCTCGGCGTCCGTTGTTACATGGAAGGCGCCGCACAGCGCCGAGATATCCTCATCGCGGCGCTTGGAGATCTTGTAGACCGCAAAGAACACGTCGTCCTCAAGCGCCGGGACAAAAATGCTTTCGACAAACTCACCCGGCTGGCGATCCTGCTTGCCGTAGTCGATGAAGAAGTCCGCGAGCGGAATAGTGCGGCTCTGCGTTCCCTTGCGCAGCGTTACCGAGGCATTGAGCGCGATCAGCGGTGGCGGCGTGTCGCCGATCGGCGAGCCATTGGCGATATTGCCGCCGACGGTGCCCATGTTGCGCACCTGCTCGCCGCCGATCCGGTCCCACAGTTCCGCCATTTGCGGAAACACCGAGACCAGCGCGCCCCGCGCCGAGGTATAGGAGACGCCGGCGCCCAGTGTGATGCCTTCAGCGTCGATCCTGATCTGCTTCAATTCCTCCAGATGGCCAATATGGATCACCGGGGCGATGTCGCGCATGTGCTTGGTCACCCAGAGCCCGACATCGGTCGAGCCGGCCACGATCGTTGCCTCCGGATGGGCGTCGTAAAGCTCGGCGAGATCATTGAGGTCGGCTGGCACGAACGTGGTTCCGCTTTCATGCTTCAATGTCACGCGTGCGGCATCGGCAAATCCGGCCAACGCTTCGGTCGTGGCGTCATAGGCTGCGACCAGCCGGTCATTGTCGGCCGCCGGAATGGTCCTGGCTGCCGCAATCGCCGCCTTGACGATCGGCTCATAGCCGGTGCAACGGCACAGATTGCCCTGCAATTGCCGTTCGATATCGGCCTCCGTCGGCTCCGGCTCGGCAAGCCACAGGGCATGCAGCGACGCAACGATGCCGGGCGTGCAGAAGCCGCATTGCGAGCCGTGATTGTCGACCAGCGCCTGTTGCACGGCGCTCAGCGCGCCGTCGGGGCGGTTGAGATACTCGACCGTCACCACATGGGTGGCGTCAAGCGAGCCTGCCAGGCGAATGCAGGCATTGACCGTCTCATAGCTCAACAACCCGTTGTCGATCCGCCCCACAAGCACGGTGCAGGCCCCGCAATCGCCTTCGGCGCAGCCCTCTTTGGTGCCGGTCAGCCGCCGGTCCAGCCTGAGCCAGTCAAGCAGGGTCAGATCGGGAGCAATGCCCGACAATTCAACCGTCTGATCGTTGAGCCGGAAGCGGATTGATGTGCGGTGGGGCTGTGCCATGTCACCTCTGTAATTTTTTGAACCAATTGGACAAAACCTATCCCAGCGGGTCCTGTCGTGAAAGACCGCCTGCAGGATAAGACAGTTTCAGGCAAAGCCGGTCAATTGCCCTTGGCTGTCTTGTCCAGCGGATGCGTGCTCTCCCCGCCAAGATACTGGCTTTCCAGGTCAGCGGTTGAATGTTTGCCGATGGCATCGCGGTTGGCTCTCAGCCAGTTGTCCGCCTCGGCGCGCCCGCGATCCCTCAGATCGGTCAGAAACGACCAGCGCACATCGAATTTCGAGGAAACCGGAAGGTTCTCGAGCGCCAGATCCGAGCGCACCGAGTGCACCAGAATGTGCTTCAGTTTCTCTTTGTGCTCATCCTTGAGCCAGTCTTCTTCAATCAGCCTGGTGACGAAATTGATGGCCCGCATTTCTTCGATCAGCGAGGAGTTGAACGAGATCTCGTTGATCCGGTTGAGGATTTCCGGTGCGGTCATCGGCAGGTCGTGCCGTTCCATCGGATTGATGTGAACGATCATCACGTCGCGGCTGTCACATTCGTAAAAGAACGGAAACAGCACGGGATTGCCCATGTATCCGCCATCCCAATAATGTTCCCGGCCGATCTCGACCGCCTTGTACAAAAACGGCAGGCAGGCCGATGCCATAACCACATCAACACTGACTTCGCTGGTCTTGAAAACCCTGACCCGGCCGCTGCGCACATTGGTGGCGCTGATAAACAGTTTGACGTCGGAGCTTTTGCGCAAATCCTCGAAATCGACACTGTCTGACAGCAGGTCGCGCAGCGGGTTGAGGTCCAACGGATTGAGCTCATAGGGCGAAAATGTCCGGGTCAGCGTGTCGAGGACCGCGAAACTCGCCGCATTGAACGCTTCCATTCCCGGGATCGGTACCTGCGGCACATGGTGCATCGGTGACCAGACCGATCCGCCATGGCTTGAGCGGCGCCAGAAATCTTCCAGCGCCTTCTGGCCGCCCTTGCGCCCGCCGGACATCATGCCATGCGCCAGAACCACCGCATTGACGGCCCCGGCACTGGTGCCTGACAGGCCTTCGAAAGCGATGTCGGGCTCATCCAGCAGGCGGTCAAGCACTCCCCAGGCAAAGGCGCCGTGCGAGCCGCCGCCCTGAAGCGCCAGGTTGATTGTCCTCTCTGTTTTGCCTCCCGCCGGTCTGGCGTTCATTGCGCGGTCCAGCCGCCATCCATCGGCAAGGCGGCGCCGGTGATCTGTGCGGCCTGATCCGAGGCGAGATAATTGGCCAGCGCTGCGATCTGGCTCACCTGCACGAACGCCTTGGTCGGCTGTGCCTTGAGGATGACCTCGTTGATCACCTCTTCCTCGCTCATGCCGCGCGCCTTGGCGGTGTCGGCAATCTGGCCGCTGACCAGCGGGGTCTCCACATAGCCGGGGCAGATTGCATTGGCGGTGATGCCAAACTCTGCGCCTTCCAGCGCCACAGTCTTGATCAGGCCGACAACGCCGTGCTTGGCCGTCACATACGCGCTCTTGAAGGGCGAAGCGACCAGGCCATGTGCCGATGCGATCGCAATGATCCGGCCAAAACCGTTCTTCTTCATGCCGGGCATGGCGGCGCGAATCAGATGAAACGCCGAGCTCATGTTGATGGCGATGATCGCGTCCCATTTGGCGACCGGAAAATCCTCGACCTTCTCGACATGCTGGATGCCGGCGTTCGGCACGATGATTTCGACGGAGCCGAAATGTTTCTCGGTCGAGGCAACCAGATCGGCAATTTCCTCCGGCTTGAGCATGTTGGCGCCATGAAAGATGACGTCTCCCGCACCAAGCGAGGCCAATCGCGCGCGCGTCGCCTCGATTTCCTCATCCTTGCCCAGGCCGTTGAGCACCACATTGTATCCCGCTTCAGCGAAATTTTCGGCGATTCCCAGGCCTATGCCGCTGGTCGAGCCGGTAATGATCACGGTTTTCATCTCGAGGTCCTTTTCGATTGTTGCAATGCACAAATAGACATTTGGCAGAGAAGTTCCAATAAAGTTTCGTTTGGAGTCTGCGTAAAATCGGATCAGCAGCACCTGTTCGGGTTGTCACCCGCCCGGATCGGGTTCATGGAAGCATCAGATTTTTTCAAACCTCTGGCATCATTCTTCGCTCATGTCTCAATCTGCCGAAAATACCGATCCGGAATTGGTGGCCCGGCGCCAGATTCTGGCGACCTCTGTTGCAGGCGCATTGGCCATGGCTGTTGCGATGGGGTTGGGGCGCTTTTTCTATACGCCTGTGCTGCCGGCCATGATGACGGGCCTGGGGCTCGGACCGGCGGAAGCCGGATGGATCGCGTCTGCCAATTATATCGGCTATCTGCTCGGCGCTGTTCTCGCGGCCTATGGCTGGGCCGAAGGTATCGAACGCAAGGTGGCGCTTCTGGGGCTGGTCGCCACGGCGCTGCTTTTGCTGGCCATGGGCGTGTCGAGCAATGTCGCGGTTCTGGCCATGATCCGCTTTCTTGCAGGCCTCGCCAGCGCCTTTGTCATGATCTTCACCTCGGCAATTGTGCTGTCCCATGGACTGGCTGCGAACAAACCCTGGGTTCAGTCCAGTCATTTTGGCGGTGTTGGATTCGGGATTTCGGTCTCGGCCATCATGTTCAGCCTGATCATTCTGGCTGACAGTGGCTGGCGCATGGCCTGGATCATGGCGGCCCTGCTGGCTTTTGCCGGTCTGGCTGTCGTGGCCCGCTACCTGCCACGCGATGTGGTCCGCGCCGGTCCCGCAAAAAAGGAGCGGCCGCTGACCTGGACGCCGGCGCTGCTCGCCTTGACCATCGCCTATGGCATCTTCGGATTTGGCTACATCGTCACGGCAACGTTTCTGGTCGCCATCGTCCGCGATGGCGGCGGCTCTTCACTGTTTGAGGCCGGCGTCTGGCTTGCTACGGGCATCGCCGCGGCCCCCTCGGTGGCGTACTGGATGCCCGCTGTCCGGCGTATCGGTCTCGCCAACGTTTTCGCGCTGGGCTGCCTGGTGGAAGCAATCGGCGTGGCAGCAAGTGTACTGGTGCCACTGCCTGTCGGACCTGTCCTCGGTGGAATGCTTCTGGGGGGCACGTTCATCATGGTGACAGCCTTTGGCCTTCAACTGGGCCGGCAGTTGGCCCCGGAAAGCCCGAGGCGGGCGCTCGCATTGATGACGGCGGCCTTCGGGATCGGGCAGATTCTGGGGCCGGTGGTTGCCGGTTACCTTGCCGACTGGTCCGGAACCTATACTTGGGCAAGCCTGGCGGCGGCTGTGGGATTGCTCGCCTCCGCCGCCATCGTTCTGGCCTTTTGCCGACCCCGTGCCGCGTGACGCGGACCGGCGTTGCAAGAGCCTGGCTAAAGTGCCAGCCCGCTGCCTTGGACAAGCTGCAGGACCATTGTTTCAGCACATTGACGTGAGCATTGCTTGGATCTCATTGCCGTCTGTGCACTGGTGTCTTAGGTATTTGCCCACGTCACGACGAATCACGCCCTGCCTTGCAGGACACAGTTCAGGATCCCGCCCGTGTTTGAATCTTTCTTCCCGAAGCCGAAAATCTTTTTCCCCTCAGTTCTGATCTGGGCAGGCTTGTCGGTTTTCATCTGGTATTGGGCGGGTGACAGCATCGGCGCTGCGCTGGGTTTTGCATTGCCCGAGGCGGAAGGAGAACCGATCGTCGGGCTGAATTACTTCTACACCTCTTCGTTTCTCTGGTTCTACGTCTACTACACAATATGGTCACTGGCCTTTGCAGCGTTCTGGTTCACCTACGCGCCGCACAAATGGCAATACTGGTCCATTCTTGGCTCGGCGTTCATCTTGTTCACCACCTATTTCGGGGTGCAGGTCTCGGTTGCGATCAACAACTGGCGCCGCCCGTTCTTCGACCAGTTCCAGCAGGCGCTGACTGGCGACGGCTCGGTGACATCGGCGGACCTTTACGGCTTGATGCTGATCTTCGCTCAGATCGCCCTGATATCCATGGCCATCTTTGTGGTCACCCGCTTCTTCGTCAGCCACTATGTGTTTCGCTGGCGCACGGCGATGAATGATTTCTACATGGAGCGCTGGCCCCGCGTCCGTCATATCGAGGGCGCGTCCCAGCGTGTTCAGGAAGATACCATGCGTTTTGCCTCCATCATGGAGGGCCTCGGCGTGGCCTTCGTCGATGCGGTGATGACGCTGGTGGCGTTTCTGCCCGTGCTCTGGTCGCTGTCGCAATATGTCACGGAGCTGCCCCTGGTCGGCGAGATCCCGCATGCATTGTTTACCGCGCTGTTGTTCTGGGCGGCATTCGGAACCGGATTGCTGGCGATCGTCGGCGTCAAGCTGCCGGGGCTTGAGTTCAAGAACCAGCGCGTTGAGGCCGCCTACCGCAAGGAACTGGTCTATGGCGAGGACAATCCGAACCGCGCCCAGCCGCCCACCGTTGTGGAGCTTTTCGAAAATGTCCGGAAAAACTATTTCCGTCTCTATTTTCACTACATGTATTTCAACATCGCCCGCGGATTGTACATCCAGGCCGACAACATATACGTCAACATCCTGCTGATCCCGACCATCGTCGCAGGCAAGATCACGCTGGGCATCTGGCAGCAGATCCTCACCGCCTTTGGCCAGGTTTCGAATTCCTTCCAGTTTCTGGTCAATTCCTGGACGACGATTGTCGAACTGATTTCCATCTACAAGCGCCTGCACGCC
>Ga0114910_1000770_pt1 | contig 16050 bp, 21 predicted proteins | sample MalvireepMed_908_FD_83500 | JGI IMG/M metagenome (GOLD analysis project Ga0114910, IMG submission 83500) | Marine viral communities from the Global Malaspina Expedition - Malaspina viral metaG DeepMed_908 | ecosystem: Environmental > Aquatic > Marine > Oceanic | place: Mediterranean Sea...
CTACTACTGGTTCCCGAAGATGAGCGGCCGCTGGCACTCCGAACTGCTCGCCCATATCCACTTCTGGGTGTTCTTCATCGGCGTGAACATCGTGTTCTTCCCGATGCACTTCCTCGGCGTGAACGGCATGCCGCGACGGATCCCGGACTATGCGCAGGCCTACAGCTTCTGGAACGAGGTCTCGACCATCGGATACTACATCGTGTTCGTGTCGGTCCTGATCTTCTTCGTGAACCTGATCTACGCCTTCACGGCAGGCCGCCGCGCCGAAGGGAACTACTGGGGGCCGGGCGCAACCACGCTTGAGTGGACGCTGTCCAGCCCGCCGCCGTTCCACCAGTTCGAAACGCTGCCGGTGATCGAGGACCACCACGATTACCACAACCACCTGCCCGGCGAAGGCAAGCCGGCGCACGCGTAACGACCCATCTCCCCTCCCGTTCGCGGGAGGGGCCGGGGGTGGGCATGGGCCCGCTTGGGCTCACCCCGCTGCGACCAGACCTGGCGAGGCAAGCCCAAGTCTCGCTGCCCCTCCCGCAGGCGGGAGGGAGGAATTGAAATGACCACGACGACGACCCTTCTCACGCCGACCGCAGCGACGCCGATGTCGAGCCATTGGCGCGACTTCTACGCGCTGACGAAGCCGGGCGTGGTGCGGCTGGTCGTCTTCACCGGCCTGTGCGGCCTGCTCGCCGCGCCGGGCAGCATCAATCCCGTGCTCGGCTTCACCGCCATCCTGTGCATCGCGCTCGCCGCCGCCGGCGCCGCGGCGTTCAACCAGTGGTACGAGGCCGATCTCGATGCGCTGATGAAGCGTACGGCGAAGCGCCCGATCCCCGCGGGACGGGTGAACAGGAACGACGCGCGGGACTTCGCCGCGGTCCTGTGCGGAGCTTCCGTCCTCACCATGGGGCTGGCGATCGGGTGGCTGGCCGCCGCGATCCTGGCCGTGTCGATCTTCTACTACGTCATCGTCTACACCATGTGGCTCAAGCCGCGCACGCCGCAGAACATCGTGATCGGGGGCGGGGCAGGTGCTTTTCCGCCGCTGATCGGCTGGGTCGCCGTAACCGGCGATGTCACGCTGACCCCGGTGCTGCTGTTCGCGATCATCTTCTTCTGGACCCCGCCGCATTTCTGGGCGCTCGCGATGTTCGTGAAGAGCGATTACGCCAAGGCGGGCGTGCCGATGATGCCGGTCGTCCATGGCGAACGCGCCACACGCCACCAGATCCTCGCCTATTCGCTGTTCATGGTCCCGCTGGCCGCCTCGCCCTGGTATCTCGGCGTCGCCGGGCCGGTCTACGGCATCGCCGCACTGGCGCTGACCGCGCTCTTCGCCGCGCTGGCCGTGCCCGTGGGGCTGCGCCAGTCGGGCGAGGGCGATACGATGCGGCCCGAAAAGCGGCTGTTCGCCTATTCCATCGTCTATCTCTTCGTGCTGTTCGGCATTCTCGTGGTCGATCGCGTCCTTCAGAATATGGGAGTGCTGGCATGAGCGAGCGTCCGCCCCGCATGACGCCCGAAGAGGAAGCGCGCTTCAAGCAGGCGCGCAAGGGCCGCAATCTCGCGATCGGCGGTGCGCTGCTGTTCTTCGCGGTGCTGTTCTACGTCATCACCATCGTGCGGATGGGCGACTGATGGCGGGCGCGGCGGCAACCCTCGAACAGAAGAACCTGCGCGTCGGGCTCATGGCGCTCGCCGTGGCGGCGGCGATGGTCGCGCTCGGCTTCGCGGCCGTGCCGCTCTATCGCATGTTCTGCCAGGTCACCGGTTTCGCAGGCACCGCCCAGGTGGCGAGCGAGAGCGACGCGACCATCGCAGAGCGGCTTGCCGCCAGCGGAGCGACCAAGCCGATCTCGATTCGCTTCGATGCGAGCACCGCGAGCAACATGCCGTGGACGTTCGAGCCCGAACGCACGACGGAAACGGTGCAGATCGGCACCCGCGATCTCGCCTTCTATACCGCGCGCAACAATTCCAGCGTGCCGATCACCGGCGCGGCGACCTTCAATGTCGAGCCCGAGCAGGCCGCGCCCTATTTCAACAAGATCCAGTGTTTCTGCTTTTCCGAACAGACGTTGCAGCCGGGCGAGAAAATGCGCATGCCCGTGCTGTTCTACGTCGACCCGGCGGCGCTGGACGATCCCAATATGGAAGGGGTGGAGCAGATTACGCTGAGCTACACCTTCCACCGCAAACCGCCCGAAGACAGCTGACCCTCTGGACCGCGACACCGCGCCCCGGTAAGGGCGATGCCGCTGAATAGGAAAGACGAAAAATGGCCGGCGCCAAGAACCACGACTACCACATTCTCGCTCCCGACATCTGGCCGTTCGTCGGCGCCCTGTCGGCGCTGACCTTCACGACCGGCATGGTGTTCTTCATGCACCGCGAAACGATGGTCGGCTGGGAAGTGATCATGGGCCTCGGCATTGCTGGCCTGATCGCGACCTTCTGGGGCTGGTTCGCCAAGATCGTCAACGAAGCGCAGGCCGGCGACCACACGCCGGTGGTGCAGCTGCACATGCGTTACGGCATGATCCTGTTCATCCTTTCCGAAGTGATGTTCTTCGTCGGCTGGTTCTGGGCCTTCTTCGATTTCGCGCTGTTCCCCGCGCCCTTGCAGATGATCGACGAGGGGATGTGGCAGAACATGCTGGGCCAGGATGGCGCGGCATCGCTCGCCGTCTTCCCGCACGAAGGCCTGCACGTCATCGATCCTTTCGATCTGCCGCTGATCAACACGCTGATCCTGCTGTGTTCGGGCACCACGGTGACCTGGGCGCACCATTCGCTGATCAATGGCGATCGCGAGGGGCTGAAGCTGGGCCTGTGGGCGACCATCGCGCTGGGCGTGCTGTTCACCTGCATCCAGGCCTACGAATACCTGCACGCGCCCTTCGGCTTCGGTGGCAGCACCTATTCGAGCGCGTTCTACATGGCGACCGGCTTCCACGGCTTCCACGTGCTGGTCGGCACGATCTTCCTGATCGTCTGCCTGCGCCGCGCCTATCTGGGCCACTTCACCCCGCGCCAGCACTTCGGTTTCGAAGCGGCCGCGTGGTACTGGCACTTCGTCGACGTGGTGTGGCTGTTCCTGTTCATCAGCGTCTATGTCTGGGGTGGCTGGGGCGCCGAAATCCACTGATGCGCGCCTGATGTCCGAAGACCACCGCGAAACCGGTGCGAAAGGGCAGTCCGCATCAAGCGAGACTGCCCTTTTTCGCATGCGGGATGCCGCCATCGATGCACTGCGCCGCCTGCCGGTGATCCCGACGGTGGTCGTTGTCGCGGCCGTCGCGATCATGATCGCGCTCGGCTTCTGGCAGCTCGGCCGCGCGGACGAGAAGGAGGCCCTGCTGGCGCGCTACGCCGCTGCGGGATCGAACGAGGTGCCGGTCGCATGGCCGGGCGACGACGAAGCGGCGCTCACCCGCCGGCTCTATCGCCGCAGCTCGGTCGAGTGCGCGCGCGTCACCGAACTGACCGCCGTAGCCGGCACGAACGCGCGCGGCTCCAAAGGCTGGGCGCAGATCGCCGAGTGCGAGCTTTCGAATGAAGACGGCAAGCGCGGCGGCAACGCCCGCGTCGCGCTGGGCTGGACCCGCGTACCGCAGGGCCCGATCTGGAACGGAGGCGAGGTGAGCGGGATCATCGCGCCGGGCCCGCGCCTGGTCGCCGATCCGCCGCGTGCGGGCCTGCTCCCGCTGCAACGGCCCGACCCATCCGAGCTGCCCAATAACCACATGGCCTATGCGTGGCAGTGGTTCCTCTTCGCGCTGACCGCGCTGGTGATCTACGCGCTGGCGGTGCGCAAGCGCGTGCTGGGGCAGGAGAGTGCGTCGCGCCCCATAGAGGCGAAGCGCGAGGATGCAGGCCCGCCGCAGGCCCGGGCGGACGCCGACGAGGAAGAGGACCTGTTCTAGCGATGCGTTACGTCTCGACCCGGGGGCAGGCGCCCGTACTCGATTTCGAAGGCGTGACGCTGACGGGGCTCGCCAGCGACGGCGGGCTGTACCTGCCGGAAAGCTGGCCGCAGTTCTCGCGCGAGGAGATCGCCGCGATGCGCGCCCTGCCCTATCCGCAGCTGGCGGCGCGGATCATGGCGCCCTTCACGGCGGGCTCGCTGTCGCAGGACGAGCTGCTGGCGCTGTGCGAGGCGGCCTATGGCGGCTTCGCGCACGCTGCGGTCACCCCGCTCGTCCAGCTCGACGAGCGGCACTGGCTACTCGAACTGTTTCACGGGCCGACGCTGGCGTTCAAGGATGTCGCGCTGCAACTGCTCGGCCTGCTGTTCGAACGGTTTCTGGAACAGCGCGAGCGCCCGCTGACGATCATCGGCGCGACCAGCGGCGATACCGGTTCGGCCGCGATCCACGCGGTGGCGGGGCGCGAGAATGCGCAGATATTCATGCTCCACCCCGCAGGCCGGGTGAGTGAAATCCAGCGCCGCCAGATGACCAGTGTGAGCGCGGTCAACGTACACAACATCGCCATCGACGGCGGCAGCTTCGACGATGCGCAGTCCATGGTGAAGCGCATGTTCGCGGACCCGGCGCTGACCGACACGCTCGATATCGGCGCGGTCAATTCGATCAACTGGGCGCGGCTGATGGCGCAGGTGGTCTATTATTTCGCCGCGGCGCTCCAGCTGGGCGCGCCCGACCGAAAGGTCGCCTTCAGCGTGCCGACCGGGAATTTCGGCGATGTGTTTGCAGGCTATGTCGCCGCGCAGATGGGCCTGCCGGTGGAGCGGCTGATCGTCGCCACCAACAAGAACGACATCCTCGCCCGCGCGATTCGCGATGGCGACTATTCTGTGGGCGAGAGCCACGCCACCATCACCCCGTCGATGGACATCCAGGTCAGCTCAAACTTCGAACGCCTCCTGTTCGAGGCGAACGGCCGCGATGCGAGTGCGCTGGCGGCGCAGATGGAGGGATTCGGGAAGAGCAGGGCGCTCGCGCTCGATCCGGCGCAGCGGGAGGGGATTGCGGCGATGTTCTCGGCAGAACGCGCCACGCCCGAAGAGACGCTGGCGGCGATGCGCTGGGCGTACGAAGCGTGCGGCGAGGTGATCGATCCGCATACTGCGGTGGGCCTGCATGCCGCGCGGCATCAGGACGCGATCGACCCGGCGGTGCCCATCGTCACGCTCGCCACCGCGCACCCGGCCAAGTTCCCCGATGCGGTGCGGCAGGCGATCGGCCAAGAGGCTGCGCTACCGGCGCGCGTCGGCGATCTGTTCGCGATGGAAGAGCGCTGCGAGACGCTGCCCGCCGATTACGACGCGGTGCGCGATTACATCTCGGCCAAGGCCACGCGCTGATGGCCGAGCTGCGCCTCGACCCGCAGCTGATGATCGGTGACGCGTGGGACGACTACGCGCTGCTCGACAGTGGCCATGGCCGCAAGCTGGAGCGTTTCGGCCCCTACCGGTTCGTCCGCCCCGAACCGCAGGCCATGTGGAGCCCCCGGCAGGCGGACTGGCAGGCGGACGGCGAATTCGTCCCCGGCGCGGACGAGGATGGCGGCGGGCGCTGGGATCTCTCGCCCGAGGTTGCCGATTCGTGGGAGCTGGCGTGGGACGATGTCCGCTTTCGCGCGCAATGCACGCCCTTCCGGCACCTCGGCTTCTTCCCCGATATGGCGCCGGTGTGGGAATGGATGCGCGGGCGACTCGATCCTCCCCAGAATGGGGAGGGGGACCACCCGGAGGGTGGTGGAGGGGCAGGCTCTCCGCAGGGCCCCCTCCGTCAGCCGCGCGGCGCGGCTGCCACCTCCCCCGATGGGGGAGGATCGAGTACGCTCAACATGTTCGGCTATACCGGCGTCGGCAGCCTCGCGCTGAGCCGGTGCGGCCCGGTCACCCATGTCGATGCGAGCAAGAAATCGGTCGCCCAGGCGCGCGAGAACGCCGCGCTCGCCGGGATGGAAGACCGCCCGATCCGCTGGCTGGTCGACGATGCGGCGAAGTTCGCCGCGCGCGAGGTGCGGCGCGAAAATCGCTACGACGGCATCATCCTCGATCCCCCGAAATTCGGGCGCGGACCCAAGAACGAGACCTGGCGGATCGAGGAAGACCTCGCCCCGCTGATCGCCGATTGCCGCCGCCTGCTGGACGACAACAGCCGCTTCCTGTTCCTGACCGTCTATGCCGTACGCATGAGCAGCCTGTCGCTCGCCGCGCTGCTGGACGAGGTGTTCGCCGATGCGCCGGGCGTGGTAGAGCATGGCGATCTGGGCGTGCGCGAAGAGGGGGGCGGACGGGTCCTGCCTACCGCGATCTTCGCCCGCTGGCGCAATCCCGCTTGAAGGATGGATATGACCGACAGCCTGATCCTGACCGTTGCCGATCTCGAAACCGATGTCCTTACCGGCATCTATTCGGAAGAGACGGGCAAGCCGCAGCCGCTGCGGATCACGATCGACGTGCATATGCGCCCGCAGGATCGCTACGATCCCGAAACCACGCTGGATGCCAGCAAGAACTACATGGACCTGAAGCACGCCGCGACCGAGGCGCTGCCGCCGGGTGTCCATTTCAAGCTGATCGAGGCGGTGGCGGACCATATCTGCGAAACGCTGTTCCTGCAGGACAAGCGGATCGACGCGATCACGGTCAGGATCGTCAAGCTGGCGATCGGTGTCGGAGCTGAAAAGATCGGCATCACGCTCCATCGCGACCGGCCCTGAGATGAGCGCGAACGCGCCAGCGATCATCCGGGTCGACGACCTGCCCGAACCCGCGCTGGACGCTGCTGCCGCCTTCCATGCCCGCTGGACGCAGAAGGTGCGCGATGCCGCCGCGAAGGGCGCCGAATACATCGTCGTGACGATGCGCCCGGCGCCCTTCGACCATGCCGACTGGCGCCGCGCCGCCGCGCGCGATCTGGCCCGCGCGCACCCCGATCACTGCATCAACATCGTCGCCGGGTCGGACGCCGGAGCGGTCGCGCGGATGATCGAGTTCCTCGGCCGCGCGCCCGCGATTACCGGGCAGTATCTGCCGCTTGCCGAAACCGGCCCTTGCGAGAGCGGTGCCGACGACCGACATGCGGACGATGACACGGAAGGCTGATCGTCTCGACCTGATGGAGCGGACCGCGCCGCGGCCCCTGGTCGACACGCATCTGCGCCGGATCACCTATCTGCGCCTGTCGGTCACCGATCGCTGCGATCTGCGCTGCACCTATTGCATGCCCGAGCGGATGCAGTTCCTGCCCAAGGCCGAGATCCTCTCGCTCGAAGAACTCTACCTGCTTGCGCGCAGCTTCATGGCGCGCGGCGTGCGCACGATCCGCCTGACCGGGGGCGAGCCGCTGGTGCGGCGCGATGTCGTGGATCTGGTCCGCGCGATCGGTCGGCATGCCAGGAGCCTTGGGGGCGAGGAGCTGGACGAGGTCACGCTGACCACCAACGGCACCCAGCTGGCGCAGCATGCCGACGCACTGGCCAGCGCCGGGGTGCGGCGGATCAACGTTTCGCTCGACACGCGCGACCCGCAGACCTTCGCTCAGCTTTCGCGCCGCGAGGCCCTGCCGCAGGTGCTGGAGGGAATCGCGGCGGCGCGCGAGGCCGGCCTGCAGGTCAAGCTCAACACGGTCGCCATGCGCGGCGTGAACGATGGCGAGATTGCCGATCTGGTCGCCTGGGCGCATGCCCAGGGCCATGCCATCAGCCTGATCGAGACGATGCCGCTGGGCGAGGTGGACGAGCGGCGCGAGGATCGCTTCGTCTCGCTGGCCGACGTCCGCCGCGATCTGGAATCGCTCTGGACGCTGACGCCCAGCGATGCCCGCACGCCCGGCCCCTCACGCTATTTCGACATTGCCGAAACCGGCGGACGGATCGGGTTCATCACGCCGATGAGCGAGAATTTCTGCGAAGGCTGCAACCGGCTGCGGGTGACCGCGACGGGGCAGCTCTATCCGTGCCTCGGCGGCGGCGAGCGGGTGGACCTGCGCGCCGCGCTGCGCTCCGCCACGCCCGAGCCAACGGTGGCCGACGCGCTCGACCAGGCGATGGCGATCAAGCCCCTCGCCCATGATTTCCGGATCGGGCAGGGCGAGGCGCCTGCGCAGCCGCGCCATATGTCGGTGACGGGCGGGTGAAACGACAATCCGATTTCGTCATTGCGAGGAGAGCCGAAGGGACTTCGGGTCGACGCGGCAATCCATGGCCTGCCATTTCGTTTGGCGGCACGGCTCGAGTCTGGATTGCTTCGCCCTCCGGCCTCGCAATGACGGGAAGGAGCAAGCCATGGCTGTAACCGTTCTCTTCCTCGGGCCCTTGCGCGATCTGGCCGGTGCGCCGGAGGCCGAATATCCCGCCCCGCTCGACTGGGAGGGGCTGCTCGCCAGCGTTCCCGCCGTCGTCTCGGAGCAATTGCGCGAACCGCGCGTGCATGTCGCCTGCGCGGGCAAGGTGCTGGGCGACAAGGCCACGCTCGCCGCGCAGGATGGCGACGAGGTTGCCCTGCTCCCTCCGGTGAGTGGCGGCTGATGGGGCGCCTTGCGCTCGACACGCCAGCCGATGTGCGCCTGCTCGATCGCGGCATGTCCGTGGGCGAGGCGCTCGCTGCCTTCAACGCCGCGCACCCGGCGGCAGGCGGCATCGCGACCTTTCTCGGCAAGGTGCGCCCCGACGAGGATGTGCAGGTGCTCGAGCTGACGCATTACGAGCCGCTGACGCTGCCCGGCATGCGCGACCTTGCGGACAAGGCGCTGGCGCGCTGGCCGCTCGACGGGGTGCTGATGTGGCACCGAATCGGCGTGATGCACCCGGGCGAGGGGATCGTGCTGGTCGCCGCCGCCGCGCGCCATCGGCGCGACGCCTTCCAGGCGGTCGATTACCTGATGGATTATCTCAAGAGTGCGGCGTGGCTGTGGAAGCGCGAGAAGCGCGCCGAAGACTGGCACTGGGTGGAGCCGCGCGCGCAGGATTTCGCGGATCGCAATCGCTGGGAATAAGCACGGCGGGATAAAATAGTCGGCGCAATTTGATCCAGATCAAGGCGTGCGGGGGCGATTCGGCGCACACCGCTTCTCGTAGACAACGAGGAGCAAGACCATGTCCGAACGCCTGAACAGCGCAGCGGTCGCCGAAAAGGCGATCGTCCATGCCGAACTGCCCAAGCCGCGCGCGCGGGCGCACGACCTGTTCGAAAAACCGCAGCTCACGCTGGCCGATGCGCTCGGAAAGCCGGCAGCCGAAGCGCGCCCGAACATCCGGCAGGACGTCGATCGCAGCTTCGAGATGCCGACCGCGTTCTACGGCGCGACCGTGGCGCTCTATCTCGGCTTCATCGCGATCCTGGGGATCGGCCTGTCGACGCCCGAGCTTGCGATCCCGATGGCGATCTTCGCGATCTTCATCGTCGGCCTGTTCGGGGCACCGGCCCTGTGGCTGCGTGCCGGGGTCGAGGCCCCCGAAGCGAAGGCGAAGAGCGTCGGCGCGCTGATGCGGGAGGGGATCATGACGCACACGGGGCTGCTCAAGGGCCGCGATGCCGCGGTGCAGATGATGGTGCTGCCGGTGCTGATCGTGGTCTGGGCGATGACGGTGCTGGTGATCGCCGGAGTGGTCACTGCCTGACAACTCTCCCGTCAGGTGAACTGGGGGCGCGGGGTCGAGCAATTCGATCCCGCGCCTTTTTTCGTGGCTCAGAACGCCAGTTCGCTCAGCACATCGTCTTCCTGCTCGATCAGGCGTGCCACCGCGTCGCGCGCGACGATGATCGCATCGACCGGCTCGCCCGCGATCGAGCGGGTGGCGACCAGCGTGTCGAGGTCGGCGAGCGGGATCGCGGTGCGCGCGCGGATCGAGCGCAGGTCGGCCAGCGCCACCTCGGCGCGCCCCCAGCTCTTGGAGCCGACCGCACCGCGCCCGCGAACGGCGGACCGGGTGGCGGGGACGGCCTGCGTGAAATCGGCGTGCGCCGTGCGCGCCTGCGCTTCCAGCTGCGCGACTCGCTCTATCAGATCGTTGGAGAGCCGGGGTGCAGGGGGCGGGGGCGGCGTGGGCTCGGCAGGCTCGAAGCTGCCCTCCACCGGGGCCGCTCCATCCGCCTCCGCGCATTCGCCGGTGGCGGCCGGATACTGCCCGCTCGCCCGCTCCGCATCGCGGATCGCGAGCGAGGGATAGGCGCGGTCGGGCGCGGTGGCGCAGGCGGCAAGGGGCAGTGCGCTGGCGAGCAGGATCGCGAGACGGGTAGCATTCATGGCGCCCGTCTTAGCATGGCCGGGCGCTTGCGGTAGAGGCGATGGACGATCGCGCGTGGCGACAGGGCCATTTCTCGCAGCCTCGCCGTTGACTTTGCGCCGCGCCTCGCTTAAGCGCGCCCTTCTTTGGGGGGCGCACTGTCGTGTTGCCCGCCGATACGGCGTCTCGTAAGAGGCGGCGTCACAGCAAAACGATTGAAAGTAGAACCGATGTTCGCAGTGGTGCGCACGGGCGGCAAGCAATACCGGGTTGCCGCCGGAGACAAAATCGCGGTCGAAAAGCTCGCAGGCGAAGCCGGCGACACGATCACGCTGGGCGATGTGCTTCTGGCAGGGGAAGGCGACGATCTCGCCGACGCCGCCAAGGTGTCCGTCTCGGCGGAGATCATCGCACAGGCCAAGAGCGAGAAGGTGGTGGTGTTCAAGAAGCGCCGTCGCCACAATTATCGTCGCAAGGCCGGCCATCGCCAGCAGATGACGCTGCTGCGCATCCTCGAAGTCGGCGAAGGCAGCAAGAAGGCGGCGGCCAAGCCCGCAGCCAAGAAGGCTGACGCCCCGGCAGAAAACAAGGCTTCGGAAAAGGCTCCGGCCAAGAAGGCTGCTGCGCCCAAGGCCGAAGCGGCCGACAAGCCCGCCGCCAAGAAGGCCGCGCCGAAGAAGACCGCCGCAACCAAGAAGCCGGCTGCCAAGAAGGCGGACGACAAGGATTCGGGCGACGCGTAAGCGCGGCCCCACGAAGGTAAGGATCAGGACCAATGGCACATAAGAAAGCAGGCGGCTCTTCGCGTAACGGTCGCGATTCGGCAGGCCGCCGCCTCGGTGTGAAGAAGTTCGGCAGCGAAGGCGTCGTCGCGGGCAACATCATCGTGCGCCAGCGCGGGACCAAGTTCTATGCGGGCAGCAATGTCGGCATGGGCAAGGACCACACGCTGTTCGCGCTTACCGACGGTATTGTACGCTTCCACGACGGTAAGCTCGGCCGTAAATACGTATCGGTCGACATGCTTGCGCAAGCGGCAGAATAAGCGGACGGTTCACGAACAGGGCCGTCCAACGAGGCGGCCCCGCCGGAGGTAGCATCCGGCCATCGAGGGAGAGGGGGCCGGCCCCGTCTCCCTTTTTTCGTCTCCCTTGTCGGTGTGGCTCTCGAAGGAAGAACCGCACCCGGGGAGACGTGACGATGTTTCACAGAAGCGAGCGGCTGCTGCTGCGGCCACCCTGGCCCGAGGATTGGCAGGCGGTGCGTGGGGGCATCGCGGACGAAGGCATCGTCCGCAATCTCGCCAGAGCGCCTTGGCCCTATGCCGATTCGGACGCGCAAAGCTGGTGCGCGGTGCCTTTCGCGCCGCACGCGCCCCGCTTCCTCGTCACGCTTGCGCGCAATGGTGAGGTGATCGGGTGCATCGGCTGCGGCCCGCTCCCGCCCGAAGACGGCGGTGGGGACGGCACGATGGAGATGGGCTACTGGATCGCGCGCCCGCATTGGGGCCGTGGCTATGCCAGCGAAGCAGCGCGCGCGCTGGTCGAGATCGCGCGGGCAAGCGGGCATCCCCGGATCGTCGCGAGCCATTTCCTGGACAATCCCGCCTCGGGCCGCGTGTTGCGCAAGGCGGGCTTCTGCCCGACCGGCAAGACCGGGCGGCATTTCAGCCTCGCGCGCGGCTACGAAGCGCAGACGATCGACTATGCGCTCGATCTGGAAGAGGTCGACCAAGCGCTACCGGCGGCGGCCTGACACCGCCGCCGGTGGGCTTGCGCCGCCTCAGGCGGGCAGCAGAGCGTCCTCGTAGTCGCCTTCGTACTTGCCGATCAGCGCGCGGTCGTCGTGGTCCCACGGGTGGAAGCCGGGCTTGAAATAGCCCAGCCATGCCGGGAAGCAGCGGCGCAGCACGCCGGGCGTGCCGAACAGGTACTTCGCGAGGCCCCAGTGGGCGCGCCAGCCGGTGATCCCGTCCTGCGCGAGCAGCTCGGTCGCATCCTTCCAGCGGTTGTTGAGGAAGCGGCGGGTCACCTCCAGCATGATGATGCTGCGGCGCAGCCAGCGTTGAAAGTCGCTCCACTCGCGCGTCGCATGGTTCCACACGTCGTAGGCGACGCCCTTGTGCTCGATCTCCTCGACCGCGTGCCATTCCCACATCTTGCGGACCTCGGGGTCCGAAGCTGCGAAATGCTGCGGATTGGCGAGGAATTCGTGCGCCATCATCGCGGTATAGTGCTCCAGCGCCATGGTGACGCCCAGCTTGGCGATCGCGGGCCGCCCCTTCGCCAGTTCGAGCAGTTCGGCGGTGCGTCGGTCGATCATGTCCATGTCGTAGCCTGCATCGGCGGCGAGCCGGTTGAACGCCACATGCTCGCGCGTGTGGTTGATCTCCTGCTTCACGAAGGCGCGGATCTCGCCCGCCAGCTTCGCATCGGTGCCTTCGCGGAAGGCCTTCACCGATTCGATGAAGAAGGCTTCGCCGCGCGGGAAAGTGCCCGACAGGGCATTGTGCCACGCGGTGCCGAAAGGCTCGCCCGCCCACCAGCGCGAAGGCGTGGTGTCGCGGTTGAAGCGTTCGTCGCGAACGGTGATCGCGGGCTCGGCGGCAAGGGTCTTGTCGTGTGCGGTCATGATGTTTTGTCCGTATTCCGTAACGTCGGTTGCGTTTGCACTATAACTGACATCAATGTCAGTAGCATTAACAGGCATGTCAATAGGAGGTTCCTTGCTGCGCGCGCCCCGGCGGACTACGAAGCCGCGATGGCAACCCGAAAACGCTTGAGTCCCGAAGAATCGCGCGCCGGCGCGCTGGAAGCCGCGCGCGACCTGCTGATCGAGGCGGGGCCGCAGGCAGTTACGCTGAAGGCGGTCGGCGCGCGCGTGGGCCGCACCCATGCCAACCTGCTGCATCATTTCGGCTCTGCGGCCGGGCTGCAGCACGCGCTGGGCGCTTTTCTGGCTCAGGACGTGTGCGACCGGATCGCGGCGACGATCCGCGCGGGCCGCGTGGGCGCGGCATCCCCGCGCATGATCGTGGATCAGGCCTTCGATGCGTTCGACGGGGAGGGGGGCGGCGCGCTGGTCAGCTGGCTGCTCGCCACGGGTCAGGAAGATGCGCTGGAGCCGTTTGCCAAAGCGATTCACGAGATGATCGAGGACGTGCATCGCGAAGGCGAGGCGGCGGATCACCCGGCCGATACCCATGCGCTGGAGACGACGCTGACGGTGGTGCTGCTGGCCCTCGGCCAGTCGCTGATCGGCTCACCCCTGGCATCCGCGCTCAAGCTGCCGGACAAGACCGCGCGCGACATTGCCGAGCGGTTCGTGGTCGATTCGCTTATAGAAGTAGGCCGCATCGACAGTTAGCTCGAGACAACCTTCTGCTGGCCCGATCGAAGGCCTCCGGTCTGGTTCTAACTGCGATTGTCATGATCGGCTGTCTCGACTGCTGCATGGCTCCCTACTATTCTTGGACGAGCCCATGTCCGAGAGAAGAAGGCCGCAAATGAGAATGATTTGTTCAACGACCGCAGCCTTGAGTGCAGTGGTGCTTGCCGCAGCTTCTCTGACACTTGGCTCTGTGGACGCTCGCGCACAGGCACAAGGCGGTCCGCCGGACCAATCCGGCGCAAGAATTCCTGCCCAGAACCTGCCGCTCGCAATGGGTGACTGCGACGACAAGGGTATCCCCGTCGCGTGTTACGCGCTTGTGAGGCACTTCAAGACGTTTGCCGCATCGTTGGAACGTGACCAGAACTTGCTTCGGTATGCTCGCACTGCATGCTCGATCCCAGCTCGTCTTGGGGCGGAAGAGCGCGTCGATCGTGCTGCAATTGCCAGATCATGCCATGAGTATGGGTTATTGTTGAACGAAGGCACCGGCCAGCCGCGCGACAAAGATCGAGCGGTCGAGATTCTGATGAAAGCCTGCAAAATGGGCAATGCGGAAAGTTGTCCAAAAGCGCTTGAGGTTCATGGACAAGCCTAGAGCAGGCGGCTTGCATTTCCGACGCGAGAATGATGCGAAGCGTGCATTGGGAAGAAGTCTACTCCGCCGCCTCCAGCCGCATCCATTCGGGCACGAGGTCGGCGGGAATATCGCTCACCCGCAGGTGATCGACCGCTAATCCAAGCTTTGGATACTCCGCCTTGCGGCGCTTTTCCTCGGACCGGTCGAGCGGCACGACCACCAGCCGCCGGTTGACCTTCTGCCGCCAGTTCATCCGCGCGGTGTTCTCCTGCCCAATATAGCAGCCTTTAGAGAAGCTTACGCCGTTAAGCTCGACAGCGTTGGTCTCCAGCCACAGGATATCGGCCAGGTCGGCCTGACCCTCGGGCACGCCGTGCGACAGGCGGTGGGCGAGCCAGGCGTCGTCGGCGCTTTCGCTATCGTCGGCTTCCGTCAGCCAGCGCGAACCCAGCGCCGCGAGCCGCGGGTCGAGCGGGTGGGCATCGCCGCCATCGGCGCTCCAGTGGACCGAAAGGCTCTCCTCACGCTCGATCGCGATCTTGCGGCGCAGGCGATAGAGCGTCAGGCGCTTGGCCAGATCGTCCGCCACAGCCGCTTCGCAATCGAGCAGGATCGTCGCGCCATGGTCGCCCGGCGGGCCGGGCCACACGATCATGTCGAACATCGTCTTGCCCTGCGCGCTGAGCAGCGCGGCATAGGCGGGCAATGCGCCCGTCACGTCGTTGGTCAGCAGGCCTTGTAGGAATGCGGCGACATTCTCGTCCGGGTCGAGCGGGCTCAGCCGGATCACGGCGCGGTTTGCGAGGAGCGTTGCGGTCATGGTGCCCGAGATAGGGGGCCGCACCGCGCTGTGCCAGAGCGGTGGGCCAGAGCGGGGGGCCAGAGCGAGGACCCAAAGCGAGGGCCCAAAGCGGGGGCCTGTCCTACCGGCGATCCTGCGGCTAGGGGATGCGCATGAGCCCGATCCTCGACACCGTTCTTTGCCGCCGATCCAGGCGCGCTCGGGCAGACCGGTTTTTTCCCCTTGGACAGCGGTCCAAGCGGTCCACATCTGTTGGATAATTTCTTGCGATGACCCAGACCCTCACGATCCGCCGCCCCGACGACTGGCATGTTCACCTGCGCGACGGCGCGATGCTGCAAAGCGTGGTCGGCGCAACCGCGCGCCAGTTCGCCCGCGCGATCGTGATGCCCAACCTGACGCCGCCGGTAACGGATGCCGAGGCTGCGCGCGCCTATCGCGATCGGATCGTGGCGGCGGTGCCCGAAGGCATGGACTTCACCCCGCTGATGACCGCGTACCTGACCGACGATACGGACCCGGCCGATCTCATCGGCGGCTATCGCGACGGCGTGTTCACCGCCGCCAAGCTCTACCCCGCCAACGCCACGACCAATTCCGCGCATGGCGTCACCGACATCGCGCGGCTGCGCCCTGTGTTCGAGGCGATGGCAGAGGCGGGCATGGTGCTGTGCGTCCACGGCGAGGTGACCGATGCGCAGATCGACATTTTCGACCGCGAGGCGGTGTTCATCGATCGCATTCTCGCGCCGCTGCACGAGGCGCTGCCGGAGCTTAGGTGCGCCTTCGAGCACATCACCAGCCGCCACGCGGTCGATTTCGTGCAAAGCGCGGGCGAAAATGTCGCCGCGACGATCACGCCGCATCACCTCCACATCAACCGCAACGCGATGCTGGTCGGCGGGATGCGGCCGCATGCCTATTGCCTGCCCGTCGCCAAGCGCGAGGAGCATCGGCTGGCGCTGCGCGCTTTCGCGACCGGCGGTTCGGCCAAGGTCTTCCTCGGCACCGACAGCGCGCCGCACGAACAGCACGCGAAGGAAAGCGCGTGCGGCTGCGCGGGCATCTACAA
>Ga0114910_1000774_pt1 | contig 15994 bp, 14 predicted proteins | sample MalvireepMed_908_FD_83500 | JGI IMG/M metagenome (GOLD analysis project Ga0114910, IMG submission 83500) | Marine viral communities from the Global Malaspina Expedition - Malaspina viral metaG DeepMed_908 | ecosystem: Environmental > Aquatic > Marine > Oceanic | place: Mediterranean Sea...
ATCCAGCGTCAGACCTGGCCGCAAGTGCAGGATGATGGATCGCCGCGCGGCTGCGCCGCTCGCGATGACGAATGAGAGGATAAGACTATGAAAATCGCCTTTATCGGCCTCGGCAACATGGGCGGCGGGATGGCCGCGAACCTCGTCAAGAACGGCCACGAAATCCGCGCGTTCGACCTTTCCGAAGACGCGCTCACCAAGGCGAAGGCAAACGGCTGCGAGACCTTCACCGATGCCAGGCAAGCCGTGCAGGGCGTCGATGCGGTCGTCTCGATGCTGCCCAATGGCGGAATCGTGAAGTCGGTCTATTCCGACGCCGTGATCGGCCACGCGCCCGAAGGCGCGGCGCTGCTCGACTGCTCGACGATCGACGTCGCCACCGCCAAGGACGTGAGCGAAATGGCCACCGCCCAGGGCTACAAAATGGTCGACGCGCCCGTTTCCGGCGGGATCGCGGCGGCGGACGGCGGCACGCTGACCTTCATGGTCGGCGGCACCGAGGATGCCTTCGCGGCGGCCAAGCCGATCCTCGAAGGCATGGGCAAGGCCGTGATCCATGCGGGCGATGCGGGCGCGGGCCAGACCGCGAAGATCTGCAACAACATGCTGCTCGCAATTTCGATGATCGGTGTCGCCGAGGCGATGAAGATGGCGGAGAAACTCGGCCTCGATCCGCAGAAGTTCTATGAGATTTCGTCGCAATCGAGCGGCTATTGCTGGTCGCTCAATGCCTATACCCCGCTGCCGGGCGTGGGCGTCGAGAGCCCGGCGGACAAGGACTACCAGGGCGGCTTCGCGACGGCGCTGATGCTGAAGGACCTGCGCCTCGCGATGGCGGCGGCGGAAGAGGTCGATGCGGGCGTACCCCTGGGTTCGCGCGCCGCCAGCCTGTACGAGGATTTCGCGGGCGCGGGCAACGCCGCGCTCGATTTCTCGGCGATCATCAAGACGTATAAGTAATCAAACGATTCTCCCCGTTTTCGCGCCAGCGCAAATGGGGAGGTGGCGCGCAGCCGCAGGCTGCGTGACGGAGGGGCCCACTCCAGTTCCCCCCTCCGACCAACGCCTGACGGCGTTGCCCACCTCCCCATTTATCCTGCGGAGAAACGGGGAGGATCAGATTTCCGCCAGCACCCCCGCAAGCCATTCGCGCGGAGCCTTGCGGCGGCCGACATCGGCGACGAACTCCTGCCCGCGGCTGACTGCGATCAAGCGCCCGCGCTCGGCCCAGCGCCACACGGCATCGTGGTAGGACAGGTCGCCGCGCCTTAGCCACCGGGGCCGCTCCCACCGGCTGAGCGCTTCGCCCGGCGCGGTCAGTCGGAGCGTATCGGACGCGCGCGCCGCCATCCGCCCCGGCCCGACATAGAGCGTGTCGTTGCCGCCATGCATGCCCAGCGCATGCGGATGGCCGAGCGCGGCGTACTCGGCGCGCACCGCATCGTCGCAGCGCGCGAGGTCGATCATCTGCTCGACTTCCAGGTATCCGAAGATGCGGTGGTGGGGGCCCTGCCCTGCTCCATCGAAGCGACCGAAGAATACGAACACATCGCCCCGGCCCACGCCATGATTTGCGAGGTGCGTCTGCGCCGCGCCGACCTGGCCGAAGATACAGCGGCCACCATCGGTGAACATCGGATCGTGATGGCACAGGCTTTGCGCGCCATAGGCACCCCGGCTGGCAGCATGCGCCAGCTCGCCCAGCCCAAGATCGCCATAGGTCGTGCGCGCAATCCCCTTGGTGTCGGGAATCGGCAGCGAGACCGGGCGTAACCCGCCATCATTGGCGACAATCGGCGACGATCCGCCGCCCGATCCGCTGTCGAAGCCCTTGCGGCTGAGGACGATCTTCATGCCGCCACGAACTCCTGAGAAGCCGGGTTTACTGCCCGCCGATCTCGCTCGGCACGGGCTGGCCTGCGGGGGCCAGATTGCCCTCCCATGCCAGCACCGGCTTGCGCGCGGCCTGCGTCTCGTCGAGGCGGCGGCGCGGTGCGAAATAGGGCGCGGCCTTCAGGCTCTCGTCGCCCGCCTTGGCCCGTTCCGCCACGCTGCGCAGCGCGGCGATGAACTGGTCCAGCCCCGCCTTGCTCTCGGTCTCGGTCGGCTCGATCAGCATCGCGCCATGCACCACCAGCGGGAAGTACATGGTCATCGGGTGGAAGCCCTCGTCGATCAGCGCCTTGGCGAGGTCGAGCGTCGAGACATCCTCGGCAAAGCCACGATCGCCGAACAGCGCCTCGTGCATGCACGGGCCGCTTTCGCCATAGGGCGCGTGCAGCACGTCCTCCAGCTCGCGCAGGATGTAATTGGCGTTGAGCACCGCGTCTTCCGCCACTTGCGCCAGCCCGTCCGCTCCGTGGCTGAGGATGTAGGTGAGCGCGCGGGTGAACATGCCCATCTGCCCGTGGAAGGCGGTCATCCGGCCGAAAGCGTCCGAATGGCCAAACTCGCTCGCATTCTCTTCCTCCACCAGATGCACCTTTCCGTCCGCGTCGCGCGCGGTGAACGGCAGCGGGGCGTAGGGCGAGAGCGCTTCGGAAAGGACCACCGGGCCCGAACCCGGCCCGCCGCCGCCATGCGGGGTGGAGAAGGTCTTGTGCAGATTGATGTGCATCGCATCGACGCCAAGGTCGCCCGGGCGCACCTTGCCCACGATCGCGTTGAAGTTCGCGCCGTCGCAATAGACGAAGCCGCCCGCGGCATGCACCGCGTCGGAGATCGCCTTCATGTCACGCTCGAACAGGCCGCAGGTGTTGGGGTTGGTGATCATCACCGCCGCAACATCGGGGCCGAGCCGGGCCTTGAGCTTCTCCAGATCGACACGCCCTTCGGCGGTCGCGGGGATATCCTCCACCTCGTAGCCTGCGAAGGCGGCGGTGGCGGGGTTGGTGCCGTGCGCGCTTTCGGGCACCAGCACGACCTTGCGCGCATCGCCGCGCGCTTCCAGCGCGGCGCGGATGCACAGGATGCCGCACAGCTCGCCATGCGCGCCCGCCTTGGGGCTCATCGCGACCGAATGCATGCCGGTGAGCTTCATCAGCCAGAAGGCCAGCTCATTGACGACTTCCAGCGCACCGCGCACCGTATCGACCGGCTGCAGCGGATGGACGTCCGCAAAGCCGGGCATCCGCGCGACCTTCTCGTTCAGGCGCGGATTGTGCTTCATCGTGCAGCTGCCGAGCGGGAAGAGCCCGAGGTCGATCGCGTAGTTCTGCCGGCTGAGCCGTGTATAATGGCGCACCGCTTCGGGTTCGGAGAGGCCCGGCAGCCCGATCGGGTCGCTGCGCTCCATCCCGGCAAGGCGCGATGGCGGCGCCTCGCTCGGCGCGCGCGGCTGTTCGACGCCAGCGAGGTCGAGCTTGGCCGCGAAGTCGAAATCGACCCCGGTCGTATCCGTATTGCCGATCTCGAAGATCAGCGGCTCTTCCAGCATCAGCGCGCGGTTGCCGGTGGTGGTGGGGCTTTCAACGTCGCCCATCAGGGGCGCGCTGGGCTTCCAGCCGGATTTGTTGGGCTTGTTCATAAAAAACTCCGCTCGTGCTGAGCCTGTCGAAGCACCGCTTTTTCTTCGAGTGCTATCGCGAAAGTGAAGTACGGCCCTTCGACAAGCTCAGGGCGAGCGGGTGAAGGTGAAAACGTCACGCCAATACCTCCCCGAGCGCAGCACAGAGAACATCGATATCGTCCTCGCTGGTGGTTTCGGTGAACGTGACGAGCAGCCCGTCGGCGAGGTCTTCGGCATGCGGGTACAACCGCCCGAGCGATACGCCCGCGAGAATGCCCTTTTCGGCAAGCGTGCGGACGACTTCGCGCGCATCGGTTCCCAGCCGTATCGTGAACTCGTTGAAGAAGCTGTCGTTGAGCACGCTCACACCGGGCACCTGCGCCAAGCGGTCCGCCGCGATGCAGGCGAGGCGGTGGTTCTCCGCCGCCAGCTGGCGCAGCCCCTTCTCGCCCAGCAGGCTCATGTGGACATTGAAGGCGAGCGCGCACAGCCCGCTATTGGTGCAGATATTGCTGGTCGCCTTCTCGCGCCGGATGTGCTGTTCGCGCGTGGAGAGCGTCAGCACGAAACCGCGCTTGCCCTCCGCATCCTGCGTCTCGCCGCACAGGCGACCCGGCATCATGCGCACATGCTTCTGGTCGCGCACCGCGAAGAGGCCGAGGTACGGCCCGCCGAACTGGAGGCCGACGCCCAGTGCCTGGCCTTCGCCTACGACGATGTCCGCGCCCAGCTCGCCCGGCGATTTCACCGCGCCCAGCGCCACCGGCTCAAGGTTCACCGCGATCACCAGCGCGCCTTTGGCATGCGCGGCGTGCGCGATCTTTTCGAGATCGCACAGACGGCCCAGAATGTCCGGATACTGGACCACGACGCAGGACGTATCTTCGTCGATCCGCCCGATCAGTCCGTCGAGATCGGGGCTGCCCTTCATCGTGGGCAGCGCGTCGCCGATCTCGTCATCGGTGAACTTCGCCATGGTCCGCACGACCTCGGCATAATGCGGGTGCAGCGCGCCCGAGAGGACGACCTTCTTGCGCTTGCCGCGCGAAATGCGCCCCGCCATCGCAACCGCTTCCCAGCACGCGGTCGAGCCATCGTACATCGAGGCATTGGCGACCGCGCAGCCATATAGCCGCGCGACCTGGCTCTGGAATTCGAACAGCATCTGCAGCGTGCCCTGCGCGATCTCCGGCTGATACGGAGTGTAAGCGGTCAGGAACTCGCCGCGCTGAATGATGTGGTCGACGCTGGCGGGCACATGGTGGCGATAGGCGCCCGCGCCGAGGAAGAACGGCGCGTCCGCTGCCGCGAGGTTTTTCTTGGAGAGCGCGCGCATGTGCCGCTCCACCGCCATCTCGCTGGCGTGCATCGGCAGGCCGTGGATCGGCCCGTCGAGCCGGGCCTCTTCGGGCACGTCGACGAACAGGTCGTCGATACTGGACGCCCCGATACGGCTGAGCATCTCGCCACGGTCGGCATCGGTCAGGGGGAGGTAGCGCATCTATTCTGCCTCGTTTGCAGGATTGATTAGTTTGATATCGAAGGGATACAAATCGGAGGCTCGATCGGTGCAACCGCCGTTCCAACCTCTGCATTCGGCGCTGACCAAGGCGATCAGCTCGACCTTCTGCAATTGAAGTGGTGCAGCCCGATCGTCGAAGTCGCCAATGCTCGCGATACTGAGCCTACGATCCATCGCCTCACTCCAAGCGTCAGATTCATAGTCTCCGCCTGCCACGATCTGCGCGTCATTGCGTGTCGCGTAGATCGCGCAGTCGAGGCCTTCGCATCTCCCGAGCCAGCCATGAACTCGATATATCTTGCCATCCCAGCGGGCGATGTTGTCGATCACTTCCGTAACCGACACCTCGCCCTCCTCGCCCAGCTTCGAATCGGCGCAGGCCGTCAGCGCAAACGCAGACGCCAAACCGAAGAGTAGGGCTGGGCGTAGTCTCACAGCCCCTCAACAAAACTCTTGTAGGCGGCTTCGTCCATTAGGCCTTCCAGCTCGCTTTCGTCGGCGATGGTCAGCTTGAAGAACCAACCGTCTTCCTCGGGCGAGGTGTTGACCAGCGCGGGGTCTTCTTCCAGCGCGGAGTTCACTTCGATCACGGTGCCGGTGATTGGCGCGTAGACGTCGCTCGCGGCTTTGACGGATTCGACGACCGCCGCATCCTTGCTCTTTTCAAGCTCGGTGCCTTCGTCGGGCAGTTCGACGAACACGATGTCGCCCAGCTGTTCCTGCGCATAATCGGTGATGCCGACGGTGGCGGCTTCGCCTTCGACTTCGATCCACTCATGGTCTTCGGTGTAGTAACGGGACATTGGTCAGCTCCCTCGGTAATAACGATGTGGGACAAAGGGCATTTTTGCGACGCGCGCGGGCAGACGTTTGTTCCGGACCTGCACTTCCAGCGCAGTGCCGATGTCGGCGTGGGCCGCAGCGACGTAACCCATCGCGATCGGGTGGCCGAGCGTGGGCGAAAAACCGCCGCTGGTGACGGTGCCGACCTGCGTGTCGCCCGCGAAAATCTCCGAACCCTCGCGCGCGGGCAGTCGCCCGTCGAGCACCAGGCCGACGCGGGTGTTCTGCGAGCCATCGCGCAGCGCGGTGCCGATCCGGTCATGCCCGTGGTAGCCGCCGGTCTCGCGCCGCTTCTTCGAAAGCGCGAAGGTGAGATCGGCGCTGACGGGGTCGATCTCCGCGGTCAGGTCGTGGCCGTAGAGCGGCAGGCCCGCTTCGAGACGCAGCGAATCGCGCGCACCCAGCCCGATGGGCTTCACGCACTTGTCTTCCACCAGCGCGGTGGCGAGCTTTTCGGCGTGCTCGGCAGGCACCGAAATCTCGAACCCGTCTTCGCCGGTATAGCCCGCGCGGCTGATCCACAGCGGCACGCCGTTCCACTCGAACATGCCGGCGGTCATGAAGACGAGCTCGGCCGCACCGGGCACCAGTTCGCGCAGCACGGCGACCGCTTCGGGGCCCTGCAGCGCGAGCAGCGCCTGTTCGGCGTGGTGGGTCAGCGTAATCTCGTCGGGCAGATGTTCGCGCAGGAAAGCAATATCGTCCCACTTGCACGCGCCGTTGACGACCAGCGCGATATGATCGCCCGTGTTGGTGATCATCAGATCGTCGAGGATGCCGCCATCCTCGGCCAGCAGCAGCGAATAGCGCATCCTGCCCGGCTTGAGGCTGGAGACGAGGCCGGGGACCAGCGCTTCGAGCGCTTCGGCCGCACCGTCACCCTCCAGCGTCAGCTGGCCCATGTGCGAGACGTCGAACAAGCCCGCGCTCGTCCGTGTCCAGTCATGCTCGGCCACGATGCCTTCGTACTGGATCGGCATTTCGTAACCCGCGAAGGGCACCATGCGCGCGCCATGGGCGCGGTGCCATGCATCGAGCGGCAGGGTTTCGATCTCGGGCGGCGTGTCTTCGCCGGGCTGGTTGTGATCTTCGCTCATCATTTAATATCCGACAGCTGCGGGAAGACGCGCGTGCCTGCGCATCCTTGCCGCCTGCCCCCTCTGTCGGAATACCTGAGAGCTTACCCCTTCGGTGGCCCCGACATGTGCCGCGACGCTTTCCAGAGTGTTCATTCGGCCCACGCGGTTCGTTGTGCCTGAGAGTTTCCGGGGCGGTTGCTCCTTCGGCGCCGCCTGCCGCCCGGTTTCACCCCGACGCCCTGCGATCTCTCCCGCGTGGTCCGCCGCAGGTTTGCACCTGCGAAGAACAGGTGCGCCATGCGCGATTCGCGGGCCATGGTCAATCGGCCAAAAGGCGATAGCGCCCAGCGAAATGTTCACCGCCCGCACGATCAGCGCCACCGGCTGCGGATCGGCATGTCGGGCGAGTAATAGTTGAGGTACTGCACCAGCCGCGGCCTGTCCGACCGGTTGGGGCTGGCCCCGTGCGGCAGGTCCTGCCGCCAGATGATGAGGTCTCCCGCCCGCGCGGCGACGCGCTTTTCCTTTGCCGAGAGATCGACCGCGCGCGGGTCGCCCGGCCCGATCGCATCCAGCCATGCGTCGATCCGCTTGTGGAAGCCGGGTACGCAGCGGAAAGCGCCCTGATCCTCGTGCGTGTCGGTCAGGTAGAGCACGCCCTGCGTCCCGAAGGGGATCGGCCGGGCGAGGCTGACATCCCAGTGCAGGTCCGACCCGGCAAAGGGCCGCTCGGGCGTTTCGGGCGGATTGAAACCGAGCCGGTCGATCGTGCACCACAGGTTTTCGCTGCCCCACAGCTGCGCAAAGGCCTTGCGCACACGCGCTGCCTTGCGGGCCGCCTCGATCGCCGGATGGCGATAGACCGGGATCATGATGCCGTCTATTTCGCTCGCATACCAGCTCTCGGGATCGTCCGGCGCGGCGCCCAGCGTATCCCACACCAGCTGCCGCAAGGCCGCGACCTCTTCATCGGAGATGGCTCCGGGCACGACGACATAGCCATGCTCGTCCCAGAACTGCAGCGCGGCCTCGTCCAGCACGGGCGGCATCGCGGCAATGTTCAGCAGCGCGGCACTGGCGTCGCCCTCCACCGGCAGATCGTAGAGCCAGGCGTGGTAGCGGGCGAGCAGAGCCGGATCGGGCGGGCCCGCGGTTGCCAGAATCCATTCGCAAAACGCCTCGAACGAGGGCGCTCCGCGCTGGAAAAAGCGATAGACCTCCTGATTGCCCAGCCCCAGCGTGTCGAGCAGCAACTTGCCGATCATCTCGCTCAGCGGCAGCCCGCCGCCGACTTGCGCTGCGTGGAATTCCTCCAGGCAGGCAATCTCGGGAAACGCGGCCGCCGAGCCCATCAGTCGAGATTGGGCCGCAGCCAGCGTTCGGCGGTCTCGATATCCACGCCCCGGCGCGCCGCATAGTCTTCCAGCTGGTCGCGCCCGATCGTGGCGACGCCGAAATAGGCGCTTTCGGGATGGCCGAAATAGAACCCGCTCACCGCTGCGGTGGGGAACATCGCGAAGCTTTCGGTCAGCGAAAGCCCAGTGTTCTCCTCGGCATTCAGCATGTCGAACAGGATCGGCTTCAACGAATGATCGGGACACGCGGGGTAGCCCGGTGCGGGGCGGATGCCGCGATACCTTTCCTTGATCAGCGCTTCGTTGGTGAACTGTTCCTCGGGTGCATAGCCCCACAGATCCTTGCGCACTTTCTCGTGCAGCGCCTCGGCAAAGGCTTCGGCGAAGCGGTCCGCCAGCGCTTTCAGCAGGATGTCCGAATAATCGTCCTTCGCCTCCTGGAAACGCTTCGAGGGCCCGTCGATGCCGTGGATGCCGACCGCGAAGCCGCCGACCCAGTCGCCTTCGGGATCGACGAAATCGGCGAGGCACATATTGGGCCGCCCTTTCCCATTGGCACGGCTCTTCTTCACCTGCTGGCGCAGCATGGGGAGGCGCGCGCTCTCTTCGTTGGTGCGGTCCAGATCGGGGGTCGCACCATCCGGGTAGGTGCCGCCATCCTTGCTGACGACGTCATGCTCGTGACGGTAGTGGACCACAAGATCGTCGCCATCGCGGTGGCACGGCCATAGCCCGGCGACGCCGCGCGCCCGCAGCCAGTTCTCGTCCACGATCCGGTCGAGCATCGTCTGCGCGTCGTCCCACAGGCTGCGCGCGGTTTCGCCCACGACATCGTCTTCGAGGATCGCGGGATAATTGCCGTGCAGTTCCCACGCGCGGAAGAACGGCGTCCAGTCGATATAGTCGCGCAGTTCCGCGATCGACCAGTCCTCGAACACATGCAGGCCCGGCTTGGCGGGCGCGCCGGGCTTCTCGCCGAAGTCGATCGGCGCGGCATTCTCGCGCGCTTCGTTTAGCGGGAGCAGCTTGCTCGGCCCCTTGCCCGCACGCTTTTCGCGCACGGTCTCGTAGTCGTCGGCCACCTCGTCGACATAGGCGTCGCGCTGCGTCTCCGACAGCAACCGGCTGGCCACGCCGACCGCGCGGCTCGCGTCGAGAACGTGGATCACCGGGCCGTCATAGGCCGGATCGATCTTCAGCGCGGTGTGCACCTTGCTGGTGGTCGCCCCGCCGATCAGCAGCGGGAGCGACATGCCCGCCTTCTGCATTTCCTCGGCCACGGTCACCATCTCGTCCAGCGAGGGGGTGATGAGGCCGGACAGGCCGATGATATCGGCCTTGTTCTCCTTCGCGGCCTCCAGAATGTCCGACCACGGCACCATCACGCCCAGGTCGATCACTTCGTAGCCGTTGCACTGGAGCACGACGCCGACGATGTTCTTGCCGATATCGTGGACGTCGCCCTTCACGGTCGCCATCACGATCTTGCCCTTGCCCTTGGCGTTCTCCTCCTTCTCTTCCTCGATATAGGGGAACAGGTGCGCCACGGCCTTCTTCATCACACGGGCGGATTTCACCACCTGCGGCAGGAACATCTTGCCCGATCCGAACAGGTCGCCGACGACATTCATGCCGTCCATCAGCGGGCCTTCGATCACTTCGATCGGCTTGCCGCCGCGTTCCTTTACGGCAAGGCGCATTTCCTCGGTATCGGCCACGATATGCGCGTCGATGCCCTTGACCAACGCGTGTTCGACGCGCTTTTCGACCGGATATTCGCGCCATTCGGCGGCCTCCTTCTCGGTCTTGGCGTCCTTGCCCTTGTAGCTTTCGGCGAGCGTGATGAGGTTCTCGGTCGCGTCCTGCCCGTTGGCGGGCGTGCGGTTGAGGATCACATCCTCGCATGCCTCGCGCAGGGCGGGGTCGATATCGTCATAGATGTCGAGCTGGCCTGCGTTGACGATCGCCATGTCGAGCCCGGCGGGGATCGCGTGGTAGAGGAAGACGGAGTGCATCGCCCGGCGCACCGGCTCGTTGCCCCGGAAGCTGAAGGAGAGGTTCGACAGGCCGCCGGAAAAATGCACGTGCGGGCAGCTTTTGGACAGGTGCCGCACCGCCTCGATGAAATCGACGCCGTAGGTCGCGTGCTCCTCGATTCCTGTCGCCACCGCGAAGATGTTGGGATCGAAGATGATGTCTTCGGGCGGGAATCCATCCTCGGTCAGCAGCTTGTAGGCGCGCTCGCAGATCTCGATCTTGCGCTCCTTGGTGTCGGCCTGGCCGTCCTCGTCGAAGGCCATGACCACCACCGCCGCGCCATAGGCCCGGCACTTTCGCGCGTTTTCGAGGAACTCGTCGACGCCTTCTTTCATCGAAATCGAGTTGACGATCGGCTTGCCCGAGACGCACTTGAGCCCCGCCTCGATCACCTTCCACTTGGAACTGTCGATCATCACAGGCACGCGCGCGATGTCGGGCTCCGCCGCCATCAGCTTGAGGAACTTGACCATCGCCGCTTCGGAATCGAGCAGCCCCTCGTCCATGTTGACGTCGATCACCTGCGCGCCGTTTTCGACCTGGTCGCGCGCGACCTCGATCGCGGTCTCGTAATCCTCATTCATGATCAGCTTCTTGAAGCGCGCCGATCCGGTAACGTTCGTACGCTCGCCGATATTGACGAAGGTGGAGGATGCATTGGTGGTCATGGATCAGGTCCGCTCGAGATCGAGGGCAAGCACCACATCGTCGTAAAGCGTCCCGCCGACATCGAAGCGGCGGGTGGCGATCTGGTGAAACCCGTGTTTGGTGTAAAAGGCGATGGCGCGGCGATTGTCGTCTTTCACGCCCAGCAGCAGGCGCGAATTTCCGCGTGCCGCTGTGCGCACCTCCTCCAGCAGCCGGGTAGCGATGCCCGACCCGTGGAAGCGAGACAGGAGGTAGATTTTCTTCAGCTCGATATCGCCGTCCTGCGCGGCGTCGAGTTCGGGCGCGGTCAGCAATGCATAGCCGACCGGCGCGTCGTCGATCTCTGCCAACCAGGCGCGGGCGCCGTTCTCGAAAAGTTGCCCGAGGTACTCGGGCGCGTGCCGCTGCGCGCAATGCGCGACCAGCGCCTCGCCCGCGATCATCCCCGCAAAGGTTTCGAGGAAGGTCGCATTGGCGACGAGCGAAAGCCGCTCCGCATCCTTTGCCGTAGCCTCGCGCAGCTCGACGGTGCCTGAGGGAAACTCATCGCTCACGCGGCCGCCATAGTGAACGGTTCGAGCCCGGCGAGGCGCGTCCTGCGCTCCACTTCGGGGATGGTGCGCGGGGCCGCGTTCTTCGCGGCGTTGGCGATGGCGGCGATATGCGCGGGAGTGGTCCCGCAGCAGCCGCCGACGATGTTGACGAGGTTTTCCTTGAACCACACGCCGACCAGATCGGCAGTCTCGTCCGCTTCCTGGTCGTATTCGCCCAGATCGTTGGGCAGGCCCGCATTGGGATAGGCGAGGATCAGCGTATCGGCCTGGCGCGACAAAGCGGCCAAGTGCGGGCGCAGTTTGTCCGCCCCGAAGGAGCAGTTCACGCCGACCGCGATGGGCTGCGCATGGCGCACCGCGTACCAGAACGCCTCGACCGTGTGGCCCGAGAGGTTGCGGCCCGAATTGTCGGTGATCGTGAAGCTGAGCATGATCGGCACTTCGCGGCCCGCAGCTTCTGCGGCCTGCTGCGCCGCCATCGCCGCGACCTTGGCATTCAGCGTGTCGAAGATCGTCTCGATCAGGATGAAGTCCACCCCGCCCTCGATCAAGGCATCGCACTGTTCGCGGTAGACGGCCAGCATCTGGTCGAAATCGACCTCGCGAAAGCCGGGGTCCTCGACATCGGGGCTCAGCGAAAGCGTCTTGTTGGTCGGCCCGATGGCGCCCGCGACGAAGCGACGGCGGCCGTCCTGCGCCTGCGCCGCATCGGCCGCTTCGCGCGCGATCCTGGCACCCGCCAGGTTCACATCGCGCACCAGATGCTCGGCCTTGTAGTCGGCGAGCGCGATGCTGGTCGAGCTGAAGGTGTTGGTCTCGACCATATCCGCGCCCGCTTCGAGATACTCGGTGTGGATGGAGCGGATCACGTCGGGTCGGGTCAGGTTGAGCAGGTCGTTATTGCCCTTCTGATCGGCGTCGAGGCCCAGATCGCCCGCATAGTCCTCTTCGCTCAGCTTGCGGTTCTGGATGCCGGTGCCGTAGCCCCCGTCGAACACCAGAACGCGTTGCGCGGCGGCTTCTCGAAGCGCTTGTGCTGCGGTCGGCTGGCTCATGCTGCGGTCTCCTGCGCGCCTTTCGGCCTCATCCCCAACAGGTGGCAGATCGAATAGGCGAGGTCGGCCCGGTTGAGGGTGTAGAAGTGATAGTGGCGGATGCCGCCCGCGTAGAGGCGGCGGCACATCTCGCCCGCCACGGTCGCGGCGACGAGCTTGCGCGCGGAGGGCCGGTCGTCCAGCCCTTCGAACAGCGCATCCATCCAGTCGGGGAATTCGGCACCGTTCTGGCCCGCGAACAGGCGCGCCTTGCTCACATTGGTGATCGGCAGCACGCCGGGCACGATGGGCACGTCGATCCCGGCCTTGTCGGTCTTTTCGAGGAAGTCGAAGAAGGTGTTGGGGGAGAAGAAGAACTGCGTGATCGCGCGGCTGGCCCCGGCATCGATCTTGCGCTTGAGATAGTCGATCTCGTCCTGCTGGCTCTTCGCGTCGGGGTGCGATTCAGGATAGGCGCTGACCGAGATTTCGAAGTCGGCGACTTCCTTGAGGCCGTGGACCAGCTCTTCTGCGCTGTGGTACCCTTCCGGGTGCGGCCTGAAGGGGCCGAGAGAGCCATCGTCCTGCGGCATGTCGCCGCGCAGCGCCACGATATGGCGCACGCCTGCCTCCCAATATTTCTCCGCTATTCTCTGCGTTTCCTTGCGCGATGCATTGACGCAGGTGAGGTGCGCGGCGGCGGGCAGACCCGCCTCGGCAATGATCCGCTCCACCGTCTTGTGCGTGCGCTCTCGCGTCGAGCCGCCCGCGCCATAGGTGACCGAGACGAAATGCGGGTCGAGCGGCTTCAGCTCCTGCACGGCCTCCCACAGCGACTGCTCCATCTTGTCGCTCTTGGGCGGGAAGAATTCGAAGCTGACGTCGATATCGCCGGGCAATCCGCTGAACAGCGGATCGGTGCGCGCGCGGAGCTCTTCCTTGGCGGGATCGAGCGATGCGGAGGATGGTGCCGTCATCGGGCGACCTTTCTTGCTTGTGTGGATGTGCGGGGGGCCTCGCCCCGGCGGGCGATCCAGATTTTGACTTCCAGCGTCTCGCCTTCGAGCGACAGCGGCTTTTCGGGTTCGAAGCCCGTCTGTTCGAGCACCGAAGCGAGCTGATCGTCTTCGAAGCCGAGCCGGGCGTGCTGGAACCGCTCGCGCAGTTCCTCGTGGCCGTGCGCGGCGAAATCGACGATCGCGATCCGCCCGCCCGGCCGCAACACGCGCGCCGCCTCGCGCAGCGGCTCGGTCGGCGTCGAGGCATAGTGGAGCACCTGGTGGAGCAGCACGGTGTCGAAGGTCCGCGCCTCGAACGGCAGCGAGAGGAAATCGCCCTGCACCAGTTCGACCCGGTCCGCGGGAAGATGCTGCAACCGCGCCCGCGCGACCCGCAGCATTTCGAGGCTCTTGTCGAGCGCCACGACGCGGTCCGCGCCCTCGCCGAAGAATTCGGCCATCCGGCCGGTGCCCGTGCCGATGTCGAGCAGATCGCCCAGCGCCTCTCCGGCGAGGGCTTCGCGCAGCGCGGCTTCGACCTTTTCGTCGGGGCTGTGGCGCCGCCGCAGATCGTCCCATTCGCCCGCGTGTTCCTCGAACCACTGTGCCGCCTTGTCGTCGCGCGCGTCCCGGATCGCGGCCAGCTGGCGGCGATCCTCGTCGCATTGCGCGGCGAATTCGGGGTCTTCCTGCTCGGCGATCGACAGCAGGCGCGCCACGGCTGCGGTCAGCGGCGAACCGCCCGCAGTCTCGCTCGCGGCGCGCAGGTAGATCCAGCTGCCCTCGCGCCGGCGCGTCGCCAGCCCGGCATCGCACAGGATCGAGGCATGGCGCGAAACGCGCGGTTGGCTTTGCTGGAGCACCTGCGACAATTCGCCTACGGCAAGCTCCATCGTGCCCAGCAGCCGCATGATCCGCAGCCGGGTGATGTCGCCAAGCGCGCGGAGGGTGGCTTCGGTGCGCATGGAAACCGACATATAAAGATATTTTTATATCTACAAGTCTTGCAAAGACCCGGCGTCGCTCAGGGACGACGAAGCGTGCGCTACCCGTTCGCGATCTGCCGCAGCAGTTGCAGCTGCGCCTCGCCCGCATCGGTCAGCTTCCAGTCGCCCGAATCCTCTTGGACGATCAACCCCTCGGCGATCAGCCGCGCCCGGTCGGTATCGCTCGCCTGTTCGCCGCCCGGCATCACGCGGCCATAGCGGCCCCCGTGATAGATCAGCGGTTCGGCGACGGTCCGCTCGAAATCGACCACTTCGCCCAGGAAGATCGCGTGGTCCCCGCCCTCGTATTCGAACTTGGCGGTGCAGCCGAAGCGCGCGGCGCAGCCCGCGATGCGCGGCGCGCCCTCGGGCCCGTCGCCATGGTCCAGATCGCCGAACTTGTCCGCGCCCGTCCGCGCGAAGCGGTTGGACAGGTCCTGCTGATCGGCGGCGAGGATGTGGACGGCCCAGGCTTTCGCCTCGCGAAACACCGGCAGGTTGCGGCTGCCCAGCGACAGGCTCCACAACACCATCGGCGGATCGAGCGAGACCGAATTGAAACTGTTCGCGGTCAGCCCCGATGGCTTGCCCGCAGCATCATAGGCGGTGACGATGGTCACGCCGGTCACGAAAGTGCCGAGCGCGTCGCGAAAGGCGGATTGATCGATCACGGGGGGAACGACTAGGTGGGCGCGAACAACAGCGCAAGGCACCATCGCGCGTGCCGATGCGTTGGTCGACAAAAGGAGATTCCCCAAGATGAAAACCCGCGCCGCCGTCGCCTTCGAAGCCAAGCAACCGCTCGAGATCGTTGAACTCGATCTGGAGGGCCCCAAAGCGGGCGAGGTGCTGATAGAAATCAAGGCCACCGGCATCTGCCATACCGATGCCTACACGCTCGACGGGCTGGACAGCGAGGGCCTTTTCCCGTCCGTGCTCGGCCATGAAGGCGCAGGCATCGTGCGCGAGGTGGGCGCAGGCGTCACCAGCGTGAAAGAGGGCGATCACGTGATCCCGCTCTACACGCCCGAATGCCGCCAGTGCAAAATGTGCCTTTCGGGCAAGACCAACCTGTGCAGCGCGATCCGCGAGACGCAAGGGAAAGGCCTGATGCCCGACGGGACGACGCGCTTCAGCTATCAGGGCAAGCCGATCTACCACTACATGGGCTGCTCGACCTTCTCGAACTTCACCGTCCTGCCCGAAATCGCGGTCGCCAAGATCCGCGAGGACGCGCCCTTCCACACGACCTGCTATGTCGGCTGCGGCGTGACCACGGGCGTGGGCGCAGTGGTCAACACCGCAGACGTGCGCCCGGGCGACAATGTGGTGGTCTTCGGCCTCGGCGGAATCGGCCTCAACGTGATCCAGGGCGCGCGCATGGCGGGGGCCGACCGGATCGTGGGGGTCGACATCAATCCCGACAAGAA
>Ga0114910_1000775_pt1 | contig 15983 bp, 12 predicted proteins | sample MalvireepMed_908_FD_83500 | JGI IMG/M metagenome (GOLD analysis project Ga0114910, IMG submission 83500) | Marine viral communities from the Global Malaspina Expedition - Malaspina viral metaG DeepMed_908 | ecosystem: Environmental > Aquatic > Marine > Oceanic | place: Mediterranean Sea...
ATTCCCTGAGAGTCGTGGAAGACTACCACGTTGATAGGCTGGGTGTGGAAGCGCAGTAATGTGTGAAGCTTACCAGTACTAATAGCTCGATCGGCTTGATCATTCTCATTGCTCGTGCTCATCAAGGATGGGCATCGGCCATGTGTTCACTAAAAAGGGATTAGCCTCCCGCCAGCTTCTCAATCAACTTGCATATGTCGCCATATGCTATGTTGCGCTTTGCCGACCTGGTGGTCATGGCGGGGCGGCTGCACCCGTTCCCATTCCGAACACGGCCGTGAAACGCCCCAGCGCCGATGGTACTTCGTCTTAAGACGCGGGAGAGTAGGTCGCTGCCAGGTCTGCCAAGCGCAACATAAACCGATATCTTCTCGCTTTACGAAAATTGGAACACTCACGGGTCGCTCTCGCGGCCCGTTTTGCCTTTTGCCTTGCAAAAAATAGCAAGGCCTGTCGCGGGGTGGAGCAGCCCGGTAGCTCGTCAGGCTCATAACCTGAAGGTCGCAGGTTCAAATCCTGCCCCCGCAACCAAATCACCTCTCATTCCTGCGCGTCGCTGGCGCGGAAGCTCCGCTTCCGCTGGCGAGGCAGCTCCTCGCGCAAGCGCCATAACCTGAAGGCCGCAGGTTCAAATCCTGCCCCCGCAACCAAATCACATCTCATTCCTGCGCATCGCTGGCGCGGAAGCTCCGCTTCCGCTGGCGAGGCAGCTCCTCGCGCAAGCGCCATAATCTGAAGGTCGCAGGTTCAAATCCTGCCCCCGCAACCAAAATCCCCAAATTACCAGCTCAGATGTTCAACCAGCGCCCAATCGGGCGCTTTTTGCGTTTCTGGAGCACAGAGCACAGAGCACGGGGCGCAAAACTCATCCGACAGAAAAATCCGTAAAAACGCGTATCTGACGTTGATGCTGGCTTACATGCTGGCACGCCAAATTCTGGCATAGGGTTCCATCACGGCGTTACCCGTCCGAAAACAGTCGTCACGCTGTCTCTTCAAAGGATCCCTGGCGGTCAAGAGCGCAGCACCGATGCTGGTGCCGGTTCCTGCCACCGCGCTCACAAGCTTCCCCGTCGCCGCTCCAAGCATGTCAAGGTATACAGGATTGGCGGCAAACGGTCCCTCGACCAGCACCGTTCCCTGGGCGCCAATCATCTCCAGCCCGGTCGCCGTCATCAGGGCCAGATAACATGAGACTGCAACGAAACGCTGTCCGCCGGTCAATGATGCTTGGCTGACGGTCCAACGATGTTCCTGTCGCTGAAACGGCCCGGACCCGGTTTCCACGGAGGGCAGCAGCATGATGCCGCGCTCCATCACTGCCGCGACATCCCGCGCGTCATAATCGTGGGAAACGCCCTCCATCATCCGGTCGAACTCACGTCCTCCCATGAAACGGGCAGATGGCACCGGATCGCCGAAAGCGTTGACATTGATCAAGGTGTCGCGTGCCGGATCGAGTTCAACAGCGTTACCGCCAACAGCCATCGATATGACCCAGGTCCCGGTTGATACGACTGCGAAAGGTGGCTGCCGCGACACCATATGGGTGTAAACCGAAGCGTTGGAATCGTGAATTCCGCAATAGACCGGAGTGTTCCGGTTGATGCCGGTTGCCTCCGCAACGCCCTGCAAGAGTGGCCCGAGGCAATCAGCCGCTTTCGCCACCGGCGCCATCAGGTCTGTCCAGCCGGCCTTTTCGACCAGAGACGAGAATCTGTTTTCGCGCGGACACCAGAGATCTGTATGGCAGCCGAGTGACGTTACTTCATTCACCGCTTTTCCGGTCAGGCGGAACGTCCAGTATTGTGGGTAGGTGACAATCGCCCGGGTGCGCTTGCGAATGTTCGGGAAGGCTTCGAACTGCCAGAACAGCTGTGCACCCAGATTGAGGCCCACCGGCAAGCGCGGCGACCCGGTCTCGGCAAATTCCGGCCGGATGGCGTCGTAGCCGGCGGCCAGTGTGTCAGGCCCGTCATGCTCGTAGTCGAGCACCGGGGCGGCAAGCTCCCCCTGCCCGTCCAGCAGGGCGGCAGCCGCTCCGTGGGTTGTCACGGTTATCGCGTCGATGCCGTGCGACCGGTTCATTTCAGTCAGGCTGCCAAGAATGAACTCCCACAAACCGCCAGTGTCGTAATGCGGATAAGGTGGCCCGGCGAGCACCGGGTTGGAGCGCTTGAAGACTTCGATTTCGGTCAATGTGTCGAGGTCGACCAGCGCCAGCTTTGCATTGGTCTTGCCAATGTCGATGACAGCTATGTGGTGCCTCTCCGCCATGGCCTCAGTCCATGTGGAAGACAAGCTGCAGGTCTTCCGCCAGCGGTTCATTTTCGGCATTGGTCTGCATGATGTCAGCCATGTGCTGCCACCATTTCTGCATCACCGGATGGTCCGGCAAGGAAGCCAGGCGATGATCGGCTCGCCGCCACATCACGCCGAAGAGCGTGTAGGTCTCCTCATCGAGGAAGATCGAGTAATCGCTGACGCCGGCCTCATGCAGCAGTTCAACCAGTTCCGGCCAGATTTCATCATGCCTGCGCTTGTATTCTTCGGCCATGCCGGGGTTGAGCTTCATTTTGAACGCATGTTTTTCCATGGAGCCGGTTGTCATGGGCGCCGCTCCCTGATCATCCTGAACAGGATCGGCAAAGCGATGACGAAGATCAGCAGCGCGCCGATGAAGATCGACATGACGATGCCGGGAACGTTGAGCAGACCGAGGCCGAAAGTCACCAGACCCATGATGAAGGCGGCCAGCACCACGCCCTGGATCGAGCCTGCGCCGCCGAGAATGGAGACACCGCCGAGCACCACCATGGTTATGACTTCAAGCTCCATGCCCAGTGCGATGGAAGGGCGGGTCGAGCCGAGCCGCGAGGTCAGCAGGACGGCCGCGACTCCCGACATCAGGCCGGTGAGACAGAACAGGACGAACTTGACCCGTGCCACGCGGACACCGGAGAATTCAGCCGCTACCGGATTGTTGCCGATGACGAAGACCTTTCTGCCAAAACTGGTCCGGTGCAGCAGCAGGTAGAAGATCACCGCCATCATCAGGAACAGCACGAATTCGAACGAGATCACCCACCAGACATAACCTTGCCCGAAGAAGGCGAAGCTTTCCGGATAGCCCTTGAAGGCCTGGTCGCCGAGCACGATGAAGGAGACGCCGCGGAAGAAGCTCATTGTGCCGATGGTCACGACGATAGAAGGCAGACCGAGCCTGGTGACTAGGAAGCCGTTGAAGGCTCCGCAGAGGGCGCCTGTCGCGAGCCCGATCAGCACCAGCGCCGGGGTGCCTGCGCCGAACTGTAGCGCCAGCCCCATCATCGTTGAAGCCAGCGCGATGATGGCCGCAACCGAGAGGTCGATCTCGCCGGAAATGATCAGCAGCGCCATGGCCAGCGCGATGATGGCCCGTTCGGTGAAATTGAATGTGGCGTCGGAGAGTGACCACGGCGAAAGGAAATATGGCGAGGCCAGTGAGTTGACGATGAACAGACAGACAGCGACCAGTAGCAGCAGCGACGGCCAGGACATCAGCGCACTTCGCCAAGGGTTTTCCAGACGGTCGGGGATGAGGCGGTCGGGTGCGCTCTCGGTCATGACGGCTCCTCCGTCTTGCGCAGGATCAGCCGCCCGCCACGCTTGTCGCCAGAACCGTTGAGCACCACGGCCAGGATGATGGCGGCTCCGGAGATCGCCATCTGCCAGAACGGCGAGATATTGATCACCGGAAGTGCTGAATTGATGACGCCGAGGAACAAGGCTCCGAGCAGCGCGCCGGCCACCGAGCCGACGCCGCCGGCGATGGAGATGCCGCCGATGACGCAGGCGGCGATGATGGTGAGCTCGAACCCCTTGGCCACTTCCACCGAGCCGATCACATAGCGCGACACCCAGAGATAGCCGCAGAAGCCCGACAATGCGCCGGAGATGCAGAAGGCAATGAACTTGGTGCGCCCGACATCAATGCCGGCATAGACCGAAGCGGTCGGGTTGACCCCGACGGCATAGATCGAGCGACCCAGCGCTGTGCGTGTCATCAGCACGAAAAAGCCTGCAGCAATGATGATGGCATACCAGGACAGAGCCGGAAGGCCGAGGAACTCGACGCGGGTCATCTGCACGAAACCCGGTGTCATCTGGTCGGCATTGACCCATTTGCCGCCGGCAATGAGAAAGATCAGGCCGCGATAGATGGTCAATGTGCCGAGCGTGACGACGATGGCCGGAATGCCGAGCCGCCAGACCAGAACGCCGTTGAAGGCTCCGAGCCCCAGCCCCCAAAGGGTTGCCAACAGCATCAGCGCCGGGACCGGAACGCCCGGATAGGCCGAATTGACCAGCGCCACGATCATCCCCGACAGCGCTAGGTTCGACGCCATCGACAGGTCGATGGAGCGGGTGAGGATGACGCCCATCTGACCAAGCACCAGGATGAACAGGATCGCCGTGTCGTTGAAGATGCCTGCAAGATTGCCGGCTGATGCAAAGTTGGGTGAGCGTGTGGTGGTGGCCACGATCATCGCCAGAATGGCTGCGGCCAGCCAGAATTCGCGGCTGCGGACGAGGTTTTTCATGCCGCCGCCTCGCTGATGCCGGCGGCAGCCCGGACCAGCGTTGCAGCATCAAGGGCTGCATCATTGTCGAATTCTTCAACGATGCGGCCTTCGCGCATGACGATGATCCGGTCGCTCATGCCCATGATCTCCGGCAGCTCCGAGGACACCATGATGACGCTCAGGCCCTGGGCCACCAGTTCGCCCATGAATTCGTGCACTGCGGCTTTGGAGCCGATATCGATACCCTTGGTTGGCTCGTCGAGGATGATGACGCGCGGCTGCGTCGCCAGCCATTTGGCGATTACCACCTTCTGCTGGTTGCCACCCGACAGGTTGCCGATGTCCTGATCGAGTGAAGCCGCGCGCAGATCAAGCCTTGTTGTGTATTCGCGTGCCAGCTTGAATTCCTCTGCCAATCTCAAGAAACCGTTCTTCGAGGTTTTGCTCAGCGAGGGCAGTGTCACGTTCTGAAAGATCGGCACGCCGATCGCAGCCCCCTGCTTGCCGCGGTCCTCCGGCACATAGACGATGCCGCGCTCGACGGCCTGGGCCGGGCTGCGGATGACGGCGATCTCGCCGGCGATGCGGATGGCGCCCTTTGACGGTTTGGTGATACCGAACAGCGACTGCATGAATTCGCTGCGGCCGGCGCCGACCAGGCCATAAAAGCCGAGGATCTCGCCCTTGCGCAGCGTAAAGCCGATATCGGCGAATTCGGTCGGATGGCTGTAGCCTGCGACGGTCAGCACCGGTTCGCCCGGCACCACGTCGCGCTTGGGGAAGATCTGGTCGACAGAGCGGCCGACCATCATGCGCACGATGTCATTCTGGCTGGTATCCCTGATCATGCCATGCCCCACCATCTCGCCGTCGCGGAACACCGTGAACCGGTCGGCGATGCGGTAGATTTCGTCAAATTTATGCGAGATGAACAGCACAGCCTTGCCGCTTTTCTTCAGCAGCTCGATGAGCTCGAACAGATCCGCGATCTCCTTGTGCGACAAGGCCGCCGTGGGCTCATCCATGATGACGATCTCGGCATCGATCGACATGGCGCGGGCGACGGCGACCAGATGCTTGTTTGCAATCGAGAGTTCACTAAGCCGCGCATCGGCATGGATATGGGCTGCGCCGATCTCGTCAAGCAGGGCGCGGGCGTCGGCCTGCATGGCGCGCCAGTCAATCGTCTTCAGCCGGGTCTTCGGCGCATGGCCGAGAAAAATGTTTTCCGCCACACTGAGATCGTCAAACAGCACGGTTTCCTGGTGAATGGCGGTGATGCCGAGGCGAAAGGCGGCATGGGGTGATGACAATTCGACCAGCCTGCCATTGATGCGAATCTCGCCCTCATCTGGCTGGTAGATGCCGGTCATGGTTTTGACCAGTGTTGACTTGCCGGCACCATTTTCGCCGATCAGCGCGGTCACCTGGCCCGGATACAATTCAAGCCCGACCTTGTGCAGCGCCCGTACGCCGGGGAAGGTCTTGGTAATGCCGCTGAGGGTGATCCTGGGCTCGGTCATCGGGGATGGCGCTTTTTGGTTCGGGATGCAGAAGGAAGATAACGCGGATTTCAGGCAAACGCCCGGCATCGCCGCCTTGGAGGCAGGCGCGTCGCTTCCGTCAGGAACCGGTGGCACCGAAGCGCCACCGGGATTGAGTCTCGAAGGCCTAGTAGATCTTGGAGAACTCTTCGATGTTGGACGCATCGAAGGTAAACGGGGCAGCCATCGCAGCCGAATTGGTGTCATCAAGCGTGACCTCGCCAACATGGCCGATGGTGAAGGTGGCGCCCGGCTCAGCCTTCTTGCCCTGATCAAGCTGGTGAGCCAGCTGAACTGCCGAATAGCCCAGATCGATCGGATTCCACAGCGCCACGGCCTTGGACGCGCCGTTGTCGATGAATTGCTTGAACTCCGACGGCAAGGCCAGGCCAGTGACATTGATCTTGCCGATCAGCCCCATATCGGTGACCACCTGGGCGGCGGCAACAACGCCAACCGTGGTCGGCGCGATGATCGCCTTGAGGTTCGGATAGCTGGCGATCAGCCCCTTGGCCTCATTGGTGCTCTTGACCGAGTCATCATCGCCATAGACGACGGCGACGAGATTGATGTTGGGGAACTTCTCGGGCAGGGCTGCCTTGGCGGCTTCAATCCAGGCGTTCTGGTTGGTAGCGGTCGACGATGCCGACAGGATCGCCACGTCACCGCCCTCGGGCAGGTAATCGGCGGCAAGCTTGATGATGGTCTCGCCGATCAGGCCTGTGTCGGATGGATTGAGATGCAGCATGCGGCCATCCTGGGCCACGCCCGAATCCCATGACAGCACATTGATGCCGCGGTCCATGGCCTTCTTCAGCACCGGCACCAGGGCGTCGGGATCGTTGGACGATATCGCGATCGCATCCACCTGCTGGGCAATCAGCGAATTGACGATGTCGATCTGGCCTTCGGCGGTTGCCGATGTCGGCCCTGTATAGATGATCTCGATGTCGCCGATTTCCTTGGCAGCCTCCTCAGCTCCCTTGGCAGCGGCATCGAAAAAGCCGTTGCCGAGTGATTTCACCACGAGCGCGATGCGCTCGGCCGAAAAGGCCGGACCGGCGAACACCGCCGCGGCAATCGCGGTGGATAATGCAAGCGTCTTGAAAAGTGTCATTGAAGGGCTCCTCCCCATTCAGGTTAATCCGATCCGGGCTATGCCGCGGATGTGGACTGCTCTCTTGCAGTTTTCTCCGCGACAATGAGCCGGACACCTGCCATCTCGAGCATGTGCCTGTCTTCATCGCGAATTCCGGCGTCAGTGATGACCGTGGTGATCCGCTCCAGCGGACACAGGATAAGGCTGGACCGCCGCTTGAATTTCGATGAATCAACCAGAACGATAAGCTCATCGGCCTGGTTGATCAGTTTCTGCTCTGCCTGGATCAGCAGAGGATCCGCTTCCATCAGCCCCAGCGGGCCCAGGGCATGAGCGCCCATGAACATGCGCTTGGCGTAGAAATTCCGCGTTACGTCATTGTCAAACGGACTGAGGATGATGTTCTGCTCGCGGTAGATGGTGCCGCCCGAGAGCGTGATGGCATTCTTGGAATGCTTGAGCAGATGCTCGGCAATCGGGAATGAGTTGGTGAACACCTGCATGCGCTTGGCAGCCAGCGGATGCACCATCTGGAAGGTGGTGGTTCCGCCGTTGATGATAATGGAATCGCCGTCGTCGCAAAGCTCCACCGCCTTGACCGCGATCGAGCGCTTTTCCGACGCATTGCTGGTTTCATTGACGCTGAATGGGCGGCCGGCAAGACCGACAAATTGCGGCGGATTGATCGATTCCGCTCCGCCACGCACCCGGCGAAGCTTCTTTTGCACATGCAGCGTGGCAATATCACGCCGGATGGTGGCCTCTGAAGATTCGGTCAGCTCGACCATCTCCTGAACCGTAACAACCGGTTTCGACTGGACTGCCGACTGAATGATGCGATGCCGCTCTGTCTCGTGCATGGGCTTCTCCTTGCAGAAAGATTTCCATTGAAATTGCGCAATGTCAATCAAATTCGATCACATACAATCATATTGCAGCGCACAATGACTGTATGTGATCGTTTCTGATTGACTTTCCGGACGGCTGGCGTAACCATTGGGCATACAAACAGTCATGCCGTATCGGCCAAAGCGACCTTGGAGACACCCATGCTCAACACTTCCGCCAGTTCCCGGCTGCCAAATCTCTGGGACAAGGAACAGGCCCGGGGCATGAGTGAACCCGAATTGCTGCTCTATCGCTCCAACCTGCTCGGCTCCGACAAGCGTGTTACCAATTATGGCGGCGGCAACACCTCCGCCAAGGTGATGCAGAAGGATCCCCTTACCGGCGAGATGGTCGAGGTTTTGTGGGTCAAGGGATCGGGCGGCGATATTGGCTCCATCAAAATGGACGGCTTTTCAACTCTCTACATGGAAAAGCTCGAGGCGCTCAAAGGTATTTACCGCGGTGTCGAATTCGAGGATGAAATGGTCGGCTACCTACCGCACTGTACCTTCAATCTCAATCCGCGCGCGGCCTCCATCGACACGCCGCTGCATGCCTATGTGCCGCGCAAGCATGTCGATCACGTTCATGCCGATGCCATCATCGCACTGGCAGCGAGTGCAGACGGCGAAGAGTTGGCGCGCACCGTGTTCGGCGACGAAATCGGTTGGCTGCCTTGGAAGCGCCCCGGCTTCGAGCTTGGCTTGTGGCTGTCAAAATTCTGCAAGGAAAACCCGGACGCGAACGGCGTCATTCTCGCCAGCCACGGCCTGTTCACCTGGGGTGACACGGCACAAGAGTGCTACGACACCACCATCGACATCATCAACCGCGCGGTTGCCTGGCTCGAACAGGAGACCGCCAGCAAGCCGGTATTTGGCGGCGAAAAGCACAAGCCGCTGCCGGCCGATGAACGCCGCAAGATCGCCTCGGTACTGATGCCTGCCATTCGCGGCATGATTTCCAAGGATGTCCGCATGCTTGGCCATTTCAACGATTCCGACGCGGTTATGCAATTCGTCTGCGCCAACGACATGGAACCGCTGGCAGCGCTGGGGACCAGCTGCCCGGATCATTTTCTGCGCACCAAGATCGCGCCGCTGGTTATCAATTTTGATCCCGCGAGACCTGATGTCGACGGCACGCTCGCCAATCTCGGGCCGGCGCTGGAAGCCTACCGGCAGCACTATGCCGCCTATTATGACCGCTGCAAGCATGCGGACTCACCGCCAATTCGCGACCCCAACCCGGTGGTCTACCTCATCCCCGGTGTCGGCATGATCACCTTTGCCAAGGACAAGGCGACGGCGCGCATCTCCGGCGAGTTCTACACCAATGCGATCAATGTCATGCGCGGTGCATCCAGCGTGTCGGCCTATTGTGGCCTGCCCGAGCAGGAAGCCTTCGATATCGAATACTGGCTGCTTGAGGAAGCCAAGCTGCAGCGGATGCCCAAGCCAAAGAGCCTGGCGGGAAGGATCGCCATCGTCACAGGCGGCGCTGGCGGTATCGGTTCGTCAACCGCTGAACGGCTATTGTCGGAGGGCGCCTGCGTGGTGCTGGCTGATATCGACACCGAGATGCTGGGCAAGGTCGGCGAAACGCTGGCTGCGCGCTATTCCGCCGACATGGTTCGCACGGTTACGATGAACGTTACCGAAGAGACCGCCGTGGACGACGCCTATGCCGACATGGCGGTGGAATTCGGCGGCGTCGACATCGTTGTCTCGAATGCCGGCATCGCCTCATCTGCCGCGATAGAAGACACGTCGCTGGCCTTGTGGAACCGCAATATGGAGGTTCTGTCGACCGGGTATTTCCTGGTTTCGCGTGCCGCCTTCAAGATGTTGAAAGTCCAGGATATCGGCGGCTCGATGATCTTCATCGCCTCGAAGAACGGTCTGGCGGCTTCTCCCAACGCCTCTGCCTATTGCACCGCCAAGGCGTCGGAAATCCATCTCGCCCGGTGCCTGGCGCTGGAAGGGGCTCCGCACGGCATCCGGGTCAATGTCGTCAATCCCGATGCGGTGCTGCGCGGCTCGAAGATCTGGTCCGGTGACTGGCTCGACCAGCGCGCCTCGACCTACAAGACCGACAAGGAGGGGCTGGAGGAGATGTACCGTCAGCGCTCGTTGCTCAAGCGATCGGTGCTGCCCGAGGACATTGCGGAGGCGACCTACTTCTTCGCCTCCGAGGCCTCGTCGAAATCCACCGGCAACATCATCAATGTCGATGCCGGCAACGTCCAGGCATTCACGCGCTGACAGTCACGTCCATGCCGGCCGTGCAAGCCACGGCAGCATGGGGGAGGGAAAACATGATCGATACATCCATCATCGAGGCGGCGAACGAGACCGCCCGCACCGCACTGAAATCCGACTATGATGCGCTGGGCGCTCAACTCGACCGCCGCGGCATTTCCATTGATGCCATCAAGGCTAAGGTGTCGGGCTATGGCGTTGCGGTCCCCTCCTGGGGGGTGGGCACCGGCGGAACCCGGTTCGCCCGTTTTCCGGGCGCGGGTGAGCCGCGTCACATCTTCGACAAGCTTGATGATTGCGGCGTTATCCAGCAGCTGACCCGTGCAACACCCACGGTGTCGCTGCACATCCCCTGGGACCGGCAGCCGGCGGCTGATCTCAATTCCAAGGCGGCGGAAGTGGGTCTTGGTTTTGACGCCATGAACTCCAACACCTTCCAGGACCAGCCGCAGCAGAACCAAAGCTACAAGTTCGGCTCGCTCTCGCATGCAGCCGCTGCAACGCGGCAGCAGGCAGTCGACCACAACATCGAGTGCATCGAACTTGGCCAGCAGATTGGCTCCAAGGCGCTGACTGTCTGGATCGGTGACGGCTCCAATTTTCCGGGCCAGACCAATTTCACCCGCCAGTTCGAACGCTATCTCGATGCCATGCGCTCGATATATCAACGCTTGCCGGATGACTGGCGCATCTTCACCGAGCACAAGATGTATGAGCCGGCGTTCTATTCCACAGTGGTGCAGGACTGGGGCTCGAACTATCTCATTGCCCAGGAACTCGGCCCAAAGGCCTTCTGCCTGGTTGATCTTGGCCACCACGCGCCCAACGTCAATATCGAGATGATCGTTGCCCGGCTGATCCAGTTCGGCAAGCTCGGCGGCTTCCACTTCAATGATTCCAAATATGGTGACGACGATCTGGACACCGGCTCCATCGATCCCTACCGGCTGTTCCTGATCTTCAACGAACTGGTCGACGCCGAGCAGCGCAGCCCCAAGGGGTTTGATCCGGCGCATATGCTGGACCAGTCGCACAATGTTACCGACCCGATCGAAAGCCTGATGGTCTCGGCCATGGAGGTGCAGCGTGCCTATGCGCTGGCGCTGCTGGTCGACCGCGAAGCGCTGAGCGGCCATCAGGACGCCAATGATGCGCTGCTGGCGACCACTGCGCTCAAGCAGGCCTTCCGAACCGATGTCGAACCGATCCTGGCGATGGCGCGGCTGGAGAAGAACGCGGCGATCGATCCCGTCGCCGCTTACAGGGCATCGGGCTACCGCACAAAAATCGCCAATGAACGCCCGGCCGTCTCGGGCGCCGGCGGTGGAATTGTATGACATTCAGAACGTTCGGGCCGCCGGCGTGACCTCTCGAATTTACCGGGCGCGCGTCAACGGGATCCGCATTCCGTCCCTGCCGATATGAAGGGGACCGTCCCAGTGCCCGCTCAGGGCGGCATTCCAGTCATTCTCGGTAAAATCCGGATCATCTGACGGAATGAGGTGGTGCAATGCCAACGCAGCAACGCGTGCCTGTGTTGCAATTTTTCCGGCATCGCTGGCCATTGTGTGGGACCGCAGCAAGTGCGTTTTCAAACGGTCGTCCCCATTGCTGACGCGTTTGAACAACGCTTCCAAGGCGTCTGGCAGCATCGCTTCATGGACGAGCAGATCCGCTCCTTCGGCAAAATCAGCGAGCCTGGGCAGATAGGCGGTATCCCCCGAGAAGACGACATCGGAACCGCTGCCGGCAAACCGCAAGGCAAATGTATCCACCAGCGGCGGGTGCTCATTTCGGGTTGCGGTGACAGTCAGATCATCAAGACGCAAGATTTCGCCTTCATTCAGCGTTTGAAACCTGACCAGAGCCGACAGGTCCGGGCGGCCTTCATCTTCCATCCGCAAGTCAATATCGGCCTTCATGGAAAGCAGGAAGTGTTTCCAGTATTCCTCGATTCCCACGGGAGCATGGACGGTTACCGGCGTCGCCAAACCGGCGGTCCAGGCAGTGTGGATCAAGGGTCCCAGTTCCAGATAGTGATCGGAATGCATGTGGGTGATGAAGATCAGACCCAGATCTTTCAGCGCCATGCCCTGATCGACAAGGCCGCGGGTGACACCCAATCCGCAATCGATCACCATTTTTCGCCCGTTCAGCACGAGCAGGCTTGATGTCGGATTTGTCGATCCGGTGCGGATCGCGGGGCCGCCCTTTGTGCCAAGGAGTGCGACGAAACTGTCGGTGTCGAGTATCTTGTTCATGGCTTCCTGCTGCTAAGGTCTTCTTTCAACTTCCGCCGAACGAACGCTGGGGGGCGGTTTGCGGGGCACATGCCGACCGCTGCGCCGCTGCGTTGTGTGCCGGATGAGGGAGGCCCATCTGCCTTGTATCCGCTCGGCGAGCAAGTTTAGGCTTCTCTTGGCGGTTGGCAAAGCTGGCTTAAAGCGGTGGCGGGCGATCTCCCTGGCCGCTGGCGACCATGACGAGCTTGTGACCTTCAACCAGGGTAACTTTCTGGCGGCTCGACTTCACCCAGCCGGCCTGTTCCCAGCCGCTCAACAGACGCGATACGGTGTAGAGGGTTGTGCCCGTCATCTCGGAAATATCCTGCCGCGAAATTGGAAAATCGATGAGGATCCCCTCGTCGGTCTTGCGGCCGGTCCGGTCAGCCAATTTGAGAACTGCATTGGCGACCCGTTGTTCGACCCGTTCCGTCGCCAGTTCGACCACCTTGTCCTGGGTGTCGAGAAGCCGTCCGCCAAGCATTGCATAGGTATTGGTGGCAAAGCCCGGATGGGCCGCAACTATCCCCTCCCAGAGTTTCGAAGGCCATGCGAGCAACACGCAATCGGCGGCCGCCACGGCATTTGCCGGATAGGTCTCCCGGCCGATTGCCTTGGCAATTCCCAGCAATTCGCCGCTGGCGATGAAGCGGACGATGACCTGCTCGCCGTCGGGGGCCAGCTTGACCACCCGGACATAGCCATCCAGCAGAAGAAAGAATGAGTGGGCTTCCTCGCCCTCGCGGAAGATGTGGGCCCCCTTGGGATGCCGAAGCGGCTTTGCGCTGGCGAGCATGTCCGAGACAGCCGCGCGCTCCATTCCGCTGAACGGCGGCAGACCGGTTAACAGGGAAGGATCAAGACGGCTCATTAAATGTTTCCAATTTGCGTCACTGCAAAGAAGCGGACTTCTGACTTGATAGGGATACAGCGGTGCCAATGCAATCGCATGGCAAGGCAATCGCAACGCGGATAACCTCACCTTGAAGATCCGCCCTACGCACAGGTCGAAAAGCCATGGCTATTCCGAGAACGCGTTCTTACACCGGCCCTGCAATTCTGAGCTACGGGTTCCGCCCGTTTTTCCTGCTGGGGGCACTTTATTCAGGGCTTTCCATTTTACTCTGGTTGCCGCAGTTTTATGGCGAGCTCAGTCTGTCGACCCTGTTTGCGCCGACTGACTGGCATGTGCACGAGCTCTATTTCGGCTTCCTGCCGGCTGTTGCCACCGGGTTCCTGTTCACCGCGGTTCCGAACTGGACCGGCCGGATGCCGTTACAGGGGAACGGCCTGCTGGCGCTGGTGCTGCTGTGGATCGCGGGACGGCTTGCCGTGACCTTTTCAAGCCATATCGGATGGCAGGCAGCGCTGATAATCGATGTCAGCTTTCTGATTGCCGTGGCCATGGTGATCGCGCGCGAAATCATCGCAGGCGAAAATTGGCGCAACTTGAAGGTTTTGCTTCCGCTCGCGATCCTGGCTGCGTCCAATATTGCTTTTCATCTCGAAGCCCACTTCATCGGCGCATCCGATATCAGCCGGAGGCTTGCGGCTCTGGCTGCGGTCACGCTGATCATGCTGATCGGCGGGCGTGTGATTCCAAGCTTTACGCGCAATTGGCTGGTACGGGAGAACCCGGGGCGGCTGCCCGCGCCATTCTCCAGTTTTGACCTGTTGTCGATTGCAGTGGCTGTTGCGGCTCTGGTCTTGTGGACGGCGCTTCCGGATTCACTGCTGACGGCTGCGGCCATGGCCGTTGCGGCCTTGCTTCAGTTCTTGCGGCTGGCGCGCTGGGCCGGATTGCGTAGCTTGCGCGATCCTCTGGTCTGGATGCTGCATGCGGGCTATCTATTCGTACCAGTTGGTTTTGCACTGATCGCCGCTGCAAGCTTCTGGCCGGATGTGGTGTCACCGGTTGCCGGGGTCCATGCCTTTGGCGTCGGCGCTGTGGGTGGCATGACGCTTGCCGTGATGATGCGCGCTTCGCTTGGCCACACCGGGCAAAAACTGAAAGCCGGGCTGTCGGGAACTGTGCTCTTTGTTGCGCTGCTGGTGGCCGCCGTCTCCCGCATTCTGGCGACCTTCAGTGACAGCCATACCGGCATGGCCCTGCATATAGCGGCCTTCGCCTGGATGATTGCCTTTGCCGGTTTCGGCCTGGTTTTCGCACCGGCGCTGAGCAGGCGGCGCAGGGCAGAATAGAAACACTGAAACAGGCAGGCGTGAATCATCGGACGCCTGACGATTTGACAAGCCGCGATTTCACAGCGGGGCACACGGATATGTGGATCATGCCAACAGGGCGGATGTGAATTCGCTTATCTGCGCTGCATTTGGACATGAAACCAAATAATTTCGTCGCCTCGTATTACGGTTCCAGAAACAGCAGGCCGCTCCGCTCATCAACCGGGAGAGCGCCGATGCCCATCATCTCAATATCGCCTCATGTATCGCATATCTACAATGTATCATATTGATATTGTGAAACAAATCGCACGGGAGATTGCGCTACTGCAAAGAGCGTTCTGCTTTGCACCGATAGGTTCGCCCCGAACGAAATCGGATGACATGAAGCATGACAACCAAGCCAGATACCGGCCGCACCTGGATTGCCATGGCGTTTGTGGTGATCGCAAGCCTCTTGTCCGGTGGCGTTGCCGCACAAACCGAGCCTCTGGTCATGAAGTTCCTGGACAAGGCCGCTGTCAGCGACATCGTCCCCGGCGCCACTGAATACGGTCAGCTGCGCACGGACATCCCGGTGGTCGAGGCCCTGAAAGGCAGCGAGGTCGTCGGCTATGTGTTTCTGACCTCCGACTTCGTCACCACAACCGGCTATTCCGGCAAGCCGATCCACACGCTGATGGGCGTCGACGACAATGCGAAAGTGACCGGCGTTCGCCTGGTCAAGCATTCCGAACCGATTGTGCTGGTCGGTATTCCTGAATCCAAAATCACTGCGGTGACGGAAAAATATGCCGGGCTCGATCTCATCGCCGAAGCCGCTGCCGGCGGATCCGCGCATGATCTTGATATCGTCTCCGGCGCCACCGTCACCATTATCGTGATCGACGACTTCATCGTCCGAGCCGGTCTGAAAGTGGCCCGAGCGCTCGGTCTTGGTGGCCTTGAGCCGGAGCTTGCGAGTTCCGGCCCAACCAGAAAGCTTATCATGCCGAGCGGCGATGATGTCGTGATATCGGACTGGCAAACGCTGGCTGGCGATGGATCGATCCGTAGTCTGCGGCTCGATGTCGGGCAGGTGAACTCCGCGTTTGAGGAAAGCGGCGATCCGCGTGCCATCAAGCGCCCGGAAAAAGGATCTCCGGAAGACACCTTTATCG
>Ga0114910_1000778_pt1 | contig 15940 bp, 7 predicted proteins | sample MalvireepMed_908_FD_83500 | JGI IMG/M metagenome (GOLD analysis project Ga0114910, IMG submission 83500) | Marine viral communities from the Global Malaspina Expedition - Malaspina viral metaG DeepMed_908 | ecosystem: Environmental > Aquatic > Marine > Oceanic | place: Mediterranean Sea...
GCTAATATCTATTGGTTTGATGAAGAACAAGGATATGAAAGAGAGTTAAAGTATTGTGAGAATCAAAAAACTTGTTTTGTAGACGAAATGAAAGGTGACCAAAGATTATCTCATGTTATCTTTAGGAATGGAGCACTTCATGTCCCTAGGAACAAACAGACTTTACAAAAATTGCTTTCTTTATATCATCCAGATCGTAAAACTATGTATTACGAATGGCAACCAGTTGTAGAAGCTGAAAATCAATTAGATTGGTTAGAATTTGAAGTTGATGCTTTAAATGCAGCTAGAAATCTAGATATTGATATGGTAGAAGCCGTTATGAGAGTAGAGGTCGGTTCTGCGGTATCTAATATGAGTTCTAAAGAACTTAAACGAGATCTATTACTATATGCTAAGAAAAATCCTAAATTATTTTTAGAATTAGTTACAGATGAAAACGTTCAACTTAGAAACTTTGGTATCAAAGCAACTGAATTAGGGATAATTAAATTATCTTCAGATCAGAGAACATTTAATTGGGGTTCTAATGATAGAAAACTAATGACTGTTCCTTTTGATGAACATCCATATTCAGCTTTAGCCGCTTGGTTTAAAACTGATGAGGGAATGGAGATCTACTCCAATATTGAAAAAAGATTAAAAAATTAATCTAACTGTAGTGGCAGTCGCCCTACGGGGCGATTGCAAACTACAATTTAAAAAGAAATTATGGTAAATATAGATACAGTGTACCAAAGAGTTTTGGCTTTGACCAATAAAGAACAGAGAGGATATATAACCCCTCAAGAATTTAACTTGTTCGCTAACCAAGCTCAGATGGATATATTTGAACAGTACTTTTATGATTTAAATCAGTTTTTAAGGGTACCAGGAAACGACACTATATTTGCCGACATGTCCACATTACTACGAGAGAAGATTGATCTTTTTATTAAGTCTACTACCATTACTGGTGGGAGTAATACTATAGATCTACCTACAGATTCTTATAGAGTGGCAAGAGTTGGAGCAGAAGGTGTAGAAGTTGAAAGAATGACAAACAGAGAGTTTAATGATGTAAGAATTGCTCCTTTAACAAAACCAACTTTAAAGAGACCAGCTTATTACCAAAAAGATACTAGAATCATTATACACCCCAATACAATTGACACAGCGAATATAGTTTATATTAGAAAACCGTTGAAGGTTGACTGGACTTATGTGGTTGTGGGTGGCAAGGCTTTAGTTAATAACAATGACCCTCGTTACCAAGACTTTGAATTACATCCATCTGAAGAAACAGACTTGATAATAAAGATACTTACATTAGCAGGAGTAACCTTGAAAGATTTAGGGTTAGTACAGCTAGCTGGAACAGAAGAAGCTAGAAATATTCAACAAGAAAAACTATAAATAAATGGGATTATTAGATAACATTACGCAAAATGAATATTATCAGGGAGGAAATAAAGGTGGATATCAATTTACTTCACTTGAAGATATTATAAATCAATTTTTAATTGCCTACGTTGGCGAAGAAAAAATAATTAGTAAAGTAAGTAGAACAGATGTTGCTTTTCACGCACAAAGAGCTATGCAGGAATTATCATTTGACACATTTAAATCTATTAAGTCTCAAGAAATAGAATTACCATCATCTTTGACAATGGCACTTCCACATGACTATGTTAATTATTCTAAATTATCATGGAGTGATTCTAGTGGTATAAAGCATCTTTTGTATCCAACTTCAAAAACGTCAAATCCATTCAAAATTTTACAAAATACAGACGGTTCTTATGATTTTACAGCTGATACTGGTGCTTTTGTATTTAACGCTGATTTTTCAGATAGTACGCTGTTAGCTACTACTGCGGGAAATGATTTTAGCGAATGGATAGCGGCATATACTGTTAACAACCCGTCTATAGACGATATATCTATAACAGATGAAAAGTTGACATTTACATTAGGTTCAAGAGAATTATTAGGTGTAGTACAATCTAGGGCTTATGCTGTAGTTCAGAAAGTAGATGTCACGGGAATGGATAAAATATCTTTATCAGCAACAGGACTTTCAGCAGCAGCTTCGTCAGGAGTTAAAGATGCTGGGGTACTTAGAGTAGGATTTACAACTAGAGATCCACAGGGAAGTGATTTTGGTCCAGGATCTGAAGAATGGGATTTTAAACAATCTTTTGTAAATGCTGTCGTAGGACCAGGTGGTGGATGGGGAAATACCACTGGTAATCCAAATCCATTATCAAGAAACGCTACCACTGAGTTATTTAATGTTTATACAACAAATGGTATAACTCGTGCCTACGTAGAGTTTAATGACGGTTTAGATACAGAATCAACAAAAACATTAGAAGAAATTAACGTGATTGATTTAACGGAAATTTATCTTGTAATAACTAGTTATGTACCAAATTATACGCAAGCTTGGAGTGGGGATTCTGCTGCAGCAGGATATAATAACCATAGTATTAATACAGTAGATGATATAGAAATTGTTTATGATGGAGAAGTAGAAAAGTTACAATCAGCAGGACAATCTACAACTTGGACAAATTATAAATCTATAACACCATCGGAAAATAATAATGATGATTACCAAGATGATACTTACTGGCCTTGGGAAGGAGAAAGATACGGATTAGATCCTCAACACGCGCAAGTGAACGGGTCTTTTTATATAGATAACTTAAAAGGACTAATACATTTTAGTTCTAATATTTCAGGAAAAACAGTTATATTAGATTATATAAGCGATAGTCTTGGTACTGATGGAGAAATGCAAGTACATAAGTTCGCGGAAGAAGCCATGTACAAGTGGATTATGCACGCAGTCTTATCTACTAAAATAGGGATACCAGAATACGTAATAAATAGATATAAGAAAGAAAGATTTGCAGCAATTAGACAAGCTAAATTAAGATTATCAAACATTAAACTAGAAGAAATTACTCAAGTATTTAGAGGTAAATCTAAACATCTAAAACACTAATATATGCCAGAGATTAAAAATTTATTCACTCAAGGTAAAATGAACAAAGACCTTGATGAAAGATTAATTGCAAATGGACAATATAGGGACGCAATGAACGTGCAGGTTTCAACCTCCGAAGATTCAGATGTTGGAACAGTACAAAATATATTGGGTAATAAGAGAGTAGAAGGAATTGTTGGTAGTGGTTATAAATGTATTGGTAGTATAGCTGACGAGAAAAGTGATAAAGTATATTGGTTTATACATAGTAATAGTGTTGACGCGATTATAGAGTACCACAAAGATGGAGCTGTTAATCCTATTTTAATTGATACAAAAGTTGGGACAACTGAAGCTGTTTTAAATTTTCCAGAAAGTATAATAACAGGTATTAATATAATAGAAAATTTAATATTTTGGACAGATAATAACAGTGAACCTAAAAAAATAAATATAAATAGATGTAAACAAGGAACTAAATTAGATAGTTCTGGTAATATGACTATGCACACGCGTTTAATAGTAGATGGCATAGTGGCAACTAAAGATCCTATAAGTGTTATAGCTGATGGCCAAGAACAAGTTAGTACTACAACTTTAAATTTAGATGATACTAGTAACTTAGGACTAGGTTTTATTTTAATATCACAAGCTGGATATGATGTTTTAGCATTAGATATAACAATACAAAATATAACTGGCAATACAGTCACATTGTCTTCTAGTAGAACTTGGGGAGATAATGATGTTTTTATTTTTGGAGAAATTATAGATATAGAAGAAGAGCATATTACAATTATAAAAAAGAAACCTACCAAAGCGCCAACATTCAAAATAATAACAACAGAAGACGAAACTGTTGATCTCTTGTTTGAAAAAGCATTACCTAGATTTTCTTGTAGATATAAATATGAAGATGGAGAATATTCTGCTTTCGGTCCATTTACAGATATTGTATTTAAATCTAACTATCTCGGAGAATATGGTATGGATAATGCGTTTACACAAAAAGACACGTATAATACCGGTATGGTTAATATCATAAAGGAAATTGAATTAACTGACTTTATAGCGCCAGATATGCCAAAAGATGTTATACAAGTTGATATACTGTACAAACAAGAAAATTCTAATGTAGTATTTTCTATCGATACTATAAAAAAGGCAGATGAAGATAGTAGTGGTAATTTAGTATGGGAGTTATCAGGATCGAATCAAGATACAAGTTATAACTCTAAGTATAAAGGATATTATAAAGTTGAAACAGAGAATATATACGCTGCAGTACCCGCAAATCAATTACTAAGACCGTGGGACAACGTTCCTAGGAAAGCACTTGCACAGGAAGTAACAGGTAATAGAATTGTATATGGCAACTATCTACAAGGATACGATTTTGGTACTGGACCAGATGGTAAACTTATAAGACCAGATGTAAACGCAGATTACGGCACAAGACTTGGTAATATCGGTTCATATGATTTTAGTTATGGAGGTGTTCCTTCTATCAAATCATTACGAAATTATCAATTAGGAATCGTTTTCGGGGATAAATACGGTAGAGAGACACCTGTGTTTACATCTAGTGAAGGAGCGTTTCAAATTGGATGGTTAGATAAAAACAGTAATTTATCTGCGAGTCAACACTATCAATTACAAGCTTCTTCTGCTTCTTATTTCCCTGATTGGGCAGATTACTATAAAATATTTATCAAAGAAACTTCTGGTGAATACTATAATTTAGTTATGGATAGAGCTTATACAGCGAATAGAGTTTCTGAAGAATTAGGAGAGGAAGATCATATTTGGATATCATTTAATTCATCTGATAGAAGTAAAATTAATGAAGAAGACTATATCATACTAAAAAAACAAATTGGAGCTGGAGTAGGACAAATAAATGAAGACAATAAATACAAAGTATTAGATATAAAAAACGAAGCGCCAAACGCTGTTAAATTCGTACTTATTAACATAGGAACAGTAGCAAATGCCCCAATTTCAATTTCTACTTCTGCCACTCCTATAAATAATGAAACCATTTTAAATAACGATGGTGGGTGGGGTGGCCAAGCTTCTCCAGAAGGAATATTCACAGACCCTATATATAGACCAACGAATGGTAGAGATACACTTAAGTTACGTAAAGATAATTGGTTGATTAACGACGGTATGCAACTTGATAACAGTGCAGTAAATAATGAAGAATTATATTTCTCTTTTTATAGAACTGATACAAGTGAGTATTCTAAAAGATATAGAGTTTCAACTGTTAATTGGGATGATCCTTTTTATACAATAAAATTAAAAAATTCTATCACTGAAACATTTGCTGGTGTTGAAAATACACCTGGAGACGGTTTAACGTACTTTCTAGATGCAAATTTAGTTGTCAAGTTTGAAAGAAAAGCTGCAAGACCTATAGATAGTTTATCTGGTAAGTTTTTTGTTAAGATTGTTTCAAATGCTTTAACAAGCACTACAATAGAAGCTTCTATAGGTGCTGAAACTGTAACTCAATATTTGAATCAAGCTACAGCAGCTACTTATTGGCTTGCTGATGTATATAATACCGCAGATAGTGATGCTGCAGATGGTATTATTAATGCGACAGCTCCATCAAGTTCGCCAACAGGGACAGACGCAGCTAACAGTATAGCAAGTGGTCATAGTGGTTCTAATACTACTGCATCAGAAAGCGATTGGCACGCTTTGATAGATTCGAGAAAATGGTTTGTCGACAGTATGTATTTCGCAGCAGTACAACCTAACGATACCTTAGATGTTAATGCTAGTGGCGTTTTAATGTGGGGAGGAGGATCCAAAATCCCAACTGCCCCTGGATATAACAATTGGTTTACTTATTGGCCAGATAATCCAGGCCTTAACGGGGCTAATCTTCAAAATGGAATGGAGGCATTTGTTAAGACGGTGGTTGGTGGTCCGCATACTTCTCCAGGTGGTAATAGAAGATGGAGGACAGATAAGCGTCTTACCACCCTTGATGACACATATGGATCAGAAAATTCTGGTGGCAAATTTTTCTTACATCTATCATTTGGTAAATGTGGAAAGGATCTTGTTGATAACACTTCTTTTCCAACTCTTGGTGATATCCATCCCCATTATAATCCTTCATATAACCAATCCTTTTCTTGGAATTTTCAAAAAATCCATAGTGGTACTTCTTATTATTCTGGAAGTAATTGGGGTGCTAATTATCATTATGGGCAAAACTATTTTTGGTCTGGGATGAGTAGTGGAAGTAACGCTTCTTTATATAATATTTATTCTATAAACTCAGGTTTTATATCTCCCCATCAAGGATATCACGATCAGAGTGACCCTGATTTTCTAAGGCAATGGGATCCAACATATGGAGGAACCTCAGTAGAGAACAATGCAAACGAAAAGGTTGTTAACGCAATACACAACAAGAAAAGCTTTAAGTTTACTGGTGATCCTACAAACACAGTATATAAAATAAAAAGTTACAAAATCAAAAGACTATATAACCATACTACTTGGAGAACGACGTATCAATGGGATGGAACGACCTCCATACCATCATCTCCGCCAGCAGGATCAACCCCATCTACATTAGGGCTTGTAAGATTAGCTGATAGTGTTGAAGCTAGGGCTCAATTATGGAGAGAATCATATAACAGTAATCTTTATAGTAACAATTCTGTTGATTCCACAGTTTTTGACAATGTTTTAGAACAACAGATGCTAGATACGTTACACAATTTTGGCAAAGCTAATAATAGAAGAGTCTGTTATATTTTAGAGTTAAATATAGATCCAACAGATCCAGCTGATAATGGAGGATACAATCCTTTAGATTGGTCTGCTGGATCAAACACGCCAAACCAACCAGACGCTAATACAAGTGTAGGTATAGAGTTTGTTGATATTGATATAAATGTTGTAGGCGCGATAGAAGTAAAAAATCCAAGTATATGGGAGACAGAACCTAAGGAAAGTACTGATTTGGATATTTACTACGAAGCGAGTCAAGCTATCCCTATAGATATAAAAGAAGAGAATAGAGAATTATTTGCACCCGTAGGTAGTATAATAGAATTTTTAGACAATCCAGAGGCTAAAGATGGTGGTTTTACTACTTCCAATGATATATACTTGGCCGCGTGGAGTACTAGTGGCGGGGATAACGAATTATATCTAAGCGAAGAAATTAATTCAAAAGATGGTCCTGGTAATGATATTGCTTATGAAGGAAAAAGAGTGAGATTCCATAGAAAAGACGGTAGTTATACTACAGCAAAAATACTTTCTATGGTAAATAATTCATTATATAACCAAGAGACATATTCATATGACTCTGTTAAAATAGTACAAGAAATAGATCCATCTGCAGAGATAGGATTAAGTTGGTATAACTGTCTTTCTTTTGGTAATGGATTAGAATCAGATAGAATAAGGGATGACTTTAATGCGATGACTATAACTAGCGGTGTTAAAGCATCGACTACTATAGAAGAACCTTATCAAGAAGAACGTAGAAAAAGTGGTTTGATTTATTCTGGGCTTTACAATTCTACTAGCGGTATAAATAATTTGAATCAGTTTATAATGGCTGAGAAAATAACAAAAGATCTCAATCCAACCTATGGTAGTATACAAAAACTATTTACAAGGAGAATAAGTTTAATAGCATTTTGTGAAGATAGGGTTATTGGTATTACAGCAAATAAAGATGCTTTATATAATGCAGATGGTAGTCCGCAGTTAATATCTTCTAACGCTGTTTTAGGAGATGCAAATCCTTTTGCTGGAGATTATGGTATATCTAAAAATCCGGAATCATTTGCAAAAGAATCTTATAGAGCTTACTTTGCAGATAAACAGAGAGGTACTGTATTGAGGTTATCGATGGATGGATTGACTCCTATATCAGATGCTGGAATGAGGGATTATTTTAGAGATAACTTAAAAATAGCTGGAAAGTTAATTGGTAGTTATGATGAGTATAAAAAAGACTACAATATATCTTTATCAAATTATCTTCCTGAGAATATACTAATAAATTCTACGGTTGATCAAGGAGATATGTTAACAGAATATTTTTTACCAGATGACCATATATCAAATGGAAATTTTAATGACGCGACAAACTATACTGTACCCGCATTTCCTTCTAATGGTTTACTTAATAGTGGATTTGATGTTGAAACATTAATAACAAATCACTACCAAATACCACCAGGTTATTTTCAACCTGAAGTACTTTACCAACCACCAAACCCCGCGATAGGAGTTACTGGTACACCACCAACATTTAGTACTACCGAAGTAAATATTTATGAGTGGGCTAATAGTTTAGCTACGTCCTCTACACATCATTTAATAGGTGGTAGTAATCCTGCAGGTTTAGCTGGTGGAAGTGGAGTGGGTGTTAACTGGGAGGACGAGGATGGATCTAGTAATAACATATACAGCTATGGTAGCTCAGGGACTTATTTTTCGGGGTTATATTATTATCAAGTTGTCTCCACCGATTATGCCTTTGCTAAATTGCAAGATACTCCTACTACAACTTTCACTCATCCAACTACCAATCAAATTTATGCTATAGGGTACAATGTACCAACAACAGTCAACGCACATCCAAGCAACCCTCAAAGCGTAGCCTCGTTGTTTTCAGCGGCTAGAGATAACTCTATATTTAATGGAGAAGAAATTATGATAGAATTTGTTAACCAAATTACTGGTAGTAATGACGAGGTTAAAATAAAGATTGAATTATATGATGGAACACAACCAGTAGATGCAACTTTTACGCATGTACCAACCGGGGCGTCTACGGATCCAGGTGGGGGAACTCTTCCTTTTGGAGATGTTGTAACAAGTACCGGAACAATATTTACATCATGGCAATCTAATACCGGTAGTAATGCACATCAAATTAATGTAGGGTTTCAATCTGGGAATTCTTACACTTTTCCAATACGGTATGAGTATCAATATAATAATGACAACTACAAAATATTCTTTAAATTTACAGATCCTAGCGCACCTACAGAAGAAAAGATCGTTGTTAATGATTTAAGAGTTAGAGTTTATGATGTGGAAACAAGCAGTGGTGATACATCTATGTTTATGCAGTTTAGGATAAAGAAAAAATACAACTATAGTGTACCAGGGTTTCCCGAAGTAATAGTTGGTTCGATAGACCCAGAAGTTCTCGCTCAACCTCCAATCCCTTCAGCACCAATTCCTGCTTGGGTCGAGGTAGAGCACACTGTAGATAATTGGACCTCCACTGGAACACCAGAACACTGGAAACTTTTTGAACCAGCTATAACCGCATATGGTCCTCAATTACCAGCAGTAGCAGCAACAGCAACTGCTTCATATGACCAAGGTGGTTACATAACTGGTGATACTATTAGTTGGGTTATCCCCGATTCTAGTGTTATAACAACTAATGCCACCCCAACATTTAATCAATATGGAAATAGCATACAAACAACTAATAGCTGGGCCAACAAACATAATACGGCAACAAATGGACATTTAACACAAGATTTAACAGTTTCAGGAGGTTTTGGATCGTTAATTGGTGATAATTGGTATGAATTGACATGTACGTATACAGGTACTCTTACTGGAGATGTTATTGTTTCTAAAGTTTTAGACCCAGCCACTATCGTTGGATCCACACCATCAGGGCATATAGGAACAGCCGCGTCTTCACCATTTCATTTAATAATGGAAGATGATAACAATGGGAATTTAAAAGCTAGGTGGAAACAATCTACAGATGCTAGTAGTTATTTTGATGAATTAAAGATTTTAGGACATAATTGTAGTGCGATAATAGATAATGTCGAACTTAGAAATATCTCGACACCGCCTTCTGGAGGAGATGTAACTTATTGGGGTGGATTTTCCTCAAATATGAATATGCGAAATTACTATGCTTACAAAAATGTATACCAAGATGCAGGAAAGGTACATTGGGTTAATGGTGGTGGTATGCGTACAGAACCAGATGGGGACGGTGTACAGGTAAATAATTCTTTAACTCAAGTTTTTGGAACTTACAATGATACAGCTAGCACTTTACCTCCATCAGAAGATGGGTATGCGCTTAGCTTTACAATATCAAATTACATAAATGGAGAACTTGAAGGGTATGTTCATGGAGCTGGAGTAGACGATGGAAGTGGTGGTTATATAGCTTCTGGATTTGATTTTAGCGGTATAAATACTAATGGAGATTGGGTTGTTAAAGGAAATACAGATGGTACTGCAATCTCAATGACAGTAGATGATGGGTCAGGGATATTGACTAGTGGATCTGTAGTTGGTAATCCAAACATTACAACACAAGGGCATATGAACAAAACGGTGTTCTCTGCAAAAACAACAAGCGCTAATTCTGTTGGCGCTTTAAATGCGTCTATAAGTAATATAACTTTAAAAGACATAACTAATTATTTTTCAGGAGGGAATGCGGGTAATTGGGTTATTGAAGGTTTTGATAAAACTATCGAAGAATACATAGTATGGAATACAATTAACCAATACATAGAGTTCAATGCTGCTCCAGAAGAAGCACTTGTTGATGGGGTTTTAACTTCTTTAACAGTAAAACAAAACATAAATAGAAATTTTTATGAAGGAGAAACATATAATTTTAGATTTGATCTAACAGGTTATATAGGACCTGGCGCTATAAGAGGTTATTTTTATAACCATTTAGGTAAAGGTTTTACATTTGGACCTATTGGAGAAACTATATTAGACGATGCTGGTAACCAGATTTATTTTAACGGTACTCCGTCGTACTATTTTAATGAAACAGTTGTTATTGGAGATGATAATTCTGCGGTAACAGATAATAATCTTTTACGAAATACTTTAGTTTTCATTATTGATTCAGGACCTTTTACAGCTAATTTAGATAATATTATATTACAGCAAGAATTTCCAGAATTTATACCAAAAACTATTACTTATAGTGAAGATGTTAAGGGTTGGGTTAGTTTTAAATCATTTATCCCAGAAAGTGGATTGAGTGTTTCTAGCAACTATTATACATTTAGAAACGGTGGATTATACCAACATCATATTAATGATATTAGAAATAAATTTTATGATAGCGATCCTGTTGAATCTACAGTAACATCTGTTTTAAATGGAGAACCTTCAGTTGTAAAAATGTTCAATACATTAAACTACGAAGGTAGTCAATCTAAAATTGATGCTTTCGTGACAGACATATCTACATCTGCAACAAATGCTGGAATATATAACTTGAATGAGAAAGACGGATGGTATGTTAGTTATATAAAAACAGATAAACAAGAGGGTTCTTTAAACGAATTTATAGAAAAAGAAGGGAAGTGGTTTAATTATATTAAAGGAGTAAATAATAATATAGATACAGCATCATTTTCTTTTCAAGGATTAGGGGTTGCTGCATCTATAGATCCTCAAACAGTTTAATTAAAATTAGTAATATGGCAAATGGTTATAGTAGAATAAACGAACAAGGGGAAACTGCACCAAAAGGCTTTCATTATATGCCAGATGGTACACTAATGTCTGATGCGGAACATATAAAAATATATGGCGAGCTAAAAATAGCAAGATCAATTACAAATTTTACCATGGAAACTGATGATATACCCTCTTCAGCAACATCAAGAGGGTTTAGAGTAGTTGGAGAGCGTGGGGCTGTATTTGGCGTTCAAGTTAGTGATGGAGAGGGAAAGTTTTATGATTTCAAAACAATGACATTCACCTCTACTTTCACCTCTCAAAACAGATTGAGTATTACTATGTCTGGTGGTAGTTATAGTGGTAGTATCTTATTCCCAGCAGACGCTGATGGACAAACATATACCGTATTTTTATTTGCTAGTCCCCATCATAATTCGGAGTTAAGTGGTTTTTCTACAGATAAAGTCTCGTATACAACAACCATATCACAATTAGCAGATACTGTTATCACGTTTGCTCCATCTTCAACAAATACAAATAATTATACTAGCGGTTCCTTAGCTTCAGGTGTGAATGCTACATCGACAGCATCCCCAATAACAACAACTGAAAATCCAATAACTATTAATTGGAAGTTTACAAATGCTAGTCATGATTCCTATGGTTTTGGATTAATCGTAGATAGAGATCCAGTTGATACAGATTGGTATTTTCAAACTACAGAGGCAATATCTTCAAACCCAGCAGGAGATGGAGTTAGTAATGACAAAGTTACTGTAGCCGATTTAACAAATATATCCACTGGTATGGAGCTTATATACCATAAAGGTACAACAGCTCCTTCATCAACAACATTTGTAACAGCAATAGATATTAGAACAAAGACTTTAACATTTTCAACTTCACAAACTTTTGAAGATGGTGAAACTATGACACTTAGAGCTAGTGGATCAAGTAATATAGAGAAAGCTACTGGTGCACTTATTGATTTTTCGACAGTATCAACTATAAAAGACCCGTTAACAAAGACTGTTAGAGCCGCTGTAAGTTCCTCAACAACAGTCACATTAGATGGTACTTATGGTGTTGGGAAAGGAGCTACGGTGACAGGTGTTGGGTTTAGCAACGCATCTTCTAATCCAGTCGTTAGTGTTAGTGCGTCTAGTTCAGGTGGGAGCATGTTGATGACAACGGCACAAACATTGAAGGTAGGAACAAAATTATATATCACACCTAATGTACAAAGTTTTAAAATAATCTCAACACCAGTTGTATCTAGAGGTTCTACAAGCTCAGTTACAATATACTTAAACTTAGATAACTTTGTTACAATTGGAACCGTAAGCTAAATACAATATGAAAATAACATTAAAAAATCAAATAAATAACGATTCGGTACAAATTGGAGATATTGCCTATTTTATACCTTTTACTCTAAACGCTTCAGCTGGGGGAATATATGATTCAACAGGTGATCCTATAAAAATAGGTAGAATAGATTCTATTGGATCAAACTATATAGAGATAAGCGCACCTGATAACACCCCAAGTGATGATGATTTTATAATGTTTCAGAAAGATAAAATTGTAAACGATACGAGTTTATTAGGGTATTATGCTGAGGTTCAATTAAAAAATAACTCAGAGGAAAAAGCAGAATTGTTTGCATTGAGCTCTGAAGTAGCGATTAGTAGTAAATAATACACAAAAAGTGTGATTATATAAGTACTTAAATTAAATAAAATGGAGCAAGAACATAATGTCCGACCTATAAAAACGGAGGACTATGATATTTTAACCAAATGGTGGGATTCTTACGATGGTATTCAGATCCCTGATCCTAGTATATTACCAAATAGCGGTCTAGGTGGCTTTGTGATAGAAAAAGAAGGTAAGATGATAGCTGCTGCTTATGTATACCTAACGAATTCAGCCATGGGGTATATTGATTTTCTAATATCAAATCCAAACTATAAAGGTAGGGATAGATATGAAATAATCGCAAAACTAATTGTTGCATGTACCGATGTTGCTATAGCTGAAGGGTGTAAGATGGTGTGGGCTATGACAACATACGATGGAGTTATTAAAAGATGCAAAGAATTAGGTGGTGAAATACTAGACGATAAATACACTGTAATATATACGCATAAGGTAAGAGAAAAACAAAAATAAATAATATGGGAAGAAGAAAAACTGTTAGTAAAGCTCCAGTAACGAGCGCAGAGAAAAAGTTCGAGCGTAGGATGAAGGAGTACGAACAATATCAATATCAAGAACTTGACATGTCTAAATATGATTTAGATTTAGATAAGTATAAACAAGAGAACGTGCTTGAAGATATGCCAGGTTTAGAAGCTGCTAGGGAATCTGCTGATTATGCTTCGGAACAATTTCAACAATCCCAAGCGAATATAATGCAAGCTTACAGAGGAGCTGCTGGGGCTAGTGGAGTGGCTGGCGTAGCGCAGGCTATGGCAGGAGCAGGTACTGAATTTGCTAGACAGCAACAAGTATCATTAGGTGAACAAGCTGCTGAAGCAAGGAGGTTAGCAGTACAAGAAAAAGCTAGGTTAGGGGCGCAAGAAAGACAGTTAATGCTAGCGCAAGATGTAGGTAGAAGAGATTTAATCATGCAAGAAGAAGCTACAAGGAGAGATTTTGGTTATGGCAAAATGACAACATTATTAGGTGTTGCAGGAGAAAATTTAGCTGGAGCAAGACAGTTATATGCAGCACGAGTACAAGCAGCGGCTCAAAAATCATCTGCAATGTGGGGCGCGATTGGGTCAATTGGAGCTGCGGTGATTACAAAAAGTGATAGAAAACTTAAAAAGAATATTAAAAAAGAAAGGAAATCACCTAAGGGATTACAAATATACAGCTTTGAATTTAAAGATCCTAAAGATGGAGAAGGAAGATTTGAAGGTGTTATAGCTGACTCTCTACCTATCTCTGTTAAAAACAAAGTATCGCATAAATCTAGCGACGGTTATGACATGGTTGACTATAGTAAAATAGATGTAAACTTTAAAAAAGTATAATATGGCAGGATATCAAGGAGGAGCAGATCAAACAGTAATAGCAGCAGCAAAAGCAGCATACACAATTCCAGAAGGATATGTTGATGAAGGAGTAGATTACACAAAGTTTATAGAAGGTATGGCTAAGCTAGCTACGTTTATAACTGGCAAAGTAGGTGAGGCTAACGAAAGAAAATCAAAAATATCTGGATTTGAAGAAGAAATAAACAAAGAATTTTGGAGTGCAAATAATACTGACTATTTCACTAATTTAAAACAAACTATGTTTGACGCTTCCCAGATAATGAGTACGTCTTTACCTTTTACTGAGAAATATAAAAATGCTGAAAGAATATGGACTAATGGTATGGCATCCCTTAATACATTGAAAGCAGATGAGACGGTACTAGAAGAATGGATAAAAGGTGTTAATAGCGCTGTTGGCCCAGAACAATCTGGCTTCAACAACCCAATGTTGAAAAGTCTTATGGCGGAAATACAAGGTGGTAGTGGTGTGTTTGAAAATTCTATTAGATTTACTGATGATGGTATAGTAGTTATGGGGCCAAATGGAGAGGAAATAGATTTAGATGAACTACCTAATATTACTTTAAAAACAGATGGTTCAGCTACACATGATCTAGTTAATGCACAAATAACTGAGGCTATAACATTCAAAACACAGGGTAATTGGGATGATCGCAATAGATATATAGTAAGACAGAATATATCATCATTTTTAGATAAACAAAATAGAGGGGCAATAGGTTCTGCTGCATTTGATTACGAACATTTAACAGCAGATGGACCTATGTCTTTTGCCGATTATTTAATGGAAACTAGTGGTGAACTTAATACACAGTTTAACGCGTGGAAAGAAACACCAGAGGGTCTAGCTGCTAACGAAACAACATTAAAAGAAATGAAGTACCAATTCGCCTTAAATCTTTGGGATGATGACTTAAAGATGAAGGATGAATACTTAGATTTTGTAATGGATCAAGTGTTAGATTATCAGGTTGAAGGTACAAGTGTATCATCTAACAACAAACAGAACAACAATAGAAAGAGTACTAATGGAGATGATGATTTTACTGGTGATGATCCTAGACCTACATACACAGAGTTATCGCCTGAACAAAAAGAAGAATATAATTTTGATAAGATAATCGCTACATCTGGTAGATGGTGGAAACATAGTGACAATTGGGGAAGTGGTAAAGAGAGTTCTACGTATGGAAAAACAGTACTATCAGATCAAATACTTGATTATAGAGATGATGATTTTGTTGCGGCAACTCTTTATCGAGAATATTCTCATCTAGGTTTTGATTTTAATGATAGTGGAAGCGATCTCATAACAGCTACTTTTGTTCTTCCAAATGGAACATCAGAATCATATGAGTTTGAAACTAATTTTGTTGGAGGTGGTGGTGAGAATGAAAGAAAAAGTGGAAGAAAACTAATA
>Ga0114910_1000787_pt1 | contig 15870 bp, 15 predicted proteins | sample MalvireepMed_908_FD_83500 | JGI IMG/M metagenome (GOLD analysis project Ga0114910, IMG submission 83500) | Marine viral communities from the Global Malaspina Expedition - Malaspina viral metaG DeepMed_908 | ecosystem: Environmental > Aquatic > Marine > Oceanic | place: Mediterranean Sea...
GATCGGGGGAGACAGTCTGGGCAAGGATGCGGACGGCAATTTCCGCGCGAAGCCCGCCGCCGATCCGATCGACGCCGCGATGGAGCGGTGCGACACGCAGGCCTTCGCCTTCGTCGGCGACAGTAGCTACGACGTGCAGGCCGCGCGCGCGGCGGGCGTGCCGGTGGTGGCGGCAGGATACGGCTATTGCGACAAGCCGCCGCAGGAACTGGGCGCGGATGCGGTGATCGACCGGTTCGACGCGCTGATCCCGGCCTTGCGGAAGCTTGCGTGATCGCGCGCAACCATCGACAAGGGGTCCGCACGGCCCGACGAACGGCGTTGTTACGCGCCCGCCGACACGGGACAATCGCACTATTCACTGGGATTCGAAGCCTTTATCCGGGGAGACCACACTCATGAAATCCGCCTCCATCCGCGCGCTTGCCGCGTCACTCGCCGTATCGGTGGCCGCTGCGCCGCTGGCCCTTTCTCCCCTTGCCGCGCAGGACACGAACACCGTGGTCGAACCCGAATACGAAGCCGAGAACGATCCCTTCATCTGGCTGGAGGAAACCCGCAGCGAACGTGCGCTCAACTGGGTCGAGGGGGAGAACGAGAAGACCATCGCCGCGCTCCAGACCGATCCCCGGTTCGAAGAGCTGAAGGCAGAGGCGCTGGCGATCTTCAACGCGCAGGATCGTGTCCCCGGCGTGGGCTTCACCCATTACGGCATGGTCAATTTCTGGCAGGATGCGGAGAATCCCAAGGGCATCCTGCGCCGCACCACGCTGGAAAGCTGGCGCAGCGATTCGCCCGAATGGGAAACCATCCTCGATATCGACGCGCTCGCCGCCGAAGAGGGCAAGGAATGGGTCTATGGCGGGATGAGCTGCCTGCCGCCCGACGGCACGCGCTGCATGGTCTACCTGTCCGACGGCGGGAAGGACGCGCGCGTGGCGCGCGAATTCGATCTCGAAACGCTCGACTTCGTGCCCGCGTCGCAAAACCCCTTCATCCTGCCCGAGAGCCAGGGCGGCGCGAGCTGGGTCGATGAAGACACGCTGCTGATCAGCCGCGATTTCGGCCCCGATACCGTCACCGACAGCTTCTATCCCTTCACCACGCGCGAATGGAAGCGCGGCACCCCGATCGAAGATGCCAAGGAAATCTACCGGGGCGAGAAGAGCGACGTTTCCGCCGGTGCCTACCTGCTGCGCGATGGCGACGCCGTGATCCACGGGCGCGTGGCCTATCGCGGCACCTCGTTCCACGAGCGGGAATATTTCTACGAGGTCGATGGCGAGTGGGTGAAGCTGGACCTGCCCACGAAGGCCAGCCCCTATGGCATCATCGACGGGCGCATCCTGTTCTCGACCGACGTCGACTGGGAAACGCAGGGCAAGACCTTCCCTGCCGATGCGATCGTTTCCGCCGATCTCGAGGAGTGGAAGGCCGACCCCAACGGGGCCGAGCTGTCACTCGTATGGGCGCCGGGCGAACGCCAGACCAAGCGGGACGCAAGCTCCAACGCCAACAGCCTCTATGTCAGCATCCTCGACAATGTGCGCGGCAAGATCCTGAAGATGGACTATGCCGATGGCGCGTGGACCACGACGCCGATCGCGCTGCCCGAAAATACGACGCTGGGCGTCGCCACGGCATCGAACGAGACCGACCAGATCATGTTCGTGTCGACCGACTTCCTCTCGCCCGGCACCTATTACTACGCCGAAGACGGCGTCGATCTGGAGGTGGTGAAGGAAAGCCCGAGCCGCTTCGATGCCGACGGGATGACGATCGAACAGTTCGAGGCGACCAGCCCGGATGGCACCAAGATCCCCTATTTCCTCGTCAAGCCGCAGGGCATGGAAATGGACGGCAGCACCCCGGTGCTGATGGGCGGCTATGGCGGCTTCCAGGTGCCGCGCCTGCCCAGCTATCTCGGCTCGACCGGCAAGATGTGGCTCGAGCGGGGCAATGCCTACGTCCTCGCCAATATCCGCGGCGGCGGCGAGTTCGGCCCGAACTGGCACCAGAGCGCCATTCGCGAGAACAAGCAGCGCACGTGGGACGATTTCATCGCCGTGGGCCGCGACCTGGTGGCACGCGGCATCACCAGCCCGGAGCATCTCGGCGTCGAAGGCGGCTCGCAAGGCGGGCTGCTGGTCGGCACCGCGTTCACCCAGGCCCCCGACCTGTTCAACGCCGCGATCGTCCAGATCCCGCTGTTCGACATGCTGCGCTACCAGTACATCGGTCGCGGCGCGTCGTGGATCGGCGAATATGGCGACCCGCGCATTCCCGAACAGCGCGAATGGATCGAAGGATACTCCCCCTACCAGAAGCTGCTGGAGGAGAAGGACTATCCGCGCGTCTTCTACGTCACCTCCACCGCCGACGATCGCACCCATCCCAGCCACGGGCGCAAGGCCGCCGCACGCATGGCGGCGCAGGGCGACGATTACCTCTATTACGAGGATATGAAGGGCGGCCACTCGGGCGGGGTCGACAACGAACAGCGCGCGACGCTGCGCGCAATGCAGATGGTGTACCTGTTGCAGCAACTGGCGGACTGACGCGACACATGCAGACCCGTCGCGACCCTGCTCCCCTCCCTTGAGGGAGGGGCTGGGGGGTGGGTGTACGGCGCTTGCAGCAAGCGTCGTACACCCCCACCCTACCTCCCCCTCAAGGGGGAGGAGTTTCTTGTACCGGGTTTCAGCTGCACCCTGCCGCTACGGCATCCGGCGCTTGCTCCGCCAGTGTTGCCAGAATGGCTGGAACCTGCCACTCCGCAGGCGATTTTCACTATAGAAACGCCAAGCGGAGAGACCCCCATGAGCATCTCGTTCAAAGACAAAGTCGCCATCGTCACCGGCGCAGGCGGGGGCCTCGGCCGCGCCTATGCACTCGAACTCGGGCGCCGCGGCGCGAAGGTCGTAGTCAACGACCTGGGCGGCGCGCGCGACGGCACCGGATCGTCCGACGCGGCGGCCGAAGTGGTCGAGGAAATCGAAAAGGCTGGCGGCGAGGCGATGGCCAACGGCGCCTCGGTGACCGAATACGAACAGATGGAAAAGATGGTCGCCGACGCCAAGCAAAAGTGGGGCGGCGTCCACGTCCTCATCAACGATGCCGGCGGCCTGCGCGACAAGAGCTTCGCGAAGATGGAGCCGGCCGACTTCGAATTCGTGGTCGACGTGCACCTCAACGGATCGGCCAACGCGACCAAGGCCGTGTGGGAAACCATGCGCGAACAGGCCTATGGCCGCATCCTGATGACCGCCAGCTCCACCGGCCTGTTCGGCAATTTCGGCCAGGCGAACTACGGCGCAGCCAAGCTGGGCCTGGCGGGCCTTACCAAGACGCTCCAGCTCGAAGGCGCGAAGTACAACATCAAGGTCAACACGCTCAGCCCCGTGGCGGGCACGCGGATGACCGAAGACCTGTTCCCCAAGGAAGCGTTCGAGCTGTTCGCGCCGGAGAACGTCGTCCCCGCCGCGCTCTTCCTCGTCAGCGAAGATGCGCCGACCAATGCGATCGTGGGCGCGGGCGCAGGCGGCTTCCACTCGGCCTGGGTGGTGATGAACGACGCGGTCTGGCTGCCCGAGGGTGAGCGCACGGTCGAAGGCTTCGCCGAGAACTGGGACAAGATCAGCGAGCAGAACAACCTGCGCGCGCCGCAGTCCGGCCAGGAACAGTCGGGCGCGATCCTCACCGCGATGCAGAAGGTCACCGGCAGCGGCCCCGGCAGCGCACGCGGCTAATCGCATTCCCCCCCCTTCGCACGAGGCGGGGAGAACGGAGGGGTAGCACCCGACCAACGGCAGGCGTGCTCCGTCGAGCCGTATTGACGATGTAATACACTGGCCGTAGCTTCCCGACCCGAACAGGCAGGGGAGGCTTGGCCAGTGTATTCCGAAGAAGACATCAATTCCGCCGTCGCGGCGGGTGCGCTGAGCGAGGATGCCGCAGCATCCTTCCGCGCGCATATGAGCGAGGTCCGCGGCATCAGCCGCGGGGACGAGGAGAACTTCAAACTCCTCAATTCCTTCAACGACATATTCGTGGCGATCGGGATCGCCATCATGCTGTTTGCGGCAGGCGCAATCGGGCAGCAACTGGCCCAGTTGATCGTCGCCGCGCCCGTGTGGCCGGAAGACGGCGGCGGAGCGGCATGGACCGAATACCAGCGGCAGAGCAGCCTTCGCATGATCGTTTCGATTGCTTTCGCGGCGGGTCTGATCGCGGTCACGTCATGGCCGCTCGCCGAATTCTTCACCCGTCGACGGCGCATGGCGCTGCCCAGCATCATCCTGCTGCTCGGCTTCGTCGCTGGTGTCTTCATCGGCACCACCGCGCTTGGCATTTCTTTGATCGGGAGCGAGGAGAGCGAGCCTTACGCCGGCTATCTCATCGCGGGCGGCGGGCTGATCGCGGTGCTGGCGGCATGGCTGCACTGGGCGCGCTTCAAGGTGCCGATCACGGTCGCCGCAGGCGCAGCCGCGCTCTGCGCGACGGGTATCGGCGTGATCCTCGCCGCGATCGAGCCGCTCGACCTCGACATGGGCAATGTCGCGCTGTGGTTGACCTTCGCCGCCGGGATCGGCGTGTTCGCCTTTGCAATGTGGTGGGACCTGAAGGACCCCGGGCGGATTACGCGGCGCAGCGACGTTGCCTTCTGGCTCCACCTGCTGGCCGCGCCGATGATCGCCCATCCGATCTTCTACGGCCTCGGCGTGGTCGATGGGTCGGATATCGGCGTGCTCAAGGCCGTGGCCGTGCTGGCGATCTACATCGCGTTCGGGATCGTCGCGTTGATCGTGGACCGGCGCGCGCTGCTGGTCTCTGCGCTGATCTACGTGCTGTTCGCGCTGACCTATCTGTTCGACCAGTTCGGCGCGGTCGAGCTGACTGTGGCGCTGACCGCGCTGGTGATCGGATCGGCGCTGCTGACGCTGTCGGCCTTCTGGGCACCGATCCGTCGCAGCGTGCTGGGCATCGTGCCCGAAGAATGGCGCGACGCCCTGCCGAGCAGCGAGCCCGACATGGGCGTGTCGCACCCGAGTATAGACGACGCTCAGCCCGCCTGATCGCCCGCGCGATCACGCACGGCTTGCCACATCAATGCCCCATCGCCATCACCGGCGGCGGGGCATTGGTTTTTGGGGGGCTCCAAGGATGGACGATGACGATTCGGGGCTGAAAATCCTGCGGCGGCGGGCCGCAATCTCCTACGCCATCACCGGGTTGGTCGTGCTGGTCACCATCGCCGACATCGTGACCATGAGCGCCTATATCTACGGATGGTCCGACATCTGGGCCGTGCAGATCGGCGACCAGTTTCTGGTCGATCAATTATACGCGAGCGCCGTGATCGCGCTGATCGCGTCCTTTGTGCTCAATGCCTTCTGGATCTACCAGGCGCACCGCATCATGTGGGTCCGCTCCGATGAAAACATGGAGATTTCGCCCGGCTGGTCGATCGGCTGGTACGCGGTGCCCATCGCCAACCTCTTCAAACCGTTCCAGGCGATGCGCGAACTCTATCGGATGAGCCGGCAGGAAGACGATCCCGACGCGCCGCCGCTGCTGTGGGCGTGGTGGATTCCCTGGCTGTTGTCCGGCTTCTTGAGCTTCGATGCGGGGGAAGATTACACGCCGTTAGACCTTGCTACCGAGGCGTTCACGATTGTTTCGGCCATCTGCCTGATCGTGATCATCCGGCGGGTGACGAAGGCGCAGCACGAAATCCCGCTCGCGGCGGTTTTCGACTGAGCGGGCAGCGCTAGTCGTCGATCGCCTTGACCAGCCGCCGTTCCAGCGGGGCCAGCACTCCGGCGAGTTCGTGCCCGCGCTTCAGGACCTGGCCGTGTTCGCCATAGAGCGTCCACATGCCCTGTTTGTTGCGCAGCGCGGGGCGCTTTTCGAGCCGCGCCTGCGGGCGTTCGGCCGCGCGGCGGAAGGCTGCAAAGCTCGCCGCATCGCGCTCGAAATTCATCGCATAGTCGCGCCACTGCCCGGCGGCGACCATCCGGCCGTACAGATCGAGGATGCGCATCAGTTCCTCCCGCGCGAAGCCGACCTGCGAGGGCCGGGCACCGGGGAAGGAGAGGATCGTGCCGCCGGCGGGCGTGACCATCAGTGGCCCGTCCCGCTGCGGCGCGGCCCGTCTTCGTCGGGCGAGCGATCAGTGTCGCCGGCACGGTCGGCCTTCAGCGCCTCGATCTCGGCACGCAGCGCCTCGACCTCTTCGGCAAGCGCGTCGGTCCGCCGCCGTGCGCCGGTGGAATGATCCTCCGCCGTTTCGTCGCAAGGGGTGCCGTAGGGGATGAATTCGCGCAGCCATTCCTCTGCGGGCACGAGGGTGGAGCGCGCCTTCATCCCGATCATCGTCGCGCCGTCGGGCACATCGTCGGTCACCACCGCATTGGCGCCGATCCGCGCGCATTCGCCGACCGTGATCGGCCCGATCACCTGCGCGCCCGAGCCGATGATCGCATAATCGCCGATCGTCGGGTGCCGCTTGCCGCCCTGCCCGCTCGTCGGGTTGGTCCCGCCCAGCGTCACGCATTGGTAGATCGTGACCCAGTCGCCGATATCGGCGGTCTCTCCGATCACGGTGAAGCCGTGGTCGATGAAGAAATACTTGCCGATGGTCGCGCCCGGATGGATGTCGATCGCGGTCAGGAAGCGCGAGAAATGGTTGACCAGCCGCGCGAGGAAATAGAGCCGCGCCTCGAACAGCCAGTGCGCGACCCGGTGCAGGCCGAGCGCCAGCACGCCGGGATAGAGCAGCACTTCCCAGCGCGATCTCGGCGCCGGATCCCGCTTTTTCACGGAATCGAGATAGTCGATCAGGCCCACGAACATGGTCTCACAAGTGTTTCACCCTTCCCCGCCTAAAGCAAGCGGGCTTGCGCCGGCCCTTCGAGGGATTCGAGCGCATCGCGACATAGGTTACGTGTGGGCCGCGCCTGTCGTTCCAAAGCGAGACGGTCGAGCGCTGCGGCGAAGGTCTCCGCCGCGGCGAAACTGCGCGTGATGCGCGGGACGACGTAATTGAGCGCATCCTCGCCCAGCACCATCCCACGCCGCTCCGCATGGCTGGCGAGCAGATCGCGCATCATCGCATCGTCGGGCGCACCGATCTCCAGCGGCAGCGCGGCTCCCAGCCGCGAAGCGAGATCGGGCAGCGCTATCTCCCAGGGTGCCGCATCGGGGATGAGCAGCAGCGGCGTGCCGCTTTCCTGCGCAGCGTTCCAGCGATGGAACAGCGCGGTCTCGTCCATCGCGTCCGCCGGATCGATCGCCTCGCCCAGCCCCGCATGGCCGAACCAGCGGCCGAGAAGCGATTTGCCCGAGCGCGCGGGCCCGCGCAGGATCGCGGTGCGAAAGGGCCAGCGCTGCGGATCGCGCAGGGCCTCCACCACGCCCGCATTGGCCGTGCCGATCACGATGTGTGCGGGATCGCCTTCCCTCGCCGGGGGCAGCGGGAGCGCGATCTGGGATGCGGGACGGCCCATGCAGCGAGCGCGCCCTAGCGACTGATGGTCAGGTTGCTGCCCGCGCGCTGAACATTGTAGCCGCCCTGCGCCAGCGCCCCGATCAGATCGTCGATCGTGCCCGCGTAGCTGACGCTCAGCACCGAAGTCCCGCCGATCGCGGTGCTCGAAACCGACGCGCCGCGCACGCCCGGGGTGCCGCGCACCGTCGCCAGCGCGGCGTCGAAGGCGGCGGCATCGGGCGTCGGCACGTTGACGAACAGGTTCACGATGCTCGCGCCCTCGCCGCCTTCGGCCGCGCTCGCCTGCGCGGCGTTGGCAGCGGCGACGTCTTCCTCCTCGGTTTGCGTCGCGCGGTTGCGCGCGGCCTCCGCCCGGGCGAGGATGGCGCGGCTCTGCGCGATCAGCCGGGCGACGTCTGCGTCGACCAGGCCGCCCGCGCGGTCCAGCGTCGGGTCGGGGCGGATCGTGCCTGCGGCCAGCGCCTCGACAAACATCTCGTCGAACCGCGCGACCGCCCGTTCGAGCATCGCATTCAGCTGGCGCGGCGATTCGGCACGCATGGTGAAACCGCCGAGATAGTCGTTGTCCGGCCCGTGACGCGCGGTGAAGCGGCCCACGATGGGTCCGCCGGGGTAGGAATAGTCGAGCTGCGCGATCGGCACGAGCACGTCGGCCGCGCCGAACTGGTCGAGGATGGTCGCCCACCAGTTGCGGCTGCGGCGCCCGGTCTGGCCATAGGTCAGCAGCAGCGATTCGCCCCCTGCGCCCGAGGGGCGGACATAGTCGATCCGGCTCGCGCCCGGCTGGTATTCGGCCCAGGCGCGCTGCCACGGGTTGACCTGCTGGTACATCAGCTCGGCCCCGCCGGTCACCGTCACCGGCAGCACCAGCATCGGGGCGGAGCGCCGGGTCTCGCCCGAACTGCCAAGGTAGCCGCTGGCGCGCTGACGGTCGAACGCGACGCCCAGCGTGGCGACATAGCGCCGCGGCCCGGTTTCCTCGTGCTGGATGACGACGGCGGAGACGAGGCCCTGCAACTGGCTGTCCGACAGGTCGGGCCCGCCCAGCTTTTCCCACGCCTTGCGCTGCGCCTCGCGCCAGCCCTTCTGCCGCGCTTCCTCGGCATTGTCGGCCGTCACGTTCACTTCGATCCCGCCGACATTGATGTCGGTGCTGACCATCAGCGGCGCGATCCCGCGATCCCCCTCTACCTGCGCATTGGCCCAGCCCGCAAACAGCAGGGCGAGCCCGCCGAGCAGGGCGAACAGGGCGACGGCGATCCGCGGGAAGGGGAGGTTGGGCAGGGTCATCGGGGAAACTCGGGGGCCTTTTGCCCAAGTGACGATGGATTTCCAAGCGCGAAAGCGTAAGACGGCCCGCGATGAGCGATAAAGAGACAAGCTACACCTACGAAGGCGCGGGCGTATCGATCGCGGCGGGCAATGCGCTGGTCAAGGCGATCGGCCCGCTGGTGCGCGCCACCGCGCGGCCCGGCGCCGATGCGGAGCTGGGCGGCTTCGGCGCGTTCTTCGATCCGAAAGCCGCTGGCTTCAAGGACCCGCTGCTGGTCGCGGCGAACGACGGCGTGGGCACCAAGCTCAAGCTCGCGATCGATCACGACCGGCACGACAGCGTGGGCATCGATCTGGTCGCGATGTGCGTCAACGACCTGATCGTGCAGGGTGCCGAACCGCTGTTCTTCCTCGACTATTTCGCCACCGGCGCGCTGGAGAGCGGCATTGCCGAGCGTGTGATCGCCGGCATTGCCGAGGGCTGCAAGCAGGCCGGATGCGCGCTGATCGGGGGCGAGACGGCGGAAATGCCGGGGATGTACGCGGCTGGCGACTACGACCTCGCAGGCTTCTGCGTCGGCGCGGTGGAGCGCGGGGCACAGCTGACGGGCGACAGGGTTGCGCCCGGCCACGTGCTGCTCGGCCTCGCCAGTTCGGGCGTCCATTCCAACGGCTTCTCGCTCGTGCGCAGGCTGGCCGAGGACAAGGGCTGGAAGATGGACCGCCCCGCGCTGTTCGATCAGGACAAGCTGCTGGTCGATCACCTGATGGAGCCGACGCGGATCTACGTCGCCAGCCTCTTGCCGCTCATCCGCGATAGCCTGATCGACGGGCTGGCGCATATCACGGGTGGCGGGCTGCTCGAGAATATTCCGCGCGCCCTGCCCGATGGTGCGCGCGCCAGGGTCCATGCCTCGCGCTGGCCGCTGCCGCGGCTCATGTCCTTCCTCCAGGCGCAGGGCAATATAGAGCCGGGCGAGCTCGCGCGCACTTTCAACTGCGGCATCGGCATGGTGCTGATGGTGACGCAGGAGAATGCGGACGCGGTGACACAGCGGCTGGAAGAAGCGGGCGAAACCGTCTTCCCGATCGGCGAGGTCGTCGAGGGTACGCGCGGCTGCACCGTGCAGGGCACCGCAGGCCTGTGGTCGGCGCAGAGCGACTGGGTCGCAGAGCATGACCACTGAGCCGAACTCCCCCCTCCCGCAGGCGGGAGGGGAGCGTTGACCGCGCGCGCAAAAGTCGCGGTGCTGATTTCGGGCAGCGGGACCAATATGGCCGCGCTGCTCTATGCCAGCCGTCAGGGTGCGCCGTTCGAGATCGTGCTGGTCGCCAGCAACGATCCCCACGCAGGCGGATTGTCGCTAGCCGAGGCGGAGGGGATTCCCACTTTCGCCCTCTCCCACAAGGGGATGAAGCGCGCCGAGCACGATGCGGCGATGGACGCCGCGATCCGGACAAGCGGCGCGGACTATGTCGCGCTGGCGGGCTATATGCGGGTCTTGTCGGACGAGATCGTCCGCAGCTGGGAAGGCCGGATGCTCAACATCCACCCCTCGCTGCTGCCCAAGTACAAGGGCCTCGATCCCCATGCGCGCGCGCTGGAAGCGGGCGACGAGGTGGTCGGCGCGTCGGTCCATCTCGTGACCACCGAGCTCGACGGCGGCGAGGTGCTGGGGCAGGCGCAGGTCGCGGTGATGGACGGCGACACGCCCGAAACGCTGGCGCACCGTGTGCGCATAGCAGAGCATCAGCTCTTCCCGCGCGTGCTGGGCGACTATGTGTCGCGCGGCAACGATCCGGCGTATCTGCTGGGCCGCGTGCGCGCCCTCGCGCTGGCGCTGCCCGAGGCGCAGGAGCAGGCGAGCCACGGATCCCCAGCGTTCAAGATCGCAGGCAAGAGCGGCAAGTTCTTCGCCCACTTCGCGGACCGGCACCACGGCGCGGAGCAGATCGCGGTGCTCGCCAAGACCAGCGGGCAGGACGAACTGGCCGATCTGGTCGAGCGCGATCCGCAAGTGTTCTTCCGCCCCGCCTATTACCACGCCAGCGGCTGGGTCGGCATCACGCTCAACAGCCCGACCTGCGACTGGGACCAGGTGCAGCACTGGCTGGAACGCTCATGGCGTTCTGTTGCGCCTAAGCGGCTGACGAAGCTGATGGATGCGGCGGACGGGTTTTAGGCGCCTTTCGGGAGCTTACTGGTGCGGTTTCAATAACTGACGTGGGTTTGTAAGCTGGCATACCCTGCAACTGGCGCATCGCCGACCGTAGGCCCAGAAGCGGAAATTCTCACCCGTCACAAAGAGTCTTGTAGGCCAAGAGTCCTTGTGCTTTTCTCCGTCTAGCTGGGGGACGAGATGCGCAACGTGAGTATACGGCGAGGAGCAATCGGATCAGCTTGTATCATTGCTTCAATCGTTGCCTCATCATGCACATATGGTCAGGGTTCGGAGAAGCTCGCCGTCTGGACCCAAGCGCTAGCAGACAGCCAACCGGACGGCCCGGAGCTGCTTGTGTTCCAACGCGGAGACAGGAGGCTAGTTTTCATTGGAGTTCAGCACGACTCCGACCCGTCCAGCAGAACGCACCGGCTGATCGACTCCACGTTCTTGACCTTCAAGCCTAACGTTGTGATCGTCGAGGGTGCCCCCACCAGTTGGGGGTATAATCCGAGACGCCTGCTCGAAGTCGGGAGCCAGCAGCCAGATGCCCAAGGGCTGCTGCCAGAGGGCGAGACAGTGCCGACGGTGCGCGGAGCATTCGCGTCGGGAAGCTTAATCATTGGGGGTGAACCAAGCGACGCTGACGTCAGGCGTATTGTTGCCAGCGCTGGCGTCTCGGACGAAGACCTACTCGGATACTACGTTATGCGGGTCGTTCCCCAATGGCTATCGCAGCGTGAATTCGACGATCTTGATAGCGCGCGCGCAACGGACTTAATCGAAAATCAGCTTGCTAGAAGCCGGGCCGATCTGAAGCTCAGCTCCGACCTCTTGCCGAACGCCGCAGCATGGCGCCGCTGGCGATTGGAACGCAATGTCGGCGCAAGCTCCAATCACATCGACATTCGGGAGGCTGGACCGCTTGCCGATGGGCCGTGGAAGACGAGCCAGGTGGGAGCAGCGATTTCCAAGGCTCGCGACACCCATCTCTTTGAGCTCACGAAGGCCGAACTCGAGAAACACCATTCAGTGCTGGTCGTTTATGGTGGAAGTCACGCTCTTATTCAGCTTCCGGCCTTGGAGAGTCTGATGGGGCCGCCCTGTTATCGCGGCGACAATGTAGAGAACCTTCCAACGCGTTGCGGAACTTAGTCAGCAAATCAAATACTTAGCTTCAAAGGCGGACAGGCCTTGCGCCATTGATCACATCAAGCACAAAAAAGGCCCCGGATCGCTCCGGAGCCCTCTTCATTTTTACCGTTGAGCCGAAGATCAGCCAACAATCTCGTCATCGTTGAAGAAGAACGCGATTTCGGTTGCGGCGTTTTCGTCGCTGTCCGAGCCGTGGACCGAGTTGGCTTCGATCGATTCGGCATAGGCCTTGCGGATCGTGCCTTCTTCGGCGTCGGCCGGGTTGGTCGCGCCCATCACGTCGCGGTTGCGCTTCACGGCGTCTTCGCCTTCGAGGACCTGCACGACCACCGGGCCGCTGGTCATAAAGTCGACCAGCTCGCCGTAGAACGGACGCTCTGCGTGGACTTCGTAGAACTTCTTCGCTTGGGTCTCGGTCATCCGGATACGCTTGGACGCAACGACGCGCAGGCCGGCTTCTTCCAGCATCTTGGTGACCGCACCGGTCAGGTTGCGGCGGGTGGCGTCGGGCTTGATGATCGAAAAGGTGCGGGTAACCGCCATGGTGGTATCCTTCGTATTGTCAGGGGGAAAATGCGTTGCGCGCGCCACTAGCAGCTTCGACGCGCACGGCAAGTGGGCGGGGCCTTGCGGCTGGCCGATCCGTGCGGGCGGGGGATCAGGCCACCTTCACCCAGCGCCCCTCGCGCTGTTCGTAGAAGCTGCGCTCCAGCCCGTCCTTCGCGCTGACTTCGCGCCACGCGGTGCGGGCGGCATCGCGCCCCTCCTCGCCGAAGAGCAGGAACACGCGTTCGAACGCGCCGCCCGCCAGCGTTTCGGCCCGCCACTTGCCATCGGCAAGGATGCAGGCCGATGCCCCATTCGCGGCCTCGCAATCCGCCGCGATCAGGATCGGCTGGCGCGCATCGTGCGCCCCGCCCGCCTCGCCGTTGGCAAGAAAGGCGGTCGGCCTGGCTTCCCACAGCGCCTTCGAGATCCCCTCGCGCTGCGCGGCATCATCGCTGACCACCAGCGCGCGCTTGTCTTCGGCGCCCAGCCGTTCGGCGATCATCGCCACCACACGCTCCGCCGGGTCGCGGGAGAGGAGCCAGAAATCGACCTTCATGAACGCGCCTGCCCGTCTACCGCCTTGCTACCCGACGCCGAGACCTTGCTCGCGCGCCGACACCGCTCCGAACAGTATCTTACCGCGTCCCAGTCCCGCTCCCACTTCTTGCGCCATGCGAAGGGCAGACCGCAGGCCGCGCAGGTCTTGCTCGGCAGGTCGCCCTTCTTGCGCATGCGTGCCATGGTTTCGGCCTACCGCTTCGTAGCTTGAGGCAGGGGACGCATACTCGCGATCAGCTTTCGAGCACGTCGCGCACGTACTGGTCGAGCAGGCGCACGCCATATCCGGTCGCGCCCTTGCCGTAGGTGGTGCCGGGCTTGTTCGACCAGGCCATCCCGGCAATGTCGAGATGCGCCCAGGGCGTGCCCTTCTTGATGAAGCGCTGGAGGAATTGCGCGGCGGTGATCGAGCCGGCCTCGCGCGGGCCGACGTTCTTCATGTCCGCGATCGGCGAGTCGATCAGCTTGTCGTAGGCAGGGCCGATCGGCATGCGCCACACCTTGTCGCCGCTGGTCGTGCCCGCTGCCGAAAGCCGCTCTGCCAGCGTATCGTCGTTCGAGAACAGCCCCGCCTGTTCGTGGCCGAGCGCGATCAGCATCGCGCCGGTCAGCGTAGCAAGGTCGATCACCGCGGCGGGCTGGAATTCTTCCTGCGCCCAATGCAGCGCGTCGCACAGCACCAGCCGCCCTTCGGCGTCGGTGTTGATCACCTCGACCGTCTGGCCGCTCATGGTCGTCACCACGTCGCCGGGGCGCTGGGCGTTGCCGTCGGGCATGTTCTCGACAAGGCCGCACACGCCGATGACGTTCGCCTTGGCCTTGCGCTTGGCGAGCGCGACCATCGCGCCCGCGACCGCGCCGGCGCCGCCCATGTCCCACTTCATGTCTTCCATGCCCGCGCCCGGCTTGATCGAGATGCCGCCGCTGTCGAAGGTGACGCCCTTGCCGACGAAGAGCGTGGGCTTGGCGCCGCTTTCGCCGCCGGTCCATTTCATTGCGAGGATGCGCGAGGGGCGCTCGCTGCCCTGCCCCACACCGAGCAGCGCGCCCATGCCGAGCTTTTCCATCTCGGCATCGCCCAGCACCACAAGCTCGATCCCCGTCCCGTCGAGCGCCTTGCGGCACCGCTCCACGAAGCTTTCGGGGTAGAGCACGTTGGCCGGTTCGGTGATCAGTTCCTTGGTGAATTCGACCCCGTCGGCCAGCGCGCTGGCATCGGCCCAGGCCTGCTCCATCCCCTCGGGCGCGCCGATGGTGACGACATTCTTGAGCGAAACCTTCTCCGCATCCTTCTGGGTGGTGCGATAAGTGTCCCACCGCCATGCGCGCAGGCGCAGCCCGAACAGCACCGCCGCCGCGTCCCCGGCCGACAGGTCGCTGCCCGTCAGGTCGAGCGCGATCGTGCTCTCGCCCGAAGTCAGGAACTTCGCGGCCAGCGCACCGCCTGCTTTCTCGAGGTTCGCGCGGCGATCCTTCGCGTTCGCCTCGCCCGCCCCTGCCAGCGCCACGCGCACCACCTTGCCGTCACGCTCGACGAAAGCGTCGACCAGCTGGCCTGCATTGCCCTTGAAACGGCCGCGTTTCACGCCTTCGGCCAGCACGGGCTCGATCCCGTCGGGCAGCGTGTCCTTGTCGGCGATCGTGGCGATCAGCGCGGCATCGGTGGGGAGGGTGTCGGCGAAGGTGAATTGCATGTCGGGAAAATCCTTCGAGTGTCTAAAATCCGGCGGGCTGGAACGCCCTGGTGCAGCGGCGTGCCCGTGGCGGCGAGGTCACACCCCGCGTCGCCTCGGGGTGGCGCGTTTGCGCGGCCTGCCAAGTGCGATTGCGATTAGGCAGCCCGAGTGCAATAGGCAAGCGATGCGCCCCACGATCCGTTCCCCCCTGCCGCCTGCGAATCGCGCGTTTGTGTTGCGGCATGCGATGGCGGGCGTCGCGCTGGCGGCGCTCGCGGCCATGGGCCTGGCGGCTCCGGCCAGCGCGCAGGATGCCCCCCCGCCGAGCGAAGCGGAGCAGGACGGCGAGCCCGAGGACGGCATCGAGGAAGCCGTCAGCGACTATATCGAAGGCGAGGCCCCGGCCCCGGGCGAGGATCGCGAGATCGCGTTCGAGGCCGATACGCTGGAATACGAATCGAACGCCGACATCGTGATCGCCCGCGGCAACGTGCTGCTGAGCGAAGGCGACCGCTCGGTCCGGGCCGACGAGGTCCGCTGGGATCGCCCGGCCGGGCGCATCGATGCGCTGGGCAATGTCCGCTACGTCGATGGCGACGGCAACCAGCTGTATGCGAGCGAGCTGGAGCTGACCGACACGTTCGAGACCGGCTCGCTCGAAGATCTGCTGCTGGTGCTGCGCGAAGGCGGACGGCTGGCAGCCGAGCGGGGCGAGCGGAACGGAGACGGGAGCATCGCGCTGGTCCGTGGCGCCTATTCGGGGTGCGCGGTCACCACGCCCGACGGCTGCCCCAAGAGCCCCAGCTGGAAGATCACGGCGGAGCGGGTGGTCTACGATCCCGATGCCAGCAACGTGCGGTTCGAAAACGGCTATTTCTCGCTGTTCGGCCAGCGCCTGGTGCCGTTGCCGACGCTGGAACTGCGCACCGACGGTGGCCCGCAATCTGGCTTCCTCGTCCCCTCGGTCCGCATCTCGGGCTCCAATGGC
>Ga0114910_1000789_pt1 | contig 15829 bp, 18 predicted proteins | sample MalvireepMed_908_FD_83500 | JGI IMG/M metagenome (GOLD analysis project Ga0114910, IMG submission 83500) | Marine viral communities from the Global Malaspina Expedition - Malaspina viral metaG DeepMed_908 | ecosystem: Environmental > Aquatic > Marine > Oceanic | place: Mediterranean Sea...
GAAAGCCGCAGCTTCAAGGCCCTGACCTCAATGCGGGCCTCGCTGTTCGGTCTCGGCATCCCGCCGGCGCAATATGAAGCGCTGGCCGGCGACGCCCCGACGGCATGACCGGCGCTCTGCGCGTCCGCACCGAAAGGCTGGCCTGCGGCTTTCCGCTCAAGGACAACTATTTTGCCTGGCAGGCCTTCGGCCGCGGCTATCAGGCGGGCGAAAGCGCCAGCCTGCCGCCCTATCTGGAAGCCCGCAATTTCGAAACCATCCGGCAAAATGCCAGCCGCGTGAACATCGTCAATGAAAGCATTACCGTTCTTCTTGCGGCACGGCCTGCGGCTTCGGTTGATGCCTTTGTGCTGCTCGATGCGCAGGACTGGATGACCGACGGCCAATTGTCCGAACTATGGGCCGAAATCACCCGCACTGCCGCGCCGGGCGCCCGTGTCATCTACCGCACGGCTGCCGCCCAATCACCCCTTCCCGGACGTGTCCCCGACGCCATCCTCGCAAGATGGGACTACCGGACCGAGCAGAGCCTTGAGCTTGGCGCCCGCGATCGTTCGGCGATCTACGGCGGTTTTCATCTGCATGTGAAGCGCGATGTCGCGGCATGAGCACCGTCTCCGCCAATGCGCGCACGATGGACGGGATCTACCGCCACCAACGTCACATCTATGACCTGACACGGCGTTACTATCTGCTCGGCCGGAATGATCTGATCGCGGCCCTGCAGCCACCGTCCGGCGGGACCGTGCTCGAAATCGGCAGCGGTACCGCCCGAAACCTCGTCCTAACTGCAGAGCGTTATCGGGATGCACATCTGTACGGTATCGACATTTCCGCCGAGATGCTGAAATCCGCCGAAGCGACCATTTCGAAGAACCGGCTCGACGGGCAGGTCACGCTGGCCCAGGCAGACGCAACCCGCTTCGACCCCCGGGAATTGTTTGGTGTCGAAAATTTCGACCGGGTGTTTTTCTCCTACAGCCTCTCGATGATCCCGGGATGGGAGGCAGCCCTTCACCAGGCGGTCCAGGTCGTGGCACCGGGCGGAGAGCTTCATGTCGTGGATTTTGGCCAGCAGACGGCTCTGCCCGGCTGGTTCGGCAGGGGCCTCAAGGCCTGGCTTGCCCGCTTTCACGTCAGCCCGCGGGCCAACCTCCGCCAGGCAATGACGGCGATTGCCGCAGACCACGGCGCAGAGTTGCGTTTCTCGACGCTTTACCGGGATTATGCCCACATCGCCTGTATTCGAATGCCACAAGACCAGAGCAGCGTCTGACGGCTCTAGCCCAGTCCCCCGACAGCGGATTGAGCCACCGCGACAGTCTTCAGAATGGCGAAACACTCAGCCCCGGGTTCAAGCGCCAGCGCATGCGCCGAACGTCTGGTGATCCGCGCCAGCAACAAATCATCACCGGCCCTGAGCTGAATGATCGCGCCCGGTCCATCGCCCAGCCGAACCGCTGTAACGGTGGCAGGCAGCACGTTGAGTGCAGACAATCCTTCAGGCCGGCTGCGCGACAGGATGACATCATGTGCCAGAATACGAATCGAGATCCGGGTTCCCACTGGCGCGTCAACCCGCGGCAAGTACAACGGACCGGCAGAGGCTTCCAGCCGGGTCAGGCCGTCCTCTTCCTGTGCGGCGACGGTCGCATGCAGTGACGCACCTGCTGAACGAACGCCAAACGCCGGGACATTTTCGGGATCGGACAGCATGTCCGCCGCAGGCCCGGCACGAACCACACGGCCCTTTTCCATCAGCACAAGGGTCGTTGCCAGACGCGCCACTTCCGCCATTGAATGGCTCACAAACAGGAGCGGAATGTCGGTTTCCTCACGCAGCCGCTCAAGATAGGGCAGGATTTCCGCCTTCCGCTCTTCGTCAAGCGACGCAAGCGGTTCATCCATCAGCAACAGCCGCGGATTTGCCAGCAAGGCCCGTCCGATCGCCACACGTTGCTTTTCTCCACCCGACAGGCGGGCCGGTTGCCGCGCGAGCAGGTCACCAATACCAAGCATCTTGACCACATGGTCAAAACCTGCACCTGATCTCTCTTGCGCAAACCAGCGGCCGTAGAGCAGATTCTGGCGGACGCTGAGATGCGGAAACAGCCGGCCTTCCTGAAACACATAGCCGAGCCGGCGCTGATGAACCGGCACCGAGATACGGCGTTCTGAATCAAACAACACCGTCTCATCAAGCTGAACGCGCCCCGTCGAAGGTGTCAGCAAGCCTGCAACAGCATTGACCACAGAAGTCTTTCCTGACCCCGAGCGTCCGAACAGTGCGGTTACGCCAGACGGCGCTTCAAACGCCACGTCGAGTGAGAAATCGCCGAAGCGGTGCGCAAAGCGAACAGACAGGCTCATGATCCCGCAATCCTTCGCGCAACGCTCCGCCCCACCCATTCGGACAGAAACAGCGCCAGAAAAGCAATCAGGACTGCGATCAGCACCAGTTGCATCGCCTGGGTATCACCACCCGGAACCTGCAGGAAGCTGTAGATCGCTGAGGGAAGTGTCTGCGTCTGGCCGGGAATATTGGATACAAAGGTGATGGTTGCGCCAAACTCTCCCATCGCCTTGGCGAAAGCCAGAATCGCTCCGGCAATGATGCCCGGCAGGATCAACGGCAATGTGACTGTCGCAAACACCCAGAGGCGCGAAGCACCCAGCGTTGCCGCCGCCTGTTCTAATTTCGGATCAACCGCCTCGATGGCAAGCCGGATGGCGCGCACCATCAACGGGAACGCCATCACTGCGGCTGCCAGCGCCGCCCCGGTCCAGCGGAATGCAAACACAAGCCCGAATGCCTGTTCGAGGAATTCGCCGATCGGACCACGCCGGCCAAACACCAGCAACAACAAATACCCAGTCACCACGGGCGGCAGGATCAGCGGCAAGTGAACCAGGCCGTTGAGCACCTGCTTGCCCCAGAACTCATGGCGCGCCAGCACATAAGCCACCGCCACACCAACAGGCAGGCTCAGCAGCGTGGCCCAGAAGGACACCTTGAGCGACAGCGCAACCGCGCTCCATTGATCCGGAGTGAGCCAGTCAGCCATCGCCCTGCCCGGACAGAGGCGCAAAGCCCTGCGCCTTGAAAATCTCGGTCGCGGCAGGCGCGCTCAGCGCCTTGAGAAAACCGGCGGCATCAGCAGCTTCCGATCCCGCCGTCACGGCAGCCGGATAGAGGATCGGCGCATGGGTGTTCTCCGCAAAGACAGCCACCACGCTGACATTGTCATCGGCAACCGCATCACTTGCATAGACAATCCCCAGAGGCGCTTCCCCTGACGACACCAGCGCCAGCGCGGCGCGCACATTGTCGGTCTGCGCCACCTTGGCGGCCACCGCGTCCCATTGCCCCAGACTCATCAGCGCCTGTTTGCCGTAAACCCCAGCAGGAACGGAATCGACCAGCGCCATGGCAAGGCGTTCATCTTCGAGAATACCGGAGAGATCGGCACCGCCATCAAGGTCAATGCGAGGGGCATCAGACCCGTGCGCAATCAGCACCAGGCGATTGCCCACCAGGTTTGTTCGCGTGTCGCCACGGATCAGATCTGTGGACTGAAGATAGTCCATCCAGTCGACCGAGGCCGAAATGAAGATATCCGCCGGAGCACCCTGTTCGATCTGCCGCGCCAGGCTGGAACTGCCGGCGTAGGAAATCGAGACCTTATTGCCGGTCTCTTCTTGCCAATTGGCAGCCACCTGATCCAGGGCAGTCTTCAGGCTCGCCGCGGCAAACACCAGAACGTCACCGGCGCGCGCAGCAGCAGGCGTCAGCAGACTTGCCAGCAGCAAGGCTCCAGCCAGAAGCCGTGCCGGAAACCGGAGTATAGAGACCGCCATCAAACTGGCTCCAGACGCGTTACACTGAAATGGAGATACCAGCGTTCAGACGGCCATGGCAATGGCAGCCGGACGCCAAGGCTGGCGGGCCGGTGCCAGAGAGCGTTGCGGGGACGGAAAGCCCGGCCGGAATGCCGCCCCCGCAGCATTGGATCCGTTTAGCCAAACATGTCAGCGGTGATGCCCGCATACCAGCCGACAGATTCCTCGTAATTGGCCTTGCGCAGAGCATCCGCCTCATCCATCTGGCTGACAAAGCTCTGGGTCGATGCGATCTTACCGTCGCCGGGCGCATACTGGGCGCCCACCTTGATGCTGTCGTCTGTTTCGATCAGGCTCCAGCAGGTGTTGGAGTATTTCGCCGGAAATACTTTCGACCCGACCAGATCACCACGGATGGTCATCGCCGCCACCTTGGCCTGGCTGTTGGCGGAAAACCCTGATTTCGGCATGTCACCGGCAATGCAGGCGTCGCCAATGACAAAAACGGCATCATCGACGGTCGAACGCATGGTCCCGGCGTCGATCGGGCAGAACCCGCTGTCATCGGTCAGTCCGGCAGCAGCCGCTATCGCGCCGGCTTTCTGCGCCGGGATGATGTTCAGCAGCGCGCCCTGGAATGTGTCGAGATCGGTTTCCACCGTGCCGGAATTGACATCCACTCCGTCGATACCGCCATGCACATCCGGCCCGTACCATTCGATCATGCCGGGGTAATGCTTCTCCCAGCCTTCCTGGAACACACCCTGCTTGGAGAATTTTGGCTTCGGATCAATGATGATGACCTTGGACTCCGTCAGCCCCTTGGATTTGAGCACATGCGCCATCATCGAGGCCCGCTCGTAGGGGCCGGGCGGACAGCGGTAGGGGTTGGTCGGCGGCACGATCAGAATTTGTTGACCGTTTTCGATGGCATCCAGCTTGGCTTTGAGAATTTTGGTCTGGTCTCCCGCCTTCCACGCATGCGGCGCGATTTCGGAGACTGCCTCGGAATATCCCGGAACCGAATCCCAGATCAGATCGATGCCCGGCGCCACCACCAACCGGTCATAGGGGACCGATGCGCCATCTGCCATCATGACGGTCTTCTGCGCGCGATCAACCCCGGTCGCCATTCCAGTCACCTTGGTGATGCCGTAGCTCGACTGAAGCCCGTCATAGCTGTGCGTGATCGATTCAAAACTGCGGAACCCGCCAACATAAAGGTTGGAGTAAAAACACGTGGTGTAAACGTCGGAATTCTCGATCAGCGTCACATCGATGGCGCCGTCTGAATCCTTGGCGATATAGCGCGCCGCAGTGGCGCCACCTGCGCCTCCGCCGATGACCACCACACGTGGTTTTCCCTGGGCTCGAAGATAGGTTGGAAGTGTCAACGCCGCAGCGCTGGCTCCCGTGAAAAGTCCGAATTGGCGTCGTGTCAGCCCTGCCATGATATCCTCCCGGGTTGCAGGTTGCAGTTTATTGCGGATCCAGCGAACTGAAATAGGCCGCCAGCGCCGCTATTTCCTCATTCGAGAGGTTGGCGACGCGCAATTTCATGACCTCATTTGAGCGTACATTGTTGAGATATTCAAACAGCGATGTAACAAAATAATCCCGCGGCAGACCGACAATTGACGGGATACCGCCCGCATGGCCGGTTGACTGGTGGCAGGTCACGCACTCACCGGCGAGATATTCGCCATAGTCCGGATCTCCATCCATCTGCAGCACAATATCGGCAAAGCCGGTCACCGGTCCGGTCACCGGTCCGGTGCCCGGACCATCCTTGACCACCGGATCAGCGGCTGGCTGTTGCCGGGTGGCATTCTCGAGCCAGGCAATCAGTGCTGCCCGATCTGCCTCATCAGTCATGCCGCGAAACGACATCCGGTTGCCCTTGATGAAATCACGCGGCTTTTCCAGATACTGGTCCAGTGTTGCGGCATCCCAGACCAAACCCGCCTTGCCCGCTGCGCGCATGCTTTCGGAATACCGGAAATCCTCGAGACTGCCGGCCCGGCGGCCAAACAGCCCGTCCAGATGAGGGCCAACCTTGTGCTTTGCGCCGTCGCCGATTTCGTGACAGGTCGCGCAGGGCTTGAAAAGCTCATCCGGCTCCGCGGCCTTCACCACCACGGCAACACTGGACACTCCAAAAAAAATGGCAGGCACCAGCAGGCGACACATCGTAACGCGCCTGTGGTCCCCGCCATGATCGGCCATTTCATTTCTCCTCCGGGGCGTTTGACAGCCCCTTCTGTCAGTCGATTCCGCCTCCGGAGTTTTCATCCCCCTCACCTTCAGGCGTCACGTCGATCACCTGCGCGCGGGCTGTGATCTCCACCGGCCCCGGCTTGCAGTCAGTCATGCAGGGCTCCAGCCCCTTGGCGTAATACGGCTCGCTCAACCGGTCGTCAGCAATGAAATTCGCTTCATTGGGCAGACGGTAAGAGGTGAAGTTCTCCTTGGAAAGCTCGAAATCCTCATCCTCGACGATATCGTTAAGATACATCAGATAGGCCGTCAGCGCATAGACATCATCATCTGACAGCGACCGCGCATTGCCGAATGGCATGGCGCGCCGGACATAATCGAACACCGTCGACAGGTAAGGCCAGTAGGATCCGATGGTCTTGACCGGCCGGTCCTTGAGCAAGGTGTCCTGGCCACCGGCCAGAACCGGCCAGCGTCCGGCGCCCTCGCCGAAGTCACCGTGACAGACAGCGCAATTCTCCGCATAGATCGGTTCGCCCTGAGCCACGGTTCCCTTGCCCTCCGGCAATCCGGTTCCGTCGGGACGGATATCGATGTCCCAAGCCGCGATTTCATCAGGCATGGCCTTGCGGCCCAGTCCGAAAGCGCCCTGGCTTGCCTCAACCGCCATTGCGGGCTCTGCCGCAGGCTCCCCGGACGCGGGCGCCGCCTCTGCAGTTTCGGCCGGCTTGGTCTCAACCGCAGCCGGGGCCGCCGCCATCTCCTGGGAGAAGCTTTTCAGATACGCCAGCACATTGGCGACATCGTCATCTTTTTTGAGCCCGGCAAAAGCCATTTTGGTGCCTTTGATCATGGCCTTTGGCTTGGTCAGATACTCGGTCAGGGTGTCATCCCCCCAGACCAGGCCGCCTTCACCCGCCTCGGTCATGGCATTGGAATATTTATATCCCTCGGCGCCACCGGCTGCACGACCGAACAACTCGTTGAGCTCGGGGCCGACCTTGTGCTTGGCGCCATCTCCGACGGCGTGGCAAGCCGCGCATTTCTTGAACACCTTCGCGCCAGCATCAATGTTGCCATCGGCAAGCGACGGACTTGCAAAGACTGACAATGCCACAACGGCAAACGCCGCAGACTTAGGAAACTTCAACATTTTCAACCACCCCGTCATTGTTGACGTGCCATGTCTGGATGCCATTGTTGTGATAGATCGAATTGCCGCCGCGGGCTGCGCGCAACTCGTTCTTGGTCGGCTGAACCAGCCCCTGATCATCAATGGCGCGGGACTGCAGCAGCAGCTCAGAGCCATCCCAGTTGATATCGAGATAGAACCGGTGCAGCGCCTTGGGCAGGCTTGGACCGTCAATCCGCGCCGTTTGCCAGGTGCGTCCGCCATCAATCGTCACATCAACGCGCTTGATGGTACCGCTGCCGGACCAGGCCAGACCGGAAATGACCAATGGCCCCTTGCCATGGGTCACCGGCGCCTGCGGGCTCGGGCTGGTGATCACGGATTTCACATCCATCACCCAGGTGTGGCGCCGCGCCTTTCCATCGGCCAGAAGGTCGGTGTATTTCGAGGTCTCTTCGCGCTGCGCCCAGGGTTCGTCACCCACTTCCAGTCGGCGCAGCCACTTGACCCACATATTGCCTTCCCAGCCGGGAACGCACAGCCGCAGCGGATATCCCTGCTCAGGCCGCAAGGATTCGCCATTCATCTTGAAGGCCACCAGGCAATCATCAAGTGCCTTTTCCATCGGGATCGAGCGCGTCATCGCCGACGCATCCGCGCCTTCGGCCAGCAGCCATTTGCCGTTGGTTTTCACACCCGCCTCTTCCAGCAGATAGCGCAGCGGCACTCCGGTGTAGACCACACAATGGATCATGCCATGTGTGAACTGGCAGCCATTGAGCTGCGAGCCCTTCCACTCCATGCCGCCATTGGCAGCACATTCAAGGAAATACACCCGGTTTTCCCGCGGGAAACGCTTAAGGTCTTCCATGGTGAAGACCAGCGGCGTGTCCACCAGTCCGTTGATCATCAAACGGTGATCGGCAGGATCGATTGTCGCGGTTCCGCCATGGTGCCGCTCGAAGCAGAGCCCATTGGGGGTGATGATGCCTTCAAGTTCATGCAACGGTGTAAAATTGATCGAGGAGACCGGGTCTGCGGTGAGCCACGGCACATTGCGGCGAACCACATTGGCTTCGAATTCGGAGGGCTTGCCATAGGGCGCGACATCCACCCCTTCGCCGAGATAACGGTTCCAGTCCTGGACCTCTGTGATCAGTGGATCACCGGCAGCCCGGGCCACGCCGGCACTTGCCGCAACCGCGGCACCGCCCATCAGACCAGCCTTCAGGAAAGAGCGGCGCGACGCCGTCTGCTGCGTCGGTTTCGGATCTGTCCGGTCTACCATGAGCGCCTCCCGTGGCACATATCCAGCATCTGCATCATTGTCTCCGTCAACTTCGGCGAGGCCGTCAGCCCCTGCCTTTCAGTTCAGATCAGGGTCACAGGATCACCCGGACAGCCGCAGCGTCCGGATCAAGCGAAACCACCGATTTTTTTGTGATATAGTCTTCCATCAGATCGTAGATCGCAGGACCTTCGACCCCTTCATTGACCGAGGCCCAGCCACCAACCGTGTAGGTCTTGCCGGCCTCGAGAGGATCACCGCTGCCGGTCAGCCGCATCTCGCTGATCCGCTCGCCCATGCTTGCGTTGGGCGTACAGGTGTAGGTAAAGCCGCCGACGCGTACCATGTCACCGCCCTGCTGCAGGAACGGGTCCTTGTTGAACAGGTTGTCGCAGACATCTTCCATGATGTCCTTGAGCTGCGCACCAGTGAACTCCAGCCGGTAGACCGACGGGTAGCTCATCGAGGTCTCGGTGTAGAGGTCGTCGATGGTGATCTCGGCGCCCGGAAGCAGCGTGGTGCCCCAACGGAAGCCCGGCGAAAGTGCGATCTCTGTATCGCGCTCTTCCATGATTCCCTGGCAGATCAGGTCATCCCAGGTGCCGTTGAAATTGCCACGCCGGTACAGCAGGCTGTCGGTCGTCCCGATCACGCGTTGGGTCTCCGCCTCGTAAGGCGAGCGGACTTCGGCAATCTTGGCAGCCATTTCCGGATCCGGCGCAATGACATCTGCAAAAACCGGGATCAGCGTCGAGCTGTAGCCCGCGACCTTGCCGTCCTTCACCTCCAGATCAATCCGGCCGAGATACTTGCCGTGCGATCCCGACGACATCAGCAGCGTGCCCTCGACTTCGAGCGCAACCGGAGTGGCATCATGGGTGTGGCCGGTAACGATCACATCGAGGCCGGACACCACCGAGGCGATCTTGCGGTCAACGTCAAAGCCGTTATGCGACAGCATCACGACAATTTCCGCGCCTTCCGCCCGTGCCGCATCGACATTGGCCTGCAACACCTCGGGACGGAGGCCAAACGACCATTTCGGGAACATCCAGCTCGGATTGGCAATCGGCGTGTAAGGCATCGCCTGTCCGATGACAGCCACCTTGACGCCGCCACGCTCGAAATAAGCCGTGTGTTCAAACGCAGGCTCGTCCCATTCCGCATCGAAGATATTCGAGGCAAGGAACGGATAGCCCATCGCGTCCACCAGTTCGAGGAAACGGTCTTCGCCGAAAGTGAATTCCCAGTGACCGGTCATGGCATCCGGTTTGAGCAGCTTCATGCACTCGACCATGTCCATGCCATTGGTCTTGAGCGAGGTGTAGGACCCCTGCCAGGTGTCGCCGCCATCCAGAAACAGCACCTTGTCGTCGCCGCGCTCGGCGCGGATCGCCTTGACCAGCGTCGCCGTGCGGTCGAGCCCGCCAAGCTGGCCGTAGCTCCGGGCCAGATCAACATAATCGACCATGGTGTGGGCATAGGCATAGGGACTGCCTTTCTCTATGCCGAAATAATCGAGAAACGCTTCGCCAACCAGATGCGGCGGCACGCCTGCATAGGCGCCGACGCCGATATTGGTGTCCGGCGGACGGAAAAACACCGGCTTGAGCTGGGCATGGCAATCGGTGAAATGCAGCAGTGTCACCTGCCCCTTGGAATCGAACTTGAGAAGATCGTCCTGCGTCAGCTTCTGCTGCGCCAGCGCCCGGGTCGGATTGGCGCCCAGACCGGCCGCACCAAGTACAAAACCGGCATTCAGGGCATATTGCAGAAAGTCTCGCCTGGTATGCATCCCATTCTCCATTCGGGCGAAAAACGGACGAACGAAACCGCTCCGGCAAAAACCAGAATCCGTATTTTCTATTTATTTCAAACCGTTAACGCATAATTCTTCAAATTCATCAGAACTGAAGTGAACTCTTGCGCACTCATAAACCGCAGCAGCGGTAAAGGCGGATCCGGCAGGAAACGCGGTATTTTAGGGTGCCGGAGGCGTTTCAACGCCTCCGGCGGGTTCAGAGCCTACTGGCGGACGGCAGGGGTTTCGACCGAGAGGCCGGTACCGCGCCATGTCACAAAGGTTTCAAGCGCCATCAGATCGTCCGAGAACGCCTTGGGCTGTTCAGCACGGGTGTCGCGGATACAGCCACGGAAACGCTGATGCAGCGAGGTCAGGCCGCTCTTGAGCCGGTAGGTCGGAAAGCCGTTGACCTGGCCCTGGCTCAAATGGTCAGCGCGGATGAATTTACCCATCGCTGTTTCGTGGCAGCTTGCGCATGCCAGATTGAGCTGGCCGGTGCGGGTGTAATAGACATCCTTGCCCTTTTCCCACCACGACTGCATATCGCCTTCCGACAGATCGATCTCGACGGGCATGCCCAGGGACTGATGCTTGATGTAAGCCGTCAGCTCCTGCTGGCCACCCTTGTTGAAGGCAAGCGCTTCCGCGCCCATCTGCTCGGTGCGGCACTTGTTGATCTGCAGCTCTATATTGATCGGCTTGTTGGAATCCGCATCCCATTTCGGGAACTTGGCTCCGACGCCCTTCATGGTTTCAGCTGCATCATTGTGACAGCTGGCGCAGGATTTGCCGGCCGTCCCCTCGACCGTGTTCCACATCGTCTCACCATCCTCGACAGCGATCATGCCGGGATTTTCGATCGTATCACGTTCGACATCACGGGTTTCGGCCTCGCGGAACAGCCAGCCCGAAAGCACCTCGTCAAAGGGGTGGCCTTCAGGCGCCTTTGCGCGCGTGATCATAGGCACGCCGTCGATTTCGAGTGTGTCGTCGACCGGATCAGCCCAGACCGCACCCGAGCCCGCAAACGAGGCCGCCAACACAACACCGGCTATTAAAAGTCTTTTCATAACAGTCTCCGTCCTCCCGGGATCTCCCTTGCGTGAGCCTCCTCGCGCTCGGGATCCCTCCCAAAGTTATTTGACTTCGATCGGTGCCTCGGCCTCGTAGACCGACCCGTCATCATCGAGCCAAGTGAACACGAAGGTGCCGCTAGCCGGAACCTTGGCGTTGAACTCGAAATAGGGATTGGCGGAAATCGCCGGATCCAGATCACACTCGAACACCACCTGTCCTTCGAAAGTACAGGTAAACTTGTTGATGATCTGACGCGGAATGGGGTTGCCATCCTTGTCCTTGCGCTGGCCAGATTCCATCTCGTGGCTGATCAGCGTCTTGATGGTGATCACCTCACCGGCCGAAGCCGACTTGGGCACCTTGATGCGTGGTTTTGATGCCATTTTCGTAAATCCTGTCCTGCCTCAGCCGCCGCAGCCGCCGATGGTTACCTTGACCTGCTTCTTGTCCATGAAGACCGAACCGTCTTTCATCTTCGCAACCGCGATGACGTTCTGGGTCTTGGCAAGACGAATACGGGTCGTTGCAAGGGCTTCGCCGCTCAATTCAGTGAAATGAAACGTTGCGACTGCCGGGTTGGGGTTACCATCGGCAAAGATGATCACCGAGTCCACCAGATCATCGCCTTCCATGGCGCTTTCGACACTCACAGATACCGGCACCGTGTTGCCGTTCTCGGCAATTTCAGGCGCGGTCAAGGTGATCTTGCCTTCGGCAGGCGTTGCACCGCCGGCGAATTCCATCACCATCTTTTCGGCTTCCTCGGCCGAGGCCAGAGCCGGAGAAATCCGGGCGCCGGCTACAGCGAATGCCGCGGCTCCTGCCGTCAGTCCTAAGACTTTTCGTCTTGTGAATTGCATTGGTTTCGAGCTCCTTTGCTCCAGATTATTCCTTGAGTGTACCGAGATAGGCCACAACGTCCTCAACCTGCTGAGCAGTCAGGATCGTCTTGCCAACCAGGTCTTCTCTCACATGCTGCCCGACTTTCAGCGAATAAAAGCCCGGCATCACCGTTTCGTCGGTGAAAACCTGCTTGGAATTGGCCACGATGGCACGCAGCATCGGCTCTTCCCAGCGTGACGCCACATCGTCCAGCGCAGGTCCCACATCTCCATGAAACAGCTCGCCGGACATATCGGCATTGGCATGGCACGCAAGACAATTGCCCAGCTTGCGGTCCTTAAAGGTAGCTGCACCAGCCACCGGGTCTCCCGCAACGCCGGTCAGCGAAGCCATGACACCTTCATCGCCATACTCGACCGCATCAGGCGCGACTTCGCTCGCAAACGCTGCAGTCGACAGTGCAACCGCCGCTATCGCCCCCAGTGTAAATTTCATTCGCCTTGTCATTTGGCGTTCCCTCCTCCGATTGCCCGGACACAAAAAGTCCGGATCCGCTCCGATTCCAAGATAGTCATACTTTGCGGCACAATCAATGCAAAAATATGATTTCTTGAATGTATGCCTGCTTCAACCTTATTCCGCATCGAGGCGACCCTCTGCGCGCAATTCGTTTATGATACGGGCATGATACTTTTGAAAGTGTTCATCGCCCTCATAGCCTTTTTCCGCCACCCACTTGAACATATTGAGAAACGTCCACTTCCCAAAAGCGCCCGGCATGGTCGCCACCGCGGCCTCTGCAGCGGTTTTGCCTTCCGGCACCTCGTCGGGCAAAAACATCAGCGTCGGGGTAAACACAAACCCCCATTTGCGCGCCGCGGTTTTCTCCGTCAGCACCTCGCCATCAAGATCGGTGACTTCCTCGTCGCCAAACATGTTGTACTGAACGACCTTGAAATTGGCCTTGATGTAGTCGGCCACTTCCGGGTCGGCCAGCAGCACCTCGTGCATCTTGGCGCAGTAAATGCAGCCGCGTTGCTCGAATATCATCACCAGTCGCTTGCCCTCTTCCCTGGCCGTTTCAATGTCCTCGGCAACATCCCGGAAAGTCAGGGCAAACCAGTCTTCCTTGTGCAATCCGTCCTCGCCGATCTCTGCAGACCAGGCCGAAGCCGTCAAAGCCGCCACGGCGGCAAAAGCCAAAAATACGCGTCTGATCATGATACCTCTCCTAACCGATCGTAGCGAATGCAGGGAACATCTCAAGCAGCCATTGCGCAATACGCGACATCTGCCCGGTCATGAACAGGATGCCGGTAATCACCAGAAGTACGCCCATGGCCTTCTCGATAACAGCCATATGTTTCTTGATGCGGGTCGAAAACCGGATGAAACGGCTCGCGAAAAACCCTGCAATGACAAAGGGAATCCCGATCCCGAGAGCATAAAGCCCCAGCAAGAGCGCACCTTGCCCGGCACTTTCCTTGGCCGCCGCCATGAACAGGATTGCCGCCAGGATCGGGCCCACGCACGGCGTCCAGCCAAAGGCAAACGCAAGCCCCATGACATAGGCGCCGACCATGCCGGCAGGCTTGCGCTCCACCTGAACCCGCGCTTCGCGGTAAAGCAGCGCGAACCGGAACACGCCAAGGAAATGCAGCCCCATCAATAGAATCAGCACCCCGGCGATGATCGCCAGCACATCGAAATAACGGGCGACCGACTGCCCGATCAGACTGGCCGTCGCGCCCAGCGAGACAAAGACCGTGGTGAACCCGAGAACAAAGGCAATCGAGGCCAATGCAATCCGGCGCGACGCCACGTTATCAGCGTCGGCGTTTTTCACCTCGTTGAAGCTCAGTCCGGCCAGATAGGCGAGATAAGGCGGCACGATGGGCAAGACGCAGGGCGAGAAAAACGACAGCAATCCCGCCAGCAGTGCAGCGCCATATCCGACATCAATCATTTAACCTGTCCTCCCCTGCGCCGCAGTCCGGCAAAGAGCGAATCGCAGAAGCAACCTCGACCTTCGACTTGTGCATGTGATTGCACTGCAGCCATATCAATTGCACGAAACCCGATGCGTACATATGTCAATGCTGCGAGCCGCAACAGGCACAAGACAGACCAGAATGCGATTGCAAGATATGCAAAAATGCATATATATTGCAATCCCTATTTTCAGAGAACGGACCGGCCTCATGACATCAGTTTACGCGGCTGCACTGGCCCTCATCATGACGCTTTCAGCGCCTGTCATGGCTGCGGAAATGATCATGTTCGAACAGCCCGGCTGCGCCTGGTGCAAACGTTTCAACGAGGAAATCGCGCCGGCCTGGCCAAAAACCGAACAGGGCCAGCGCGCGCCGCTGCGCCGGGTCAATATCCACGACACGCTCCCGGCCGATCTGGCCGGAATTCCGGTCGAACGGTTCACGCCAACTTTTGTTCTGGTGCAGGACGGGCAGGAAATCGCGCGGCTGCGCGGCTATCCCGGCGACCAGTTCTTCTGGGCGCTTGTCGACGACATGCTGGCAAAGCTGGACAAGAGATGACCGCCAGCTCGCCAGGTCAGGATTTCAATGGCCAGGACATTGCGCTTCTCGCCGGCCAGGCCCGCAAGGCGAGCGACATCCTCAAGGCACTGTCCCATGAAACCCGTCTGCTGATCCTCTGGCTGCTGTCGGAAAACGAAAAATCGGTCTCGGAACTCGAGCAATTGCTGGCATTGCCGCAGGCTGCCGTCTCCCAGCAACTTGCCCGGCTGCGCCATGATCGCCTTGTCAGCACCCGGCGCGAAGGCCGCATTATCCATTACTCGATCACCGAGCCCGGCATATCGGCAGTCGTCACCTCGCTCTACAGCTTGCTGTGCACCCCCGATGCCAGCAGCGCGGGCAAGGACAACCGGGACCGAAGCACTGCTTGCACTGGAGACGGTGCCGGCCTTAAGGTCGACAACACACGGCCCGTGGGAAGGCCTTCAAAGGAGGAGTTGCCACCATGATGGATTCTGGATGGATGCTGGCGCTATCGGGCTGCATGGTCGGCTCGATCATCGGATTCGTGGCGCGGAGAAGCCATTTTTGCACTATGGCAGCGCTCGAGCGCCATTGGTATGCGGGAGACGACAGGCCCTTGCGGGCCTGGGCGCTGGCTGCCCTCACCGCGCTGATCGCCACCCAATTGCTCAGCGCTGCAGGGCTCGTCGCAATCGAGAAATCCTTCTATCTGACCGAACCGCTGCCGCTTGCCGGTGCCATTGTCGGCGGTCTGATGTTTGGTGTCGGCATGGCGCTGGTCGGCACCTGCGGCTTTGGCGCGCTTGTGCGGCTGGGCGGTGGCAATCTGCGTGCGCTGGTGGTGCTGACCGGCCTCGGACTGGCAGCATTGGCCGCCCAGCGCGGTGTCACCGGCCATATCCGTGTCGCCCTGCTTGATCCCCTGTCAATCGACCTCACCAGCTATGGCGGACAGTCGGTGGGCGCATTGCTTTCAGGCGTTATTGGTTTTGACGTCAGCCTGATCCTGGCTTTGGTCCTCGGTTTTACCGGCCTTTGGTGGGTGTTCAAATCCGCAAGCTTCCGTGCCGACCGCAGCCGCATGACAGCCGGCCTTGTCATCGGTC
>Ga0114910_1000792_pt1 | contig 15811 bp, 14 predicted proteins | sample MalvireepMed_908_FD_83500 | JGI IMG/M metagenome (GOLD analysis project Ga0114910, IMG submission 83500) | Marine viral communities from the Global Malaspina Expedition - Malaspina viral metaG DeepMed_908 | ecosystem: Environmental > Aquatic > Marine > Oceanic | place: Mediterranean Sea...
GAAGAGGGGTCTTGATGGTCACCAAAGTGATTGCACGTTCTGCACGAGCCGCAATTGCATTGATAATAGCGACTTTGCTCGTCTTCTCGGCAATCGTCGGATCCCTGATTTATCAGGGTTTCAACGATGCTGAAAACCGGGCGGAAGCATCAGCGGTGGCGGCTGCAAAGGCGGTCCAGATCAACACCGGATGGATCGTTGAGGTGGCCACGCAAGCTTTGCGGCGGATGGATTCGGCCCTGGGCCGGGACATTCAGCCATACAACCCTTCCACCCTGAGCAGCGTTCGCGACGCCTTGGAAGGACTGCCCGCCAGCGCCAAGGCCTATATTGTCGCTTCCGATGGCAAAACGCTCTATTCGACTGATCCCGGTTTTGTTGGCATCGATATCCGTGACCGTGAGTATTTTGCACAACCGGCAGCGGGAAAGCTCTTCTTCACGTCGTCTCTTCTCATCAGCCGCCTGAATGGCAATCAGATTTTCACCTTCAGCCGGCGTCTGGAGCGCGGTGGCGAATTCATTGGCGTGGCCATTATTTCCTTCGACGTCTCGGTGCTGGCCGATCTGCTGGAGTCTTTGGACCTTGGATCAGCCTCCACAATCAGCATACTGCGCTCAGACGGGATGCTGGTTGCGCGACTCCCGCCGGCGGATGGGCCCGTGGACCTGAGCAACTACCTGCTCTTCACCGACCTGCTTCCCCGTGCCGAGTCCGGTGTTTACATGAACACATCGCCGGTGGACGGCGTGCAGAGAGTTGTGGGCTATCGCACCGTTCCGGGGACCGATCTTGTGGCTTTGGCGTCCGTGGGTACGGCCCACACGATCGGGGCGTTCTGGCAGCGTGTCTGGACGCTGCTGGCAATTATAGGCCCAGCTGTTCTTGCGCTTGCCTTGGCTGCGATCTGGATCATACGGCTTCTGCAACGGGATGGACGCCGCAATGACGAGCTGGAAGCTGCACTGGCGACGAACACCATGCTGTTTCGCGAGATCCACCATCGGGTGAAGAACAACATGCAGTCGATGCAATCGCTGGTCAGAATGCAGAATCTTCCCGAAGACGTGAAAACCGATATCCAGTTGCGGTTTGCTGCCATGTCGGCGGTTCACGAGCATATGTACAATTACGATGCCTATGCCAGTCTTCATGCGCCGGAGTTTGTAGCCGCAATTACCGATACGCTTCGCACGGCATATGGCTCCTCCGCAAAAATGAGTCTTGATATCGATCCACTCCCGATCAGCCATGACCGGGCAACGCCATTGGCGCTCTTGATAAATGAGGTCGTCGTCAACGCTCTCAAATACACCGATCCGGAGGGGGCAGAGGCTGAAATATCCATCAGCCTCAAGCCTGTCACCAAAGACCTGGGCAAGCTGGTCATTGCCGACAACGGGCCCGGCTTCGATATCGCAGCCGGCCAAGCCGGCATGGGGAGCAGGATCATCAGGGGTATGGTGATGCAGCTCGGCGGATCCTATAATTACACCTTCGATGGCGGCACTGAATTCTCAGCCGAGATCCATCTCGGTCCGATCGGATAGCCTGGCCCACGCACCCGGCGCTGTGCCTGTCTACCCCGGAATTTCCGGGAACCATCCCTCATGCTCATGCATTGCCCCTGCAACACCAACGCAGGAGCAAACTCCATGGGCCATACGCTTGCCATCACCAGGATCGAAGAGATCACCCACAATGTCCGCCAGTTGACCTTCGCAAAACCCGAAGGCTTCGAGTTCACGCCGGGCCAGGCTGCGGAGGTGGGCATCGATCGCGAAGGCTGGCGCGATGCGGACAATCCCTTCACCTTCACCGCTCTGCCGGAATGGGACGAGCTGCAGTTCACCATCAAGATATACCCGTCGCATGATGGTCTGACCGAGCAGATCGGGAAACTTGGCGTCGGGGACCGCTTCATCATTGGCGACCCCTGGGGCACCATCGAATACAAGGGCAAGGGCACCTTCATTGCCGGAGGTGCCGGCGTCACACCGTTCATCGCCATCCTGCGCATGCTGCGCGAGCGCGGCGAATTGTCGGGCCACCGGCTTATCTTCGCCAACAAGCGCGAAGCCGACATCATCCTGCGTGACGAATTCGACGCCATGCCCGGTCTCGAGGTCATCTATGTGCTGTCTGACGAGAATAAAAACGGCTTCGAGCACGGCCGCATCGACAAGGCCATGCTCGAGCGGCTGATCGGCAGCACCGGGCAGAATTTCTATGTCTGTGGTCCCGACACCATGGTCGAAGATATCAATGATATGCTCAAGCAGATGGGCGCTGATCCCGACAGCCTCGTCTTCGAGCAGTAAGGCGCGCAGTTCCGCCCACAAAAAGCCCCGGACCTTGCGGTTCCGGGGCTTTCAGTCTCCACCAATTCAGGCGTTGAACGCTACTCTGTATCAGTCCGCTTCAGTTCTTCGGTGATCGGCATCGAGGTGATATTGAAACCTGAATCCACATAGTGGATCTCGCCGGTCACGCCGGAGGACATGTCCGAGAGCAGATAGAGCGCCGATTTGCCGACATCTTCGATGTCAACCGTGCGTCTGAGTGGCGCGTTTTTCTTCTGGTAGTTGAACATGGCGCGGGCGTCGGCGATGCCTGCGCCTGCAAGGGTGCGCACAGGACCCGCAGAGATGGCGTTGACGCGGATGCCGTCCCGCCCGTAGTCGGCGGCCAGATAGCGCACCATCGCTTCGAGTGCGGCCTTGGCGACGCCCATCACATTATAGTTCGGCATCACCCGCATCGAGCCGCCATAGGTCAGCGTCAGGATCGAGCCGCCATTGCTCATCAACGGAGCCGCGCGCTGCGCCACTTCCGTGAACGAATAGGCCGAGATCACCATGGTGCGGGAGAAATTCTCCCGCGTCGTCACGTCGGCATAGCGGCCCTTGAGTTCCGACTTGTCGGAAAACCCGATGGCGTGGACGACGAAATCAATCGTTCCCCATTCGGCCTTCAGGGTGTCGAACACCGCATCCACGGTCGCCACGTCCTCGACGTCACACTGCAGCAGCAGTGTCGAGCCGACGCTTTCGGCCAGCGGACGCACCCGTTTCTCGAAGGCTTCGGCCTGATAGGTGAACGCCAGTTCGGCGCCGGCCTCGGCCAGCTGCTGGGCGATGCCCCAGGCAATCGAGTGATTGTTGAGCACGCCCATGATCAGGCCGCGCTTGCCTTTCATAATTCCGTCCATGCTCATTACCCGTTGTGACGCTGGAAGACGAGCGTCGCGTTGGTGCCACCGAAACCGAACGAGTTCGACAGCACCGTGTCAATCTTGGCGTTGTCGATGCGCGAACGCACGATCGGCACCCCGTCGAATTCCGGGTCGAGCTCGGTGATGTGGGCGCTTTCCCCGATGAAGTTCTCCTTCATCATCAAAAGCGAGTAGATCGCCTCCTGCACGCCCGTTGCGCCAAGCGAATGCCCGGTCAGCGATTTGGTTGACTGCACATGCGGCATGTCGGCGCCGAACACTTCGCGGATCGCGCCGATTTCCTTGCTGTCGCCTACCGGCGTCGAGGTGCCGTGGGTGTTGATGTAGTCAACCCGGCCTTCGACATTGGCAAGCGCCTGGCGCATGCAGCGGATCGCGCCTTCGCCCGAGGGCGCCACCATGTCGTAACCGTCAGACGTTGCGCCATAGCCGGTGAGTTCGCCGTAGATCTTGGCGCCGCGTGCCTTGGCGTGCTCAAGCTCTTCCATCACCAGCACGCCAGCGCCGCCGGCGATGACAAAGCCGTCGCGGCTGACGTCATAGGCACGTGATGCTGTTGCGGCCTGGTCGTTGTACTTGGACGACATGGCGCCCATGGCATCGAACAGGTTTGACATTGACCAGTCGAGGTCTTCGTGGCCACCGGCAAACACCATGTCCTGCTTGCCCCACTGGATCAGCTCCGCGGCATTGCCGATGCAATGTGCCGAGGTCGAGCAGGCCGAGGAGATCGAATAGTTGACGCCGTGGATCTTGAACCAGGTCGCAAGCGTCGCCGAAGCCGTCGACGACATCGCCTTGGGCACGGCAAACGGGCCGATGCGCTTCGGGCTGCCGTTCTTGCGGGTGATGTCGGCGGCGTCGATCAGTGTCCGGGTCGACGGTCCGCCCGAGCCCATGACAATACCGGTGCGCTCGTGGCTGATCTCCGCCTCGGTCAGCCCGGCATCCTCGATCGCCTGCTTCATGGCGACATGGTTCCAGGCGCCGCCACGCGACAGGAACCGCATGGCGCGGCGGTCGACCATATCGGTCGGATCCAGCGTCGGCGCACCCCAGACCTGACTGCGGAAGCCATGCTCTGCGAAGTCCTCGCTGAAGCTGATGCCCGATTTGGCCTGGCGGAGGGATTGTGTCACCTCATCCGCTGTATTGCCGATAGAGGATACGATCCCCATGCCTGTCACGACGACTCGTCTCATGTCCTGCCCTTTCATGGTGAGGGTCCTGAAATTACCCGGCGTGATCTTTCCACGCCGCTCGTGGAGTCTCAGGTGGTTTTGTCCTTAGCAAGGCCGACCTTCAAATCCGAGGCATTGTAGATCGTTTCGCCATCGGCCTTGAGCCAGCCATTGGCGATGCCGAGCACCAGCCGGCCACGCATCACCCGCTTGAAATCGATTCCGTATTCGAGCTTCTTGACCTCGGGCGTCACCATTCCCTTGAATTTCACTTCGCCGGTCGAAAGCGCCATGCCGCGGCCTTGCTCGCCGAGCCAGCCGAGATAGAAGCCGGTCAGCTGCCACATGCCGTCAAGCCCAAGGCAGCCGGGCATCACCGGGTTGCCCTTGAAGTGGCAGGGGAAGAACCACAGATCCGGCGTGATGTCGAATTCGGCGCGCAGATAGCCCTTGTCGAATTCGCCGCCGGTTTCCGAGATGTCGGTGATCCGGTGCACCATCAGCATGGGCGGTAGCGGCAATTGCGCGTTTCCGGGACCGAACAGGTCACCTTCCGCACATTTCAGAATTTCTTCGTAATTGTAGCTCGATTGCCTGTCGACCATGAAAAAAGCGTCTCCTCATTCGCCGTCTTTCCGCACGGCATTCATTAGCGATGTGCAAACTAGCACAGGCACGCGCCTTGGCGAAGCCATCCCGCGCGGCATCCCCGAATACCGGATGAGGCATGCAAGTGAAAGGGGCGAGGCCGTGGAAAGTCGATTTCACAGCTCTATTGAAAGCAATGCCCACAAAAGATATATGAAACCTATGAAATCCACCGATCGGACGCCGTCATCCATGCCATCTGCGCACAGATCAAAATCAGCCGACCATGATTCGGCCTTTCGTCTGCGCGGAGCAGGGCTTCGCCCGACGCGGCAGCGCGTGGCGCTGGCTGATCTGCTGTTTGCCAAGGGCGACAGGCATCTGACCGCCGAAGAACTGCACGAAGAGGCCGTCGGTGTCGGCGTTCCCTGCTCGCTGGCAACCGTCTACAACACGCTGCACCAGTTCACCGAAGCCGGCCTGCTGCGGGTGCTGTCGCTGGAAACCGCCAAGACCTATTTTGACACCAATGTTTCCGATCACCACCATTTCGTGGTCGAGGGCTGCAACAGCGTGCTCGACATCCCGGTCGGCAATATTTCGGTCAGCGATCTGCCCGAGGCGCCCGAAGGCATGGAGATCACCCATGTCGATGTGGTCATCCGCCTGCGCCCCAAGCGCTGAGCTCTACCTGCCGTCGGCACCCAGGCGCCATGCTGCTTTTCCAAGACATTGAATGTGCCGCTGGCGGACCGGAGTTTGTTCCGGTCTGAGCGCTCTGGAAATTCCGTCTGTTTCCGATTACTAGCATCGGCAGTCAGTGTTTTGCCCCGGCGAGAGCGCCTGACGCTGCATGGGCCGGGAATTGAGTGAGGAGAATCCAATGCCACCCTATCGTTCGAGAACATCCACCCATGGCCGCAACATGGCGGGTGCGCGTGGCCTGTGGCGTGCCACCGGTATGCGAGACGGCGATTTCGGCAAGCCGATCATCGCGGTGGTCAATTCCTTCACCCAGTTCGTGCCCGGTCACGTGCATCTGAAGGATCTCGGTCAGCTGGTGGCCGGCGAAATCGAGCGTGCCGGCGGCGTCGCCAAGGAATTCAACACCATCGCGGTCGATGACGGCATCGCCATGGGCCATGACGGCATGCTCTATTCGCTGCCCTCGCGCGAGCTGATCGCCGATTCGGTCGAATACATGGTCAACGCCCATTGCGCCGATGCGATGGTCTGCATTTCCAACTGCGACAAGATCACGCCGGGCATGCTGATGGCGGCGATGCGGCTCAATATCCCGGTGGTCTTTGTCTCCGGCGGGCCGATGGAAGCCGGCAAGGTGATTCTCGAGGACGGCACCGAAAAGGCGCTGGATCTGGTCGATGCCATGGTCGCCGCTGCCGATGACAATATCAGCGATGCGGATGTGGCGGCGATCGAACGTTCGGCCTGCCCGACCTGCGGTTCCTGTTCGGGCATGTTCACTGCCAATTCGATGAATTGCCTGGCCGAGGCCATGGGCCTGGCGCTGCCCGGCAATGGCTCGACGCTCGCCACCCATTCCGATCGCGAGCGGTTGTTCCGTGAGGCGGGACGCACCATCGTCGGACTGGCCCGGCAGCATTATGAGGGGGACGACGCCAGCGTGCTGCCGCGCTCGATTGCCTCCTTCGCAGCGTTCGAAAATGCCATGACGCTGGACATCGCCATGGGCGGCTCCACCAATACGGTGCTGCATCTGCTCGCCATCGCCCATGAGGGCGAAGTGGATTTCACCATGGCCGACATCGACCGATTGTCGCGCGGCGTTCCGGTGCTGTGCAAGGTGGCGCCTGCCAAGAGCGATGTGCATATGGAAGATGTTCACCGTGCCGGCGGTATCATGGCAATCCTCGGCGAACTGGACCGGGCAGGCCTGCTCGACACCACTGTCGGCACCATCCACGAAAAGACCATGAAGGACGCGCTGGCCAAATGGGATGTGGTGCAGTCGTCGGACAAGGCAGTACATGATTTTTATTGTGCGGCGCCCGGTGGTGTGCCCACCCAGACCGCTTTCTCTCAGTCGCGCCGCTATGCAAGCGTTGATACCGACAGGGAAAACGGCGTGATCAGGAACGCTGAACACGCATTTTCGAAAGACGGCGGGCTCGCAGTTCTGTTCGGCAATCTGGCTGAAGACGGCTGCATCGTCAAAACCGCAGGCGTTGACGAATCGATCCTCAAATTCTCCGGTCCTGCCAAGATCTTCGAGAGCCAGGACGACGCTGTCTCCGACATTCTGACCGGCAAGGTCAAGCCGGGTGAAGTGGTGCTGATCCGCTATGAAGGTCCGCGCGGCGGACCGGGAATGCAGGAAATGCTCTACCCGACCAGCTATCTCAAATCCAAGGGGCTGGGCAAGGCCTGCGCTCTGGTCACCGACGGTCGTTTCTCCGGCGGTTCCTCGGGCCTGTCGATCGGCCATGTTTCGCCCGAAGCAGCCGAAGGCGGCACCATCGGCCTGGTCGAGACCGGCGACCTGATCGAGATCGATATTCCCAACCGCAGCATCAATCTGGCGGTGGATGAGGCAACACTTGCCGAACGCCGCGCCAAGCGTGAGGCCGAAGGCTGGAAGCCGGAAAAGCCGCGCAAGCGTGCTGTTTCAACGGCACTCAAAGCCTATGCTTCGATGGCCAGCAGCGCCGCCAAGGGTGCCGTCCGCATCCTGTAAAGCCTCTGCGGTCACGCCCGCAACAGGTGTGATCCTGCATCCGGATACAAAACAGGCGCTGGTGACCAGCGCCTGTTTTCATGTGCAACTCACTGGACTGAATGAGTGGCGTCGTGGTGCCTACTTGAAGGCTTCGCCCGGATAGGCGCCCCAGATCTCGCTTTGCTGCACCCACCCGCCGGCGCCGTCTGCCTGGGTTTCGCACCAGTCTCCATTGCAGGTTTTCACAACAACCACCACGCCGGGTTCAAGCCGTGCGACGACATCGGCATTGCTGCGGGCTTCGCGGTGCATGTCGATGAATTCGTCCTGCGCTTCGCCCATCTTCCAGGGCGCGGTGACAGCCGTGCGTTCACCCGACAGCAGCGACTGGTAGACCCAGCCCTCGGTGCCCTCGGCGTCACGCACCCGGCGCCAGTTGTCGTATTCCTGGATCACTTCCATCGGCACGCCGGCCTTGGTGTAGAGCCAGGCCACGGCATAATCCTGGCCTGGTCCGACGCGCAGATTGACCCGCTTGGCCTTGAGGCTGACAAACCGCGGCAGCGGCAATCCGCTCGGACCTTTGGCTGCTGTCTGGGCCTGTGCGGCAACGCCTGCATCCGCCCCGGACAAAAGCATCGGGCTCATCGTCAGGCCGGTCAGGGCCAGGCAGGTTGCGCAAGAAAGGGAAAGGCGACGCATGACTTACACCTTTGGGGTTGGGGCGCCAAGTGGACGGCGCCGCTGCTGTTCATGTTTCAGGTCCGGATATGCCGCCACTTTCGTGACAGGTCGTTCGGCCAAAAGCGTCAGGCGCTGACAGCGCCATCGGCGGCCGGTTCCGGCTTGCAGCGCTTTTTTAATCGGCAATCCCGGCGCTTTGGATTGTCATCGCCGGAGGGTCTGATAGAAAAAGCGTTACGTACAAGCCACTGTCGCCGAGTTTGGTTAAAGAGCTCTCAACGTTGGACCTCAACAAAATGCCTAATCGAAAAAAACCCAAGGTCTATATCACCCGCCGCCTGCCGGATGCCGTCGAGACCCGCATGCGCGAGCTGTTTGATGCCGAGCTCAACATCACCGACGAACCACGCACCCAGCCTGAACTTGTCGCCGCCATGCGCTCGGCCGACGTTCTTGTGCCGACTGTGACCGACAAGATCGATGCCGCGCTGATTGAACAGGCCGGACCGCAGATGAAGCTGATTGCCAATTTCGGCAATGGCGTCGACAACATCGACGTCGATGCCGCGCAGAAGAAGGGCATCACGGTTACCAACACGCCGAATGTCCTCTCCGAAGACACCGCCGACATGACCATGGCGCTTATGCTTGCCGTGCCACGGCGGTTGACCGAAGGCGCCGATGTCATCGTCGGCAGTGGCGGCAGCTGGAAAGGCTGGTCGCCCACCTGGATGCTTGGCCACCGCATTGGCGGCAAGCGGCTCGGCATCATCGGCATGGGCCGTATCGGCACCGCCGTCGCCCGGCGCGCCAAGGCGTTCGGTCTGTCGATCCACTATCACAATCGCCGTCGTGTCGATCCGGCCACCGAGGATCAGCTTGAGGCCACCTATTGGGACAGCCTTGACCAGATGCTGGCGCGCGTTGACATCGTGTCGGTGCATTGCCCGTCAACGCCGGCAACCTTCCATCTGCTCTCGGCCCGCCGGCTGGAGCTTATGAAACCCGGCGCTTACATAGTGAACACTGCCCGTGGCGGCATCATCGACGAAGACGCCTTGATCAAGGCGCTCAAGGATGGCCGCCTTTCAGGCGCCGGTCTGGATGTGTTCGAGCATGAACCTGCCGTTGACAAACGCCTGGTCAAGCTGGCGTCTGAGGGCAAGGTGGTGCTGTTGCCGCATATGGGCTCGGCCACCGTCGAGGGCCGTATCGATATGGGCGACAAGGTGATCATCAACATCCGCACCCTCTTCGACGGCCACCGCCCGCCAGATCGTGTGCTGCCGCTCAGGAACTGAGTGAAATCCGGGCCAGTTTACTTTTGCGATTTTCTGTTTTGAGACCGATGGCCTACCGGAATAGCAAACTGTCGCGGACCTGGGCTCATCAGCCCTTGCGTTTGTAGCGCACGGTCCGGAAGCTGGCGGCGAGTCCGTCATAGAGCAGCAATTTCCCGATCAGCGGTTCGCCCGCGCCGGTGATCAGCTTGATCACCTCCATCGCTTCCAGCGTTCCGATCACCCCGGTCAGCGCGCCGATCACCCCGGCTTCGGCGCAACTGGGCACCAGTCCCGGCGGCGGGGCCTCGGGAAACAGGTCCCGGTAGCGCGGGCAGGGCTTTCCGTCATCCCCGGTTTCATAGGGCGTCAGCACCGTGATCGAGCCGTCAAACCGTCCGACAGCAGCCGTCACCAGCGGGATCTTCAGCGCCTCGCAGGTATCGGCCAGCAGGTAGCGGGTCTCGAAACTGTCCGATCCGTCCACCACCATGTCGTACCCTGTCAGAATATCGATCGCATTGTCCGTCGTCAGGCGCATCTCATGGGTGACCACCCGCGTATGCGGATTGAGCCGTTTGAGCGCCCGTTCGGCGCTCTTGGTCTTGGCCATGCCGACAGTGTCGGTGTCGTGCAGGATCTGGCGTTGCAGGTTGGAAAGCGACACCACGTCATCGTCGATCACACCGAGAAGCCCGACGCCGGCTGCCGCGAGATAGCTCAGCACCGGTGAGCCCAGCCCGCCCGCGCCGATCACCAGAACCCGGGCCGCCTTGAGCCGCTGTTGCCCCGCCCCGCCGATTTCCGCCAGCACGATGTGCCGGGCATAGCGTGCCACTTCGTCCGGGTTCAGATGTGAATTGTCCATGGGCTGGCTCCAAACGGCGATGTCTTGCCTGCATGTGTGTCTGCGGCTCAATCGGCCGGTTCGTCCTTGTAGGGTGTCACGCGTCCTTCAGACACCCTGAAAATCTGCCCGCGCGGCCCGAGGCTTGCAAACATCGAGGCGTCGGTTCCGGTCATGAAAGCCTGACACTCCAGCGCCTCGATCAGGTCAAACAACGCTGCCCGGCGGCCTTCGTCAAGATGGGCCGCAATTTCGTCGAGCAGCAGGATCGGCGCGTGGCCGGTCATCGCCCGCACCAGCTGCGCGTGCCCCAGCACGATGCCGATCAGCAAGGCCTTCTGTTCGCCGGTCGACGACAAGGCCGCAGGCATCCCTTTGGCGCGGTGATGCACGATCAGGTCGGAGCGATGCGGTCCCGACAGGGTTCGCCCGGCAGCAGCATCCCGCCGCCGCCCGCTTGCCAGCATGCCGGCAAAGGCTGCCTCCATGTCGCTCGCCGAAGCCAGCGCCTCGTCCTCCAGAAAGCCTTCAAGCCGCACCGTTGCCGCCGGGAACACGCTGCGTGTGGTGTTGCTCTCGATCAGGTCCGACAACAGGCTCACCACCTCGTTGCGCGCCATGGCCATTGCCACGCCGAGTTCGGTCATTTGCGCTTCCAACCCGTCAAGCCAGGTCGGGTCGGCGCGGCCTTCGGACAACAGCCGGTTGCGGCTGCGCATGGCGCGTTCATAATTCAGCGCCCGGCCGCCATGCGCCGGATCCACCGACAACACCAGCCGGTCCAGGAACCGCCGCCGGTCACCGGCCGCCCCGGTAAACAGCCCGTCCATCGCCGGGGTCAGCCACAAGAGCCGCAAATGCTCAAGAAGATCGTCCGTCGCGCGCGCCGCCGCACCATTGATCCGCACCCGCCGTGATCCGCCGTCCTCGGCGCTGTCTATCCCTGTGCCGATGTCGACAGGCCCGGCCATGCCTTCAAGGCGGGCAAAAATGCTGAAGCCGCTTGCGGGCGTTGATCCGGCCTCGGGGCTGGTCCTGATCAGGTCGCCATAGGGTGCGCGGCGCATGCCCCGACCGGGGGTCAGCAACGACAGCGCTTCCATCAGATTGGTCTTGCCAGCCCCGTTGTCCCCGGCAAGCACCACATGGCGCGCGTCGAGCTCCAGTGACAGGCTGGCGTAGTTGCGAAAGCCGGTGAGCTTCAGCCGCTCGATATGCACTGTCGGGGCCATGCCTGTCTCCGCTCAACCGTCTTGCGACCGGTAGCCGGGTATTGCGCCTGAAGCAGTGAGGGCCGGGTGTTGCAAATGTGCGCTCTAGACGCGCATCGGCATCAGCACATACAGCGCGTCATCGCCGGCGGTGTCGCGCACCAGTGTCGGCGAACCGGGATCCGCCAGCATGAACACCGCATCCGAGCCCGACAGCTGATTGGTGATGTCGAGCAGATATTTGGCATTGAAGCCGATTTCCAGCGGATCGCGGTCATAGCCAACGGCCAGTTCTTCCGTCGCACTGCCCGAGTCCGGGTTGTTGACTGTCAGCGTGAGTTGTCCGTCGGCAATCGCCAGCTTGACCGCCCGGCCACGCTCCGAGGAAATTGTCGACACGCGGTCAACGGCCTGCGCAAAGGTCTGGCAATCGACGGTCAGTTCCTTGTCGTTGCCGGTCGGGATCACCCGCTGGTAATCGGGGAAGGTGCCGTCGATCAGCTTCGAGGTCAGCACGATCCCGCCAATGGTGAAGCGGATCTTTGCGTCCGAGACTTCCACGGTGACCGTGACGTCCGGGTTGTCGACCAGCTTCTGCAATTCGCCCACGGTCTTGCGCGGGATGATGATGCCGGGCATGCCTTCCGATCCCGATGGCGCGTCCACATCGGCGCGCGCCAGGCGGTGGCCGTCGGTGGCGACAGCGCGCAGTTTCAGCGCGCCTTCGCTCTCGATCGAGTGCACGAAGATACCATTGAGGTAATAGCGCGTCTCTTCGGTCGAGATGGCAAACTGGGTGCGGTCGATCAGCATCTTGAGCTGTGTCGCGGGCAGGCGGAATGTGTGGCTGAAGGCACCGGCTGTCAGGTCCGGGAAATCCGATTCCGGCAGGCACTGCAGCGAGAATTTCGAGCGGCCCGAGGCAACCGTCATCGTCGCGCCGTCGGCGTCCGTCGACAACAGCACTTCCGATCCGTCAGACAGCTTGCGCACGATATCGTAAAGCAGATGCGCAGGCACTGTGGTGGAGCCCGCCTGTTCGACCATCGCCGCTGTCGCCTCGGTGATTTCGAGGTCAAGGTCGGTGGCTTTCATGTCAAGCGTCGCGCCTTCGGCTTTCAGCAACACGTTTGACAGAATCGGTATGGTGTTGCGCCGCTCCACCACGCGGTGAACGTGGTTCAGCGACTTGAGAAGATGGGAACGCTCGAGGGTGACACGCATGATCTGACTACCGCTTGGCTGGGGGCATGCGCTGGGCTGCGCAGGCCTTTCAAATTCTGTCTTGTCCGGATTGTGTCCGGTACAGGCCGCAATCTGGCGCGTGGTGCGCTAGGCCCGGGCGAGCAAAATGGCAGATTATACCCCCGGCATGCAACAAAAACCGGCCCGGACCTTTCGGGCCGGACCGGGATTCTGGGGATAAGCATACAGAATTGCTGACTATTCGATGATCAGCCGCTTCAGCAGTTCGATTTCGTGACCCAGCTTGGTGTCGGAATTGATCAGCTCTTCGATCTTGCGAACGGCGTGCAGCACGGTTGTGTGGTCTCGTCCGCCGAACCTGCGGCCGATTTCGGGGAACGAACGCGGGGTCATGGTCTTGGCCAGATACATTGCGATCTGCCGTGGCTTGACGATGACGCGGGTGCGGCGGTCCGACACCAGCTCCTGCCGCGAGACATTGTAGTGCCGCGAAACCACCCGCTGGATGTCTTCGATGCGAACCCGCTTCGGTTCGCCCGCATTGACCAGATGACCCAGCAGCTGGTCGACCCGTTCAAGTGTCAGGTTGGGCTCGAAGCTGCGGCGGAACAGCAGCTGATTGAATGCGCCTTCCAGCTCGCGGCCGCTTGAGGTGATGTTCTGGGCGACATGGGCAAGAATATCCTCGCCGATATCCAGCGAGCCGTCCTCGATCTGCGCAATGGCCAGCCGCTGGCGCAGCATTTCCAGGCGCATCTCAAAGTCGGGCGCTTCGATTTCGATGGCGACGCCGCCCTGCAGGCGCGACCGGACCCGCGGATCCAGCGATTCCAGTTCCCACGGCGCGCGGTCGGCGGCGACAACCACCTGGCGGGCCGAATCGAGCAGCATGTTGAGCAGATGGCAGAACTCGTTCTGGATCGACTTGCCCTGCAGAAACTGCATGTCGTCGATCACCAGCAGATCGATGTTGCGCAGCGATTCCTTGAACGACAGCGCGTCGTTGTCGCGGATCGCGGTGGCAAAGCGCCACATGAAATATTCAGCCGTCAGATAGACCACGCGCGGATTGCGCGCATGGCGGCTGGCCGCGGCGGCAATTGCCTGCAGCAGGTGGGTCTTGCCCAGTCCGACATTGGAATGAATGAACAGCGGGTTGAAGCGGATGGCGCCGGTTCCGGCCTCTGCAATGGTCTTGGCGGCGGCCAGCGCCACCCGGTTGGACGAGCCTTCGACATAGCTCTCGAAGGTGTAGCGCGGATCCAGCGGCGACCCGATGACATTATTGGCGGCCTGCAGGCCCTTCTGGAAGTTGGAAAGATGCGCCCCCACGCCCTTCAGGGAGAGGTGGTGATCCTTGCGAGCGGCAGCCGGGGCCTCTTGAGCAGCGGTTGCGGTGGCCGCGCTGTCGGCTTCTGTTTCAACGGCTGGACGGATCGCCCGGGTTGCCGAGCGCACAACGATCTCGACCTTCAGGATATCGGCGTCTTCTTCGCTGAACAGCGCGCTGATCTGATCGAGATACTTGTTGTTGATCCAGGACTTCAGGAATGCGGTCGGGACCGAAAGGCGCACGACGCTCTTGGAAGCCGATTGCAGCTTCAGCCGCCCGAACCAGCTTGTGAAAACCTCTGGTCCAACCTGCGCCTTCAAACGCGCCATAACCCTGTCAAAGGTATTGGTGTTCTTGTTCATGTCCGCCCCTTTGTCAGTCGTCGGGCAAACATCTCCGCCAAGCGGTTGGACGTTTGTTTTCTGTACGTCCCATTGTGCCGCTTTACGCGCTGTTGTCGTGTGTGTTTGCATCGCCGCTGTAATCCTATTGCCGCATTTAGGTAATTTGCCCCGGCCATCATGGCCCGGTGGCGAACGTGTCCTCGTTGACACATCCAGTTCTGATGCGGTTGCCCCCCGCCTTGTCTTGCCCTTTCCTGTCCGTCCGCGCCTGCGACCTCGTATCGCTGGAGTGGACAAAACTTCATCGTTTCCTCAAAACCGGAGTCTTGAGAAAGTCAAAACTTCACCGCATGGCAACAGAGTACCAATGCAACCGAAGGTTTTATTTGAGTTTGCCCGGCGAGACTGCCAGACACCAAGGGGCAGGTTGGAATTTCATCACCTGCAATAAGGTGAACCGTCCCTGGAACCGCCCGGCTCCGTGCCCCTTGTCGAGGGCTATTTAGGCAGGATGGGATGGCCTTATCAAGCAGCTTATTTACGTTTCATTCACACTTTAGGGATTGACTCGCAATGGTTGAAAAAAGCCTCTCGATCAAGGTTATCAACAGGCAATTGGATTCATTGCCTTTTCGCGACTTCAGATCTTTTTGTTCCTATGAGGAAGCCTTGGATACAAAATTTCGGGGCTTGACAGCTTATCCGGCGAATCCGCTTTGCCAATCCGGGCGCGAATCCGTCACCTCTTGTAAGGCATTGAAAAAAATCGATTTTTGATGCGAATATGTCGGTACCGTGACGAGGCGGGCTTTGCCTCTGGAATCGCTGTCGCGCAAGTCACTGGAGCAAAACGAAAAAGGCCCGGACGAGCCGGGCCTTTAGTCGACAAACTAGTTTTGGGTCGATCAGGCGCTCAGCGCCTTCACCCGGCTCGACAGCCGCGAAATCTTTCGCGAAGCCGTATTGGCGTGAACCACGCCCTTGCCGGCGGCGCGCATCAGTTCAGGCTGGGCTGCCTTCAGCGCTGCGGCTGCAGCGGCCTGGTCGCCGGAGCTGATTGCTTCCTCAACGGTGCGGAGGAAGCCGCGGACACGCGAACGGCGTGCTTTGTTTACGTCAGTGCGGCGGGCAATCTTGCGGGTCGCTTTTTTCGCCGAAGTTGTATTGGCCATGAATGCCTCTCAAAGTGTCACATGCTCTATTC
>Ga0114910_1000794_pt1 | contig 15763 bp, 16 predicted proteins | sample MalvireepMed_908_FD_83500 | JGI IMG/M metagenome (GOLD analysis project Ga0114910, IMG submission 83500) | Marine viral communities from the Global Malaspina Expedition - Malaspina viral metaG DeepMed_908 | ecosystem: Environmental > Aquatic > Marine > Oceanic | place: Mediterranean Sea...
ACAACGATGCCGTTCGCAAGCTGTTCGATGCGATCGCAACCCGCTATGCCACCCGCAACGGCGGCTACATCCGGATCATGAAGGCTGGTTACCGCACCGGCGACAATGCTCCGATGGCCGTTGTCGAGTTTGTCGACCGTGACGTGGACGCCAAGGGCGCTGCAGACCGTGCTCGCTTGGCTGTTGAGGCTGCTGCCGAAGAAGAAGCCGCGTAAGCGCTTCACAAGGCCATTGCCGATGATTGAAAGGCCGGGTGCTTCATGCGCCCGGCCTTTTTCATGCTCATTTTGAAAGTGTCTTTGGATGGCAGGTTTGCCAACAATCGGGCTACTCGGTTTGCGGGTGGCGTAGACCTAATCCACCGCGCATCTGGCGCTGCGCACGCTTGCGTTCCATGTAGCGTGGCCGAACCAGCCGCCAGCCGATCAGCACTGTGATCAGCGCTGCATAGACCAGCTGCTCCGGTCCGATTACCTTTACCGACAGGCAGTAATGCAGCGCGCCGGCGGCCGCGATCGGATAGATCAGTTTGTGCAGTTTCACCCAGCCCGGTCCGAGCCTGCGGATCGACCAGCGGTTGGATGTCAACGCCAGCGGGATCAGCAATATGAACGCGGCCATGCCGATGGTGATGAACCAGCGTTTGATGATGTCCTCGATGATCACATCGATCGCCAATCGTTTGTCGAGGATCATGTAGGTGAGGAAATGCATCGCCACATAGTAGAACGCCAGCAGGCCGAGCGCCCGGCGATAGCGCACCCAGTTGATGCCGAAGACATCCCTCACCGGCGAGATCAGAAGTGTCAGGATCAGAAACCGCAAGGCCCATTCGCCAAGCAGATGCTCGAAGATCTTGACCGGATTGCCAACCAGCTGGCCGGTGGCGCCGAGGTAGAACGTCCACACAGCAGGCAGCAAGCCAAGGGCATAGAGCGCCCAGATCGATGCGGCCTGAAAGCGTTTCGGCAAAGCGGGCAGGCGGACCATCAAAAATTCGCTTTCAGATCCATGCCGTCATAAAGGCTTGCCACCTCATCGCCGTAGCCATTGAATGGCAATGTCGGCCTTTCGTTCGAACCGAAGAACCCTCCGCCACCGATGCGGTTTTCCATCGCCTGGCTCCAGCGCGGATGGTCGACTGCCGGATTGACGTTGGCGTAAAAACCATACTCGTTCGGTGCCAGCCGGTTCCAGGTCGAGGCCGGCTGCTCTTCCGTCAGGGTAATGCGGACGATCGACTTGATACCCTTGAAACCGTATTTCCACGGTGTCACCAACCGCACCGGCGCGCCGTTCTGGTTGGGCAGTGTCTTGCCATAAAGACCCATCGCCAGAATCGTCAGGGGGTGGCGCGCTTCATCCAGCCGGAGACCTTCGACATAGGGCCAGTTGAGCGGCTGGAAGACCCCGCGTTGACCCGGCATTTCCTCGGGCCGCACCACCGTTTCGAAAGCGACATATTTGGCACTGCCCAATGGTTCGGCCTTGTCGAGTAGGCTGGCAAGCGGAAAACCAATCCAGGGGATCACCATTGACCATGCCTCTACACAGCGCATCCGGTAGATGCGCTCTTCAAGGCCCAGTGCCGTCAGGGCGTCGAGATCATATTCAGCCGGCTTACCCACCAGGCCATCAACCTTGATGCTCCAGGGGCGAGGGGTGAAATCGCCGGATTTGGCTGCGGGGTCGCCCTTGCCGGTGCCGAATTCGTAGAAATTATTGTAGCTGGTGACATCGGCTTCAGGCGTCAATTCCTCCTTCGGGTCATAGCCGCCGGATGTGTATTCAAGCGTCTCGGTACCGAAGGCCAGCGATGGCGCGGCAAGCGCAAGCCCGCCCACTGCAGTCATCCGCAAGATGTCGCGCCGCTGGAAATAGCTGCTTTCGGATGTAATCTGTGACCCGGGGATGGTGGTAGGGCGGTAACGGCGCATGGCGTGATGGCTCCTGAAGATTGCTAACCAGAAAATGGCGCGGGTGTCTGACTTCTGTTGCCAAGGATATACGATTGCCGGCAGACGCAAAGGTCCCGGCCGGCCACATTTTCGTGTAGACTTAGTGATCAGTGCCATTCAGCGGCATCGATGAGCGCCCGTGTTTGCTGTTGCGTTATGATGATGATCAATGACCAGCCGCGCTGCCATGAAGCTGTCAAACTCATGATGACTTTGCTGTATCAGTCAGGTCATAGTGGCCCAAATCACTGAGGATTGTTGTCATGATTCCATATCGCGCAGGGTTACGCGTCGTTCCGCTTGTTCTCTTGGCCATTTGCGTCCTGACAGTGCCCGTTCTGGTTCCGGCGATGGCTCAGACCAAAATCGAAGACTCGCTGACGGACAGTATCGGAAAGATTTTCCGCGATGTAATTGGCGGTCCTGAGGATAAGGCTGCGCCAAGAACGCCCCCTTTGGCGGCTCCCGCTCCGCAGCGTGAGGTGCCGGGCTCGCGTGCCGGCCTGATGCAGTCCTTTTCGCCTCTGGTAAAAGCCACGGCGCCGGCCGTGGTCAATGTCTACGCCGACCGTTTGGTCCAGCGCAGCGCGTCGCCGTTTGCGGGAGATCCGTTCTTCGAAAGATTCTTCGGTCAACGCATGCCCAACCGCACCGAGAAGCAGTCTTCACTCGGGTCCGGCGTGATCGTCCAGGCCAACGGCATCATTGTGACCAACAACCACGTCATTGAGGGTGCGGATGATATCCGGGTGGCACTTGCGGATGGGCGGGAATTTCAAAGCCGGGTTCTGCTCAAGGATGAGCGGTTCGATCTGGCGGTTCTGAAAATTGACGGCGACGGGAGCTTTCCGGTCATCGAGTTCGGTGACACCGATTCCATCGAGGTGGGCGACATTGCGCTGGCCATCGGCAATCCGTTCGGCGTTGGTCAGACGGTGACCAGCGGCATCGTCTCGGCGGTTGCCCGCAACGGTGTCGGTGTATCCGACTTCGGTTTCTTCATTCAAACCGACGCGGCGATCAACCCGGGCAATTCGGGCGGCGCACTGATTGACATGAATGGTCGTCTCATGGGGATCAATACCGCGATCTTCAGCCGCTCCGGCGGATCGAATGGCATCGGCTTTGCCATTCCCGCCAGCCTGGTCCGCGCCGTGGTCGAAACCGCTGAGGCCGGTGGCGAGGTGTTCGAGCGTCCCTATATAGGCGCGACCTTTGAAAATGTTACATCGGACATCGCCGAGGCGCTTGGGCTTGGGCGTGCAGCCGGAGCCCTGGTTTCGGATGTTGCTGACAACGGACCTGCGGACAGTGCCGGCTTGCGGGCCGGAGATATTGTCGTCGGCTTCGATGGTCATCCGATCGAGCATCCTGATGCCCTTGGCTACCGTCTCGCCACGACCGGTGCGAATACCTCTGTTGCGCTTGATGTGTTGAGCCGCAACGGACACAAGACCATTTCAATCGTGTTGCAGGCGCCACCCTCTGATGATCCGCGTGACCGCCGCACACTTGCAGGCCAGAACCCCTTTGGGGGCGCTCTTGTGTCCAACATCACTCCACGCCTGGCCGAAAAACTGCGGATGCCCTCATCGCTGCGTGGCGTCGTCGTGACGGAAGTGCCGCGCCAGTCACTTGCCGGACGATACGGATTTCTCCCTGGAGATCTGATCGCCGAGATCAATGGAGTCGAGATCGCCAATGTCGATATCCTCGAGCAGGTGCTGGCCGAAGGAGCCAGCTTCTGGCAATTCGAGATCATTCGCGGTGGCCGGCGCATCCGCCAGATTCTTCGGTGAGGCGATGAGTGATCTGTTTGCCACGCCCGGTGCCGCGCCAAGCGGACACCGCCCCCTTGCCGACCGGCTGCGTCCCGCTACCCTGTCCGAGGTCACCGGCCAGCCACATCTGACCGGCGAGGACGGCGTGATCACCAGAATGATCGCCGCAGGCAGTCTGGGATCAATGATCTTCTGGGGGCCGCCAGGCACCGGCAAGACCACCGTGGCGCGGTTGCTGGCCGGAGAGACGGATCTCGCATTCGATCAGATTTCGGCAATCTTTTCCGGCGTGGCCGATCTCAAGAAGGTGTTTGAGGCAGCCCGCGCCCGGCGCATGAGCGGCCGCCAGACATTGCTCTTCGTGGACGAGATCCATCGGTTCAACCGCGCCCAGCAGGACAGTTTTCTGCCGGTCATGGAGGACGGCACAATCGTGCTGGTTGGCGCAACCACGGAAAACCCGTCGTTTGAACTCAACGCCGCGCTTTTGTCGCGGGCGCGGGTGCTGACCTTCAAGCCCCATGATCAGGACAGCCTCGAAAGCCTGCTCTTGCGCGCCGAGGCGGAAACCGGAAGACCCTTGCCGGTTGAGCCCGAAGCCCGGCTGAGCCTGCTTGGTATGGCCGACGGCGATGGCCGTGCAGTGCTGACGCTGGCCGAGGAGGTCTGGCGGGCGGCACGCGAGGGTGAGCTGTTTGACACCGAAGCGCTGGTCAAGGTCGTTCAGCGCCGCGCTCCGGTCTATGACAAAGGTCAGGACGGGCACTACAATCTGATCTCGGCCCTGCACAAGTCCATACGCGGGTCCGATCCCGATGCGGCGCTCTATTATCTCTGCCGGATGCTCGACGCCGGAGAGGACCCGCTGTTTTTGTGCCGGCGGCTGGTCCGCATGGCCTCGGAAGAGATTGCCATGGCCGATCCACAGGCACTGGTGATCGCCAATGCCGCCAAGGACGCCTATGATTTTCTAGGCTCGCCGGAGGGTGAGCTGGCTCTGGCGCAGGCCTGCGTCTATCTCGCCACCGCGCCCAAATCCAACTCAGTCTACACGGCCTACAAGGCGGCAATGCGTGCAGCCAAGGAGGGCGGGTCGTTGCTGCCGCCCAAGCACATTCTCAATGCGCCAACCAAGCTGATGAAAGCCGAAGGTTACAACGAAGGCTACCGCTACGATCATGACGAGCCCGACGCTTTCTCCGGCCAAGACTATTTCCCCGAGGCCATGGGCCGCAAGACCTTTTACGATCCGCCCGAACGCGGCTTTGAACGTGACATCCGCAAGCGGCTGGATTTCTGGAACAGGCTCAGGAAAGAACGCGGCGGCAAGGGGTAGAATATGATGGGCGAGGCTTCGGATGACACCGTCCTGAAGATTGGCATCATGGGGGCCGGGGCCATCGGGCTATATGTCGGTGGAATGCTTGCCCAAAGCGGTGCTCGCGTGGTTTTTGCGGCCCGGGGCCGGACGCTGGCGTCGGTTCAGCGCGGCCTGTCGCTATCCCGCTACGATGGCTTCAAGGCGGCGTTGAAGCCGGAGCAATACGAAACCGGCGGCGCCGGAGATCTTGCCGATTGTCCGATAGTGCTGTTCTGCACCAAATCCGGCGACACCGAAGCCGCGGCGCTTGAACTTGCCAAGGCGCTTAAACCGGGAGCCACTGTCATCAGCCTTCAGAACGGCGTCGGAAACGTCGAATTGCTCAAGCGGCTGCTGGCTCCGCAAGAGGTGGTGGCCGGAACCGTGCCCTTCAACGTGGTTCGCCTGTCGCCCAATGCTGTCCATTGCTCGATGGAGGGGCGGGTTCTGGTGGGGCCGTCGAAGGCCTCCAGCCGATTGGCAAACCTCGCAGCAGCCTCACAATTGCAGGTGCAAGTCCATGACAATCTCGACGCCATGCAATGGGGCAAGCTGCTGCTCAACCTCAACAATGGTCTCAATGTGATCAGTGGCCTGCCTCTGCGCCAGCAGTTCAACCAGCCCGGCTACCGGACGGTTCTGGCAATGGCCATGGAAGAACTGCTCGCGGCTCTCGATGCCGCCGGAATTCCGGTTATCGGCGCCACGCGGACCAATCCGCGGCTGATCCCGAAAGTCTTGCGTCTGCCGACCTGGCTGTTCCGCATCGCCGCGCGCCATCAGCTCAGGATGGATGAAACCGCCAGATCATCGTCATGGGATGATCTCAAGGCGGGCAGGGAGCCTGAGACCCGGTTCCTTAATGGTGCTGTCTGCTCTCTGGCCGAGGCGCATGGCCTGACGGCGCCGGTCAACGAGCTGATCTGCCGGCTGGTTGCCGAAGCTTTTGCCGCCGGGACTTCGCCTGAAATGCCGGGTGAGGATCTTCTGGTGCTGGCGCGGAAGGCTGCCGTCTGATCAGCCGTCGCGGGATGACTTTGGCCCCCTTTGACTTGCGTCAATGCTGATCGGGCGGACGCGGCGCATGCTGGCCTCATGTCACCACGGAGGATAGATCCATGACGGTTCTGGTATTGTACGCCACGATTGAGGGGCACACCCGCAAGATTGCCGAACGCGCCGCAGCCAAGCTTGAGGAGGCTGGCCAAGCGGTGATCCTCGGCGATGTTCGCGAACCCGGTTTTGCCATTCCGGGCCGGTTTGACGGCGTTCTGATCTGTGCCCCGATTCACATCGGCCGCTATCCTTCATCGGTGGCCCAGTTCCTGATTGACTGGAAGGATGCTCTTTCGCAGGTCCCCACGGCGCTGGTGTCGGTCTCACTTGCTATTCACAGCGAGAGCGCCGAGGAACGCGCCGAAGCGGAAACCTATCCTGCCAAGCTGGAGAAAAAGACAGGGTTTCATATCCCCAAGGTGCATCATGCAGCCGGTGCGCTGAAATATCTCGAATATGATTTTTTCAAACGCGCTCTGATGCGCCAGATCGCCGCAAAGGAAGGTGGGTCGGTGGATACCAGCGTGGATCATGAGTTCACCGACTGGGCCGCGCTGGATGCCTTCGTGCAAGACTTCGCCGATAATGTTGCCTTGGCGGAAAAGGCTTAGTTTTCGGATGCATCGGTGACAGGAGCATAAATTCAAGGCGCTGCAGGGTCCTAAGCACATCCGATTGTATGGGTGGCGCTGTGGTCGCCGATGGTTTGCCCTATCCCTTTATTGCCATGCGGTTTTCCGCTAAGCGGTAGGGATGAACTCTCTCGTGCTCATATTTATCGGTGGTGGCCTCGGGGCTGTGTCGCGGCATCTCAGCGGGATGGTAGTGATGCGTGCCTCCGGCCCCGGATTTCCCTGGGGCACGATGGTGGTCAACATCATCGGATCCTTCGTCATGGGCTGTCTGATTGCCTGGCTGGCGCGGCGATCATCGGGTGATGCAGACCTGCGGCTTCTGCTGGCAACCGGTTTTCTCGGCGGTTTTACCACATTCTCCGCCTTTTCGCTGGATGCGGTGACGCTTTACGAGCGCGGCGCGTTGACGGCGGCGGCTGCCTATGTGATTGCCAGCGTCACAGTTTCCATTCTTGCGTTGTTTGGCGGGCTTTGGCTGGCGCGCCAGCTCTGATGCGCAGATCAAAGAGATAATCGATATGGCGGGCGTACAGCTCAAAAAGGTAGATCCGGACGAAGCGGGCATGCGGCTCGATCGCTGGTTCAAGGTGCATTTTCCCGGTCTCGGATTCGGGCCGCTGCAAAAGCTGCTCAGATCCGGGCAGATCCGTGTCGATGGCGGACGGGTGAAGTCCGACGCACGCGTTCAGCCGGGCCAGACCGTGCGGATCCCGCCGATGGATGTCGACGAGAAGGCCTCCGGCCCGCTGACCGCCAAGACCATGCGCAGTCAGAATGACCACGAAGTGCTCAGCCAGATGCTGTTGCATGAAGATCCCAAGGTTCTGGTCTTCAACAAGCCCGCCGGTCTTGCCGTGCAGGGCGGTTCCGGCGTGACCCGCAATGTCGACGAAATGCTGGAAGCCTGGCGCAACAAGAAGGGCGAGAAGCCACGCCTTGTCCACAGGCTCGACCGCGACACCGCCGGCGTTCTGGTGGTTGCGCGCACCAGAGGGGCTGCGCAGTCGCTGACAGCCGCCTTCCGCGAGCGTACCACCAAGAAGACCTACTGGGCGCTGGTCAAGGGCGTGCCGCGCGACAAGGAAGGCAAGATCTCCACCTGGCTGATCAAGGAAGCCACCGATGATGGCGACCGGATGCGTGTCGCCAAGCATGGCGAGCAGGGCGCCGATCACGCGGTGTCCTATTACCGCATCATCGACAAGGCTGCCCAGAATCTGGCCTGGCTGGAATTCGAACCCTATACCGGCCGCACCCATCAGCTGCGCGTGCATGCTCTGCATCTGGGGCATCCGATCATCGGTGATCCGAAATATTTCGAGTTCGACAAGAACTGGGAATTTCCCAGCGGCATGCAGAACCGTCTGCATCTGCTGGCGCGCCACATCTCCATTCCTCATCCTGATGGTGGCCGTCTCTCCGTCACCGCGCCGTTGCCGCCGCACATGGTGCAGAGCTGGAACCTGCTCGGTTTTGAGGAAGCAACTGCCGGGGAGCCGGAAGAATGAAGCTGGTCCTGTTTGATTGCGACGGCACTATCGTTGACAGTGCCGCGGTTATCCATGCCTGCATGGAGCGGACATTCGAGGATTTTCAGGCTGAGCGGCCCTCGCTGGATCTGACCAAGTCGATCATCGGTTTGACGCTGGACATTGCGATTGCGCAAATGCTCAACCGCCCGGTGGATTCCGAAATTTCGGCCATGACCGCCCGTTACAAGGAGCATTTCATGCTGCACCGGCAAAATGGCGGTCTGCTTGAGCCGGCTTATGACGGTCTGCTGCCCTTGATAGAATCCCTTGCCGCCCGCGATGATGTGATCCTTGGCGTGGTCACCGGCAAATCACGCCGCGGGCTTGATGCGATATTGGCCCATCACAGCCTGACGAAAGCATTTTTCACCACCCGCACCGCCGACGACTGCCCGTCCAAGCCGCATCCGGCGATGGTTCTGGAATGTTGCGCGGAAGCCGGCATTGATGCCAGCCAGACCACCGTCATCGGTGATGCCATCTATGACATGCAGATGGCGGTCAGCGCTGGTGCGCGGCCGGTGGGCGTGTCCTGGGGTTATGGCCCGGCGGACGCGCTCAAGGCAGCCGGTGCGGCCCATGTGGTCAATCATGCCGGCGAATTGGCCGCCCTCATCTGATGACAGGAGACACGATCATGCGTGACATACTCAGCGACCTTGATCTGGGAGACGCCAAGCCGTCCGATCCGGTCCGCGAAATCCAGGCAGGCATGAAGAAGAAGCTGCCCAAACGGTTCTACAAGCTGGCCGCCGTCCAGCCGGGCGAGAATGGCCAATTTGTCATCGCCCTTGACGGCAAACCGGTGCGTACCCCGACCCGTCAGGCACTCCAGGTGCCACATCGCGACCTGGCCGATGCACTGGCTGCCGAATGGGAGTCGCAGCAAGAGCAGATCGATCCCGCCACCATGCCGCTGACCCGGCTGGTCAACACGGCGCTTGATGGTGTCGCAGCAGCCCAGGAGGAAGTCTTCGAGGACATCCTGCGCTATGCCGGATCAGACTTCCTGTGTTACCGCGCTGATGCCCCCGAAGCCCTGGTGGCTCGTGAAAGCGAACTCTGGGATCCCTATCTGGACTGGGCGGCCAATATGGGCGCGCGGATGGTTTTGTCGGAAGGCATTGTTCATGTCGAACAGCCTCCGGAAGCCATTCGCGCCATCGCCGTGCTGCTTCGCCGCTACGCCACACCGCTGCAGTTGACCGCGCTGCACACCATCACCTCGATCACTGGCTCGCTGATCCTGGCACTTGCATTAGCGGAGGGGCAGGGCGAGGCGTCAGAGATCTGGAAAGCCGCTCATGTCGATGAGGATTACAATATCGAGAATTGGGGCGAAGATCATGAGGCTGCTGCACGCCGTGCCAAAAGGCTGATTGATTTCGAAGCCGCAAGCCTGATCCTGTCGGTGCACCGGACCTGAACAAACCAGGCGGCGGGCCTGTAGCCGGCTGACCTGACTATGCGGCTGTGTGACCGGTCCTGATTGATTTGGAATGTCTAAATTTCAATCATCTTAACCATCCGCTAACTATAAAATGTGATTTTCCGGGTAGTGGAACAGCCCCACCCGGAGTATTGGCATGCAGCAGGATCGACAGATTTCTTTACGTTTCTTGCAGGCGTTGCTTCTGATGTTTCTCGCTGCCGCACTTTCGGCTTGCGCCGGCAGGCCAAAGCCGATCGAACCGAGCCAGCCCTATACCGTGACGGAAGTGCGGGTCATGGCAGACAGGATCGAGAACAGCTCCTTCGCCGAGCGCCTGCAGACCAGGCTGGAGGCCAGCCTGGGCCGTGCAACGGCAGATGTCGGGCAGACATCCAGCCTCAGGATCCGGGTGCTCGATCGCCGCGAGTACCGGTCGCCGGTCTACCTACTTGGCGGGATGTCGCAATCGGCCAGTCTGGATCTGACGCTCGTCGATTCGAGCACCGGCCAGGTGCTGCTCTCAAAGGTCTTGAATCTGAACTTCACGGAGTTCAATGGATCGAACGCCGAAACCGTGCTGACAAGCCGGCTGACAGACGACATTCGCCGCCTTCTGGGCTTGTCGGGCTACACACCCTATCCGGTCAGTGGCGTCAAACGCGACGTGGTCCGTCCGGCCAACAGACCTGCTGATGATGATGTCAGCAGTGAGGCCCGGTCGGTTGATCCGCTGCTCAACGGCACAGTCACTCCCACAACGCTGGTGCTCGATGGAGAACCGGAGACTGCGCCGGTCTTGGACTATACAAAGCCACTGCTTGATACCCGGTCCGCAGCGGAGCCTGCTGTGCCGGCATCAGCTGTGACGCCGGCCGCGATGGTGGCTGATGATGCGGACCTTGATGAGCCCTGTGTTATAACGCTTGAAAATGATTGCAGCGATCCCGGCAGCCGTTGAATGCATTGTCGGCACCAATGAAGAAAAAAGCCGGGACCAATGATCCCGGCTTTCTTGTTCTGCTTTCAGGCCGTCAGCCCAGCCGCGCGGCGTGCCAGGCGAGATGGTCTTCCATGAAGGTCGAGATGAAATTGTAGGAGTGGTCGTAGCCTTCCTGCATTCTCAGTGTCAGACCGATGTCCGTGCCGCGGCAGGCCTCTTCGAGAAGCCAGGGGCGCAGGCCGTTTTCAAGAAATCCGTCGGCAGTGCCCTGATCCACCAGAAACTCGGGAAATCGTGCGCCGTCCTCGATCAGTTGTGTAGCGTCATAGCGCCGCCAGGCAGCCTCGTCGGTGCCGAGATATTTTTCCAGCGCAGGACGTGACCAGTCCGCCGTTGACGGCTGCACGATCGGTGCGAAGGCAGAGCAGCTCTTGAACCTGTCTGGATGCTTGAGTGCCAGGGTCAGCGCCCCGTGGCCGCCCATGGAATGTCCCATAACGCCCTGGCGTCCCATATCGGCAGCGAAATGTCCGGCGATCAGTTCCGGCAATTCCTCAAGGATATGGCTCTCCATATTGAAGTGCATTGACCATGGCGCTTGCGTTGCATCGAGATAAAACCCGGCGCCCTTGCCGAATTGCCAGTTGTCCGGTTCATCGGGCACATGGTCGCCGCGCGGGCTTGTGTCCGGGCAGACGATGATCAGTCCGAGCTCCGCCGCCATCCGCCGGTACTCGCCCTTGTCCATCACATTGGCGTGGGTGCAAGTGAGGCCGGACAGAAACCAGACGACCGGACACAGATGCTCCTTGGCAACCAGTGGCCGAAACACCGCGAAAGTCATGTCGCAGCCGCAGGCCTCCGATTCCATTGAATAGACGCCCTGGCGTCCGCCATGGGCCTTGGCTTCCGAGATGATTTTCATGGGTCCGTCGTCCGGTTATTGATGGGGTGCGCAGGTCGTGGCAGCAGCTCAGCAGCCGGTCAGTAGACCACGACGCTGCGGATGCTCTCGCCCTTGTGCATCAGGTCGAAGGCCTCGTTGATGCCCTCGAGCCCCATGGTGTGGGTGATCATCGGGTCGATCTCGATCTTGCCTTCCATGTACCACTCCACGATCTTCGGCACATCGGTACGTCCGCGCGCGCCGCCGAAAGCGGTGCCACGCCAGGAACGCCCGGTCACCAGCTGGAAGGGCCGTGTGGCAATTTCCTGGCCGGCGCCCGCAACACCGATGATGATTGATTCGCCCCAACCCTTGTGGGCGCATTCCAGTGCGGTGCGCATCACGCCGACATTGCCGGTGGCATCAAAGGTGTAGTCAGCGCCGCCCTTGGTCAGATCAACGAGATAGGGAACGAGATCACCTTCGACCTCGTTCGGATTGACAAAATGCGTCATGCCGAAACGTTTCGCCATCTCGACCTTGGACGGATTGAGGTCGACGCCGACAATCATGTCTGCACCGGCAAGACGCAGGCCCTGCAGCACGTTGAGGCCGATGCCGCCGAGGCCGAAGACGATCGCCTTCGAGCCGATTTCCACTTTCGCTGTGTTGATCACCGCGCCGATGCCGGTGGTCACGCCGCAACCGATGTAACAAACCTTGTCGAACGGTGCGTCAGGATTGATCTTGGCCAGCGCGATTTCCGGCAGAACGGTGTAATTGGCGAAGGTCGATGTGCCCATGTAATGAAAAATCGGCTTGCCATCGAGCGAGAACCGCGATGTGCCATCCGGCATCAGGCCTGCGCCCTGCGTGGTGCGGATCGACTGGCACAGATTGGTTTTCGGGTTCAGGCAGTACTCGCACTCGCGGCATTCAGGCGTGTAGAGCGGAATGACGTGATCGCCCTTTTTCAGCGACGTCACGCCGGGTCCCACATCAACCACCACTCCGGCGCCTTCATGGCCGAGAATGGCCGGAAAGATGCCTTCAGGGTCCGCGCCTGAAAGTGTGAACTCATCGGTATGGCAGATGCCGGTGGCCTTGATCTCCACCAGCACTTCGCCTGCGCGCGGGCCGTCCAGTTGAACCGTGGTGATTTCCAGCGGTTTTCCCGCTTCAAAGGCGACAGCTGCGCGAACGTCCATTTCCGTACTCCCGGCGTAAGATATGAAGAGAGCCGAAACTGCCAGAGTGGCAGGTCCGGCTCAAGCCTGCATTTAGGGTATTTAGTCGTTTGCAGCTTTCGTCAACGTCACAAGCCTGCTTTCGAGCGTTTCAATGCAGGTTGTGATTTGCAATGCGAGTTCACGCAGCCGGTTGATTTCACCAGACATTTCATCAACAGCGATAGATATTCCGGGCGATTGCGGGGCTTCGCCTGCGCCGCTGATCAACCAGGCCGGCGAGACGCCGAGAACACCGGCAAGAATCATGATCTTGTTGGCGCGCGGCTCGGAGCGGTCCGATTCCCATTCAGCCAGGGTCTCATCCGTCACGCCGATCCGTGAAGCCGCGTCCTCAACTGTCAATCCTGCGAGATCGCGTGCGCGTGTGATCCGGCCACCCAGCGTATCACCATCGTCATAAGTCTCGTCATAGGTTTCCGTTACCATGTCATCCATCGATGTCGTTCCTTTGGCTTCTGGTCGGGCGGCCACATATGCGCGACTTGAGGCGCGGGTGGCAGACCCGTCTTGTGTGTAGAACCTATGCATGGACCATGTCGTCCCTGTGAACTTTCAGTCGTTCGACATGCATTGGCCTGTTAGATCTGGTGATCCATCACTGCCTGAATATTGGCAGCGCCCCTGGATCGTGTTTCACGCTCAAGTGAAAGCCGGAATCATCGAATCGGGGAGAAATTTCGGTTCCGTTGGCTTCATTATCGGCAATTGTCGGCACCGCGTCCAGTGCAACGGCCTGTTTTAATCAGGTTGATGCCCTGATGCAGACCTTCAAAGGATAATCTGAATGTCTCATTTCAATGCCGTCTCAGGCTGTAGCTGCAGAGCAACCGGCACCGGTGCTGCCGCATGTTCAGGTGTTGGTTGACCAAGCTGATCATCCAGAGTTGGACCAAAAACGGCCTCGAATGCATCACGTAGCCGGATGTCGGCCTCATGCATTGGAACCGGCAGCCCCAGATCGACCAGGCTTGTCACCCCGTGCGCCCGCACGCCGCATGGCACGATACCGGAGAAATGCTCGAGATCCGGATCCACATTGATGGCGAGGCCGTGAAAGCTCACCCATTTGCGCAAGCGAATTCCGATGGCTGCGATCTTGTCTTCCGCCATTTTTCCGTCGGCAAGACGGGGCTTGTCGGGGCGGCGCACCCAGACCCCGACGCGGTCTTCGCGGCGTTCGCCCGTGACATTCATGCTCTCAAGCGTCTTGATGATCACCGCCTCCATCGCCGAGACAAAGGCGCGGACATCCTGCCGCCTTCGCTTCAGGTCGAGCATCACATAGGCCACCCTCTGGCCCGGGCCGTGATAGGTGTATTCACCGCCACGGCCGGTTGTGTGAACCTCGAACCGGTCAGGTGCGACAAGGTCTTCCACCTTGGCGCTGGTTCCGGCGGTGTAGAGCGGAGGGTGTTCGACCAGCCAGATCAGCTCATCCGCTTCACCGGCGGCGATGCGATCGGCTTCGGTTTCCATCAAAGCCACGGCATCGGGGTAGGGGGTCAATCCCTCCGATATCCGCCATCTGATTGGCGGGCTTCCGGCTTGCGCAAAAAAGCCGGTTTCAAGAGTATCACGTGGTTCCATTCACCTTGTTTAGATCCGTTCGTCCGCAAATGGAACAGCCCGCCCGCCTTGAGGTGATCACCTCTTCGTGCGCCACGCCGGTGCAAAGATGCGCCAGCGAGTGTTTCCCTCACGCACAGCGCCGCTTGCGAAGGGAATCGCTTGATTGGCACGGCGTGGAAGCAGCCCGATTCAGACACGACAGTCACTCTGCACTCAGACGCGGCCTCACGATCGCGCTAACTTCACAAGGTGTTCGGGATAAAAGGCGGCATTCGGCCCTGAAAAGGCAGGTTTTCCAACTGCTTTCATCCCATGTGTTTTTTGTGACGAATGCGCTTGTGCAGTGCATGTCCATTTGCTACATGCAGCGCGCCGGACAGGTTTCGGCTCTACCACGTGCGGTCGTGGCGGAATTGGTAGACGCGCAGCGTTGAGGTCGCTGTGGGGTTAAACCCGTGGAAGTTCGAGTCTTCTCGACCGCACCATAAAACACCCGCTTCGGCGGGTTTTTTTATGTCTTCGGTTTGCGCAAACCAAAAGGGCAGAAGCCGGTTGGCCTCTGCCCCTGAAATAAAAGACAGGATTGAGCTGGTTAGTCAGCGATGACTGCGCGCAGCATCCACAGCGCCTTCTCGTGGAAGGTCAGGCGGGCTGTCAGCATGTCCTCGGTGACATTGTCGCCGTTGTCGCCGGCATCGCCGGCAGCCTTGCGCATGTCGCGAACGGCCTGCTCATGGTCCTTGATCAGATCCGCAACCATGTCGTGGGCCGAGGCCTGGTCAACGCTCGATTCGCTCGGCGCAAAGGATTTCGCCATGTTGAGACTGACCGGGGCGAGATGGCCGAGTGCGCGAATCCGCTCGGCAATAATGTCTGTCGCGCCGAACAGCTCATTGTAATGCTCTTCGGTCAGCTCGTGAATCGGCTTGAAGATCGGGCCAACCACGTTCCAGTGATAAATATGGCTCTTGATCGTCAACCTGTATGTGGCCGCAAGGATGTCGGAGAGATCCGCGGATATCGATTTGCGGTAGTCCGCCTTCAGGCCGGTGTTGATCCGGTCATTGGAGGCTTCGGGTGTAAGGCTTGCGATTGCTGATTTTGCCATGGTCTGCATCCTTTCCTGGGTTATTTGCTGTTGGTGTCAATCAAAGTGTTGTGGCCGGTTCCGGCGCAGGCTGTTCGAGCGTGATGGCCGCGGCGTCAGTCATGCTGGGGTCGGTTTCTTCAGCAATGACGCCCCAGAGCACCCAGCCCGCAATGATGGCCAGAACCATGCTGACAGCCAGAATAAGCAGGACCGGCTTGCCCTGGCGGGCCTGGCGGACCTTGGTTGGATCGATTGGTTTATTCATTTTGATAGC
>Ga0114910_1000804_pt1 | contig 15676 bp, 18 predicted proteins | sample MalvireepMed_908_FD_83500 | JGI IMG/M metagenome (GOLD analysis project Ga0114910, IMG submission 83500) | Marine viral communities from the Global Malaspina Expedition - Malaspina viral metaG DeepMed_908 | ecosystem: Environmental > Aquatic > Marine > Oceanic | place: Mediterranean Sea...
GCCATGAAGTCGGCCCGTTCGTCGGCACTGACAACGGCATCGATATCGTCGAACTCGCCACCGCAGCGGTCATTGACCACGTTGAGCAGGCCGAACGGCCCTGCGCCCCGGTTGCGCAGGATCAGCGCCGAAACCGGCTCGCACAGCTCCGCATTGAAAGCTTCCAGCGCATCCGGCCCGACGCCGTGCTTGAGAAACTTGGCGCCGAGGATGCGCGCATCCATGATCGCCTGGCTGGCGCCGTTGGAGCCGGTCGGATACATCGCGTGCGCGGCATCGCCGATCAGCACAACCGGGCCGTCCACCCATGTCGGGATCGGGTCGCGGTCGATCATCGGGTTTTCAAAGGCGGTATCGGCGCCACGGATCAGCGCCGGGACATCCATCCAGTCATAGGTCCAGCTTTCGAAATGGTGGATGAAATTCTCGATTCCCACCGGCCGGAACCAGCCCACATTTTCATGCGCCGAGGGATCCTCATAGGTGACTTCGGCAATCCAGTTGGTCAGCGCCAGTCCGGTTTCCGGGTCGGGAGGCGAGATCGGATAGATCACCATGCGTTTTTCATGCGTCCCCAGTCCGATGAAGGACGATCCGGTGCGGACCGGTTTTGCCAGCGAGGTTCCGCGCCACATCACCGCACCGCCCCAATGGATCGGTGGCTGGGTCGGGTGCATCTGGGCCCGGATCGCGGAATGAATGCCGTCGGCCCCGATCAGAAGATCGCCGGTTTCCTCTCGGATGCCGGCTTTCGTCTCCAGCGTGAGGGTAACGGTGCCGTCTGCGTTGACTTCATAGCCCTTGGCGCGGCAGCCTGGCCGCACCGCATCCGGACCCGCGAGCTCGACAAAACGCCGATACAGCGCCATCTGAAACTCGCCCCGGTGCATGGCATATTGCGGCCATTGGTAACCGGCCACCAGCCCCCTCGCCTCGGCGTAGATTTCCTGGCCGTTCATTCCGACCAGCGCCCATTCCTTGACCGAAACCCCGAGTGTATCGAGATCTTCCGCCGTCAATCCGAGGTCGAAGAGTTCGCGCACGGCATTGGGCTGGATATTGATGCCGACGCCCAGTGGCCTGGGTTCATTGACGGCTTCGAAGACCACGCAGTCCACACCGATCTGGTGCAGCGTCAGCGCCAGAGCCAGCCCGCCTATGCCGCCGCCGGCAATCATCACCCGTTTATCTGCCATCAAAAGCCTCCATCCCTGTGGTGTTTATGCGTCCGCATCCTGCCCTTGTCGAGCCATCCTGACGTCAGACGCCCCGAAAGCCTGCGCGCGCCTCAGTCCGCCGGCTGATAGAACTCGGAGGTTTTCTGCCGTCCGGCCAGCCACCAGCCCGCCTGCTGCGGCCAGGTCTCGAACAGGGTGTCGTGGCCCAGCGTGCGTGCCGCGTGCTGCGCCCAGTTGGGATCGACAAGCGCTTCGCGGCCAATGGCGATCAGATCGGCGCGGCCTTCGGCGAGAATGGCTTCCGCCTGCTGCGCATGGGTGATCAGTCCCACCGCCATGGTGGTCATATCAACCTCCTTGCGCACCCGTTCGGCGTAGCCAACCTGAAAGCCGGGCTGGCGTTTCTGGCCGCCACTGGCTGTCGCAGCTCCGGCAATGCCGCTTGAGGAGCAATCCATCACATCGACGCCGATGCGCTTGAGTTCGCCCGCCAGCACCACAGTGTCATCCAGCGTCCAGCCCTCCGGCACGCCATCAACGGCGGAGGTGCGGAAGAACAGCGGCAGCTCATCGGGCCAGACGGCGCGCACCCGTTCGGCAATTTCGAGTGCCAGCCGCATCCGCCCGGCCAGGCTGCCGCCATATGTGTCATTGCGTCTGTTGGACAGTGGCGAGAGGAAACTGTGCACCAGATAGCCATGCGCGCCGTGGATCTCGGCGATCTTGTAGCCGGCGGCAAGCGCCCGCTTCGCTGCCGATTCGTAATCATCAAGCAGATCACCGATCTCCTCGACCGTAAGTTCATGCGGCACCGGCCAGGAATCGGCGACCGGAAGCCCCGAAGGACCGACCGGGGTCCACGGCATGTCGCCGCGCGCGAAATCCGCCTCGTTCAACGGGCCGTTGCCGAACCAGGGACGCTGCATGCCGCCCTTGCGTCCCGCATGTCCAAGCTGGATCGCCGGAATGGCGCCGTTTCTCAGCGCGAACTGCGCCACCCGGGCATGACCGGGGATCTGGCTGTCAGTCCAGATGCCGGGGCAACCATGGGTGATGCGGCCGTTTTTCTGAACCGCCGTGGCCTCTGTGAACACGATCCCCGCCCCGCCGATCGCAAACCGGCCGAGATGCGTCAGGTGCCAGTCATCCATGTGTCCTTCATGCGCCGAATACTGGCACATTGGGGAAATCACCACCCGGTTGCGCGTTGAAATGCCACGAAGAGTCAGCGGTTTGAACAGATGTGGCGCAGCGGTCATGGGAGGTCCTTTTGTCAATCGGGCGGAAGCTATCGCTCCGCGCCCTCAGTGGCAATCGGTCATGGCTCGAAAACGACTGCCTGCGCCGCCGCAGATCCGGAAGGCTCAGCCGGAGGCAGCAAGCTGCGGTGTCTGTCCGCCCCGCCCGGCGGCGTCAATCAGCGGCAACACGAAGAAATCCATCCCCTGCGGAACCTTGCCGACCGCCATCGGGCAACCATAGACGGCTTCCAGGTTTTCAGGCGTCAGCACTTCACGAGGCGCGCCGCAGGCATGAACCCTGCCCTTGCTCATCAACACCACATGATCGGCGAAATGCGCCGTCAGGTTCAAATCGTGCAGGATGGCCACCACGCCGCCGCCGGCATCGGCGTAGCGCCGGGCAATCTGCATGATCTGCAGCTGGTGCCTGATGTCCAGGCTGGAAATCGGCTCATCCAGAAACAGGCATCGCGGCTGCCCCTGGAAAACCGGCTCCCACACCTGCGCCAACACCCGCGCCAGCTGGACACGCTGTTGCTCGCCGCCGGAGAGCTCCTGGTACAGCCGCGCCCCGAACCCCGCCATGTCGACGGTGGCCAAGGCTTCCCCGATCCGCGCGGGAACATCGGCGCCGGTCTGAATTCCCGCGGTCAGACCCAGCCTGACCACCTCATGCACGGTGAAGGGGAACGAAAGACTGGCCGATTGCGGCAGCACCCCGCGCAGGCTGGCGAGATCCACCGGGCGGGCGCGGGCAATGTCGACGCCATTGAGATGCACATCACCGTCAAATGCGATTTCGCCGGTCAGCGCCCGCAGCAGGGTCGTCTTGCCGGACCCGTTCGGCCCGATGATGACGCTGAACTGCTCCCGCGCCGCCGACATGTCGATGCCGTGCAGAATCGCGGTTTTGCCCAGCCGGACATGGATGTTTTTGGCTTCCAGCATTTCAGATATCCGTCAGTCCGCGCTTGCGCAGCAAAATCCACAAGAAGAACGGCGCGCCGACAGTCGCCGTCACGATTCCGATCGGAAGCTCGGCCGGAGCCACGATCTGCCGGGCGATGGCATCGGCAAACAACAGCATGATCGCACCAAGCAGCGCGCATGCCGGCAGCAGATAGCGGTGATCCGGCCCGATCCACAGCCGCAACAAATGCGGCACGACGATACCGACAAAACCGATGCCGCCGGAGACTGCAACCGCTGCTCCGGTTGCTGCCGCCACCATGACGATGGCCACCCGTTTGAAGATCTGCACATGGATGCCCAGATGCTGGGCCGTTGCCTCGCCCAGCGTCATCGCGTTCAATCCGCGCGCCATGAAAGGCGCGAACACCAGAATCGGCAGTATGATCGGCGCGACAGCCAGCACTTTTAGCCAGGTCGCTCCGGCAACCGATCCCAGACCCCAGAAGGTCAGATCCCGCAACTGCTCGTCATCGGCCCAGAAAATCAACAATCCGGTGAAGGCGCCGGCCATGGCGCCGAGCGCAATGCCCGCCAGCAACATGGTCGCCACCGAGGTCCGGCCATTGCTGGTCGAGATACGGTAAAGCGCGAAGGTGAAGGCGAGCCCGCCCAGAAACGCCGCGAATGGCACGTGGTAAATTCCGAACAGAGCCGCCACCGGCGCCAGAACGCTGCCGCCGAGCACGATGAAGGTCACCGCACCAAGCCCCGCCCCGGCGGACACGCCGACGATCCCCGGATCGGCCAGCGGGTTGCGAAACAGGCCCTGCATGGTGGCCCCGGACACCGCCAGCGACGCACCGATCATCATGCCCAGCAGGGTGCGCGGCAGGCGGATATCGAAAATGACCACACGCTCGACCGCGCTGATCAGATCATCCTGACCCGAGAGCAAGGCCCAGACCACCGAGCGCGCCGAGGTGCCGGTCGCGCCCGATGCAAGGCTGAGCACCGCAGTCAACAGCAGCACAACCGCCAGCACCAGGATTATGCGGCGGGCGAAAACCGTCCGGTCGCCCGCCTGTGCTGCTGCGGTTGGAGTGGCAGCCGCATCGAGACTAATGCTCATGGCCGTAAAGCGCTTCTGCCAGCTTCGTGATCGCCTCACCTGTCCGTGGACCGAAACCAAGCAGCAGCATCCCGTCCATACGGATGATCTTGCCGGCCTTGACCGCCGGTGTGGAAGACAGCGCCGGATGCGCCTCGAGCAGCGCATTGGGTGCTGCGTGATCGGCAGACACACCACGCCCGTTCATCATCACAATGACCTCCGGCGCCGCATTGATGACCGCTTCATTGCTGATTTGCTTGTAGCCTGAAAAGGCGGTGATGACGTTGTCGCCGCCGGCCAGTTCGATGATGTTGCTGGCTGCCGTGTTGGTTCCCGCGGCATTGACCTTGCCGTCGGTGAGGGCCATCACGAACATCACCTTGTGCTTGCGCTCAATGGAAGCCAGATGCGCACGGGCCTTGGCAATGTCGGCCGCCACCTTCTTCTTCAGAGCTTCACCCTTGTCCGGGACACCCAGTTCCGCGGCGATGATGGTGATGTTCTCATCAATGCCTTCCAGCGTGAAATCATCGGGAACATCGACCCAGCGCACACCGGTGCTCTTGAGCACCTCGACCGCTTCGCGCGGACCATTGTTTTCCCGCGCCAGGATAAGGTCCGGCTTGACTGACAGCACGCCCTCGGGGGACAGCGCACGGATATAGCCGACATTCGGCAAGGCGTTGGCTTCCGGCGGATAGGTGGAGGTCGAATCCCGCCCGACAAGCCGGTCCTGTTCGCCCAGCGCATAGACTATTTCCGTCACCGCGCCGCCGATGGCCAGAACCCTCTGCGCCTGGAGCTCTTCGGCAATCGCTGCGCCCGAATACAGTGGCGACGCGATGAAGCCGGCTGCGATCAATGCCGCGAGTCCTGTGCCCATCAAGGACCGGCGTTGAAGTCCAGGCGCATGTCTCTTGTTCAGGTTGCTCATTGTGCCGGCTCCATCTCGGTTGAGGCTTGCGCGCGCGGCAGGGCCTGCACCAGGCCATCCCACTGGGCAACCGCTTCGGAAACATCGCCGCCGCGCCGGTCACCATTGATCAGAATGACCTGCTCGTCGTTCTCGTCGAAAATCTCGATCGAGTAGATATCACCGTGGCTGGTCGGCTTGCGGACCAGCCAGATTGCGGCGAAATGATCCTTGCGCAAATGCAGATGAAAGCCGCTGTCGAGCACATTGAGCCATGGCCCCATCTGCTTGATGGTGCGAATCGGACCGGAATGGATTTGCAGAATGCCGGGATTGCGGACAAAGGCCATGATCGAAACCTCTTGCGCGGCAAGCCGGTCAAACAACAGCTCGGCGGCATCCCCGCTCAATCTCTGGGCATAGTCCTCGCCGATGAGGCGGATCGCGTCATGGCGCGAAATCTTTGTCTTGCGCAGCATCGACTGGAATTGATGGGTGTCTTCCATCGTTGACCAGGTCTCACGCAGGACTGCCACGGCTTCATCTGTGGGGTGTTCTGCCGGTTTGCCCGTTGAGGCTGCCTTGAATGCCGGGGCCGCGTCTGTTTTTTGCAGCCGCTCCCGGATCTGGTTCCACTTCGCCATGTCGGTCGCATCGCGGGTGAACACCTTGTGGACCGCATCTCCACGCGCGTCGAAAAATTGAAAACTCTGCAGCGAGGACCCATCATCCATTGCCTTGGTGACATGGTAGGCGTGGCGCCAGTGTTTGGGAAAGATCCTCAGGTCAATATCTTTTCCAAGCACGATGGATGCATGTTTGCCGGACGAATATTTCTCGTAAATCCCGGTTTTCTCGTGCACTGCATGGGCGTTGCGGGACAGAGCCATCACGACGCCTGCCTCATTGAGCATGGGGAAAAAGCTGTCGATATCCGGTACGATGCGTTCGACATGGTCACCGACGAAAGCATCCAGAAACTGGGCCTCGGATATGCCCAGCTGGCTGGCCAGATCGCGCTCGCGCAGTTTGGGATTGTTGCGGCGTGCTTCTTTGATCGCTGCCGCGTCGTGGGGAATGGTATTGGTCATGCGCCTGCTCACTTGTTGAGTATCAATTTGCCCTGTTTGGTGATTTTCAAGCGGTAGATCGCTCCATCATGCTCGATGGCGACTTCCCTGCTCTCACCGAACAGGGACCGCGATTCAATCACCCGGTCGAATTTTGAAAACTCAATGTCACGGCTGAGCGGACTGTGTCCGCTTGAATTATTTTCCAAGGTCAACATCCATTTGTTGGCCTGGCTGGCTAAGAGCTGGCTTGGCGCGAATTGCTGTGCGAATTAACTTGACTAAAACGCTCATGATTTAGTAATCGGTGTTTCGCATAAGCTGAGTGGAAATGTCAAGTTTGATATTGTCGTCAAAATGACAGAATCCCCAGAGGGCAAGCAAGCGTGTCGCCAGCCAGCCATCCAATAGAAACAATGGATCAGGTAAGCGATTTGATGACGATCAAGCCATCTATGACTATGACACGCGCGGCAATTCCGGTTGCCAACGCCCCGGAGCAGGCCAAGCCACGCAAGGGCTTCCCCCTTCTGCACCGCCTTGCACTCGGCGCGGGCCGTACCCGGCACTCTTCAAGGAGACTGAGACACATGGCAATCACTGGCCCTAAATATGTCATTCTGTCGCTCGTTGTCGGGCTTTCGGTTGCCGGCACAGCCGTGCATGCGCAAGACCAGAACCAACCGTCGCTTTCCGTCGACCTGAATGCAGCGCAACAGCTCGAACAGGCCTGCCGTCTGGTGTTTGTCGCGGCCAACAATACCAGCGCATCAATCGACGCAATGTCTCTCGAAACCGTGCTGTTTGATGCCTCGGGAAAAGTCGATCGCTTTGCGCTGTTCGATTTCAAGGATCTGCCGCTTGGCAAGACCCGGGTACGCCAGTTCGACCTGCCCGATACCCGGTGCAGCGATATCGGCCGGGTCCTGATCAATGGTGCCGCGTCCTGCAAGGGCCCATCGCTCAAGGGCACCGAGTGCATGGATCACCTTGATCTGAAAAGTTCTTCCAGCATGGAGATTGTCGGATGAGCCTCCTTGATAATCCTCTCGCCCGAATTCAGCAGTTCATCGACATCGGCGGCCCGGTGGTCGTGCTTTTACTGGCGCTCTCCGTCATTGCCGTGTCGGTCATGCTGTTCAAGCTCTGGCAGTTCAGATCGCTCAGGCTGGGCACCGAAAAGGGTCTGCACGACATGGTGTCGCTGGCAGTTCGCCTCAAACGGCTTCATGCAGACCGGGAGTCCAATCGCAGCGATATCGAGGATGTGCTGGCGGTTGCCGCAAATACGCAGATCAAGTCGCTCCAGCGCGGCTTTCGCGTCCTCGACACCATCGCCCAGATTTCTCCTCTGATCGGCCTGTTCGGCACAGTGCTTGGAATGATCACCGCATTTCAGGCGCTGCAGCAGTCGGGCAACAGCGTTGATCCGTCGATCCTGGCCGGTGGCATCTGGGTGGCACTGCTGACGACAGCCGTTGGCCTCGCCGTCGCCATGCCGACCAGCATTGTGCTGACCTATTTCGAAAGCCGGGTCGAGCGTCATCAGCTGGCAATCGAGACGGCGGTGACGCGTATTCTCAATCCGGTTGCCCAGGCAGCCCTTGACGGACAGCGCGAGCCGGAACTCAAGGCAGGCATCTGGCCTGTGCCTGCCGATGCGGCTTGAATCTCCGGGATATGTGCGGCGTCAGATTTCCGTGACGTCGCTGATTGATGTGATCTTTCTGCTTCTGCTGTTTTTCATGCTCAGTTCCACCTTTTCAAAATTCGCCGACGTCGAACTCAGCGCCACCGGCAGCCGCGGCACCGGCGCGCAGACCGCTGTGCCGGCATTTCTTAAGCTGTCGGCCGACCGGATCCTGCTCAACGGCGTCGAATTCGAGCAGCGCGCACTTGCAGGGGAACTCGAGCGGTTAATGGTGGATAGCCGGATCAATGCCGTCATCTTGTCCGTGGCCCCGACTGCAAATGCTCAGCAACTCGTCGATATGCTGCTGGTCCTGCGCAAGGTGCCTGACCTCAACGTACAGATCGTAAAATAGGCCGCTTGATGCGCATTTCACCGACTTCATCCAAACGCGCTAAGCCCGAGCCGACGATTGCGCTCATCAACATCGTCTTCCTGATGCTGATCTTCTTCATCGTCGCTGCACAGATTGCGCCGCCGCTTGAAGGCGAGCTCAAACTGGTTTCCACAACCGATCTGGACAACCGCGAACCACCCGATGCACTTGTCGTGATGCCGGACGGTCTGATGAAATATCGCGGCGCGCTGGTTACGCCAGCTCATTATTTCACCATCAAGCAGGAATCCGCGCCGGACGATCTCAAGGCGATCCGTCTCGTTCCCGACCGCGAACTCTCGGCTGTCAAACTGATCGAGATTGGCACCGAATTGCGCAGCCTTGGTGCTGAGAAGATCATGCTTGTCACCGAACAGGGGCTGGCGCAGTGATTACGTCCGCATCCAGATTGCGTATCGCCGCGATTGCAGCGCTGCTCGCATCGTCGCTTCTGCATGTTGGCGCCATGGCAATCGCACCGGAGCTTGCCGAGGATATCCACATCCAGGGCAGCGCCACTGAACAGGCTGCGGCGCTGGGAAGCGATTTTGCAGATCTGGTCAAGGCCGGAGACGAACTCGATCCGGCCGAGACAGAGCAAATCACCACGACCGAGCCTGCGGTTACGCGACCGATACAGCCAGCCGAGACGCAAGCCGATGTGACAGCAGCAGCCCCGCAATCTTACGCGGCGGTCACCACGCCTCAGTTCACGGTCGAACCCTCCCGGACGGAAGGCTTGATCCCGCCTTCCCCGGTCGAAAAGCTGCAGGCCGTGGAGCCTGCACTGGTGGTCCCGCAAACAGCGCCCGAAGCGGTTGAACAGCCGGCCCCGAAGCCGGCCGAAGCCAGCATCAGACCGGTCGAGACCACGCAAACCTTTGCCCCGGTTGAAGAACTCGAGGCCGTTCCCACGCCCACGCCAAAGCCGGAACAGAAGAAGCCCCGGAAAGTCAGCAAGCGCAAGCAAACCACTGCGGGCGACAGCAAGGCGAAATCCACCGCCAACGCCCGGTCCGGAACCCAAAGCGGCAAGAAAACCGCCAAGGCGGCAACCAGCGGCACAAGCAAGGCGAAGTCCAGGTCGAACACCTCGGGCAACGCGGCGGCCTCCAACTATCCCGGCAAGGTCTATGCCAGGATCGCCAGGACACGCCTGAAAAACGCCGGCGGCAAAGGCGCGGCCCAGGTGCGGTTCACGGTTTCGCCCAGTGGTCAGGCGGTCTCTGTTTCAATTGTCAGAAGCTCGGGAAACGCCGATGTCGATCGCGCCGCGGTTGCTCATGTCAAGCGCGCGTCCCCCTTCGCAAAGCCGCCACCGGGCGCCCAGACCCGCTTTGTTATCCCCATCGAATTCCGCAGATAGCCGGATGCACCGCACCGCCGTCCAGGCCACCAGCGAGATCCAGACAAGCAAACAGAAGGGAAGCTTCAACTTCTCCACAAACCCCGGATTCAACACCCATCACACCACCAAGGAGACTACAGACATGTTTATCGCAATGAACCGCTTCATCATCAATGAAGGCTTTGAGAGCGCATTTGAAGACGTCTGGCGCAATCGCGACTCAAGCCTGAAAGAAGTTCCCGGCTTCCGGACTTTCCACCTGCTCAAGGGGCCGAAGAACCAGGAAAGCGGACAAACTCTCTATGCATCCCATACAGTCTGGGCAACACATGATGATTTTGTTGACTGGACAAATTCCGAGCATTTCCGCAATGCCCACAAAAACGCGGGAAACCACAAGGGCATGTATGCCGGCCATCCGAATTTTGAAGGTTTCGAAGCCGTTCTCGACGCCTGACACTAGCTGATGCGCACCAATGGCCGGGCTGTCAATCAGTCCGGTCATTGTACTCTTCATCCGTTTCAACCGGATTGCCGTCCTGTTCGTCAAGCCCGGTTGATGGCAGGACTGGCGGGTTCGTGCCCCGATACCAGCGGTTCTAAGGCGCTCATACGGTGATTTCGGCCGGATAATCCAGTAATCGGTAACAATCTAATTAATAATATAATCCTTATTTAGCGCCCGCAAATCATAACTCTCTCTCTTGGCCAACTGCGGCTAAGCGAGGACCGATATCATGAAGCACAGGAATTACCTGCTCACCCGCTCCAGCCTGGAGCTCAAAGAGAAAAGAAGGGTCTTCCCCCGGCGCGACGCAAACTGTCCGGTCATCGCCCGTGTCCGCCAGCGCGAACGCGAAGAACAAATCTCCGTACCGTGCTGGATGGTCAATCTGTGCGAGGATGGCTGCCTTCTCTCCTCGGATTATTTCCCGCGCAAGGTCGATGAGATCAACCTGACCATCCCCGGGATCAGTGCGCCCGTGCGCGGCAAGGCCAGGGCGCAAGGCGCGCATACCGTCAATGTCCGCTTCACAAAACTCCTCCCGTCAGACGTGGTTGAAATGGTCGCCCGCATCAAGACGATTCCCAAGCCGTAAAGCGCGCAATCCAGATCCGGCAGGATGTTGCGCATGCGCCAACCCGGCCACTTACGCCAGCCAGTCATCCAGCTTGGCGGCTCTGACATCAATCATCAGCTGCAGGAAGCCTTCGGCCTGGTGCCGGGCTGTCGCCTCGCCCTTCTGCGCGGTCGCCAGGGCGGCTTCGCCGACTGCCCCGTTTGAATTGAGATCGCTGGCGATCCAGGCAAAGGCATGCGCGCCGGTATGGCGAAGCAGATCAAACTCCGTTTCGGCCCGGGTGACCGCGGAGACGAAATTCTGCGCCTTTTCCATGGCCACCAGCTCCGGGCGAAAATGCAGCATCAGCGATGTTTCGACATCCCCGCCGTGAATGCCGTAGGACGTCTCGGTTGCACTGTAGAGTCCGCTCGGCAGGCCGAACCGCATCCAGGACGTTTTCACCGCCAGCATTCTCGCTCTGACCCGCAATTCGCGTGCGACAATGCCCATCACCTCTTCATTTCCGCCATGGGAATTGACCAGCACCACCTTGCGGATGCCGGCGCGGGCGATCGAATGGCCAAGCTCGACCCAGTGGTCAATCAGCGTCGTTGCCGGAATCGTCAGTGTTCCGGCGGCATGCTGATGCTCGTTGGATTTGCCCACCGACTGGATTGGCAGGATCCGGATATCGAGATCGTCCGGTGCGGCTTGGACAACCGTGTCGAGCATGCCGGCCATGATCGAACTGTCGGTCGATACCGGAAGATGTGGTCCGTGCTGCTCAATCGCCGCAAGCGGCAACACGGCAATTGTCCGGTCCGGATCCAGTCCCTGGAATTCCTCTGTGGTAAAATCGCCCCACCAGATTTTCCGTGTCATTGTCGATGTCCTTCAATTCTCATGCGAGGTTCAGTCTGGCGCTGCTGCGACGACTTCGATTTCCACTTTGAACGCCTCACGCGCAAAACCCGAGACAATCATCAGCGTCGAGGCCGGTGCCGGATCGCCAAACAGCCGGTCCCGGACTTTCATGTAACCGGGCAAATGCGTCCTGTCCGTGACAAAGGCGTTGATCCGCACAATATCATGCAGCGTCATGCCCGCTGACTCCAAAATCGCCGCGACATTCCTGAAGCACAATTCGGTTTGCTCTTCGGAGCTTTCGGGTATCTGGTCGTCCGGCGTGACCGACAATTGCCCCGAGCACAGCATCAACCGGTAACCAGACGGGATTTCCACCCCGTGGCTGTAACGGGCAAACGGAGCCCTGATGGTATCTGGCGTGTGATATTTCATGATCTGGTCCCGGAATGAATGCGGATGGGCTTTCATTAAACCCACAAAATTTTCGCCGTCTATTCCAAACCAGACGGCAATGGTCCAATCTGCTGCCTTGCCGTTGGGCAGAGGCATATTATTGTGCAATGTGTCCAAGCAAGATGCAGCTTTGGCAGGCGGAACGGAGAGATGGCACCGCAATTTCACCGCAGACCGGGTTCGGCCACGGATGGCATGGCGCTTGCAGGAATGTGGAGTTGGCAAGATCCAGGGGTGATTCGAAACCCCGATCAAAATCAAAGGGATGGTGTATATGACGCTTCTTCTTCGCTCATCGGCCGCTTTGGCGGCAATCCTGGTACTTGGGGCGCAGGCATCCGCCGCAGAACCGGTGACATTTGGAACAAACTGGCTGGCACAGCCTGAACATGGTGGCTTTTACCAGTCCGTCGCCGATGGCACCTATGCCGCGTGCGGCCTGGAGGTGACCATTGCCCAGGGCGGCCCGCAGGTGAACAACCGCGCCCTGCTGCTGGCAGGCAAGATCGAGTTTCACATGGGCGGCAACATGCTCGAGGCCTTCTCGGCCGTGGAACAGAATATCCCGGTCAAGGTGGTCGCTGCTTCGTTTCAGAAGGAACCGCAGGTGCTGATGACCCACCCCGGCCAGGGTCTCGATACCTGGGAAGAGCTCAAGAATGCCGAGCAGTTCATTCTGGGCGATGCCGGGTTCCAGAGCTATTACCAGTTCATGATCACCGAATATGGCTTTGATGCCTCCAAACGTGTGCCCTACACCTTCAATCCGGCGCCATTCATTGCCAATCCGAAATCGGCGCAGCAGGGCTACATCACCTCCGAGCCTTTCGCGGTCGAACGTGAAGGCGGCTTCAAGCCGAACCTGTTCCTCGTTGCGGACTATGGTTTCGACACCTATTCGACCACCATTGAGACCATGCAGGACACGATCGATACCAAGCCTGAAGCGGTAAAATGCTTTGTCGAAGGCTCGATCAAGGGCTGGTACAATTATCTCTATGGCGACAATGCCGCTGCCAACGCCATGATCCAGAAAGACAATCCGGACATGACCGACGAGCAGATCGCCTTCTCGATCGACAAGCTCAAGGAGTTCGGCATTGTCGATTCCGGGGACACCGAAACCATGGGTATCGGCGCCATGACGGATGACCGGATGGAGAGCTTCTACGCCAATATGGTCAAGGCAGGAGTGGTCAAGGAAGGCATCGACATCAAGGCGTCCTACACGCTCGACTACGTCAACAACGGCGTCGGACTCGATCTAAAGAAGTAATGCAATAACCCGCCCGGAAGGATCCTTTCGGGCGGGATTGCTGACCTCGCAAGCATACCCCCTGGACAACCATGCCCGACCGGACAAATCCTTTCCTGATCCTGCAATCCATCGGCAAGACCTTTGCATCCGGCGTCACCGCGCTTGATCAGGTCGATCTGACCGTCAACGAAGGCGACTTCATGAGCCTTCTCGGCCCCTCCGGTTGCGGCAAGTCGACCGCGCTCAGGATCATCGCCGGGCTGTCATCGCCGACATCCGGCGTGGTCGACTGGCGCGGACCGCCACTTCAGCAAAATGACATCGGCTTTGTCTTCCAGGAACCGACCTTGCTGCCCTGGGCCAGTGTTTATGACAATGTCTGGATGCCGTTGCGGCTGCGGGGCGTGTCCCGAAAGGATGCCGAACCTCAAATCACCGAGGTTCTCGAACGCGTTCACCTGACCGGGTTCGAGAATGCCGTGCCGCGAGAATTGTCCGGCGGCATGAAGATGCGCGTCTCCATCGCCCGCGGGCTTGTGACCAGGCCGCGCATCCTGCTGATGGATGAACCCTTCGCGGCGCTCGACGAGATCACCCGTTTCAAACTGAACAATGATCTTCTCGACCTCTGGCAGGAACGCCACTTCACGGTGCTGTTTGTGACACATTCGGTTTTCGAAAGTGTGTTTCTGTCCAACCGCATCACCGTGATGGCGGCGCATCCGGGCCGGGTCTTTGAAGAACTCGTCATTGATGCGCCCTACCCGCGCGATGCGGCATTCAGGACCTCGGCACGCTACGCCGAATTGTGCCGCAACACCTCGGACACGCTATCACGCGCCATGGGAATGGAGGCGGCCGATGTCGTCCATTGACCCCAGTCGCCCCGTCGTGATCGACGCCGATGAAGCCCGCCGTGAACGCAGCCGCCGCCTGGAACGCACCGGCCGCTGGCTGCTGCCGCTGCTCATCATGGCAACGGCTGTCTTTTTCTGGGACCGGATCTGCGTCTGGAACGAAATCCCGCAATATATCCTGCCGCGTCCCGGCGTTGTCCTTAACACCATGATCGAGGACGCCGGGCTGCTGTTCTCCTCACTGCTGGTGACCTTGCGCATTACGGTGCTGTCGCTGGCGCTGGCCGTTGTCGGTGGCGTCGGGCTGTCGGTGCTGTTCACCCAGTCGCGCTGGATCGAGATGAGCCTGTTTCCCTTCGCAATCGTTCTGCAGGTCACCCCGATCGTGGCGATCTTCCCGCTGATCAACATCTATGTCGATGACCAGACCACCAAGCTGCTGCTCTGTGCCTGGATCGTCGCCTTCTTCCCGATCCTGTCCAACACGACGCTGGGGCTCAATTCGGTCGATCGAAACCTGATCGACTATTTCCGGTTGAATGGCGCCAGCCGCTGGCAGACGCTGTGGCATCTCCGGCTGCCTGCCGCCATGCCCTATTTTCTCGGCGGATTGAAGATCGCCGGCGGTCTGGCACTGATCGGCGCCGTGGTCGCGGAATTTGTTGCCGGCACCGCCGGCCAGTCGTCCGGTCTGGCATCGCGCATTATCGAAGCCGGCTACCGCCTCAACGCCCCGCGTCTTTTCGCAGCGCTGATCCTCATTTCGCTGACGGGCATCATCATATTCCTGGTCTTGTCCTGGATTTCCCACCTTGTGCTGCATCGTTGGCACGAGAGTGCGCTCAAGCAGGAGCAGTAAGTGACACAGGCTTCCATAACCCTGCCCGCATCGGGGGCGTATTCGCTGGTCAATCTCAGGCTGCACAGGTCACATCTGGAAAAGCCCGACGGCCTGGTCTTCGACACCGAAGGTTTTGCACTGGCGGAAATCGACATCTCGGCGGGCGCGATTGACCAGATTGGCACGGTCGGTCAGGGGGCCGCACGATCCGCAGCAATCGATTGCCGGGGTGCCATCGCCTTTCCTGCCTTCGTGGATTGCCACACCCACATCGACAAGGGCCACATCTGGGCGCGCAAGCCCAATCCCGACGGCAGCTTTCCCGGCGCTCTGACCGCGGTCGGCGAAGACCGTCTGGCGCGGTGGACAGCGGATGATGTCGAACGGCACATGGAGTTTTCCCTTGCCTGCGCCTATGCCCACGGTACGCGCGCAATGCGTACCCATCTCGATTCCGTGCCGCCGCAGGAGGACATTTCCTGGCCGGTCTTCGAGAC
>Ga0114910_1000810_pt1 | contig 15636 bp, 13 predicted proteins | sample MalvireepMed_908_FD_83500 | JGI IMG/M metagenome (GOLD analysis project Ga0114910, IMG submission 83500) | Marine viral communities from the Global Malaspina Expedition - Malaspina viral metaG DeepMed_908 | ecosystem: Environmental > Aquatic > Marine > Oceanic | place: Mediterranean Sea...
CACCTTCGAAATACCAGAGCCCGACGGGCCGGTGACCAGCACCTCGGCATTGGCCTGCGCCACGCGCCGCACCTTGTCGCGCAGCCGTTCTGACAGATCCGACGACCCGAAAATCATCCGCGCCGCCGGATCGCCAGTTTCCACGATATGCAGCAGCCGACGGTTTTCCAGCACCAGCGCGCGGGTTTTCAGTGCGCGTTCGATCACAGTGACCAGCGCGGCGGGGGCGCAGGGTTTTTCAAGGAAATCAAAGGCCCCTGCCTCCATCGCGCGCACGGCCATGGGAATGTCGCCTTCGCCTGTCAGCAGGATCACCGGCAGATCGGGGTCCTGTTCATGGGCATAGGCCAGCAGGTGAAACCCGTCGCGCCCGGGCATGCGCATGTCCGACAGGATGATGCCATCGAACCGTTCGGTGATCCTATCCTTGGCAGCCACGAACGACCCAGCGGCGACAACATCAATATCGGCAAGCTCCAGCGTCTGCGCCAGCGCCTCGCGGACAGAGGCATCATCATCGACCAAAAGAACGGTTCTGCTCATGCCTGCCCCTCCTCGCCCGTATCGGCGCGTTCCAGCGTGACAGAGAACATCGCACCGCCCGCGTCAAGGTTGGTGCCACGGATCCCCCCGCCAAAGCTTTGCACAATCCCGTAACTGATCGACAGCCCCAGCCCCATGCCCCCCATCGCACCCTCGGCACCGCCGCCCACGGTTTTGCCCACGGATTTGGTCGTGTAGAACGGGTCGAACACCTTGTCCGGCATCTCGATTCCCGGTCCGGTGTCGCGGAACTGCACCCGCACGGGGTCGGCGGGATCGATTGTGATGCTCAGCCGTTTGGTGTCGCTGCTGCTCATGGCATCGACGGCGTTGGTGATGAGGTTTACAAAGACCTGCCCCAAGCGCACCTCGCCGCCGCGCACCCAGACGGGGGCATTGGCGGGCTGGTAGTCAAGGGTCACGCCCGCGTCGCGCAGATAGCTTTGGGTCAGTTCCACCGCGCTGGCGACCACGCGGGTCACATCAACGCGGGTCTGCGGCACGCTTTCCTGCCGCGCAAAGGCCCGCAGGTTCTGGATGATCCGCGCCATCCGGTCGGCCATCTGCGAGATGCGGGTCAGGTTTTCAGCCGTCCTGTCGGGGCGGTCACGTTCAAGGAACTTCACCGCGTTTTCCGCAAAGGACCGGATCGCCATCAGCGGCTGGTTCAGCTCGTGGCTGATGCCCGCCGACATCTGGCCAAGCGCCGACAGCTTGCCCGCCTGCACCAGATCCGCCTGTGCGCGGCGCAGGGCGGCCTGCGCCTCTTCCCGCTCGGTCGCTTCGCGGCGCAATTCGGTGTTGCTGGCGTTCAGCGCGGCGGTGCGTTTGGCGACCTGCCGCTCAAGCGCCGCGTTCGCCTCTGACAGGGCGCGGCGGCGCTCGGTCGCGAGAAACAGCAGCGCGCCAAAGGCAAGGCAAAGCGCTGCCACCGCCGCCGCCTGTGCCCGTGCCAAACGTTGCGCGCCCTCGATATCCAGCAGCACCTCGCCCGTCATCCCCACCACCGGCAAGGCGCGGGTCAGATGCAAGGCGGCGTCCGGCAAATAGGGCCCCCAGCCCATATGCCAGATCTCGTGGCCGCGCACGTCAGACACCGCGAAATCCAGCGCCGCACCATCCGGGGGCACCAGCCCCTGCGCCGCACGGGGACGCGCCCAGAACAGCAGCTCTGACCGGTTGGCGATCTGGACGACCCCGTCGGTATCGGTGAAGAACGCCGCCGGATTACTGCCGCGCCAGTCATAATCGATGCCGTTCAGATCAGTCGACACCACAACGGCACCGCGCACCTGCCCGTCGGGCGCGAAGACAGGGGCGGCGTGGAAATAGGCGCGGTCGGTCAAGGGCGCGGCGGGGCCATGCCCCCAGCCAAGCGCACCGCGCAAGGCCCGCTGGACAAAGCGTTGATCCGCGCGTGGCACCCGCACCGCTTCCGCGCCAAGTGCCGCCACGATCACATCGCCGGATCGGTCAAGCACCTGTACATCCAGCGCCGTGGTCTTATCCGCGACCTCTTGCAAAAACGCCTGTGCCTCGACCGCCGGACGCCGGTCCAGCACCTGCGCCACCTGCGGGTGATCCGCCAGAAACACCGCCAGATCGCGGTACCGCTGCAACTGCCCGACCAGACGGTCGCTGACCAGCGACAGATCCGCCTGCCCCCGCGCGCGCAGTTGGTCCAGCCCTTGCAGATAGGCATAGCGCCAGACCCCGCCGGAGAGGACCGACACGGTGATCAGAAACAGCACAAAGGTCGCGACGCGGCGGCGCATTCCGGAGGTCATGGCGTTATTTGGCACAGACCCGCTTGCAAAGACCAGAGCCGCAGCTATTGCTAGGCCCCATGAAAACACTGAACCTTTCCCCGCTTGATCCCGAATTCGTCCAAAACCCCTATGCCGCCTACACGCGCGCACGTGCGCAGGGCCCCGTGCTGTTCTGGCAAGACTACGGGATGATGGCCGCTTTTGATGCGGCGACGGTGCAGGCCTTGCTACGTGACCGCCGCTTGGGCCGCGAGACCCCTGCCGACCAGCGCAAGCCCACGCCCGATCACATGCGCGACTTCTATGCGGTGGAAGACCAATCGATGCTTGAGCTTGAGCCGCCAACCCACACCCGCCTGCGCGGGTTGGTGCTGCGTGCCTTTACCTCGCGCCGGATTGCCGGTCTCGCCCCCGAGATCGAAGAGATCGCCCAAGCCCTGCTGGCCGACCTGCCCAAGGGCGAGGCCATTGACCTGATCCCCGCTTTTTGCACCCAATTGCCCGTGCGCATCATCGCGCGGCTGCTTGGCGTCCCCGAGGATATGTGGCCCGACCTGCTGCGCTGGTCCAATGATATGGTCGCCGTCTACCAGATCGGCCGGACCCGCGCGACCGAAGAGGCCGCCAATACCGCCGCCGCCGATTTCACCGCCTTCCTGCGCCGCTATGTCAATGAGCGTCGCCAAGACCCGCGTGACGACCTGATCACCCAGTTGATCGCCGCCGAAGAAGACGGCGAAAAACTGAGCACGGATGCGCTGATCGGCACGTGTATCCTGCTGCTGAACGCAGGGCACGAGGCGACGGTACACGCGCTTGGCAACGGGATCGCCTGCTTGCTGGAAAATGACACGCCCGCCGGCGCCCTCGCCCCCGATGCGATCAACGCCACGGTTGAAGAGATCCTGCGCTACGACCCGCCCCTGCATGTCTTTGAACGTTTCGCCTATGAGGATATCGAACTGGGCGATGTCACGCTGGAAAAGGGCCGCAAAATTGCACTGGTGCTAGGGGCCGCAGGCCGCGATCCCGCGCTTTACGACCAGCCCGATGTGTTCGACCCGTCCCGTCCGGCCAAGGCCCATGCGGCCTTTGGCGGTGGTTTGCATTTCTGCGTCGGCGCGCCGCTGGCTCGGCTGGAAATGCAGATCGCGTTGCGTGCGCTTTTTGACCATGCGCCGAACCTGCAACTGGCCGAAGCACCGCGCTTTGCCAATACCTACCATTTCCACAAGCTGGAACGGTTGATGGTGACGATCTAAGTCGCGCCTCCCCGCAACACGGCGTTACAGCGGCAGCATCGTGGTCGATTTGATCTCTTCCATCGACAGCAGTGCTGTGACGTTGTGCACGCGGACCTCTGAAATCAGCGCCTGATAAAAGGCGTCATAGGCGCGGGCGTTCTTGACGCGGACCTTCAGGATATAGTCGATGTCCCCCGCCAGCCGGTGCGCCTCTTGCACTTCGGGACGGTTTTTCAACGCCTTGAGGAACGCCGCCTGCCAGTCGGCCTCGTGGGACGACGTACGGATCAACACGAAGAAACACGCCTCGAAGCCAAGCGCCTCTGCATCCAGCACAACCGTATGCTGCCCAATCACCCCTGCCTCGCGCAGTTTACGAATCCGGTTCCACACAGGGGTCTTGGAGCTGCCGACCTCGCGCGCGATATCGTCCAATGACTGGCTGGCATCGCGTTGTAACTGCGCTAGAATTTTCCGGTCCACGTCATCGATCCGAACGTCCATTCTGCTTTTCCTTCACTCTGTGGTCTGTTGTTCTGTTTGCGCGGCTGAATGGAACGTACGTCCTTATATCCCCAGACACCTAGCGCCTTATTGGAATTATTTCCTATATAGAGCTCAAGCTAAGCGCAAGGACCGAACCACATGGATCATTTCCCAATCTACCTGTCCACCAAGGGCCAGCGCATCGTCTTGTCAGGCGGTGGCGAAGCGGCTTTGGCCAAGCTGCGCCTGTTGCTCAAGACCGAAGCCAAGATCAGCGTCTTCGCCCCGACCCCCGCGCCCGAGATCGCGGCATGGGCCGATGCGGGTCGTCTGACGCTGCACACCCGCGCCCTGCGCCACGGCGATGTGCTGTGTGCGAAACTCTTCTACGCTGCCGATGAAGACGAGACCGAAGACGCCCGCACCGCCGCGATTGCGCGTGCCGAAGGGGCCTTGGTCAATATCGTCGACAATCTGCACGACAGCGCCTTTATCACCCCCGCCATCGTCGACCGTGACCCCGTGACCATCGCCATCGGCACCGAAGGCGCGGCCCCCGTGCTGGCCCGTGCGATCAAGGCCGATCTGGAGGAACGCCTGCCCACAACGCTGGGAACGCTGGCGCGGATCGGCAAGGGTTTCCGCAAGATGGCCGACGCCCTGCCCTTTGGCCGTCCGCGCCGCGATTTCTGGCGTGACTATTACTTTGCCGCCGGCCCCCGCGCCGTAGCGGATGGCAAGGCCGCCGTCGAAAACGCGTTGAACACGCTGCTGTCCGACCACCAGTCCCGCGCTGCACGCGCCGGTCACATCGCCTTTGTCGGTGGCGGCCCCGGTGACCCCGAGCTGCTGACCCTCAAGGCGCGCCGCGCATTGGACGAGGCCGATGTGGTGATCTACGACCGGCTGATCAGCCCCGAGATCCTCGAGCTCGCCCGCCGCGAGGCGCTGATGATCGACGTGGGCAAGGAAGGCTTCGGCCCCTCTACCGCGCAGGAAACCATTAACGATCTGCTGGTCGAACACGCGCAAGCGGGGGCCCAGGTGGTACGTCTGAAATCCGGCGACGCCACCATCTTTGGCCGCCTGGACGAAGAGATCGACGCCGTGGACGCCCATGGCATCGGCTGGCACATCGTGCCGGGGATCACCTCTGCCTCTGCCGCCGTCGCGACCATCGGGCAAAGCCTGACGAAACGCGGGCGCAACGCCTCTGTCCGGTTCCTGACCGGCCATGACATGAAAGGGTTCGCCGATCATGATTGGGCCGCTTTGGCCCGCCCGGGCGAGGTCGCCGCGATCTATATGGGCAAGAAATCCGCGCGGTTCATCCAAGGCCGCCTGCTGATGCACGGGGCCGATCGCAGCACGCCTGTCACGCTGGTCGAAAACGCCTCGCGCGCGGATCAGCGGATTGTCGAGACCACGCTGGACCGTCTGCCCACCGACCTGAGCGCGGCCAATCTGACCGGCCCCGCCCTGACTTTCTATGGGCTGGCACCCCGTGCCGCCGCCCGCGCCACCACCGAATTGTTTCAAGAGGAGATGGCATAATGGCCAAGCCCTTCACCCCCAAAGTCGTCACCGCCAATGCCTTGCTGGAAGGCGACGTGATCTACCAGACCGCCACCGGCTGGACCCGCAAACTGGAAGAGGCCGAAGTCCTGACCGACGAGGCCGTCGCCGATGTGCGTCTGATCGATGCGATCCAGCAAGCAGACCTGACCGTCGGGGCCTATCTGGCCGATGTCGACACCAGCACAGACACACCCAAGCCATCGCATTTCCGCGAAGCATTCCGCGCCAAGGGTCCAAGCAACTACACCCACGGCAAGCAGGAGGTTCAATAATGTACAGTTACACCGAATTTGACGATGCCTTCATCGCCGAACGCAACGCACAGTTCCGCGCACAGGTCGAACGCCGCATCGACGGTTCCCTGACCGAGGATGAATTCAAGCCCCTGCGCCTGATGAACGGGCTCTATCTGCAGCTGCACGCCTATATGCTGCGGGTCGCGATCCCCTATGGCACGCTCAGCAGCCGCCAGATGCACAAGCTGGCCGATATCGCTGCCAAATGGGATAAGGGCTACGGCCATTTTACCACGCGCCAGAACATCCAGTACAACTGGCCCCAGCTGCGTGATGTCCCCGATATGCTGGACGCGCTGGCCGAAGTGAACATGCATGCCATCCAGACCAGCGGCAACACCATCCGCAACGTGACCGCCGACCATTTCGCCGGTGCCGCCGCGGATGAAATCGCCGATCCGCGCCCCGTGGCCGAACTGATCCGGCAGTGGTCCACCGACCACCCCGAATTCCAGTTCCTGCCGCGGAAGTTCAAGGTCGCTGTCTCTGGCGCGCCCCATGACCGTGCGGTGATCAAGGCCCATGATATCGGCCTGCAGATCGTCGAGAAAGACGGCGAGATCGGCTATCAAGTTATCGTCGGTGGCGGCCTTGGCCGGACCCCGATGATCGGCAAGGTGCTTTACGACTTCGTCAGCTCCGAAGACCTGCTGCCCACGCTCGAGGCCATTGTCTCGGTCTATAACCTGTTGGGCCGCCGCGACAATAAATACAAAGCGCGGATCAAGATCACCGTGCATGAGAACGGCATCGACGACATCCGCGCACGCGTGGACGCCCGCTATGCGCTGATCCGTCCGCAGTTCACCGGCGTCGACCAGCAGATGCTGTCGCGGATCGAGGCGGATTTCGCCAGCCCGACGTTCAAGACCGCCCCGACGGACGCTTATACTGCTGCCTATGACAGCGATCCCGTGTTCAAAAGTTGGGCCGACACCAACCTGACCGACCACCGCGATCCGTCCTACGCGATCGTGTCGATCAGCCTCAAGGCCCACGGCAAGACCCCGGGCGACGCCACTGCCGAACAGATGCACCGTATGGCTGAACTGGCGGCCGAGTACGGCCATGACGAACTGCGCATCAGCCACGAGCAGAATGTGATCCTGCCCCATGTGCACCGCGGCGACCTGCCTGCGCTGCACGCGGCGTTGAAAGAGGTCGGCCTTGCCACGGCCAATATCGGCCTGATCAGCGATATCATCGCCTGCCCCGGCATGGACTACTGCGCGCTGGCCACAGCCCGCTCGATCCCGATTGCCCAGGAAATCGCGACCCGCTTTGACGAGCTGAAGCTGGAACACGATGTCGGTCCGCTCAAGATCAAGATCTCGGGCTGCATCAATGCCTGCGGCCACCACCACGTGGGCCACATCGGGATTCTCGGGCTCGACCGCGCCGGTGTCGAAAACTACCAGATCACTCTGGGCGGTGACGGCACCGAAAACGCCGCCATCGGAGAGCGCGCCGGACCGGGCTTTTCCGCCGACGACATTATTCCGGCGATTGAACGGTTGGTAAAAGGTTACCTCGACCTGCGCAGCGACGCGGGCGAGACCTTCTTGCAAACCTATCGTCGCCTCGGTCTTGCCCCGTTCAAGGCCGTCCTCTACCCGGAAGCACAAGCCAATGCCGCGTGATCAACTGACACTTCCAAATGGGGAAAAAATCCTCCCCGAAGGGCCGGACCGCGTCGCAGCGCTGACCCGTCAGGTGGAAAAGCTGAACGATGGCCTACGCCATCACAGCGCCACCGACGTGCTGCGTGCCGCGATCGACAACGTGCCCAATCTGGCGCTTGTCTCAAGCTTCGGGGCGGAATCCGTCGCCCTGTTGCACCTTGCCTCTATGGTGAAACGCGATCTGCCGGTGTTGTTCATCGACACAGAGATGCTCTTTGCTGAAACGCTGGTCTATCAGCAAGAGCTGAGCGAACGGTTGGGGCTGCGCAATGTGCAGACGATCCGGGCGCAGGACGTGGCAGAGAAAGACCCCGACGGGACGCTGCATCTGCGCGACCCGGACGCCTGCTGTGCCTTCCGCAAGACCGTGCCCCTGCAGCACGCGCTAGAGGGGTTCGACGGCTGGATCACGGGGCGCAAGCGGTTCCAGTCCGGCACCCGCGCCAGCCTGCCGTTCTTCGAGGTCGAAACCCCCGCCGATGCGCCTGCGCGGATCAAGGTGAACCCGCTGGCCCATTGGCAGGCCTCAGACGTGTCGGACTATATCGACGAGAACCGCCTGCCGCGGCACCCGCTGGTGGCCCAAGGCTACCCCAGCATCGGTTGCGCCCCCTGCACCACCAAGGTGAAACCGGGCGAAGATCCCCGCGCCGGTCGCTGGAGAAACATTGAAACAGAAGAATGCGGCATCCATTTTGTCGATGGCAAGATGGTCCGCACAGGAGCAAAGACATGACACAGTTGATCAATGATCAGGGGTTTGTGGCGGATGATTTCGCCACGCCCTACGCCCCCTTCGATGCTGCTGAAGGCGCAGAAGCCGGGGCGACCGCCCTTGACGTCCCCTCTGACGTGCAGCCGGAAACGATCCCTGTTGATGGTGCGATCTCGATGATCCGCGTGGCCTTCCCCAGCTCGGCCGACGGGCGTGGCTTTACCATCGCGCGCCAGCTGCGGTTGCGCGGCTACACCGGGCGGCTGCGGGCACATGGGCATGTGATTGCAGACCAATACGCCATGGCGCGCCGGTCGGGCTTTGACGAGGTCGAGATCCCCGATGATCTGGCCGCCCGTCAACCGCAGGACCAATGGCTGGCTCGTGCAAACTGGCAAGAGCATAATTATCAGGCGCGCCTGCGCGGCTGATCGGGGTTTTCGCCCCAAGATGCTTTCCCTGCCCCCTCCCTTCCCCTAGAGAAAGGCTGCGTGCCGCGATCCGCGCGTAGATGAAATTATGACCGAGCAGAATGTAGTGACCCAAACCGACGCCAAACCCGTACCCACGTTGCCTGACGCGCAGACCGTGACTTCTGTCAAACACTGGACGGACCGGCTGTTTTCGTTCCGCGTGACCCGCCCTGCGTCCTTGCGCTTTCGCTCGGGCGAGTTTGTGATGATCGGCCTGATGGGCGATCCGCACCCCGAGACCGGCAAACAAAAGCCGCTGCTACGCGCCTATTCCATCGCCTCGCCCTCCTGGGACGAAGAGCTGGAGTTCTATTCGATCAAGGTGCAGGACGGCCCGCTGACCTCGAAGCTGCAACACATCCAGCCCGGCGACCAGATCATCCTGCGGCCCAAGCCGGTCGGCACGCTGGTGCATGACGCGCTGCTGCCCGGCAAACGTCTGTGGCTGTTCGCCACCGGCACAGGCCTTGCGCCCTTTGCCTCGCTGCTGCGCGAACCGGAAACCTACGAGAAATTCGACCAGATCATCATGACCCACACCACCCGCGATGTGGCCGAGCTGGACTATGGCCGCACGCTGGTCGAGAGCCTTGCCGATGATCCGCTGATCGGCGAGATGATCGGCGACAAGCTGGTCTATTACCCTACCACCACCCGTGAGCAAAGCCCCAAGATGGGCCGCATCACCAATCTGCTGCAGGACGGCACGGTGTTCAAAGACCTCGGCATCGACGGGATCAGCGCCGACACCGATCGCGGCATGGTCTGCGGGAGCCTTGAATTCAACAAGGATATCAAGGACGTGCTTGAAGGTTTCGGGCTCGAGGAAGGGGCGAACTCCGACCCCAAACACTACGTCGTTGAAAAGGCCTTTGTCGGCTGATCCGATGCAGCGGTGCCCTTGCATGGGGCACCAGGGATAAAACAAAAGCCGCGCTCTCTTTCGAGGCGCGGCTTTTTCATGTCTGGCGGATCGGCTTTGCGTGGGCCGCGCTTAAAGCGCCAGCGCCTCGCGGATCCGTGCCAGGATCGCGCGCAGGGCATCGGGATTTTCACCGGCGGTGACCAGCCCTTGCTTCAGCAGTGTTTTTTGCGTGGCGGGCAGATCAGAAGTGTCGATCATGGTTTGCACCTTCTCCAGATCAAAGCCATCGACGGTGGTCAACTGCTCTGGCGTATTGGCATCGGCGGTAACGTCGGCCTGAACTTCTGTATCGGCAGCAGCCCCCGCATCTGAGCTTGCCTGTGCATCTGTCGCGGCGACGGCGGCGGCTTCTTCCTCTTGAACCGCTGCGGCGTTTGCCTCGGCTTGCGGGTCAGCGGCGGATGCCGTGCCCGCTTGCGTGGTGCTGGCGGCATCGCTTGCGTCTGAATCGGTGGCAGCCATGGCATCGGCCTCTGCGCTGGTGGAAACCTCCGCATTGCCTTCTGCGGTATCATTCGCCGCTTGCGTTGCATCCTCGGCGATCTGCTTGCCCGCGTTCATGGCATCCTCGCCCGCCTCTGCCGCGGCGTCGGCCACATCCTCGGCCGCTTCCGACAGCGCGTCGGCTGCGGTATTCGCGGCCTCGGTGGTGGCTTCTACCGCCTCGGTCACTGCGCCATCTGTCGCCTCGACAGCGTCGCCCACAGCTTCGGTCGCACTTTCCAGCGCGGCGGGAGCATTGACGGCATCCGACGCATCGGTCGCAATCTCCTGGACCGAACGGCCCGAATACAACATGTACGCGCCAAGCGCGATCACCCCTGCGATGACAATCCAGATGAGGTTTTTCATGATGCTGTGGTTCCTTTGAACTTTGTTAATCCCCTGCTGCACATACTATATGCCAACACATAGCGTCAAATGCGCGATACGCTGCTTCCCCTTGGGTAAATCCCCCAAAAATACGCGGTTTTACCCTGTATATGCGCCATTTTGCGACTTGAAGAAGACCATGAGCAGGTTTACCTTCCGTGCTCGACATCAGTACAACAATCAAAGGACGACCATCATCGCTCGCAGACCGCATAACGCGCCGCCGCAAAGAGACACCGGCCCGCGCATCAACGAAAACATCCGCGCCAACGAAATCCGCCTGATCGGTGCGGATGGGGAAAACGTCGGCGTCGTGACACCGGATCGCGCCATGGAAATGGCTGTTGATGCCGGACTTGATCTGGTCGAGATTTCGCCCAATGCCAACCCGCCCGTGTGCAAGATCATGGACTTTGGCAAATTCAAGTATGAGACGCAAAAGCGTGAAGCCGAAGCGCGCAAGAAGCAAAAGATCATAGAGATCAAAGAGGTCAAGTTCCGCCCGAACACCGATACCAATGACTATGACGTCAAGATGCGTAACGTGTTCAAGTTCCTCGACAATGGGGACAAGGTAAAGATCACGCTGCGGTTCCGCGGTCGTGAGATGGCCCACCAGAACCTTGGCCGCGAGCTGCTTGAACGCGTTGCCGAAGACACCAAAGAGGTTGGCCGCGTTGAAAACTTCCCGAAGATGGAAGGCCGCCAGATGGTCATGCTCATCGGGCCGCTGCCAAGCAAATAATTCCGGGTCTTTCAGTCCCGAGACGCAAAAAGCCCCCGCAGTTTCCTGCGGGGGCTTTTCTATGTCTTGAAGGTCGCGCTTATTGACGCAGCAGACCTGTGATGTTGCGCACGACCGCACGACGGTTGGCGGGTTCGGCGGTCTCGGTCGGTACTTTCAACGCGCTTTCACCGTAGCCTTGGGTGATCAGGTTGGCTGGCGGCACGTCAAAATACTCGGTCAGGGCCAATGCAACGGTTTCGGCACGACGGTCAGACAGCGCAAGGTTGTAGCCCGCATTGCCAACCGCATCGGTGTGCCCTTCCACAAGGATCACAGTGCGTGGATCATCCTTGATCGCATTGCTGATCGCGGTCCCGATCTTGGACAGCGCACGGGCCTGTTCAGGCTGGATTGCAGCCGACCCTGTGGCGAAACGCACAGCGTCCAGCTCGATCTCTGGTGCTAGGGCACGGACCTGACGGACATCACGCACCTGACGCAGCGAATACCGCTGGGCCTGATCGCCACGCAGCTGGGTTTGCAACGCGGCACGCAGCGCTTCCTCGTTCTGCTGGCTGGCCAGCGTATTGGCCTGCGGACGGACCTGAGGCAGCTCGTTCACCACGATACGCTCTTCGGCTTGGGTGTCATCGAACAGCACATATTCATTGCCCTGCGGATCGACGTTGATCCGGCGCAATACGGTGCCGTCCCGACCCAGAATGGTCACGATCTTGCTGCCGTTAGGCTTGATCACAGTGGTGCGCGAAGAACCGTCGTTGAACGTCTCGCGGCGGACTTCGTCACCGGCCTGACGCACAAGCGCATCATCGTCTTTCAAAACGCGCAGATCCCCATTCGGATCTTCAACAACCAGACGGTCACCCGAGTTGCTCACGACCTTCGAGCCGTTGTTCAGGATCGATCCGACAGCCACGGCACCGATGCCGACAAGCAGGGCTTTCTCGAACTTGCTCAGCCCGTCGTCGTCATCCTTTTTGGCTTGCGTATTGGCTTCGGCAGAGGTGTCACCGGTGACGGCCGTCGAAAATTCTTCATTCGACGCGCGCGTGTCTTCTTCGGTGATCTCTTCTACCACAACGTCGGCCTTGGCTTCACCGCTGTCAGCAGCGGCGGCGGCTTCGGCAGCAGCGGCTGCATCAGCGGCGCGCTGTTCCTGACGGGCTTCTTCCGCAGCCTGTTCGGCGGCAAGATCAGCGGCAATCTGCTCTTCCGTTTGCTGCTGGGTTTCGGCCTCCGCCTGCGTTTCAGTGTCGGAAGAGCTGTCTGCCGGCACGTCGGTCTCGGCTTGGGTTTCTTCGGTCGACTCAGTCTCTGCCGGCTCGGCCTGAGCTTGCGCCTCTGCCTCTACGCCAGCATCGCTTTCAGCGGCAGGAGCATCTGCCTGTGTCTCGGCAGACTGCGCTTCAGGGCTTGCCGAGGTTTCGGCAGCCGCAGCGGCGTCTTGCTCTGCCTCGGCTTCGGCTGCAGCCTTGGCTTCAGCGTCTGCGGCGATCTGTGCAGCGACCGCATCTTCACGCTCTGCTTCGGCCTGCGCTTCGGCGGCAGCAGCTTCCTCTGCCTCGGCGGCTTGTGCGTCTGCAGCGGCCTGAGCTTCGGCGGCCTCTTGTTCAGCGGCCTGCGCGGCGGCGGCGGCTTCTGCATCGGCTGCAGCTTGCGCCTCAGCAGCTTCTGCTTCAGCGGCAGCGGCGGCGGCCTCCGCGTCGGCAGCGGCTTGCTCTTCCGCGGCGGCTTGGGCTTCTGCGGTGGCAGCGGCTTCGGCTTCGGCGGCGGCGGCAGCCTGCTCTTCCGCGGCGTCTACGGTTTCAGCGGCGGCTTCTGCATCTGGCTCGGCTTGCGCGTCGGCCTGGGCTTCCGCCTCAAGACCAAGAGCCTGCGCCAGATCGCCATCGGCACGCAAAGTCATCATCTGATCCGCATCCGCCACGACACTGCCGTCAGGCAGCACGCATGGGAACACGGTTTGCTCCCCTTCGGCCACGCAGCTTTCTGTTGTCTGGGCAAAACCACCTGTGGGCAAGGCCAGCGCCAAACACATGGTCAAAGAGGTCGTCGATTTCAAAAGTTTATACATTCCTAATCCTCACGGGGTTATGGACGCCGTTCGGGCAGCGTTACGGCACAACACCGGTGCTGCAAAATCGTTCCCAACCCTGCGCAAGTGATAATCATCCAGACAGCAAAAAACCGCCCCAAGGTTTCCCAAGGGGCGGTTTTCATTGAAGTATCGAGTGGTTTAGGTCAGCGCGGCAACTGCCCGTTTTGTCATCACAGCAACCAGATGCGCACGGTAGTCCCCACTGCCGTGCAGATCGCTGATCATACCGTCCCCGGGCAGGCTCAACCCCGACAGGGCATCCACGGCAAAACTCCCGCTCAGCGCGGCTTCTGCATCGCTCCACCGGAAGACGCCATCCTCCGACGCCCCCGTCACCGCGACCCGCACACCGTCAGCGAATTTTGCCACAAACACGGCCACCAGCGGGAAGCGCGAGGCAGGTTGGATGAATTTCTCGTAATGCGCCTTCTCGGGGATCGGGAAACGCACTTCGGTGATGATCTCGCCCTCGTCCAGAGCGGTGGCGAACATCCCCTCAAAGAAATCATCCGCCGCGATCTCGCGCGCGTTGGTCACGATCGTCGCACCGCTGGCAAGCACCCCTGCCGGATAACAGGCCGAGGGGTCGTTATTCGCGACCGATCCGCCGATGGTGCCACGGTTTCGCACGGCCGGATCACCGATCCGCGCGGCCAGACTTGCCAGCCCGGGGTAATGCGCCTCTGCCTCTTTGGCGACGGTCGCATGTACGGTGCCCCCACCGATACACAGACGACCGTCATCGCCCATACGCACACCGCGCATTTCCTCGATCCCGCTCAGCGACACCAGAACCGACGGCATCGCCAAGCGCGCCTTCAGTGTGGGGATCAGCGTTTGCCCGCCGCTTAGCGGTTGCGCCTCGTCCTGCCCCAATGCCGAGACCGCCTCGGCCACTGTCGCGGGTTTCACTACATGAAAATCATACATCTTGCGTCCTTCCAATCTCAGAGCGGGCCTTGGCCTCTGCGCCGCTCTTCATTTTGCCAATAAACTCCGGGGGCGCGGGGGCTGGCCCCCGCTGTACCTATTTTTTCGCGCCACAGCGCGAAGGGGCAGCCCCCGCCTTGTCTCATCCTCTTATCCGTTCATCGCCGCCCAAACCCGCGCCGGTGTGACAGGCATGTCAATATGACCGACATCCTTACCGCCCGATCGCATGGCGTCCAACACTGCATTCACCACCGCAGGCGGCGACCCGATGGCCCCTGCCTCACCGCAGCCTTTCACGCCCAGGGGGTTGTGCGTACAGGGCGTCTGGCACGAATGGTCAACGGTATAGAACGGCAGATCGCTGGCCCGTGGCATCGCGTAGTCCATGTAGGACGCGCTGAGCAACTGACCGTCGCTGTCGTAGGCGCAATTCTCCATCAGTGCTTGCCCGATCCCCTGTGCAATCCCGCCGTGGACCTGACCGCTGACGATCATCGGGTTGACGATATTGCCAAAGTCATCCGCCGCCGCAAAGCGGTCAATGGTGACATGGCCGGTTTCGGGGTCCAACTCGACCTCGCAGGCATAGGCGCCGGACGGATAGGTAAAGTTCGAGGGATCGTAGAAAGCCGTTTCCTCTAGACCGGGCTCGATATCCTCGAGCGGATAGTTGTGCGGCACATAGGCGGCCAGCGTCACATCCCCCCAAGCAACGGATTTATCCGTCCCCGCCACGGTAAAGGCCCCGTCTTTCAGCTCGATATCCCCTTCCGAGGCTTCCAGCAGGTGCGACGCGATCTTGGTGGCCTTGGCGATGATCTTTTCTGTGGCGCGGACCATGGCCGACCCGCCAACCGCAAGGGAGCGCGAGCCGTAGGTCCCCATCCCCATCGGGGTGTTGGCGGTGTCGCCATGCACGATCTCGACCATCTCTTCGGGGATACCAATCATCTCTGCGATGACCTGCGGGAAGGCGGTTTCATGCCCCTGCCCGTGGCTGTGACTGCCGGTCATCACGACCAGACCGCCCGTGGCATTGACCCGCACGGTGGCGGATTCATACAGACCCGCCCGCGCGCCAAGCTGTCCCACAAGGTTCGAGGGCGCGATGCCGCACGCCTCGATATAGCAGTTCACGCCGAACCCACGTAGCTTGCCCTTGGCCTCGCTTTCCTTGCGGCGCGCGTCGAAACCGGCGAAATCGGCGATCTCTTCAAGCTTGTCCATCGTGGCCACATAATCGCCCGTGTCATATTCCACCGCGACCGGCGTG
>Ga0114910_1000821_pt1 | contig 15516 bp, 6 predicted proteins | sample MalvireepMed_908_FD_83500 | JGI IMG/M metagenome (GOLD analysis project Ga0114910, IMG submission 83500) | Marine viral communities from the Global Malaspina Expedition - Malaspina viral metaG DeepMed_908 | ecosystem: Environmental > Aquatic > Marine > Oceanic | place: Mediterranean Sea...
CCACCCCTGGCCCAGCGAGCGGTTTCGCCGTCGTCACCCGAGGCAGGAGCCGTATGCGGTAATACCGCACGTACGGATCTGTGCGGGGGGTGCCTCGTGAGAGGCATTCCTACCGCAACTAGGTACCGATACATAGCCCAACGTATCTGTGATGTATATTGGAAGCACAATATTGCTCACCGAACCGATCAGACGGAGGGTTACCCTGGCCATCATGGATGCCGCGTAAGGCTGAGGGGAAGAAAACTGGAACTGTCCTGGTATTACAATTCGTTCGTGCCAAAAGAAGGCGGAACAGGACACGCCGTTTACAGCGAACATATTTCCAAAGAGGGTCAGTACCGGCATTTCAAGTCTGCATTCGTGCGTGCGCAAGACTGGGAAAAGCCAGTTATTGCAGATATCGAAGATGGTTTCGAGCTGATACGCAGGCTTAATGCTAATCTGACGCAACTCAGGAGAACACTGAAATCGAGTGTCCGCTTACTGGCCGAACTGGAAGCCTATCTGGAGGAGATACTGGCCCCTCTCGCCAGGGCAGCCGAAACTGAGGGCACCGGAAAAAAGTAGGGACAGAAAAATACGAAGGCCGCAACCAAGCTTGAGTTACGGCCTTTACGAGAAGCTCAATCAGTCCTCTTCAAACTCTGAAGAACTGAACCTCAGCACATTGCAGTTTTCCTTAATGGTTCGCTGCAATGACTCGTCGAAACCGTCCTTCTTCTTGGCCTCGATTTCGACCGAGATTGTCACCTCAACACCCAGTTGCGCTGTGAACTGCTGGACCACTTCATCCATGATGGTGGCAAAGTCCATTTTAGCCTTTACTGGATCCAGTGATGCTGTTCCATAAAAGTGTGTTTTTACCACTCCGGAACCACTGTTTCCGGCACCACCGATATCGTCGATAACCCCGGGGGGAGTATTGACCGGAGAGCCGCCACCGCCTTGTGTGCCGCCGATTCCTCCAGCAACGCTCGTAGGGTCTCCCGTGTCTCCTCCAGGCAGAGGTGGGAGTTGCTGCCCTTGACGCTGCTTCTCAGCATAGGCAACTGCCGCCTCACGCTCTATCAGCAGCGATGAATCGTCCAACGGGGCAATGGATCCTCGCCCGAAACTAAAGCCCAAGTAGCGATCCCCTTCCTTTCCGGAGGCGTACGCAAAATAATCTTCAGTCTCTACACCCTGGCTGATGGCGTTGCGAAACACTTGGTCGTTGACCAACCGGGGCAGGTAGAGATAGTGACAGCTGTCTTGCCAGACTTTCAGCGCACTGACTTCTGTCACACCATCCTTCAGGTACCAGTCATTGAGCACCTTGCGTAGGTGAATCGGCGACCATTCGTAGACCAGCCACTCTTCTTCGCGCAGTTTATCCTCAATGCTCTGAATGAGATTCGGAGCTGTCGGCGGAATAGACACCACTTCCCAGCTCAATTCGGGGCGTCCCTTAACAAAATCCTCAACAGGCGCCAGGAGCCATTTCCAGGTTTCCCGGATGAGCTGGGTAAGCGACTGTTCTGCTCCGTCACGATTACGCTTGGCCTGGTTCAGATGCGACAGATCTTGGTTGAGCGTGCCGCTTTCAATATCTGCCACGATTGAACGCCAGGCCAGGAAAATCCGGCCTTGCTCTTTCAGGCGGCTGACAACGTCAAAATCCGGTGCCAGAAAGATCAGGCGGTTTTGCTTCTGACGGGGTTGCTCGCCACGGTTGCGCAGAATCTTTTCTGCCTCGCCAAAGGCCTGGTTTGTCTCAGTGCGGCTGTAACCAGCCTGAGTGGGCAGTACCACCAGGCGAGGGCCAGAACCGTAATCATCGGGCACATCCACCGAAGGCGTGAACACATGAATGCCGCCGAAGTGGTGATTTTTACCAAACGACCGATTCACGCGCTCTTTCAACATGGGAATCAGGTCATCGCGCTCACTGATATTTTGTTTGCGGCTTTCCATTTCCCGTCGCAGGTTGGGCTTGGTATCCAGCCAATAGCGATCCTGTTCGGCGTAGAGATAGTGCAAACGATCTCGCAGCCGCTTGAGTACATCCTCAAACACACCGATAGTTTGTCCCGGTTGCACAGTACCCAGTAAAACCCGCTCGGTCTGGATGCCGCGTATCATCTGTTCCTGGCTGGAAGGGGCGCTGCCCAGAAAGATGCTGCGTGCAGTGCGCCGAGCGGCCTGGACGCCACCGAACAAGGTGTGGTGGCCATCAATGTCAGCGGGGATAGAGCGCGGGCCATCCACTTCTTTTTCAATAACCGGCTCCCAGCCTTGGGGCAGATAGTGAATGCTCTTGTTGCGCACATTGGTGTCTTCCAGCGGCAACGAACCGGGCATGATCAGCGCGTCCCGATTGTCGGAGTTCCAAAGGCGATGAATCACAATGGCCATGTACTGAAGTACACCACGGGTTCGCTGGAATTTGTCCAAAGTGGACCAGTCTTCGTAAAGTCTATCGAAGACTTCCGGGTGAATCGGGTAGGAAGAGCACAGTCGCTCAAAATATTCGTTGGATTGGGTCTCCACGGGGAACTTATCCGCGTGCTTCCGGTAGAAGTCCGAAAATTGTCGGCTGATGCCTTCGACCTCGGCACGTTCACCGGAGCTTTCGAACAGGCGGCGGCGCACAATTTCGAAAGCCTCACGGGAGCCCACGGGCTTCCACACAGACTCTACACGTGCAAAATATGTCTCCAGCGATTCCAGAGCGCGCTGGCCCATGGTGCCGCCCACCTCCAGCTCAGACTCTGGCAATGAGGCAAGAAGAATTGCATTAGGTACGGCCTTTAGCGCTTCCGTTAGCCCCTGAATAAAACTGATGTTACTGTCAAAAGTACCCGCTTTATATTGCTTGCCCAACTCCAATTGCCGGGTAAACGCCACCAGTTCGTCGATCAGGATTACGCAGGGCGCGGCGCGGCTTAGCAGTTCTTTCAGCACTTCCTTGCCCGGCGATGTGCCGTCGGCGTCACTATCGGCGACAAGGGAAAAACCTTCTTCGCCAAGCAACTGCCAGGCCAGCTCGCCCCATAGGGTATTGACGGTTATAGAGCCGTAGGTCCGAGCCTGACTGGGCGACAGGCGAATACCATCAATCACCGCTATGCGCGCTCGGGGTAACTCGCTGATACCCGCTTCATCCAGCACTGGGGGAATGCCCATTAGTTTGTCGGTGCTGACTTCACGGCTGGCCAAGTGGTATACGGCCAGCATGGTGTGTGTTTTACCGCCACCGAAAGCCGTTTGAAGCTGAATGACTGGATCACCGCCATGACCTGCCAGACGCTGGGCCACAGAGATCAGCAGAAGGCGCATCCCCTCGGTGATGTAGGTCCGTGAGAAAAATTTCTCGGCGTTCTGGTACTCATCAGGGGCGGTTCCACCGGCTACCTGTGAGATGTCGGCGGCAAATTCAGACTGCTTGAACGAGCCTTCCAGAACATCTTTGTGTGGGCGGGCGATTTCGCGCCATGGTTTCAGGCTCATAGTTCGTTCTCCATCTGTGCGCTGTATATCGTCAGCTTCAGTTCACTCTCGTCACTGAGCTGATACTCCGGGCGTTTGCCGGACAAGCGCTCACTCATTTCAAGAATAATGGGGACACCCTCGCCGCGCTTATCCATCAGATGCTGACGGTGAGCAGACAAAGCGTCATCTTCGATAGGGCAGCGAGCCAGCAGGCTGGTGAGTGCCTCATTTCGTGCCGCCTGCCGGAATGGCAAACTCTCCGGTGTCATGGTGTTGGGCAGCATACCGGGTGAGTACAGCTCCAGCCGGTCATCGAACAAACGGAGCCGTATTTTGGCACCACCCATCGAGTAGTCCCGGTGGGCGACGGCATTGGTAACCGCTTCGAAGATGGCGAGTAGATCGAATTGGGGCAAATCTTCACGCCCGCCCGCTGCAAGTTTTCGAGCTGCAATCTGCATATTTTTACGCACAAAATCGCAGGCACCCAGTATTTGCTGATCTAGTGGTCCAGTGATGTCTTGAGCATCCCGCTGATAAGCCTTTTCAGCTTCAGGCAGGGCGCGTGTTCCTTGGTAGGCCACGGCCTGAATAAAAGCCCCTGGCAAAAAGCGCTGTGGTTCACGGCTGGCCATCAGCAGCCCCGCAACGGTGGGCCGCCATACTTCCTGATCATCACGAGCCGCCATAGCCAGCTTGTCCAGGACAGTTTCCGGCGCGCTGTGATGTTGCGACGGTACAAACCGCTTCCACAGAGTTTCATCCAGGTCCGCCATTGCTGCCTTGGTCACCGGTGTTTCGTCGAAACGGATGAGACGGGACTGGCTCCGTTGCTGAAACAGTCGCGCGAGTTGGTCCGGCGGAATCGGGCGTTTCGATGACCCCACCCGCTGCATATAGCCGCTAGGGCTCTGATGCACGAACAGGCTACGAGAAACATCAATACGAATAACGGGTTGTTCGCTACCGCCTGTATCCGGCAATGTCATGCGCTCAATAATAGGGGCCAATGGAGGCTTGATCGATTGCTCGCACGCTTCACGCACCAAGGATTCCAGGGCATCCAGCCGTTCCAGAGGGACGCCCACGACTTCACGGCTTTTGTCTTCAACGCCGAGTACCAGAACACCTCCGGCGCTATTAGCGAAGGCCGCCATTTCGTCTGCAAGGTCTGCCTGAGAAGGCCCGCGGATTTTGTCGCCCGCAAAGCGGACCTCTTTAAGCTCAAGAAAGCCGTCTTCGCCCAGCCGGATCTTTTCCAGTAATTCGCTTCGTGTACCAAACATACTAAAACTCCCTTCCTAATCGCTTCCAGCGCCGGGAAAAAGCCTCGTGCCCCCCTTCCATCACCCTGCATACCTCATTGCGCAGTTCGGTCTCCTGGAGAGCACCGCTTTGCTGCACGACACACTGACCGCTCTTGAACTCCATCACATGCACCAGTTCGGCATCGCCATTTACAACCACGTTGGGGTTATGGGTGATAATAATGAGCTGACGACGCAATTTGTTTTCGCGGATCTGTCGCACGATCAGGTCGTATATCAAGTGGTTGTCGAGGTCGTCTTCAGGCTGGTCGAGAACAATGGGCTCCTCACCGAAAGCCAACAAAAACGCCAGTAACGCTGCGGAACGCTGGCCCTGCGAACCAGTCTGAATATCATGCCAATTACTCTCGCGTTTGTACTGAATACGCAGATCGTCTTCTGGGGCCCAAGCCAGAATATGATCTGCAAACTCAGGCTTTTCATGCTTACGCTGCAGGTAGTTGCGAAAGCGCCCGCCCAGACTATCGTTCATATCAAGCAGTTTTCGTTTGAGTATTTTCAGCGCTGCTGATTTTTCCGATTCACTGGTCTGAGCCAATTCAAGAGCCATCCCTTCGGTAGCTTCGTCATTAAGAATGTCGTCTGAAAAACGGTCATCCATGACGTCAATCAGTTCGCGCAGCTCACGCTCTGTTTGTTTGGGATCGTAGCCAAAAGGCACAACAGTTATGCGTACATGGTCATTGTTAGCGAGCGCCTGCTGTATGAAGTCCTTTCGCACTTGGGTAATATCTTGCCGTCTTTGCCCTATCAATTTCCGCTGCGCATCAATCTGCCGGGAGAGTTCCTCCCGGTCGCTACGCATCTTGGAAAAAGCTTTGCTTTGCGTTTCGAGCTGCTGCTTTTCTTGCGTCAGACGGGCGAATGCCTGCGGATCGCTGACACCCTGGGTTGCCAACTTTTGTTGTAACTCGGTATGGGCTTGCTGAGCAGCCTGAACACGAGCGCTCCATTGTGAATAGCGGGAGTCTTTCTGAACGGACTCGACAATAGCATTGAGCTTTTTCGCCTGCTCCTGCAACCCGGTGCGAACCTGCTCGACCTGGCCGTCAATCTCTTTGCGCAAAGCCAGAATATCCGCGTCCTGTTCTGAGAAGTATTGGGTTGGCCAGTCATCCAACATGATCTGTTCGGCCAGATTGGAAATACGGCCTGCATCACTCTGCAACTGCTCAAACAGAGTTTTCACTTCCCGTGACTGATGTTGCGACTGACCATAAGCCTTGAGTACTGAGGCCTGGTCGGTCTGCGAAAGAGCGGCCAACTTCTTGCTGGTCTCCTCCAACTTGCGCTTAACTTCGGGCTCTCCGGCGAGTTTGCCATCAAGCTCGCGAAGCCGAGCACGCTGGGTAAAGAACGTGCGTTTTGCCTCGTCGAAGGTCTGCTTAAGTGACTCCACATTGGCAGCTTCATCAATGATCGACAGTAAAGTTTGCCGACCGCTTCCGGCCAATGCAGCAATTTGCCCCTGGGAGAAAATGCGTAACGGAAAGCGTGCCGCATTCACGCTCTGGCTACTGGACTCCAGCCATTGGCTGTCATCCCACTCTTCAACAACGACGCCCTGACCATCTGCACGCCAGCGCAATCGTAATCGAGTATCGTCGTGCTCCCATTCCACGCGAATCTCGGTGTTATCCCGCAACGCACCTTTGTCATCACGACCTCTCGCAGTTTTGCGGAAGTCATCAAACTGAGCACGGGGTTCACTGTCTGCACCAAGTTGCGTTAATTCCTGTTCGCGGCGTGCGGCCAGTCGCAAGGCATGCACGACACTGGATTTACCTGTACCCCGCCCGCCGACAATGGCATTGAAAAAAGGCGAGCATTCAATTCGTGCGGTCTGGCCATTGCCAATATAGCGGCCCTTTTCAATGTCTATGGCTGTAATGGCGTGGGGTGGAACCCGGAATGGGTTAAATTCGCCATCATCGCTGCGTCTAATTGATACACCATTGCCATCGAGAAGTGCGAGACGAAGCCCTTCGAGGGTGGGGCTGGCCATTTTTACCCAGGTAAACCGACTGCCCGGCACGGCATTGCCCTGGAAACTGTGACAGTCACTACCCACCACACGGGCGAGACGATTTTCTGCATCCGCCACACACTCCGGCCAGGGACTGCTGCCGTCACACCATTCCACGGCCAACAGTCCTTTTACGCCAATGGCCTGGCGAAGTGTATTGGCGTCAAGCTGGCTCTTTTTGGACTCTGGCTGACACCTTAGTAGTCCCTTTTCTTGATCGGCATGAGCCGGAATCGGAATGCCACCAGCTTTCAGGACTTCCTCAATAACCGTTTCCGGACCTTCCCGAGTGACACCGTCACTATCACCGTCAGTGCCTTGATAGCGAACTGCCGATAGCAGATCGGTTATGGTGCGCGTAGTGGCTTCCGGGGCAAAAATAGCTAACAGGTGAAAACCACCGCTAACGGAGATCTCAACACCGGGAAACAATGTCAGCTCACGAAAACCCTCGGGCGCCAGCCCCAGATCATTCTGATCCGTCATGGTGGTGTAAGCTTCTTTGAGTCGGTCTATCCATGCACCACTGTTATGGTCCGTGACTGCCACACAGTCGATCCCGGCAGCCATATACTTTAGCAACCAAGCTTCGGCGGTTAACTCATCGGGTGTGCCGATAGCTTTCTGCCACGCACTTGTGTCCTTCGAGGCTGGTGTATGGGTGTGAAAATCAAATTTCCACCAACGCGAGCCGGGATAGGGCCAATCAGTGTTTGTCATGGAATGCCTCCTTAAAAGTCCAGACCGCGTTGTTCATTTTTGTGCCCCACGTCGTGGGAGGCGGCGACAATAGCGTGCCAGGAGCCGATCAGTTCATTGTAGGCGCGGGCTTCTTCGGCCCATTTCTTGCGCTCGCACAGGGTATACAGGTGGTAGGCCAGTTGGCGGATGGCTTCGCCTTTTTCCGGCATTTTGGCTAGCAATTCACCGGCAGCGGATTCGCCTTGGTTATTCAGGCGGCGAATCATCTGGTGGCAAGCTTCCCACACTGGAGTACGGTCGTCCTTGCTCGGGTCCCAGTCTGATTCGTACTCAGACCATTTCAGCAGGCGTACTTTGCCGCTACCGGATTCGGCTACGCCGGCGGCCTTGACGCCATCCACGCTGGTGCCCTTGGCGCGCGCTAGGGTATCGGCCTCGCCAAATTGGCCTGCACTCCAGCCATACTGTTCGAACCAACTGGAGCAGAACTGGGTGTCGGCATCAAAGCTGCCGGAATCCGGGCTCAGGTACTCGGTAATGGCACGGTTTATCAGCACCAGGGCATCGTGTACGCTCATCCGGCTGCCATCCTGGTTCAGCACCGCTTCATATTTGGAGTAAATAGCCATACCCGGGCCGATGGCGGCCTGAGCCAAATCTACGGGTGCAATGGGTGTTTGGCCGGTTTGGCCGCCGATCATGGTTTCCAAAGCTTCCGGCATTTCTTCTCGCAGCTGGCGCTGAAAGTCGCGACGGGATATCGCTTCGGCGTTGGTTTCGCGTTTACGGCAGACAAGTACAATAGAGGACGCAAGGGCGTTCGTACCTTTTGCAATGATCCGGCCAGCCCCTTCTGTGCGTACGGGCCAAGTGCCATCAATGGAAAAGCCAGCTTGGATAACTGCCTCAAGGAATGTGACCCAACCAGTACTGGTTGTGGTGCCGGCTTTAGTCTCTGATTGTTTGAAGGCGTAATATATCGAAACCGGATATGCAGGGTGTGCTTGCATGGCCAGGTTGTGAATGGCGCGGGTCATGCCATCCATAAAGAAGGTTTCCGCCTTTGCCTTGCCTCCGTGACGATATGCTGTAGCAACCAACTCCTCTGCTTTAGGAACTGCCATGGTGCCGAATAAAGTGGGATAGATGCTTCGCAAAGCACGACGCATCCAGACGTAGAAGAAATCGGATAAATCAGCATATCCAATATTGTCGTAGTACGGAGGGTCAGTTGAAATCACTTTGTTCTGGCTGGTGGCTTGTGATGCGGCGTCTTGCTGCAATACATGGCCGTTGTTTTGGCTTGGCAAATACTCGATAGCCATGCGCCCTTTGTCGATGGCGGTCAGGAGATTGCCACCGGAACTTGAGAACGGGTTAGCCTCTGCAAAGTCCCAAACCATCGGAATGGCCTGCCTTGCGAATGTCTCGCGAAATGCGCCTCGGTCACTCATCCATGATGTAATTGTTGACCACAGGTTAGCACCTTTGTTTATTGCGAAAAGCAGATAAACTGCCAGAGCTTCTCCATAAGCTTGAGCTCCTGTACCCCCATGGTCCAAACCTATGCCATCATCTGTCAGACCGAAGGCTTTGGCATCGTAAATGGCTTTTTCTTGGGCCTGCTGTACGAGATCAGAGAATGTGGTCAGAGCGACCAATTGGCGCGGAGTAAAGAGGTCAGCGGGGGTGTTAAGCCCGAAGTTCCGGCACCAAACATCCCTAGGGTTCGGCGATAGCTCGACCGTTAAACCATTGATGTCAGGGTGAGGGAGGTCCGTTGGCATGGGCGAGTAGGCAGCAGGAAGATATACTCGTCCATTCTTTCCTTCACATACAACAGCGGTTTGAACGGTACCTAGCCCTACATTTGTTGCCTGCTCAGCGGTGTAATTCCGAGTTGTTACGTTCCCGCAATTAATGCACTCAAAAATACCCGACATTCCTCGCTTGAACCCGGCTTTTGCATCGCCCGCAGTGCGGTCGAAAACGCTACTAACATCGAAGCTAAGAGATGTCCCATCAAAACGAGGAACAAGGTACGCCTCTTTCCCTTTTTTAGAGGAGAGGGTAAATGATGAAAGCAAAGGCATTTCACAGCCACAGGCTGGGTTCGGACATTTAACTGTCCTAGTCCACAGCCAGGCAATTACAGTCAACTCATCGCCCGAATAAGCTTTTAACTCGGGCCGTTCGTTAACCATTTCTAGAGTAACACTAACCTTCGGGTATAGATGGCCAATGCGCTTGAAGGCCTCGTCCCGCATCCACTTACCATAACGGCGCACGTCTTCAGCCAAGCCTTTGGCACCGGCCCAGTCTTCCATCATATCTGACTGTTTTTCGCCGTCCGGCAGCGGGCCCACTGGTGCTTGCCCGGCAAACTTAGGCGGAATTTCGATCATCGCCTTGTTGATCATCACCGCCACCGGGTTCAGGTCGCTGGCGTAGCTTTCCAGACCCAGGCGCTGAGCTTCCAGAGGTATGGCACCGCCCCCGGCAAAGGGGTCGTGGAAGGCTGGTAGCTTTTCTGGATTAAACAGTTCCGCGGCCTGAGGATGATTGCGATTGAGATGGCAGGTTTCACGCCAGCTTTCCCGGATGGCCTCCCTGGCGCGGTTCAGCACCTCCTCGTTGTTAGTGTTTTCCCACTTCACTAGATCGCGAATGATCTGGAACAGCTTCTCCCGCTTGAGCTCCGCCTCTTTTTTGTTCACTCCATACCCCAACTCCCGCTGGTAGCCGGGATCGTTCACCAACTGGGCAAAGAGTACCGCGCGTGCAGCCGCCAAAGGACGCCGTGCCCACCACAGATGCAGAGTGCTGGGGTGGCCGTGGCGAATGGACTTTTCTCGCGCAGCGGCGGCGTTAATGTCATCCAGTGGCAACGCCACTTCGATAAGTTTTTTGGGTGATTTGATTTGCTGCATGATCAACCTTGAAATCCAGTGTCAGTCAGGTACCGCTCAGCAGCCGTACCAAGACAAAAACGAATAGTGGTAAAGAACGCAGGCCAGTGTTGTCGCAAGTAGCGATTGGCTAACTGGTACAAGCTCTGCTGAGGATTGACACCCTGTTCACGCAATCTTTTTTTGTTTCGTTCTATATCCCACACCATTCGGAGGCGAGCCTCACAAAGGCGGTCACAGTTTAAGTTCAGCATATCGATGGTCTGTTGGACGAGTGAACGAGTGCAGGCGTGATGATTGCCCTCAAACTCGATGTCTGCGCATTGCTCGTCATCCGGCAGTAGCCGTCCGGTGCTTCTCTCTAGAAAAAAGAGACTCGGGAAGGCCGGCATCTCCTTTGGGTTTATAATCCAACCCTCGCATTGTTCGTGAAGGCGGCCGGACTGAATCATTTTGTCTTTGAACGCATCGCAGCTCAGATTTTCTTCAAGTGGCTCTAGCGTGTAAGGTGATGTCTGATGACGTTGCGACCCGCCCATGCAGACAGCCAGCATGTTTTCCCAGTCCAGCGCCCAGTTATGCGTGGCAGAGATGTCAGACTTGGGGCGGAAGTGCTCGACGCGGCATTTGAGCGGTTCGTTGTCATGAATGCCGACTTCGCAAAACGCACATAAGCCACCTTGCCCATCGTTGAGCGTGCGTCGAATAATTTCATAAGCTACTCGGCCCTCCCCATCACTACGCATTTGTTCCCACGAGTTCGAGGGGTATTTTCTCCGGAATTCAGTCAGCTCTTGCGGCTCGCCGGGAATTTTTACACGCTTCACTCGCCCAGCTCCCATTTACGATTTTCTATTTGAAGATCTGCTTCAAGCAGCGCAGGCTCCTGGCCTTGATATCGTTCATCCAGCAATTTCCTCAGCTCTAGTGCGCGAGGGCTATTCCATTGGTCTCGATCGACCAAAGACAGGTATTCCTTTAACTCCTTTGTAGCCTGGACTGCTGGAGGGCGGATTTCCTCTAGCCCAAGAACTTGCTTAAGCAGACGTTCTGGCTCAGCGCCTTCAGTGCCTGGTGGAGCGGCATAGATCTTATTGTTGCGGAGAATGCGAATGTGTTCAGATGCTACAGTGGTGAGCACTTGAGGGCTGTGTGTAGTCACGACAAACTGAATCGCTGGGAAAGCATCTTTCAGTTGCCCCAGCACTACTTGTTGCCATCGTGGGTGCAGGTGCATATCCACTTCATCAATCATGACGACTCCGGCGGTCTGTCTCGCTGCATTCACACCGAACTGGGGGTTAAGCTTGATACAGCGGAAGGCAATATCACCAACCATGGCGAGCATACTGCGAATACCATCGCTGAGTTGCTCTACGTCGAGAATACCCTGCTCGTCGTGGTGCAGAATCAGGGACTTCTCCCGGGTAACGCTGTATTCCAGCGTGTGCCAACCTGTGACAGGCTTCAAGAACGCGTCAATCGCGTGTTGTATAACCTGAATGCGATCCTGGGCATCCTGAAGGTCATCCGGTTGACCTTTGTGTTCTAGCTGTTTGATTTGCTGCTCACGATAACTTTCGAACGCCCATGTAAACCACTCTTTGAAATGCTTATAGGATGAAGCCGGGTCCAGACAGTTCAGGTAAGCGAAAGTGCGGACGTAGAAGTCATCCTCTTTGGTATCGTCCTTTCCTTTTGCCGTTTCGGTGAGTTTTTTCTGTTGCCAAAGCCGGCCCGTTCCGTAATAGCCAAACACAGGCAGTTCAACCTGTGAGGCTTGCTTTTCATCTCGGCTTTTGGCCTGCAATGCAGTAGCCCACTCTTTAAGCTGTTTGGCTGCGCCTTTGTCCTTTGTCTGTGTTGACTTGGCCTCCTTGTCACGATAGCGCACCCAGGTGGGCGATTTGTCATTACCATAATCGCCAGCAATTGCTACTTCCGCCGGTAGTTGCCGAGCCATATCGCCGTGAGTCATCTTAATCAAACGAACATCGCCGATAGCAATGCCGTTACCTGAATCAGCCTTGGCATTTTTAGCGATATCAAAGCAACTAACAAACGGCCACAACCCAATACGGATTGCATCAAGCACCGCTGACTTACCCTGCCCATTCTCTGCAACCAAAACGGTAAGGTCCTCGTCGAGATCAAGTTCGACCTCGGAGAAACAGCGGAAATTTTTTAAACGCAGTTTATCGATTCTCATGCGTCTAACTCCTTTGGCTCTGCCTTTGATAGCAGATATTTGAGTTCATAATTAACCGAAGGCACGCCAAAATCCGGCTCGGTTGTGAAGGGGTTTTTCACGTAAAACGGCCCTTCGTGGCTGTCGCCATCCACAATGACGATGGCGAGCCAGAACTTGTCGGCCTGATTAAGGGCGTACAAAATCTCGTTACGGCTGACAGTAATGGTTTCCTGGCCTTTGGCGCGGCCTTTGACTTCGATATGTCGGTCAGGCACTAATGAGCCGTCCGGATTAGCTGGGAGCCTGGCCGTAAGATCCCAGCCGCACTTCTCGGCGGAGACATCCTTAACTGTATGCCCCAATGCCCGCTCATAATCTGTAACAGCCTTCATGGCTATTTGTTCGATGTGCGCGCGAGCCTGGGCATCGGCGGCAAAGGTAGTTTCGCCCTTGCGCATGGACAGAAGTCCTTGGGGGATAACCAGAGCACCGCCGATCACGACCGGCGTACTGGAGACCACGCTTTTCATGGCTTCCAGTTCCCTCTTCCGTTGGTTCAGGCGTTCGGTGAGCTCGTCGACCCGTCGACGGGCCATCTCTGGCTGCATGCGCGGCTGTTTGCCTGCAGTTACATCGTCGGTGAGTTTGATGTAGCGATCAGACCAGTAGCTGATTTCCTTAACCAGCCGCTCGTGTACGGCAGCCAGTACCTTGTCGGCTTGCCGCTCCCGGCGGGTTTTTACGTCCTTATAGTGCTCCGGCACTAGATGCTGGGAGGCGTGGTTCAGGGCTAGGCCTTCGAGGTTGCCAGTGATCCAGGGGGCGTTCAGGATGTCTTGAACCAGTTTGTGGTCGTAGTCGTCTATGGGCTGTAAGTCGAGATGAGGCGCCCAGCCGGCATGGGTAGTATTGCCATGCTGATCAATCTCCACGAACTGCAGTCGGCGGGAGGCAACTGTGGACTTACCGCTGTCTTTGTCGCCGCCATCGCTCATGCTCTCGCGAATAGTGTGATCCACCATGAACAGAATTTTCGGCTCAGTGCTCTCGTCGTTCGGGTCTACAAGCACGGCACCCTGCTTGAGTTTGCTACGGTGCGCCTGAAGAATCAGGTCCGTCGCGGCGTGCATGAGCGGATGACTCGGGTGGATTAAATCGGCCATGGGCTTGCCCGGCACTCGGACAAGCTGCTTTTCAAAACAGATTCTTTCGTACTTTTTCAGCACGGGAGTACGGCTCTCGCCAATAATACGGTCCCGTTCACGTATAGCTGCCGGTACGTGACGGACCTCGTAACGTCCTGCCTCTCTGGGACGCACTTCTCCGCTCAGAGTCTGAAACGCTTCAGTGAAGAAAGCGCGGATGAAATAGGGCTGGAGCTTGCGCGCTTCGGCCTTTTCCATCTCCTCCTTCACAGCGTAAAGGTCCTCCAATGACATGTGCTGCTCGACGAGGGCATTACGGCGTAGGATTTCCTTCAGGTGATCGGTATCCAGTGCCCCGTCGATCACCTGGTTGAGCTTGTCCTTCACCTCGGGAGATTCGCCATAGCGAATCGCCTCGATGAGCAGGTCTTTCAGGGATTTGTTCTCGAAGGCTTCACCCAGAATATCGAAGACTTTGCCGCCCAGCGCCTGTTTTTCGATTTCCAGCTTGTCGAACAGCTTCTGGAATACATCGCCTTCACGGGTTTCATTGGCAACCAGGTTCCACAGATGGCAGACCTCGGTTTGGCCAATGCGGTGAATACGGCCAAAGCGCTGCTCCAGCCGGTTGGGGTTCCAGGGCAGGTCGTAATTGACCATAAGGCTGGCGTTTTGCAGGTTCACACCTTCACCGGCGGCATCCGTCGCCACCAGTACCAGCACGTCCGGATTGTTGCGGAATTCTTCCTGAGCTTTGCGGCGTTCGTCGCGGTTGGTGCCGCCATGAATGGTTATGACGGCGCCGGGGTCACCCAGTAGCCCACTGATGCGTTGGACAAGGTAATTCAATGTGTCCTTATGCTCGGTAAAGATGATGAGCTTGCGGCGGCTACCACCGGCGGTATACATCTCGGGCTGGTCTTGCAGCAGATGGGAAAGCTCTTCCCATTTTTTGTCGTTGCCAGACTGCACCACAGTCATAGCCTGGTATTCCAGGTCTTTCAAGATGACGATTTCGGCTTCCAGTTCCGGAATGGTTTCGGCGGCAGTGGCTTGATCAACCACCTGATCGACCACCATTTCGTACTCTTCGGCGCTCAGCTCTTCATCCATCTCATCGATGTTGTCAGGCACATCAATTTGTTTGGTGACCTGATATTCGCCCAGGGTTTCCGCCACACCATTCCGGCCAGCCTTTTTAAGCCCTTCGCCCCGTGCGACCAGCTTCATTTCGTCCAAACGGGCTTCCAAGCGCTTGCGGCGCCGTTTCAGCGACTGGTAAATGGCTTCGGGGCTTGACGCCAGGCGGCGCTGGAGCTGAGTGAGCGCGAAGCCAACGGTGCCTTTACGCTTACCGTCAAGATTGTCCGCACGGTTCATTTCGTTGCGGACATAGTTGGTCACCTCGGCATAAAGTTCGGCTTCGGCATCGGACAACTCATAGTTGGCGGTATAGGCCCGGCGTTCCGGGAAGAGCGGAGTACCATCGAACTTGAGTAGCTCTTCCTTGACCATGCGACGCATCATGTCGGAGACATCGACCTTATGTGCGCCTTCACGGAATTTGCCGTAGAAGCGGTCACCATCCAGCAGAGAGAGCCAGATCTGGAAGTCTTCCTCCTTGCCGTTGTGGGGCGTTGCGGTCATCAGTAGAAAGTGCCGGGTTATGGAGCCCAGCATTTCACCGAGTTGGAACCGCTTGGTTTTGTTGACCTTGTTGCCAAAGTAATTGGCTGAGAGC
>Ga0114910_1000822_pt1 | contig 15513 bp, 11 predicted proteins | sample MalvireepMed_908_FD_83500 | JGI IMG/M metagenome (GOLD analysis project Ga0114910, IMG submission 83500) | Marine viral communities from the Global Malaspina Expedition - Malaspina viral metaG DeepMed_908 | ecosystem: Environmental > Aquatic > Marine > Oceanic | place: Mediterranean Sea...
GGATTACAGCATAGACAGTTTATACAAACCCAAATTATTAAGTTACTACCGCGGTTCTCCGGGAGACACGACGATGGTGACGTATAAACCGGTATTTTTTGATGTAGAAAGCCAAAAACAATTGGCAATCGATCTTCCTAAAAAAGTACACATCAATGGGATCTGGTTGAAATTTCAAGATAAGGAGCCACACAAAATGATCGCTTCCTATCGTTCACGCGGCTACAAAGAGCAGTTTTTAAAAGTGGTTGATCTTGATGAAGAAACTGTGCAGCCGCTTTATGAAGAAGCTACACAAACCAGTATTGATAATTTCAACTATCGCGAGATCGAAGATTGGGATGATCTGGTGGTCCTTTCAGAACGGGAGGGTTGGAAGCAATTGTATTTAGTCAATAAGAATAGCGGTAAAATCACACCGCTGACTAACGGAGAATTTGTAGTAAATGACATTGTACACATCGATGAAAAAAACAAAGTGATTTATTATACTGCTTCGGGCGTTGATGCAACGATGAATCCGTACCATCAGAAATTGTATCGGATTTCTTTAAAAGGAAAAATAAACGAACTAACCCCAGAAAATGCCAATCACGAGATCACATATTTTGAGGATGCTGATTATTTTGTAGATGCGATCTCCAAAGTAGATCAACCTACAAAAACGGTATTGCGCAGCAAGAAGAATGGAAAGATCACGGCGACTCTAACCACAGCCAATACAGCACAAATTGAAGCTGAAGGCTGGCAGATGCCTGAAGTATTTACACTAACCGGTAAAGATGATAAAACCCCAATTTACGGCGCCTTTTGGAAGCCGGTAAACTTTGACAGTTCAAAAAAATATCCGGTTATTGATGCAACCTATACCGGCCCGCATACGCAGCGTTTCCCGCGGACTTTCAGTCAGGCGTTGAGCAATCAGGCGATGGCTAATTTAGGCTTTATCGTGGTGGCTATTGATGGCTTGGGAACAGCAGGGAGATCTAAAGCTTTTCGGGATGTTTCTTATATGAATATGGGAGATAACCTGCGCGATCACGTGAACGCTATTAAATATTTGGGTGAAAAATATGCCTATGTAGACGCTGAGCGTGTGGGAATTTTTGGGCATTCGGCAGGTGGTTTTGATGCAGCGCATGCGGTGTTGGCTTTTCCTGATTTTTATAAAGTGGCAGTAGCCAGCAGCGGAGATCACGATTTTAGAATGGAAAAAGCCTGGTGGCCGGAGATGTATATGGGCTATCCTGTTGATGAGCGTTACGAGGAAGTGTCAAACATCACGATGGCGCCTAATTTAGAAGGCAAGTTATTGCTGGTTCATGGCGGGATCGATGATAACGTAAATCCTTCGGCGACATTTAAATTGGCTGAAGCCCTGATCAAAGCCGATAAGCAATTTGATATGTTGATCATCCCGAGTCAGCGCCACGGTTACAGCGGGAAACACAATACCTATTTTCAGAAAAAAAGATGGAATTATTTCATCGAGAACTTACTAGACAAACAAACCCTTTGGGACTTTAATCTGGACTAATTATGAGCAAAAAATGTGTAATTATTGGAGGTGGAATTATAGGCTTATCTTCGGCTTATTATCTTCAAAAAGCGGGGCACGAAGTAACAGTGATCGACCAAGGAAGTATGGATTCTGGTGCATCCTACGTGAATGCAGGTTACCTCACGCCAAGTCATATTATTCCGTTGGCGGCTCCCGGTGTGATGCAGCAAGGCATCAAATGGATGTTCAGTAGTAAGAGTCCGTTGTATATTAAACCGCGCTTAAACGCCGATTTTCTTAAGTGGACGATGGCGTTTAACAATTCGTGTTCAGAAAAAAATGTCACTAAAGCCATTCCGGCGATTCGTGATATCAATTTGTTGTCTCGCGACTTGTATTCCGATATTAAAGAAGAAGAACATTTCAATTTTCAGCTTAAGAAAGACGGTTTGCTTATGATGTGTAAAAACGAACATATGCTCGAAGAAGAGGCACATGTTCTGGCTTTAGCCAATAAAGAAGGCTTGCCGGCGCGTATGCTTTCTGCGGAAGAAGTTCAGCAAAAAATGCCTAATGCCGATTTGGATATCAAAGGTGCGGCATTTTATGAATGCGATCATCATACCACTCCGGGCGAATTTATGGAAGAGCTGAAAACATTATTGCAGACTAAAGGAGTCCAGTTTGTTAAGAACGAAAAAGTAACCGATTTTGATACGTCAAGCGGTGCGCTTTCTAATGTAAAAACTGCATCAGGAAAGACTTTTGTTGCTGATGAAGTGATCTTGGCAACCGGAGCTTGGGCCGGCGAGTTGAATAAAAAATTAGGGTTGAAAATTTTGATGCAGGCAGGTAAAGGTTATCGTATCAATTCTGAAACCGAAACCGGAATCACTTTACCTTCGATCTTGTGCGAAGCAAAAGTTGCGGTAACGCCTATGAATGGTTTTACGCGTTTTGCAGGAACCATGGAAATCGCCGGAATCAATCACAATATTAATAAAGCCCGTGTTGAAGCGATCGCCGAGGCGGTGCCACGGTATTTTAATAACGTGGTGATCTCTGAGCAGGAAAAGGACGAAGCCCAATGTGGTTTGAGACCCGTAACTCCAGATGGATTGCCGTACATAGGCAGACCTTCAAAATGGAAAAACTTAACCATCGCTGCAGGTCATGCGATGATGGGATGGAGTTTAGGGCCGGGAACCGGACTCTTGGTTTCAGAAATCATTGATGGCAAAAAACCTTCTTTAGATCTAAGCGTTTATAATCCTGATCGTAGATTCTAGTTCTCGATACATTTGCACAATGCTAGGGCATTGTAGAAATACTCGAACTGACAACAATTATTGAAATGCTGAATTTGTTTCAGCATTTCAATAGTTATGATTTCAAAAAAGCTACAACAACTTACTCTGGCGTTTATAAAAAGCATCTTGTTGTTTCTGCATCAGATCCCGAGCCATTTTCTTTTTGTAATTGTAGAGTTCGTCTTCCTCAGTAAGATCGCTATAGACTTTATCATTAATGACGTTGTCTGCATCGATGAGATTTTTACGCTGATTGGCTTTCTGTGTCGTCCACGACTTGAGTTCGCCTTCGGCATCTGCGAGTTTAAGATCGTATTCACCTTTTGGAGAAATAAGCTTAGCGAAAATCGGTGTGGTTTCAATGGCTAGGAATAGTAAAAAGATGAAAAATGATGGTAGCCAAGGCAAGGTTTCTAAAGCGTCAATACGCGCCATTAAACCGTCAAAATTGTCAATAATGGGTTGGGTTTCAGAAACACGTGTTTCGTAGTCTGAAGCTAAAGAAGCTTTCTCCAGTTCGAGTGCAGCGATCTTTTCAGAATTGGTTTGCTTCAGCTGTTGCAATTCTGCCAAAGCCGCATCGTGTTTTTCTCGTTTCTCTTTATAAACTGGCCCTTTGCCAAGTTTTCCGGTGCCGGATGTTCCTTCAGCTTCTGTGATATACGTATTGTAAAGCGTATTCACTTCGGCTTCTTTGGTAGCGACTTCAGATTTTAAGTTTTCAATTTCGGTATCTAATGCAGCAACTGCCGGAGTAAATTGATCGGCGATCTGATTTTGATTGGCGAGGGTTAGGTCATTTTTCTGTTCTAATAACACACGATCAATTTCCTTTTCAAAAATTTTAAGCTCGAGCGGTTTTGAAATTACTACTGCGATAATCACGGCAAGAATCAAACGCGGCAAGGCTTGGAGAAATTCATCTAAGAAATTATCCCGTTTTTTAATGGTGGAAACAATAAAGCGGTCCAAATTGAAAATGAGTAATCCCCAGACAAAACCAAAAGCTATCGCCATTGGGATCGAGTCAAAAACGGTATATAACGCATAGCCCGAAGCGATAAAGGCCATTAACGCAGTAAAAAATACGGTAGCGCCAATCCCGGCATACTTATTTTGCTCGCCGGGAGCACAAGAATCTAGAAGCACATGGTCTGCTCCTGAGCAAAGAATAAAAAATTTTTTAAGCATAATATGATGATTGATGAATGTGTGTGAATTTAGCTATAAAACATCAAAATGTCTGGCGATCTTATGCAGTATCTAACGTTTTATTACTTCGCTTAGTATCAGTTGGCTATAGATATTTGAGAAATATGATAAAACAGATTTTGGTTGTTTTTTGGACGAAGGTTTGAATAAAATAGATTGTAATAAACGTTAAAAATACAAGTAATTTTAAGTAAAAGCTTTTACTAACTAAATCGATAAAGTGATTAAATTATATTACTTGTATAAAATAACTAAATACAATGTTAAACTATGTATTTTGTCGATTAAAATTGTAAGTAATTGCTTTTTTAAAGCTTATTTGTGAAAAATAAGCTTGTATAAAACACCTATGAAATCTGCTCTTTTATTTGCTGTTATACTGTCTCTTTATTCACTGAATATTTATGCTCAGGTAGGTATTGGTACCACATCACCAGACCCTGCAAGCTTGCTTGATATTTCGTCAACCAATCAAGGGGTCTTGTTGCCTAGGATGACTACTGCACAAATGCAAGCCATCACAGACCCGGTAAAAGGACTTACGGTTTTCAATAACGAATCAAACAGCTATTATTTTTATAACGGCGGGAGCTGGGAAGAACTTGCGGGCGCAGTAAAACGCGATAATTATAAACTGGTTAAAAATATTACAGACTTGGCAGATGAACTTACTGCTGGAGGCGGAGCTAAATATTTAATGAACTCAGATTATCTCTATGAGATCAACGGAACGATAACTTTTGATTTTCCTATGGAGTTGAATGATTGCTATATTGATGGGGTAGACGTGCGCGGTGATGTTTTGAGAAATAACACAGGCTCGGCACTGATTGTAGGTCCTACGGGCGGGAGTTTGCGCAATGTTACTCTTGACGGTAATGGGAGTCCTATTTTTAATGTTACCGGTACAGGTTCTGAAACTTTAGTCCTTAATAGCATCCCTTATGTTAATGCTTCAAGCGTGGGTAGTGTAGATAATATTGGTTTTCTATACTTGAATACCGGCCAATTCTTAAACTGCGCTAACGGAATTTCGGCATCAGACATCACTACCGTCTTTGCCGAAAATTTATTCTGGACCACCTCCTGCTCGGGAACCTTTATGACTTTGGATGGTGCTTTTGATGACTTTCAGTTTAATAATGGGAATGTGACTGTTGATACGGGTGAAACCGGTTTAGATGTAAGTGCAAATCCAACGATTAATCTTTCGGCAGCTTTAAATGGAGTTAGTTTTAAAGGAGCCGGGCAATTTGTGAATCCATATACTGTTGGTACTTACGGAGATTATAATTTTACGGTGAATTGGTATGTGAATTCTTCGGGGATTTTGAATGAGTCTCACGAACTAGCAAATGCCGATTTTTTCTATGATGGTGATATCACAACCGGTTTCACCCAAACCATCAATACAGATGCTGCCGTAGAAATTCAGGGTAATCCGGCGGTTGCGGTTTATGGTTCTGATAAATTGTTCCGCTTTAGCGTGGGAGGCGATGGTAATCGTCTTGTTTACGATGGTAAAATAACCCGGGCGTTTCAGGTGGTTGCTTCTTTGGCTGTTCGGGTAGAAAATGCCAATAACGACTTTTACGGTTTTACAATTGCAAAAAACGGAGTCTCTTTAGATCGCTCCAACGCAGTGGTTCGCATTGACAATGCAACTCAAATACAAAGTGTTTCTATCAATTCGGTTGTCGATTTGAGCAATAACGACTATATCGAAATATTTGTACATAGACTTACCGGAGGTGGAAATGATACGCTGGTGGTCTTTTCAGAAAATGTGTCTATAAAATAAATTTAAATGCTTTATTAGTGAAGGTCTCCCTAAACCTTTGCTTTTCAATAGAAAACCCTTCAGAATACGTATTCTGAAGGGTTTTCTGTTGAATTATACTACCAATGGGTTTAATACTCCGAGACTTTCTCAGAGGTAGTTTATTGATGAATGTTTTTTATTTATCCTTGATGATCAATACATAACTGCCCTTGCTAGAATTAAGCAAGATGTCATACTGGTCTTTTTTCTTTATAAGTTCTCGAGCTTTTTCAGCCGAAATCTTTTTGTTGTTGTAGTAAATATTTTCTTTAGCTAAACGTACCATTTCTTCAGGAGCAGGTGGTGGTGGAGGTGGCAGTAAATCTGAATCAGCGCCTTCCTTTTTCAACTGAAAGCCATTGATATGAAAATCTTGGATTTCTTTGTAGGCTTTATGTGCTTGACTTTCAGCCACGCCTTTGGGTAAATTAAAAATAACACCGCGCCTTTTTTCTGTGGTATTTTGAACCCAGTCTTGAAAATTCTTTTCGATGAATGTTTTAAGCGCTGTAATTGTGGTTGCTTTTCCTTCTACCTCAATAGCTTTGGTGTTAGACAGCTTAATACTCAATAGGTTGTAGTTGTTTTCAGTAAATGATTCAGGTTTTACTGGAGCCGTCGGTGGCGGAGGTGGTGGCAGCGTCTGTGCAGCTGGAGGAGTTGGCGCCGGAGGTGGTGCGGGAATAGAACTTGCTTTTGGTGGTGCCGGAGCCGGTGGCGGTGGTATCAATCTTTTTGGATTGGCTTTATAAAGCGTTTTGGTTTCAAAATAAAGCGCTGTGGTTTCAAAAGCTTCTTGTAATCCTTTCCAAACTCCTTTGTCGGGGTTCGAACTTCTCACATGGATGTTGAAGTTTTTCTTTTCGTTTAACGTCCAGTTTTTACTCAAAGCATCAAGGTCTTTACCAAAATTTTCAACAGAAGTTTCCTCATCGTTAAGCCATACTCGGGATCCTGTAACCGTAAGTTTTAGTACTTTTTCTTCTTGCGCGCTATCGCTAATGCGCTGTTTAATTGAAGCGGTTTGGCCAATTGCAATTATCGGGTTGTTCTTTTGTTGCTCCTGAGCCGTGGTCGTAGCCACTTTTAAAATTCCGCGTTGACGAAATAGCTCTTTTACATCGGTCATGATTCCCATCGGGAGGTTTTCATCAACTTTTAATCGAAGTGTGATATCTTCCGGTTGCGTGTTTTTAAGAGTTGTTTTTAATATAGTTTCAATCTTTGCATCTAAATCCTCTACAGCTACTTGAGTATTGTCAAAATAGATATTCTGGTTTTTATCGATGGCTACATCAATAACGGGATAAAGCTCAGTTTCTTTCGAAGTGTTGCCTTTATCAACATTCCAGTGTTTAGGCTCTATATCACCCCAATTATTCCAAGTCACACGCCATAAATAAGAACTTGCAATTTGCTCTCGAACACCTGCGTCCTTGATTTCCTCATACTGCTGAATATCCTTATTATGATTCTTAATTTGATCTTCTGATGCATTACTGGACCACTTCATAGGTTCTATAATTGAATGAATGATTAAGTTTTTTACATCTGCCTCTCTTAGATAGGAATACAAATCATTTAAAATTAAAGAGTTAATACTAGAATGAACATTTAATCTTACTTTGTACTTTTCATTTTCAGTCAGTTTAGAAATGCTTTGTAAGAATTCACTATTCTTAATTTTCTTATCTTTTATCCAAATTGATTTGTCAAAATCGACATAAATATTTGTCCAAGAATTGTCAATATTTTTAGAGACGGATACTGATTTTGACTCTGTAATTAAGGGTTTTGCCACAATTTCCTGATTAAAGAAATAAACGCAGAGCGCCAGGACGGGCACAAAGAGTGCAAGACGGGTGGCCAGCTTTTTGACCGAGCGGGTTTTTGATAACATAAGAATTCGTTTTTTAGTTAATGAATAATTGATCGGGCTACTTAACGCAGTGTGATGAGCACCTCCCGAATAGTTAAATAAAAGATTGGTATAGTTAGTAATATTGTTTTCTTGTCGTAACGCGGCTTGATCTGCAAGGAATTCGTGATTGAGCGCCACGCTTTTCTTAAGTAAGATCAAAAGTGGGTTAAACAAAACACCACCTGTAGGAATTCGATTAAAAGGATATCCCAACTATGTTTTTGAATCACGTGCGCTTGCTCGTGCTGCAAAACTTCGGCAGGAAGTGCGTTGTTTTTAAAGTCGGTCTTGGGTAGAAAAATATACTTAAGAAACGAGTGCGGGATCACGTGCTCTACCAGCAACACATTGATGTGTGAAGTCGCTTTTACGTGTTCGTTATGACGCACTTTTTCGCGTAAGCGTAACAGATTGCGCAAAAACCGGAAACCAAATAGCAGAACGCCAGCACCGTAAACGATACCTAAAGTAATGAGTAGCCTGTTTGTAGATTCAGCTATTGGTTTAACAACCGGCGCATCGTTAAATTCGGTTGGCGCCAAAAAATTTTCCGTGATCACGGGTTGAGGCTCTACTTCTACCTTGTAAGAAAACGTAATCAAGGGTAATGCAATTGCGATTGCCAGGCTTCCCAGTAAATAGAAACGTTTAAATTGATGTGCTGCAGTTTGCTCTAGAGCTACTTTGTAAAAGCCCCAAAGAACCAACAGGCACAAAATGGATTTGATGAGGTAGGCAGTCATTACTTTTGAGATTTTATTTCTTTAGACGCATTTCTTGAAAACAGCAGCGTTTCTTTAAAGGAATCATTAAGCGTTTCAATAAAATCACTCATGTTTGGTGCTGCAATCACATTTAATTGATAGTTTTTAAAATCTTGTGGTGACCAAGATTTTGTTATTTTATCAACTGTTGTTTTGAAATTATCGAGCGGTGTTTGATATCCATTGACACTCACCTTATTGTTTACAATATAAAGTTGTAATGTTTTTGGTGCGTCAAGTACTTTTTTATATTGATGGCCATCTGAGCTGGTAATTATATTTCCATCTACTGTGTAAAAAATATCAGCTCCTGAGTAGGTGAAGTAAAATCCTTTAGAAGTAAGCACGGGATAATAATTATTTGTGCCATTGTCATCTTCAACTACCCATGAAGTATTACCGTTGCTTGATCTTATATAAAAATTTTGATCGACATCAATACCTTCCCAATCCCCAGCAAAAATTTCACGATAAGTATTTTCAGGCCGAATAAAACTATTGTCGTTTATAAAAAGTTCATTGTTTTCAGGTTTGTAGCTTAGGGAAAGCCTTTGATTTTCTAATGAAAGGGTACTGTTCTTATATATCAAGACATATTGGTTATTACCTTCCTTTCGTAACTTAAAAGTGTCTTTATGGGATTTCATCCAAAGCTGCTTGCCCTCTTTGTAAATCTTGAGTTGTGCAAATTCACTTTTTCGTTCAACCCAGTTTCCTAAGATGGAAGCAGGTTCTTTTGCAGCTGATTGAGCTACAACTCCTTGACTGAAGAAATAGACACAGAAGCTAATAATTGGAAGTATAAGTGCTGCGCGAGCTGCCAGTTTTGCAAACGAACTTCTTTTTGATAACATAAGAATTCGTTTTTTGGTTAATGAATAATTGATCGGGCTACTTAACGCAGTGTGATGAGCACCTCCCGAATAGTTAAATAAAAGATTGGTATAGTTAGTAATGTTGTTTTCTTGTTGTAACGCGGCTTGATCTGCCAGGAATTCGTGATTGAGCGCCACGCTTTTCTTAAGTAAGATCAAAAGGGGGTTGAACCAAAATACCACCTGTAGGAATTCGATTAAAAGGATATCCCAACTATGTTTTTGAATCACGTGCGCTTGCTCGTGCTGCAAAACTTCGGCAGGAAGTGCGTTGTTTTTAAAGTCGGTCTTGGGTAGGAAAATATACTTAAGAAACGAGTGCGGAATCACGTGTTCCATCAGCAACACATTGATGTGTGAAGTTGCTTTTACGTGTTCGTTATGGCGCACTTTTTCTCGTAAGTGGAACAGATTGCGTAAAAACCGGAAACCAAATAGCAGAACGCCAGCACCGTAAATTATGCCTAAACTAATGAGCAGCCAATTTGTAGATTCTGCTACTGGTTTAGCAACCGGAGCATCGTTAAATTCGGCCGGCGCCAAAAAGTTTTCCGTGATCACAGGTTGAGGCTCTACTTCAACCGTGTACGAAAAAGTAATCAAGGGTAATGCAATTGCGATTGCCAGACTTCCCAGTAAATAGAAGCCTTTAAATTGATGAGCTGCAGTTTGCTCTAGAGCTACTTTGTAAAAGCCCCAAAGAACCAACAGGCACAAAATGGATTTGATGAGGTAGGCAGTCATTACTTTTGAGATTTTAGGCGTTCATCAATCAATTTTTTGAGCTCCTCCAATTCTTTCTGACTCAGGTCGGTTTCTTGCGTAAAGAACGAAGCAAACTGCGCAGCCGAATCATTAAAGAAGTTTTTGATCATTCCGTTCACTTGTTTTGAGAAATAGCTGTTCTTCTTTACTAACGGAAAGTATTCTCGTGATCTCCCGTACTGCACATAGTCTACAAAACCTTTATCCTGCATACGTTTGAGTAATGTTGCAATTGTAGTTGTGGCAGGTTTGGGTTCGGGATACGCCTCTATGAGGTCTTTCATAAATGCTTTTTCAAGTTTCCACAAAATTTGCATCAATTGTTCTTCGGCATTAGAAAGGCTCATAGTTCTATGTTTTTAGAATGTGTTCTACAAATGTAGAAATAAATTTCAATTCTACAAGTGTAGAGCTATAAAATTTATTCTAACGTAAGTTTAAGAGTATATAATTTTTATTTTGAAAGTTATTTCTTTAATTAGATTAAAATTTAATCGATAAAAAGTTTAATTATCAAGTTTATGTGTTTTTGTTTCGGGTTTTGTTTCTTGATAGCTTTTATGAGTGAAGCACAGGTAGGTGTAGGTACAACAAGCCCAGAGTCTTCAGCAATTTTAGATATCAATTCTACTTCTAAGGGTGTTCTAATCCCTAGAATGACCACTACACAGCGTAACGCTATAGCTTCACCAGCTCAGGGTTTATTAGTTTTTGATACCGATGAAAGTTCTTTTTACTACCACGATAGCTCTGACTGGGTTGAGGTTGGTAGTGCAGCTGTGGCCGAAAAGGCAAATGATTATACAGGTTGGGGAGATTATGTAGATACCGAATATACTTCTTCAAATCCATATACCGGAGTACCAACATCACCTCCGCGTGTGACATTACCTAATAATGCAGGTACAATACGGCATCAACAAAAGCCGGTAGATATAGCTACTTTTTATGATAGCGCTACCAGTACGATTACTGGCCGTAATGGAGACGGTATAAATATTGTCATAGAGTTTAAAGCACGTCCGGTGAATACTAATATACCTCGTATAACAGTAGCTATAGATATAGGTGGTTCGGTAGGAGAGATCTATAGAAGAGATTTTTTATTAGCTAAAGGAGCAGGAGTAGAACATTATTATCTAAATTCATTTAACGCGTATACCTTAGATACTTGGGAGACCAACGGCGGAGCTGTAAAAATCTCAAGTACCTTTCCTGTTGAGATTTATGATATACGCTATATTATTACCAGAACGCACAAAGCTCGGTAAGTAGTTCTAGTTATCTATTATAGGGATATTCATTGATCCAGTGGAAGCCACGATTAGGTAAGCGCATTTCTTTAAGATCTTTCGCCTTCATTTTAATCTTCAGCGTGTCGAGACCTAATGTTCCTTCTATAGTTAAGCGATCTGCTTCTTGCGAAAAGGAGAAGTTATCGTGCTGTTCATAATCATACTCATAGATTGATAGTTTTGATTGGCTGGTATCGATTTCCAGATTGAGCCATTTGACCTCATCATCCATATACATTACACTGCATCGATCCTTATAATCAATAACCAAATAACGCCAGCGTTGCTCGTTAGTAAGCAAAGGTGCAATGAGGCTGTCGTTTATGTGCATGGTTTCTACTTCCCAGATTCCGTATAGCGGTGGTTTTGCTCGTTTGTCCCCATATTCGCGCTCACCAGAGTAGCCTTGCCAGACTGAGATACCAATAAACAGAAACAGGGCTGTAAGCTTTAAACCTGTTTTAATCTTTTCGTAAATCCCGTTTTTTACAGGATTGTATTCTACTATATGTGCTGTAGCTTGATTGCTGAAGAATACGCTGTAAAGTCTTTTCCAATCAGTAGCTGCCAGTACCAAAGCCATCGCCAAGAGATGCATAGAAAATAATTTTACCGGGATGTCGTAAGTAAAGTTCATCGCGACGACGTGGCTCATCACTCCGACAACAAGCAAAGCTCCTAAGGTTGTGGTTCTACGCCATATCAATAGCAATCCGCCCAAGACTTCAAGCATTCCTGTGTACATATTATACGCTTCGCTAAAACCCATATAGGTCCAGGCCAATCCCATAGGTGAAAAACTTCCCAAGGGCTGTAATAAACGGATGAGTGAAGGCTCGGGAAACTGGGTTTTATATACTTTGGCAAAACCATAGCTCAATAGCATCATAGCCAGGAATAAACGCAAAACCACCAGAAACCAATAAAACAGCGTGTTGTAAGACGTTCGTTTTCGGTCAACTAGCGTCCATATTAGTGCACCCAATAGCGTGAGAACAAAATTCACAAACAACAGCACATACGCATAGGTCGAGTCACCGCTTCCCGTAGCAAAAAAATGTAATTCTTTTTCAATACCAAGGATGAGGTGTCCTGCTAAACGCACCAGCGGTTCTGCAGGCTGAGACAAAAATTGAAACAGAATATAGAGTGCGAAATACAGAAAAAGAAAACGGAAAATGATTTTTTCTGCAGCAGTCCATTGCGGATGATATTCTCTGGAGAAGTTCATAAACAGAAGATTTGATCGATGTTCGCTTAAGTTGGTACTTTCCTAAATACAGTACTTTTTTTCGCCTGTTGCAAAAAGGCAGATTTTCTAATAAGACTATCTTTACAGGCTAAACAAAAAAACCATGAGCTTAGAGCAAGACCTAAGAGACCGTAGTGGTAACGTATGCGAATTGAGTGGAAGCACCGAAGATCTCGATATATATGCAGTTCCTAATTCGCCAGATTTACCCGAGGCAGAAACCCATATTTTTATTTCAGAGACCTGTCGCAAGCAATTAGAAGATAAGGCAACAGCAGATCCTAATCATTGGCGCTGTTTAAATGACAGTATGTGGAGCACGGTGCCTGCGGTTCAAGTTGTAGCTTATCGTATGCTGCATCACCTCAGAGCAGAAGGCTGGCCGCAAGATTTGTTGGATATGATGTATATGGAAGATGAGGTTAAAGCCTGGGCAAAAGCCGGGATTTCTGAAGAGACGGAAACTAAAGGTTTGGTGCATCGCGACAGTAACGGTGTTGTCTTAGAAGCAGGCGATTCTGTTGTACTGATTAAAGATCTTAAGGTGAAAGGCAGCAGTATGGTGGCTAAACAAGGTACAGCGGTACGCCGAATATCTCTAGATCATGAGAATGAAAAATATATTGAAGGTAAAGTAGACGGGCAGCAAATCGTTCTGGTAATCGACTATGTGAAGAAGATTTAGCACTTCCTTTAGTTTATTATAACATCAGATTGGGAACGAATGTTTTTGATTATCAGTAGCTTGAGATCAACTAACTAATTTCCAAAGTGATGAGTAATAAAAAAGAAAAATTAGCCCGTGCGGGTATGGTGGCAAAAGGTGCGGTTTATGCCATAATAGGAACGTTAACCGCAATGGCCGCTTTTAATTTAGGCGGTACCAAAAGTGGAAAAGATAACGCATTGCAGTTTCTTGCAGGTCAACCCTTTGGTCAGGTTTTATTAGGTGCTTTAGCCATAGGTTTATTTGGCTATGCCTTTTACCGTTTTTACGAGGCGATCAATGGGCCGGGAGAGTCTTGGAGTGAAGCCAAAGGTTTTGTAAAACGTGCCGGTTTTATCGTAAGCGGAATTTTCTACGGAGCTTTAGGGTTTACAGCAGCAAAAATGGTTGTTTCTGGCAGTTCAGGTTCTGGTGGTAATTCGGCGGTTTCAAGCTTGATGTCTAAACCTTACGGAGCTTACCTGGTAGGTTTTGTGGCACTTTGCCTTTTAGGAAAAGCTGTATTTCAAGTCTATAAGGCGTATTCCGGAAAATTTAGAGAAGACGTTAAAGAAAGTAGCCTTGATCAAAAAGAGCGCGAAGCACTGATACGTGCAGGAAAAATTGGGTTTACCTCTCGCGGAATTGTATCCGGAATCTTGGCATTTTTATTTTTTAAAGTTGCTTTAGGTAATGGCGGAGACACCGGCGGAAAAGTTGCAGCTTTTGATTTTTTACAAGATAATTTTGGTGCAGCTGTAATGGGAATCGTAGCACTTGGTCTTGTCGCTTATGCCGTGTTTATGTTCATTCAGGCGAAATATGCGCAGATCAGAATTTAGAATTCCAGGTTCAAAACTGAACATTTAAAATTAAAAAACCCGTTCAACCTCAAGCTGAACGGGTTTTTTGTGGTTGATATTTGATCGTATTATTCTGCAGTTTTAAGCTTGGTAAACTCGTGGTAAAAATGCGGAATCGTTTCAATGCCTTTAAAGAAATTCCATACGCCAAAATGCTCATTAGGCGAGTGAATCGCATCGCTATCCAAACCAAAGCCCATCAAAATGGTTTTGCTATTGAGTTCGCGCTCAAATAACGAAACAATCGGGATACTCCCGCCGCTGCGTTGTGGGATAGGTGTTTTGCCAAAGGTTTTTTCATAGGCTTTCTCCGCAGCCTGATAGCCTAAACTGTCTATTGGGGTTACGTAGGCTTGTCCGCCGTGATGCGGTGTAACCTTTACGCGCACACCTTTTGGTGCAATGCTCTCAAAATGCTTTTTGAAAAGTTCAGTGATCTCTTTCCAGTCCTGATCGGGAACCAAACGCATACTTATTTTTGCATACGCTTTACTGGCGATCACAGTTTTTGCACCTTCGCCAATATAGCCGCCCCAAATACCATTTACATCGAGTGTAGGTCTGATGCTGTTGCGTTCATTGGTTGTATAGCCGGCTTCCCCATAAACTGAATCAATATCAAGCGCCTTCTGATAGTTTTCTAGAGAAAAAGGAGCTTCAGCCATTTTTGCACGCTCTTCAGCACTTAGTTCTTCAACCTTATCGTAAAATCCGGGAATGGTGATGTGGTTGTTTTCGTCGTGAAGTGACGCGATCATTTTGGTCAGAATATTAATCGGATTTGCCACCGCACCGCCGTAAAGTCCGCTATGTAAATCGCGGTTAGGCCCGGTAACTTCAACCTCCACATAGCTGAGTCCGCGTAGACCGGTGGTGATGCTTGGTGTATCTTTAGCTATCATTCCGGTGTCTGAAATTAGGATTACATCGTTGGCCAGCTTTTCTTGATTGCGGGCAATAAACCAACCCAAGTTTTCACTGCCTACTTCTTCTTCGCCTTCGATCATAAATTTAACGTTACACGGCAAGTCGTCGTTTTGCGTCATATATTCTAATGCCTTAACGTGCATATACATCTGCCCTTTATCATCACAGGCGCCACGGGCAAAAATAGCTCCGTCGGGATGCAGCTCTGTTTTTTTGATAACGGGTTCAAAAGGAGCGCTGTCCCACAAGTCTAATGGATCTGGCGGTTGCACGTCATAATGCCCGTAAACCAAAACGGTA
>Ga0114910_1000823_pt1 | contig 15466 bp, 14 predicted proteins | sample MalvireepMed_908_FD_83500 | JGI IMG/M metagenome (GOLD analysis project Ga0114910, IMG submission 83500) | Marine viral communities from the Global Malaspina Expedition - Malaspina viral metaG DeepMed_908 | ecosystem: Environmental > Aquatic > Marine > Oceanic | place: Mediterranean Sea...
AGCTGCTCTCGCGCGACCAGCTCGAAAACTAGGCCGGTAACGCGGGCCGGGACCAGCGGTCCCGGCTCCCCGCACGGCCCTCCCAACCCCGAATGAGCAAGCTCATTCAACCAACATTACCCATTCAAAGGACACTCATCATGAAGACTCTCATCTCCGCCGCTCTGCTGACAGTTCTCGCCGGCACAAGCGCTGCCTTCGCAATCCAGCCGATCCCGGGCAGCATCGAAACCGGCTACACCGACAAGGCTCCTGCCGGCTCCATCGTCGATCACCGCTTCTATGACCGTTTCGGCAACGACCAGGTTGAAACCTACCAGGTCAAGGCCGACGGCAGCCTCCAGCTGCTCTCGCGCGACCAGCTCGAAAACTAGGCCGATCACTCGGGCCGGGACCAAGTGTTCCGGCCCCCGCACGGCCCTCTCAACCGCGAATGAGCACATTCATTCCACCTGAAACAGACAAAGGGCACCCACCATGAAAACTCTCATTTCCGCCGTCCTGCTGACAGTTCTTGCCGGCACAAGCGCAGCCTTCGCCATCCCACCGATTCCTCGCAGCATCGACATCGGCTACACGGAGAAGGCACCGGTAGACACGCAGATGAATTACCGCCTCGGCAACAACCAGGCCGAGATTCGCAAGGTCAACACCGAGAGCAGCCTTGAGCTGCTCACGCGCGCTCAGTTCGAACACTAAGCCGATAACCCTCGCCGGGACCAGGCGTCCCGGCTCCCCACCGCAAGGCCTCGAAGCATACGCTCCGGGGCCATCAACGTTTCCCACCACAAGTGCCGGACGCAAGGACCGCGCACCGCGCCGCGCAGGCTACATGCTGGCGGCAGCCCTGGAAGCCTGATCATACTGCCCCGACATCACCCGCATCAGAGCCGCTATCTCGCTGACCCGGGTCGCATCCAGTCCAAGTGACTTGACTGACTCAATCAACAGCTTTTCCCGTAACTCCCGGTAGCGCAGGCACAACTCGGCTCCGGCGCTGGTAATCCGCGCGGTCTTTTCCTTGCCGCGCCGGCCTCCATCCACCAGCCCGAGCGCCGCGAGTTTCTTCAGCGCATAGGCCACAACATGGGTGTCCTCGATATTGAACATCATGCACAGTTCCGACTGGCTCTTGTCGCGCTCGCGGTGATTGACCGCATGCAGGATCTGCACCTCGATGGCCGACAGGCCCTCGCCGCCCGCCGCCGCCGTGCAGCGTGTGATCCAGCGCTGAAACGCATTGCTCAGGATCACCAGCCCGAATTCCAATTCAGACAGCGCCGGCAAACCGCCATCGGCAAGATGCGAAGCCGAGACAATCGGGCCGATGCCTGTCGCCGTGGATGATTTCTGTTGAGCCATTCAATTTCACTCACGTTTTATCGATAATTTATTGACGTTATGCCAGCAATGCGCATTATACGCAGAGGATTATCCGTGTCCATGGCAACAACCGGACACGCTATTTGACCGGAGACATGAGCATGGCAGGCGTTTGGGATTTCTGGATCGACCGTGGCGGCACCTTTACAGATGTAGTTGGCCGCGCCCCCGATGGCACGCTGCATCAGCGCAAGCTGCTGTCGGAAAACCCCGAAGCCTATCCCGATGCCGCCATTCAGGGCATTCGCGATCTGCTCGGCGTCGATCAGTCCACACCGATCCCTGCCGCGCGCGTCGGCCACGTCAAGATGGGCACCACGGTTGCCACCAATGCGCTGCTCGAGCGCAAGGGCGACCGCACCCTGCTGCTCATCACCAAGGGCTTCCGCGACGCGCTGCGGATCGCCTATCAGGCCCGGCCCGACATTTTCGCCAAGGAAATCATTCTGCCGGAACAGCTCTACGAGCGCGTGATCGAAGTCGATGAGCGCACCATGGCCGACGGCAAGGCGGTGCGCGGCGTCGACCTCGAAGCGCTGCAGCCGGAACTCGCCAGGGCCCGCGCCGATGGCATCGATTCCGTCGCCATCGTGCTGATGCATTCCTGGCAGAACGGCATCCATGAGATCATTGTCGAAGATGCCTGCAAACGCGCTGGTTTCGCCCAGATTTCGGTGAGCAGCCAGGTCTCTCCCCTGGCCAAGCTGGTCGGACGTGGCGACACAACGGTAGTCGACGCCTATCTCTCACCGATCCTCAAGCGCTACGTCGACCGCGTTGCCGGTGAACTCGGCGCCACGCCGTCGGGCGAACCAGGTCCGACGCTGCAATTCATGATGTCCTCGGGCGGTTTGACAGCAGCCGACATGTTCCGCGGCAAGGATGCCATTCTGTCCGGCCCCGCAGGCGGCGTTGTCGGCATGGTCGAGACCGCGGCCCTCGCCGGTTTCGACAAGGTCATCGGCTTCGACATGGGCGGCACCTCCACCGACGTCGCCCATTACGACGGCGACTACGAGCGAGCCTTCGACACCGAGGTCGCCGGCGTCCGCATCCGCGCCCCGATGATGCGCATTCACACCGTGGCCGCCGGCGGCGGTTCGATCCTGCATTCGGGCGAAGGCCGCTTCCGCGCCGGCCCCGATTCCGCAGGCGCCAATCCCGGCCCCGCCTGCTATCGCCGCGGCGGCCCGCTGACGGTGACCGACGCCAACGTCATGCTCGGCAAGCTGCAGCCCGATTTCTTCCCCGCCATTTTCGGACCCGACCAGGATCAGCCGCTCGACACAGAGGCCGTGCGCGCCGCCTTTGACGCTCTCGCCAGCAACGAGCCCGGCAAATCAGCCGAGGAGATCGCCGAAGGCTTCATCACCATCGCAGTCGAGAACATGGCCAATGCCATCAAGAAGATTTCGGTGCAACGCGGCTATGACGTCACCCGCTACCTGCTCAACTGCTTCGGCGGCGCCGGTGGCCAGCATGCCTGTCTGGTCGCCGACGCGCTGGGTATGGAATCGATCCTGATCCATCCCTTTTCGGGACTGCTGTCCGCCTATGGCATTGGCCTGGCAAGCGTCTTCGCCAGCCGCCAGCAGGCAATCATCAAGCCGCTTTCGGAAGACAGCCGCCTCGACGTCAAATTGCTCATCGACACCCTGTGCAAGGGCGTGTTCGAGGAACTGGCAAGCCAGGGAGTCCCCGACGACGCCATCAGCTGGCGGCCGCTTCTGCAGCTGCGCTATGACGGCACCGACACCACCATTCCGGTGGCCTTTTCCGATTTTGACTTCGACGCGGCCCGCGCCGAATTCGAGACCGCGCACAAGGCCCAGTTCGGCTTTGTCTATGACAACAAGCCGGTGATCATCGAGGCGATCTCGGTCGAAGGCATCGACGACCGCAAGGATGGCCGCGTCGAGCCCGAACATCTGATGACGACCCTCGAAGCCGACGGCGGCGAGACCCGGCAAATCTATTGCAACGGCAAATGGCGCGACGCGCTGGTGATCCGCCGCGACCGCCTGCGCCCCGGCCACAGGATTGCCGGACCGGCACTGATCATCGAACCCAACCAGACCATCGTCATCGAGCCGGGCTGGGAAGCCCGCATCAACGTGCTCGATCACGTTGTGCTGACCCGCTACGAAAAGCTCGACCGGGCGCTCGCCATCGGCGCCGACCAGGCCGATCCGATCATGCTTGAGGTCTTCAACAACCTGTTCATGTCAATCGCCGAACAGATGGGTGTGACCCTGCAGAACACCGCCTATTCGGTCAACATCAAGGAACGGCTGGATTTCTCCTGCGCCGTCTTCGACCGCACCGGCGCCCTTGTCGCCAACGCGCCGCACATGCCGGTGCATCTGGGCTCGATGGACCGTTCGGTGGAAACCATCATCCGTCTCAATCAAGGCGACATCCACCCCGGCGACGTCTTCGCGCTCAACGCCCCCTACAATGGCGGCACCCATCTTCCCGACATCACCGTGGTCACCCCGGTATTCTCCGATGATGGCAGCGAAATCCTGTTCTGGTCCGCCTCGCGCGGCCACCACGCCGATGTCGGCGGCTCGGCCCCCGGTTCGATGACGCCGCTCGCTACCACGGTCGACGAGGAAGGCGTGCTGATCGACAATTTCCGCATCGTCGAGCGCGGACGCTTCCGTGAAGCCGAACTGATCGAGATCCTCACCGACCATCCCTTCCCGGTCCGCAACGTCACCCAGAATGTTGCCGACCTGAAGGCCCAGATCGCCGCCAATGAAAAGGGCGTGGCCGACCTGCGCAAGATGGTCACCGACTTCGGCCTTGAAGTAGTCGAGGCCTATATGGGCCATGTCCAGGACAATGCCGCCGAGAGCGTCGCCCGGGTGATCTCCACCCTGTCGGATTGTGAGTACGAGTACCCAACCGACACCGGTCAGGTGATCAAGGTGAAGATCTCGGTCGACCGCGACAAGCGCGAGGCGACGGTTGATTTCACCGGCACCTCGGATGCGCTGGCCAACAATTTCAACGCGCCCGAACCGGTGGCCCGCGCCGCCGTGCTCTATTGCTTCCGGGTCATGGTCGAAAAGCCGATCCCGATGAATGCCGGCTGTCTCCGTCCCATCCGCATCGTGATTCCCGAAGGCTCGATGCTCAAACCGGCCTATCCACGCGCCGTGGTCGCCGGCAATGTCGAAACCTCGCAGCATGTGACCAATGCGATTTTCGGGGCGCTCGGCGCACTGGCAAACAGCCAGGGCACGATGAACAACCTGACCTTCGGCAATGCCAGGCACCAGTATTACGAGACCATCTGCTCCGGCTCGCCGGCCGGTTACGAGAATTCCGGCCGCGGCTTCAACGGCACATCGGGCGTGCATACCCACATGACAAATTCGCGGCTGACCGATCCGGAAATCCTGGAAATGCGCTTTCCCGTCGAGCTCGAGGATTTCCACATCCGCGATGGCTCCGGCGGGGTCGGCAAATTCAGCGCCGGCAACGGCACCAAACGCACCATCCGCTTTCTCGAGCGCATGGATCTGGCGATCCTGTCGTCGCACCGCAATCGTCCGCCGCTCGGTATTGATGGCGGCGGCGAAGGTCAGGTCGGCAAGACCGAAGTCAGACGCCGGGACGGCAGCATTGAAACGCTGAAAGCCTGCGACCAGACCGTGCTGGAAGCCGGTGAAGCGGTCATTCTGACAACACCGACTGCGGGCGGCGCCGGCAAGCCCTGACGGTTGCGGCATGCCCCGTTCGAGTGAAGTCATTCGAACGGGGCAGCATGCATATGCTGCGTCTATCGCGGCTGATCCAAAGCATCCTGAGTATTCCATACACATCACTCTACATTTCCGCTCCCTTAGAACTTCATATTTACAACAACTGAATGCATCCTGCCGGTCACAGGATGGTCAAATTCTGCTACAGTCACGGCAATACTGTTGGGACAAGGAATCGGTATAAGGGGATATCGATGCGCGATTTGAATGAAATGACAGCAGAGGATTTTTCCGGACTGACGGACCGGACATTCTCCATCATCACGGCGGAGACGGAGATTCCAATCGAGCTGGTCGAAGTCAGGAAGCTGGGCGCCGGTGAGCGAAATGGCGGGGCGTTCTCATTGCTGTGGCAAGGGCCGAAGGAGCCTTATCTGTCTCAACAGACTTTCCAGGTCTCACATCCCGAAATCGGCGAGCACGCCATCTTTCTCGTGCCCGTGGCCGAGAAAACCAACGGCTTTCAGTACGAAGCGATCTTCACCTGACAAGCGCTGCACACTGGCTCGGCCAGGCTCCGCTGGCCACACCGGCACCCGCCATATGTCCCATACCAGATGACAAATGCGATCATCCCGGAGGCGTCCACACCAGCAGATCGTAAACGCCTTTGTTCTCAACGGTTTCATATCCGAGACGGCGGTAGAGCGACATTGCCGGATTGACCTTTTCAACGTGGATGCTCACGGCTTTGCCTGCGCTCGCAGCCTCATCATGCAGATCAAGCAATATGGCCCCGCCAAGACCATGGCCGCGGGCCGGCGGCACCAGCGCGATATCAATAATGCGGTGCTGGCTGCTCCAGCGCTCGAGATAAAGCCGCCCCACCGGCTGGCCGGCTCTTTCAAGGATCAGCCACAGTGCCGCGGGGTATTGCTTTTGGTAATGCGCGTGTTGCGCGCGAAACTGCATATCGATGAAAGACTGCTTCTGCTCTTCACTCCAGCCGGTGATCGTCAGCTCATCTTCCCGCGTCGAGCGATAAAGCTGCGCCAGAAACCCCATGTCATCACCGGTCATCGGGCGCACAACGACACCCAGCTTGTGCGCCCGCTGAAAATCCGGCAGCTGCGCAACCTCTGCCCCGCCGCCTGCAGCGGCTTCCGCGCCTTGCGCCATCTCAGACCGCCGGCGGCGTAAGATCCCGGACGACACCGTAGGTGAACATGCCGCCCGTCGCCAGCAGGGTAAATCCGGCATCCCAGGATGTGGAATCGAGATCAGCCTGGGTCAGCATGTGCAAGCTGTCGTCTTTGGTGTTGGCGGTGAAGAACGACAGAACGCCATCGGCATTGTAGTCGGTCGCCAGAATACCAAATCCGGGCACCATCGCGCTTCTGCGCCAGCCGCTCCAGTGCTGGGTCAGCGCGCTTGGCTGGTAATTGGTATGGAGCACCTCGTTCACATCAACAGCGAAAAGGATCAGATTTCCATTTCCCTGCAGCCCACAGGCCAGGTTGACAAGCGGGCTCCCGGTCATGCCCGGGCAGATCCATCCAGCCCACGTCAACGAGCCCGGTTTGGCTTGCCGCAGTTGAACGGCTTGTGTGTTTGCGCCGATCATGAAGATATTGACCACACCATCGGGGTCCAGAGCCACCACCGGCTGGGAATTTGTCTGCCCGCTGCTGCTATTGTCAATGCGCTCCCAGCCTGTCCAGTCCGAAGGCGACAACGCCTGGGCGGATTTCTGCTGGATGACATAGACCTGCTTGTCGGTCGGTTGCAAAGTGGTTGCCACAAGCACGATCCGGCCATCGGCATTGTTGGCCAGCGACAGATCTCCGGCCTCGACACCCTTCAGGTTCTGCCACGCCGACCATGGCTGATCCGGCGGCTCCGGCACCATGGTGTGCACGGTTATCGGCTCGGTTTGACCGGGCGGAATCACCTCTTCGGTCTTCTCGACAATCTTTGGCGGGTTCTGGAAAATCCACCATACCCCACCGGTCTGACCATCCACGCCAAACACCTCGATCCGTCCTCCGGCATCGCGCGCCATGACCAGCCGCACCAGATCGGCTACTCCATCGGGAAGCCCTAGATTTACCGGCGGGTTCCAGCGCTCCTCACCGGGCGGGTTCTCGATCGCTTCGTCGATATAATGGATCTCCGCGCTGCCGGAAGTCTCGGCAACAATGGCCACGCGCCCGTCAGCGGTGCATCCGGTGGCAAGCACCTGATAGGCCTCTTTGCTGATCGGGGTCCAGGTCTCGCCCCAGATGCCATTCGGCGCATCCTGGGCCTTCCAGACCAGCTTGTTGTCTTGCGCGCTGTCGATGGCGACGACCATCAACCGCGACAACTCGAAAAACGGTGCCGCCAGAGACCCGCCTTCTCCTGGCATGAAAATATCGTCGTCTTCATGGTCGTGTGACTGAGAAAGTAGATTGGTCATGGTGTATTCCTTTGGCAAGCAAAAGGTCCGGCTGAGCATCAGCTGCGCGAGGGGTACAGGCCTTGCAACGCAATAATGAAATTCAGCACCAGATAAGGCTGCAAATTGTCATGCGCTTGGCTGCCGCCGGCAGCACCCAGGGTTTGGTCGGACATATCCACGAGGTTGGTAGTTGTGTCGGTGCCATAAAGCCGGTCAGCTCCAGCTCCGGCGAGGGAAGCAACATTTGTTGGCATGTTTGTGGTGCCTGATGCCGGATTTGCCCGGACAGTGTGAGTGTGCGAAGGAATCTGCGCTTCCGTCAACGTGACCGTTTCCACACCAACCCTCTGACCCAGCCGGCGTTCGGTCAGTCCGGGGCCGCGACCCGGGTGCATCGGTGCCCGTCCTTCGAGGTTGGGCAGCGCGGTCGTCGTGCGCCCATCGCCGCCATAGGTGGTTCCGATCAGTGAGAACAACGCGGTATTGTTGGAGATCGGCAGCAGCTGCCCGTCACAGAAGGCCCAGCCGCGCGGCGCGAAATTACCGGCAAAAATCCGGATTTCCGCGATAAAGGGTTCCGACATGTCCTGACCTCCTATTGACGGCTCGGGTAAATGCCAAACAGCGCAATGATAAAATGGATGCACAGCGTCGGCATCAAATTGGTATGGGAACGGCTGCCGCCGGTATGGGCGATCATGTCCGACGCCATATTCGTGCTCTGGGTTTCATCCCGGTAAAAATTCACCCCGGCTCCCTGTGCAACAACCCTTCCTTCAGGGTTCTCATCAGTCGCCATTGCCGTGTTGGCCATGAAGTCATGAGAATGGCTGGCAAGCTGATTGGTGGTGAGTGTCTCGGACTCACTGCCGCCTTTCGACCCAAGACGCCGGGAACTCAATCCCGGTCCGGTACCCTGATGCAGCGGAACCCGGCCGCGGACGTCAGGGAGACCGAATGTCGTTCTGCCGTCACCGCCATAGATGGTTCCCAGCAACGAAAACAGGGCATCGTTTTGCGACACGGCCAACAACTGACCGTCGCAAAAGGCCCACCCGCGTGGCGCAAAATTTCCCGCAAACATGCGGATTTCGCCGACAAAAGGTTCTGACATCCCGTATCCTCCAGAGCTAGTTGCGCGAGGGAAACAGCCCCTGAAGAGCAATGCAAAAAGTGAGGGTAACGTAGGGCTGCATATTGTTATGCGCCTGCCCGCCACCACCATTGGTAACCGTTCCGCTGCGCAGCGCGGTCATGGTTCCGGCCTCCTCGTCTCGATAAGGAAGATCTGGCGGGGTCTCGGCAGCGAACAGACCGTCGGTAGGCGCCCTGGCATTCCCGGAAGCCGAAGATGCCTTCACCTGGTGCGTATGGCTCGAAATCTCTGCGGCAGTGAGCGTGACCGTTTCCGCACCACCTTTTTGCCCCAGAACAAAGCCGTCAGCACGGTGGACCGGGGTCCGGCTGCGCAGATCCGGCAGGGCAAATGTCGTGCGGCCATCCCCGCCATAGGTGATCCCCAGCAGCGAATAGAGCGACTGGTTCTGGTTGATCGGCAGGATCTGCCCATCCAGAAAAGCCCAGCCGCGTGGCGCGAAATTGAAACCCATCATCCGGATTTCAGCTAGAAAAGGTTCCGACATGAGCCCCCCAGACTATCCAAAATTGCACCAAGCCAAACAACATGCCACAGCTAGCAACGCCGGCAATCAACCGTACGGCACCAGATAACAACGCAATTATTGTTGCTTTATATTTCCGATTTCCAGTATTAACAATTATTGCACGAAGAATTTTTGTATTGCAACGGAAATGTCAAAATTTTTAAACAACCGGAATTAATCGACTTTCAGCACACTTGCGAAACAGGCATCAAAATCACGAGACACGAGCATAAAAACAATCTCATAGATTTGTTAGAATTAAATTACTATCTATTTAATTTCATTCGGATAATTTAATAGCACTCAGGACGGTTAAGATTGTTTTCATCTGAATAATCTGAATACTTTAAAATCTAACTCCCGGCTGAATAAATGTTGTTTCAGCATCTCTATTCGAGATGCTGAAACGCCGTTGCAAGACCTGGGCATGACCCATGTACATCGGCGTTCAAATGAATACATCTGAACGCGATATGCAGTAGCGTTGCTAAACGCTCTGCCGGCAACGCGGAACACATGAGCAAGCGCGATCAGCCGAACTTCCGCAAACCAGCCGCAGGAACATGATGATGCATGTCTTCGTCCGTGGTAGCGAAATACTGCGAGATTTGCAGTCCGCAAAGCCGTGAGCCGACATAGGCACCCTGGACCTGCTCTGCTCCGGCAGAACTAGCACTCTTGAAATCTTCCTCACTGTCCACGCCGGTCAGAATGACGGGTGTCTCAACAGTCGTGGCGAGCTGCAGGAACAGCGTCAGCATCTGGTTGAGCCTTTGTTCGCCCGCAAGAGACCGGATACGCGAGAGATCAAGGCAAACGCGATCAACCGGGAAGTCCCGGGTCATGGACAAACCCGCTATGCTGGCAGCCAGCTCGCTGACGGCGATCTTCACACCACTGTCCCGCAAGTGCTCGAGATTGGCGAGCACGATGCCGCCCTCCTGCTTGATTGCATTGTGCTCGACATCAAGCACTAGGCGGCCCGGTTCCAGTCCTGCCTTGGTCAGGGCAAGGATGACCGAGCCGGAGAATGCCGGGTCGCGCAGCTGGACCGCGGAGACAGGCAATGTGATATCGGCTTTGCAGCGCCACTCCTTTGCATCCTGAAGTGCCTTTTCAAGCATCCATTTACCGAGCGGCAAAATCAGGCCGCTCTCTTCAGCCATCGGCAGAAAATCCTTCTGCTCCAGATCATTTTCCTCCGGCCGGCTCCAGCGCACCCGCACGGAAAAGCCGGACACCGAAAGCGTCGAAGCTCTCAAGACCGGCAGATAATCCAGATGAAACGCTCCGCTGGGAATGCCCTTGCGCATGTCGGCTTCCATCTGCTGGCGCTGCAGGTGAACGCCTTCCATGTCATGGGTAAACAGGCTGTGGCTGGAGCCAGATTTTTCCTTGGCCTGATAGAGCGCGATGTCAGCGCGTTTGAGCAGTTCTGACAGCGTGGTGACGCTCGGCTCCGTCACCGCGACCCCAATGCTGCCGGAAGTGTCGATCCAGCCCATTGCGCTTTCCACCGGACGGAACACAAAGGCTGCCAGACCATCGCAATAGCTCGAAATCGTCTCGGCGCCCGGCGCCTCGTCCCAAAAAAGCACGAACTCGTCGCCTCCCAACCGGTATACCTGTTGGTTGGAATTGCAGTAGGCCTTCAAGCGCTCTGCCAAGGTCTTGAGCACAAGATCTCCGGCGGCGTGGCCCATCGTATCATTGATGTATTTGAAACGATCCAGATCAAACAGAAGCAGTGCCGCCGGCGTTGACTGGCTCGACTTGCAACGGATGACCCGTTCCGCGTCTTCACTCAACGCGTGGCGATTGCGCAATCCTGTCAGACTGTCGTGATAGGCTGCCTTGCGCAACTGCTCGGTGGCCGCACGCTCGCTCCGGATCTGCCGGGCAAGGCGATCATGGCGGTAGCCAAGACCTGCGATAAGCGCAGTGACTCCCAAAGGGGCTGCAATAGCAGCCAGCCCGAACGGGCTGACCAGAAATTCATAGCCCGCATGCGCCATACCGGCGCCAAAAAGCATTTCATAAGCAACAGCCCCCAGAGGTATAACCATTGCAACTACCAAACCAGCGATTGCATATCGCCTGAATGCGTTTGGTACATATGAATTCAGCATCATGCTAAATACTCCTGTTCCAAAAGCGAAGATGCACCGCAAGGGTTTAACAAAAAGTCACTCGCAATTTTTGATGGTAAATTTTTGATTTCACACGTTTTTCAAAATTTAAGGATTTGCTGCTAAACAGGGGTAGAATCCCGTTTTGGCGCATCGAAAAGCTGCACCAGACCGGAGGCAGGCCGAAGCGAAATCGGCACAAGATACTGTTCCCACTCACAGATTCGCCAGAAGGCAGATCCATGTCGACCCGCCAGATCTTTTTTTCGCTTTCAATGGATTTTTCTTCATTGCGCAAACTGGCGGTACGGACAGAACCGTCTTCGTTAAGGCCCCCGTCACGCAAACCACTGGCTGTCCCGGCACTTCTGGTGTCGGTTGTGATCGGTCTGAGTGCATGCAGTTCCGGAAGCCTGGAGGATGGCCTCCAGCCGATCGGCAATTCAAAGCGCTCCGAAGCGGTGTCACTCAAGCCCAGTGTCAAGAAACTATCTCCACCAGGCAACGGCCGCTATGGTGACAGGAAGCCTGTCGATTTCGGCAAGCACCACCCCGACCGTTATCCGGTTCACGGCATCGACATCTCCAAGTGGCAGGGCGACATCGACTGGAACGAGGTCCGCAAGGCCGACGTTGCTTTTGTGTTCATGAAAGCCACCGAGGGCGGCGACCACACCGATGCCCGGTTCGAGAGCTACTGGCGTGGCGCGCGTGCAGCCGGCATCGCCCACGCGCCCTATCATTTTTACTATTTCTGCCGGCCGGCGCGCGAACAGGCGGCCTGGTTCATCGCCAATGTGCCGCGCGAGGCAGTCCAGATGCCGCCGGTGCTCGATGTCGAGTGGAACCATGCTTCAAGAACCTGCACCAGCCGCCCGGATCCCGAAACCGTGCGGACGGAAATGAAGGTCTGGATGGATATTGTCGGGCGCCATTACGGCAAGCGGCCAATCATCTACACCCCCGTCGACTTTCATCGCGAGAACCTCGACGGTCATTTCAATGGTTACCAGTTCTGGCTGCGGTCAGTCGCGGCCCACCCGCAGGACATCTATCCCGACCACCCCTGGACGTTCTGGCAGTACACCGGCACCGGCATGATGAACGGCATCAAGGGCGACACCGACATCAATGCCTTTGCCGGAAGCAAGAGCCAATGGCGCGAGTGGCTGCAGAAATACGCCCGCTGAGCAAGGGCCTGTTTCGCAGCCCGCCGGTCCCGGATAATCTGCGGGCGTACAAAGGCCGCACACCACCGGAAACCGTATGCAAAAGATCAAAATCCGGAAAAGTCTCGACACTGACATTCCAGCCATCGAACGGCTCTATTCAGCCGCCTTTCCGGATGAGGATCTGCTGCCACTGGTCAGGTGCCTGCTCACCGGCGAACCGGACATCCTCTCGCTGGTTGCCGAGGCCGGGCAATCGATCGCCGGACATGTCCTGTTCACACTCTGCGGTATCTCCGGCGGCAATAGCCGGGCCGCACTTCTGGCGCCGCTCGCTGTCGCTCCCGGGCACCAGAGGCAGGGCATCGGTGCGGCGCTGATCCGTGAGGGCCTGCGGCAACTCGGATCGGAAGGCATCGATCAGGTCTTCGTCCTGGGCGATCCCGCCTATTACGGACGCAGTGGCTTCGAAGCGGAAACCGCTGTCGCTCCGCCCTATCCCCTGCCCGAGCAATGGCGCCAGGCCTGGCAATCGCTGAGCCTCGGCTCATCTCGACCGCCAAATCAAGGCAGGCTCTTGCTCCCCGAACCATGGATGCAACCGGCCTTGTGGGGCCCCTGAACCGCGGCAATCTGTGATCCGGCACCGGCACGAACATTCGCATACCCACCTTTGCCTGTGGTCTCCCGCCACCGAATATGATGTGATCACACCACATCATCGCCACAAATCTGGGGTGCTTTCTCCACCCCTTCAGGAGTTCAAGCCATCATGAAACGCACCCTTCGATTTGCCCTTCTCCTTTCAACAGGACTCGCCACCCCGGCGCTCGCCCAGGCACCGGCCTGCGGCGGCAATTTCGCCCAGTTCATCGAGGGCGTGAAAGCCGAGGCTGTCGCGCAAGGCGTCAGTGCTGATGTTGCGCAGAATGCGCTGCGCCGGGCGTCCATCGACAACAAGGTGCTGTCCATGGACCGGGCGCAAGGCGTCTTTCGCCAGACATTCCTTGAGTTTTCCAGACGCTCGGTCAGCTCCAACCGCATGCAGGTTGGCGCCAAGAAGATGAACCAGTACGCCAAGACTTTTGCCCGTGCCGAGGCCGAGTATGGTGTGCCTGCAGCCGTCATCACCGCGTTCTGGGGGCTGGAAACCGATTTTGGCGCGGTTCAGGGCGACTTCAACACGCTGAATGCACTGGCGACGCTGGCCCATGACTGCCGCCGGCCGGAGCTCTTCCGCCCGCAGTTGATTGCCGCTGTCAAAATGGTCGGCCATGGCGATCTAGATCCGTCGGGAACAACCGGCGCCTGGGCCGGAGAAATCGGCCAGGTGCAGATGCTGCCCCGCGACATCATCGAATACGGCGTGGATGGCGATGGCGATGGCCATGTCAATCTGAAGAAATCCTCCGAAGACGCGATAATGACCGCCGCCAGATTCATCAAATCACTTGGCTGGCGTGCCGGTGAGCCGTGGTTTGCCGAAGTCTCCGTGCCGTCCGGCACTTTTCCCTACGAAAAATCCGGCCTTGATCAGGGAATGAAGCTCAATGACTGGACGGCACTGGGCGTGAGTTTCCCCAATGGTCAGCCGACATCGCAGAACCTGTCCGCCGACCTGCTCTTGCCGCAGGGCCGCAACGGTCCTGCATTCCTGGCATTCCCGAATTTCTCGATCTACCTCGAATGGAACCAGAGCTTCATCTACACCACATCGGCTGCCTATTTCGCCACGCGCCTGGCTGGCGCCAAGCCATATGACGCGGGAGATCCGGGCAACGGTCTGAATGACGGCGACATGAAGCAGTTGCAGCAGAAGCTTGCCGCCCGCGGCCATGACGTCGGCAAGATCGACGGCATTCTTGGCGGCGGCACCCGTGCGGCGGTACGCGCCGAACAGCTCCGCCTCGGAATACCCGCCGACGGCTGGCCGGATCAGACCCTGCTCTCAAAGCTCTAGGACTTGCCGGCTTTCGGCTCGTCTGACGCCGGCCGGTCACCTTCCGGCTTGTCAGCCGGAGCCTGATCGCTGCTCGCGTCAAGAGGACCCGCCGCTGCCTGATTTATCGAGGGTGGCGGCGTTTCTGTATCGGCACCATCCGGCTCATCGACCACGGATCCATGGCTATCGGCTCCAGCCACCTCTGCCACGACGGGTTCGGACCCGGTGACGGCAGGGGCTTCGCCCTTCGTTTCCACCTTGCCTTCGCTGCGGCGCGCCCGGCGCTGGTAAAGCGCAAAACGCAGAGCACGATAGCGCGCTCTGGCCGCCCATACCACGTTCTCCACACCGTCCAGTTCGTCTTCATAGGCCCGCGCCAGCGCCTGCTTGTACGACCCCACCCCTTCGCTCGCCAGATCTTCGACGCGCTCCATCAGGTTGAACCACAGTGGCGACACCAGCAGCGAGATGGCCGTCACGGCGATCGCCAGGCGATAGATGTCGGCGCCGAATGCGCCCGAGGCGAAGCCCGCCGCCGCGAGCACAAAGGAAAACTCACCGATCTGCGCCATCGACAATCCGGCAAGCAAAGCCGTCTTCGGGTCAGACCCGGTGATCCGCAGCAGAAAGATGTTGAGCGCCGTCTTCAATCCCACCACCAGAAGTGCTGCCGCAACCACCAGCGCGATATTGGCGAGAATGAAATCGAGGTCGATCAATAGCCCGATGGAGAGAAAGAACACCACCAGAAGAATGCTCTGGATCGGTTCGATCACCGGGATCACCCGGCTGCGCAGCGTCGAATTGCCGACGATGATGCCTGCAAGAAACGCCCCGTAAACCGGAGACAACCCCGCCAGGCCAGACAGGGCTGCAGCCGAAAAGCACAAGGCCAGAGACCCGAGGGCCAGAAGATCGATATTGTCCTCGATTGCCGCTGCAAAGGGCAGCTTGAGCTTCGGATTGCGCCCGAACCACCACAACAGCCCGGCCAGCAGCGCCACCGCGACCACCACCTTGAAAGCC
>Ga0114910_1000830_pt1 | contig 15357 bp, 18 predicted proteins | sample MalvireepMed_908_FD_83500 | JGI IMG/M metagenome (GOLD analysis project Ga0114910, IMG submission 83500) | Marine viral communities from the Global Malaspina Expedition - Malaspina viral metaG DeepMed_908 | ecosystem: Environmental > Aquatic > Marine > Oceanic | place: Mediterranean Sea...
AGGTCTAACTGACCCTCATTAATTAGCTCTTGTATTCTTTGAGCCTGCCCAGAGCCTATATGCCCCAACTCAACCGCATTGGCAAGCGTCCATTTAAGCTGACGCTCCCTACGTTGGGACTCCCGCTCTTCCATCCCGACTCTTTCCGTCTGCATTTCTTTAGCAGCTTCAAGCTCTTCTTTTACTACTGCCAAATTACCAGCATTAATTTCTTTCTGTAGATCCTGTGCGCCAAACGAATCTATCTGACCTAACGTAATAGCATTTTTAAGCTCTTTTATTAAGTTTTCCTGCTCATAACTTAACGATTGTCCTTGCATTTCTTTCTCTACGTTTATGAGCATTTCAGCTTTTTCAAACTCACCCTCATTAATCAAGTTTTGGATGTCTGCTCTGGATTTAGCCTCTATGCGAGCTAATGCTTCAGTCCTTTCTAACTCCTCCGTCAGTCTCTTACCTTCTAGCTCAGCTAGCTCTTTCTCACTACCACGCTCTTCTTTCGCTACATCAACTTGAGCTTCTGTAACAAGTCTTGTTTCTTCCAATTTTTGCTTGGCTATCTCTATATTGCCAGCATTAATTTCTTTCTGTAGATCTTGTGCGCCAAATGAGTCTATCTGACCTAATGTAATAGCATTTTTAAGCTCTTTTATTAAGTTTTCCTGCTCATAACTTAACTCTTGTCCTTGCATTTCTTTCTCTACGTTTATGAGCATCTGAGCTTTATTATAATCGCCCGTATTAATCAAGTTTTGAATGTCTGCCTCGGACTTGGCTTCAATGCGAGCTACGGCTTGGATCGAATCCAGTTCTTGCGTCAGTCTCTTGCCTTCTTCCGTCAATGCTTCAGTCTGCATCCGCTCTGCCGATTTCAGCTCCTGAGTAACTAAGTCCAAATTACCAGAATTTATTAATTCCTGTAGTTGCGTTGCCTTGTCAAGGTCAATATTCCCGAGTTTCACTTGATTTGCAAGTTCGCTATTTAATCTTTTCGTCTCCTCTTCCATCCGATCTCTTTCAAGGGTATCTTCTCCCTCGAAACGACCTGTAACACCCGCCTCCGCCAAGCCCTCTGCAACCTGCGCCCTACGCACTCCCTCTTCAAAACTTTCTCTCTTAGTAGGCTCTGTTATCGTCAAGCCACGGACCAAGCTCCTGTCGGCCACATCTTGCTGTAACAACGCATCTTCGCGTGACAGATCCGCCGCCCTCTCATATTGCGGAGCAAGGACGCGAGCTTGTTCCAGCTGCCTGTCGGCCCTGCCAAACTGAGCGTCTATATCTTGTTCGCGTCCTTCTAGTGAGCGAGCCCCGCGCAGGAAGCCGCTTATGTCGGCCTCTCTCTCAATGGCCTCTTGCTGTGCAAGGCGAGCCTCCAGCGTATCCTGCCCACCCAGCCGCCCAATCATCTGCCCGCCTTCCATGTAACGACCAGATTTCAAATCCGCAAGATCCAGTGCCGCTTGATAGCGAGGATCGTTCATCTGTCGGTAGGCTTGATCTCCTAATATATCTGAATAAGTGCGACCATAGCCGGAGCGAAGCTCGCCAAGAACATCGGCAGTATCGCCGCCACCCCTTAACACACCATAACGCTGAAGATCTTCTACGGTCTGCGCTTCGTCTTTGGCCTGCTTTGCTTCGAGGTCGGCCATCTGTGCTGCCGTCTGAGGGTCCATGCCCCCTTCACCACCAAGGCTCTGACGAAGAGCATCTAAGTATACATTCCCAAGGTCTGTTTCATATTGAAAATACTCGGGATCGTACTCTACGTCTCCCGTGGCGAGCATGTCGGGACCACCGGAGGGTGCCTCTGCCGCTGCAAGCTGTATATCTAAGTTAGGGTCGGCAACCTGCATCGCAGGAAGCCCCCTGACCGTTTCTGCTCCCGCCTCTTCAGCTGAAGCAACCGCTTCCCTCTGCGTGTCCATCTGCTGCTGACGCAACTCTTCGTCGGTAAGTCCCCCCGCCACCGTGGAAGCCACCGTGGAAGGCCCTTCGGCTTGATGAACGGCAGCAGGACGAGCCCCCCGCACATCCACCTCCGGTTGCGCCTCGGGACCGCTGGCCGTTCCTCTTGATCCTTCTGCGAGCCTTGCTCGCTCCTCTTCTCTTATGCGGGCCTCATCCTCCCGCCTGCGCCTTTCATCCTCCTGCCTCTGCCGCTCCCTATCCTCATCCTCCCGCCTGCGCCTCTCCTCATCGTCTCGCCTACGCTGATCCTCCCGCCTGCGCCTCTCCTCATCGTCTCGCCTGCGGCGATCTAATTCCTCTTGATCTTTTCTTCGTTGATCGTCTATAGCCCTTTGTCTGTCCTCTGCCCCCCACGTAGAGCCCGAGTCTCCAGTGGCCCCAGTAGTCCCTGGAGAGGACACTGCCGCAGGGTTAGCAGGACTTGGCGTGTTCATAGCAGCTTGATACGCATCCGAACGCACATACGACTTAGCCCGCTCGGGAAACAAGCGTTGAAAATCAGTAAACGACATGCCTTGGAAGCCAGGGTCACGCGCACTAGGATCGGCAGCGATAGCACTAGTCAGTCCCGTAGTGTACTCATCAAAATATTGGCTCGGATCGCCCATTCGACCCACATCTCCGACAGATTGAAGGGCTGCCATCGGGTCATAGCCCTCTATCCCCATCAAGTCGGGGTTTTGTAATGCTTGAGAGAGTGCATCTTGGTCGTATAACCCAAACTGTGCCGAGCGACGAACTTTTTGAAACCTTGGATCGGATGAATAATCGAAAGACCCACTAGCCATTATATTTTACTCCACGCCTACTACCTTGCGCCGCCTCATTCGACCTATCGGCTTGTACTGTAACATTACTCTCCGAAAGGTATATGGTTCGTCGCTGGCATTGTTTGTGTATTTAAGTTGACTCGTATTATCGTATCCCATTAGATCTGTATCAGCATACAAAGCCTGGCTTTCTCCGCCGAGCTTTGTTGTTCCTACAACGAAGCTGCCAAGTCCAGCAGAAGCCTCTCCCATGATGATAGACTCAGTTGTCCCTGTTATTTTTGGAGACTGTTGTAACACCTGTACGTCGTATCCACTATCCTGCGTATCGAAAAAATGACGGGCATAAAGCCATCGCAATCGCACGTCGGCTCCCATCGGCGGAGGTGATCCTGTTTCAAATGAAGATGCTATGGCGGAAGAGTCATCGTTGTTATTCTTGTCGTGGATGTAGACAATGCCATTGAATCCACCCGCATGAGGAACATCATCGACTAAAGCCGAGCAATCCCGAGCCATGTTTGTATATGGACCCGACCAGCAATTAAGAAGCGTATTATAAACGATAGCGTAGTTGTTGGTAGCTTGCGAGGCTCCATAGGGAATAAACCACCAAACCTCATTCATCGTCGGATAGTAAAGCCCATGAGACAGGCTTAACTTAGCTGTGTTGAGATTGTCCCAAAACCTCGAACCATCCAATGCCTTGCTGATCTTTGTTACTTGATCGCTCCCGTCCCACGCATAAAACCCGTCAAGGCGAGGAAACAACTGTAAGCCCGATGGAAGTGTTACAATAGCCCTTCCAGAAACAGTCCCAACAGGTGCGCGGCGAGAAACTTGATAGGGAACCGTCGCGTTTCCCGTAGGGGTCAGCGTGTGTATTCCCTCGTCTGTATGTACGCCAAGAGCATTCCCAATGGGAGCAATGCCCGTGACATCGTAGTCAAAATTATAATAATCAGTAGATCCCCAGACGGTTATATCTCCCGTATTGGATCTCCATAGCTGATAGGTTGCCCCATCAACATTGCCAATCCATAGCCTGTTGTCCCAATAGGATATATGCTTGCCCTTCGTAAATCGAGAGTCATCGTCAAGGGCCGCGAGGTTGTTCGTGCCGCCAGCCCATGTTACAGAGTCGGTATCTACGCCATTGGTTAAAACCAAAGTTGATCCCGCCAGCACCCACTGGAAGACGTTATCATTTCCTGCTGTTATTGTTACAGATCCCGTCCTATCTGTTCCCGAGCCACCCGTAACATCGTAGAACTTATTTCCTGCGATGGCGAAAGTCTTTTCAGTGCCTGCCAGTGTAACTTGGCCCACTGCCGTAATCGTAGCATCGCTATTTAATGCCGAGCTATTGAACTTGGCAAACCCTTTTCTTTTTTCTACCTGTCCAGCTTGCCCCACTCGACAATTAGACATCGAATACAAAGCACTTGCTCCCAAGTCCTCCGTAGGAAGGTCATAGCGCACACCACCCTGCCAAGGGCCATATTGAACAGAGTTTGCGTTTATAGGCATTTAGGAAAGGCTTCCTTCAACGGGCTGGAAGCTGAACCTGCCCGGAGCAAGGTCATCGCGCCTACGCATACGGAAAGAGCGATTCCCGTCTATTTGCCTGTTTTGCATCAAGCCTCGTTGTATGATGCGCTCCATATCAGCCTTGTCCACCATCGCTCCCTGGTCATCGCCCTTTTCTTCTTTGTAAAGAGCACTTATGCCAAAGACTGCCGCAGGCTGTACGATGGGGTGGATGTACGTATCCAGAGAATCGCCATCGTTATCCGAGTCAAAGTCGGGTATAAAAGCATAATAGCGATATTTTACAACATCGGTGCTGTTATCCGGCAACGGATAGAGCGACACGGTAACATAGCCCGTGCTGCTGTCTATGCCATTGATACTTACAAAACGGGAGTCACCTGTAACAGAATGATCGGGATCACTTGCATCGAGGTTCTGGCTGCTCCATACCAACATAATGTGATTTTCAGTATGGTTGCGGAAAGAAAGGGGCTCTGCCACATCCGAAGCGAGGCTATAGCTGCGCTGATCCTCCACGCAGGTAAAGTTACTTTCTTTGAAGAGCCAAAACCATTTAGCACGGGTGGCAATGTCCTTGCTAACGATGTTGAGATAATCCCTTGCTCCGTCTTTAAACGTGGTTGAGGTGGTTGCCAACCCAACGCGACGAAGCGCAATTTGCATCACTTGTAAGTTTGTCAATGTAGATCCACCCAACTACCATCGGCTCGCACCTGGAGCTTGTTGGTGGTTGTATTGTAAAAAATAAAACCGTTAGCCACATCACTCAGCGCATCGCGCTCCGTAGAGGTCATCCGAGGTGCTGCCAATGACCGTAGCTGTGTTCCATCGCCACGGTATCCTGCCGCAAATATGTTTCCATATACCGTCAGATCTCCGTGTATAGGATCAGCCATCTTACATAGTAGCTTCGGCAGCGATCTGGTCTAAGTCATACTCGCTCAAATTGTTACCATTGCCTTCGAGCCAGCGATTTTTCCAAATATCAACCGCATCCTGCCCGCGCTCCTTGATGCGACCCGGAGGGTCGGCAATAAAATCTGGTGCATGAGTCACCTCGCCAAAAGCCTTTACAGTGTTACGAACTTGCTGGTTGTTGACCTTGTTCTTGCGAGCCCGAGCATGGGTCTTATTAAGGTCAAGACGGATGCGAATTTTTTCTTTTACATCGTCGCTTGCAGCAGCAATGACTTCGGCTATCTGGTCGGCTGTAACACTTGGAGGAGTGGCTTCTTGAGGTGGTGCCAGTGCTAGGGCAGGTGCTGCTTCAGCCTCCATCGCCTCACTCAGATCCATTTCGGAAACATCTTTTTTATTCACAGTCTTGCCTTTCAAAAATAAATGGGGGAAGGGCCAAAGGGCCCTCCCCCTGTGTTAATTACTCCAAGCTCAACATTACTGGCGCATACTCACCAGTTGCAACCGTTGTCAAGGCGTGGCCTATAGCAACTTCAGTCTCCGCATCCTTGAGTTGCACAGCACCGTTAGTGCCATCCGATAGCGTTAGTTGATTTCCTTCGGTAATTGTACCATCGGCCAAGCATGTTGCCTGCCCCCTGGTTTGCACCCAAGCAAAATACCCGGAGGTGATACCTCGCATTGTAACACCCGTTGGAAAAAGATCGACAAGCGTTCCATGGGTCGCATCAGTAATGTGACAGTTGTTATAGCGACTCGCGCTAATAGCCCAATCACTAGAACTGCTGGTGAGTGCCGTTACAAGCGGATCGTAGAGCGTAAACTCGACAGCATCGCTACTAGCTGCGCCATTGCTCTTAATCCGGTATGTAAAACCTTCCCCATCGCCATCGGTTGTATGCAGGTACGAACCCGCATAATCGTTGGCCGACACACCCTGGAAATCAGCCGGGGGTCCAGCACTGCCAGATGCAGTTAGCGTCACAGCAGTAGAACCAGCACTTCCACCGGAAATGGTTCCGTCCGAAATCTCATCGGCTGCACCCGTTGACTGATCGGCGCAGACCATCTTCCCCACCGTCACCGCAGCATCAAAATTGCAGTAACGAAAGATGCGTCCATCAAACAACTCTAACTTATGGCCCAACTGATACTTCGCGGTAGATGATTCGGTGTAAATACCAACATTGCCTGCGCCACCGATACCGCCAATGCCAAAATTGGCATTATCATTGCGTGACATTATTCATTCTCCTTTGCCCGTTTCTAGGCTTAAAAGCTGCATTGGCTTGCGGCTCGGATTTTAGTCGTTGACGTTAATAACAACACCCTGCCTACGACGATTGTTGGTCGTTAGCTGAAGGCCAACGATGATGAAAGCAACTTTCGCCATCTGATTGGCTGGCTCGCGGAACGGAGTCTTTGCAAAGTTCATCCCATTCTGCATCTTCAACTTAAGGTAGTTGGTATTGAGGAAATAGATGCGGTTAGAGCCGCAATCACGGTCATACTGCACGGGAATGCCACGATAAGATGGCAATCGTCCGTCTACGCCAGGAGTGTCTTTGGAACTGAGACGCTGGTAGCCAGTGCCTTCAAAAATCTCCTCATAATCAGCATAGATACCGTTGGTGGTAAAGATATGGGTCGGCTGTTCGTTGCCTTCCGAAACCTCGTTCCACAACGTACTCATGCGTATCATGCCCTCATAGAAATTCGTCCCGGTGATAGTCTTGAAAGACGTATCGGAGGTGGCGTTTTCCGTCTTATTCTGCCACCAGCTATTGCCGCTGACAGTAACTCCACCCAAGGTGGTGGGCGAAGAAGAGGGAGCATCAGCAATAATGTCTTGAAAGCCCAACGGAGCCTTGCCTGTCTGCGCGGAGTAGATCGAACTGTTGATCTGATCGCGCAAGGTGAGCATCGACTGCTGCGTCTTGGCTTCCAGCAACTTCATCGCCGCATCGGTTTTCCGGTTTTCCATCTCTTCAATATGATTGATAGTGATGGGACAACTGGCATAACGAAACGGATAGAAAGCTGCGGTGATACCATCGACTGCATCCGTATTCAACACATCATAGCCGCTGAAATATTCAGCAGAGTTGCCGGAATAGAGAATGTCTTCTTGGATCTCTTTCCCGCCATTTTCCATTTCCAGGGAACCGCTAGAGCGAAAAGCCTCCAATGTCGGGTATGAATCAAAGAAATTGTCCGTCAATCTCTTGCGCTTCGCCCGCATGGTCAGCGTCCACGCAGCATCCCAGGTTTCAGTAGTGCTTGTGCTAGCCACGGTTAATTCTCCTTGTTACATGTTATTCAAATCCAAGGCCCTGTAATTTAGACAAGACCTCATTGTCGGTTAATGCCGACCCGTCCTCGGAGGCATTGACCGATGCGTTGGCCCGCACTGCATTTTTTGCACCCCTGCGCGTCTTCTGGTTGGCACTTCGCAAGGCACTTGCACTGTTGGCCGTAACACCAGCCACTTTTTCGTAGGCCTCTTTTACGGTGTAGGGTTTGCCCGTATTGGGGTTAAGATGAGGCGTTCCTCTGCCGTCATTCGCCATAAGGCGAAGCATCTCTGGTGTCCATTTCGGGTTTCTCACATCATTGCCATGAGCCTGCACGGCCTCTTCTACTGCCGAGTTCGTGCGAGACACGGCCTGCTCTCTGATGTGAGAATTTATCGTGGGCAATGATGCTTCGCTTTTTTGGACCCGCTGTAACAAATCGTTATAGCGACCTTCCAATTCCGCGAATTTCTGATGCGTACGCTGCTCCACATAGAAGTCCATAAAGTCCATTGCTTTATTTTCTTCTTCCGTAGACTGCGCTCGCAACTGCGTAACAGGATCTAACTCCTGCTGCTGCGGTGCGGCAACAGACTGCACACGATCCGCCCATTCACCCTGCATCCTGCGTAACTCAGTTTCCTTAGACTCTTGATTCCGCCTTTGGTCTGCTAAGTCTTGCATTTTGCGCGTATAATCGGCCTGCTGGCTTTTTACTGCCTTTAGGACGGGCTGGTACTGATCGGGCACCGTAGCGGGATCTACTCGATTCCAATCTACTGTGTCCGGGTTGAAAGCCTCGGCATTTCTCGACTCAGAGTGTCCACTGTCTACCGTAGAGGATTCGGATGGGCTGTCTTCGGGGAAAAGCTCTACGGCAGAATTATCCGCAGTCTCTTCCGAGGATTCCATCGAAGTGTTCTCGTTCGGCGAAATGGAGTCCAAATCCAGTATAGCTTCGGACATGGGTTATTCCTCCATCTGACGCTGAGAGGCTTCCATGGCTTCTTTCGGAGATCCTCCGAAAGACCACTGAGGCCCCTCGGCCTTGGTTTGGGTTGGTGAGGTAACATCCGACCCTATATGGTTGCGCGATCCTCCAACAGGGTCAGCAGATTCGATGACATTGTATTTTTTCAATAACGACTGCTTATGACTATAGCTTTCCACTACGCAACCAAAGCCATCGTGCCACTTGCCATACATGCCAGAATGGTTTTGGTGGAGAAAATTCCCCCTTGAAAATAGCATAGAAGCCGAGCCCCCGCACTTAGAGCAATCCACTTCCCTTTCAATAGAATGATGGTTTTCAAAGGGAACATCCTCGTCTATGTTACCGCACTTGTTACACTCAAAGTCATGGAAAAGCATTTAGTTTTGTCCTGGGGCTCGTTGCAGTTGCTGTGACATCTCTTGTGCATTGGATCTGACCATAGAGATGATATTTCCTTCCTGCCCGCCACGCTCTCGCACATCCTCCGAAGAAGGAGCCCCACCTCCGCCTTGCTTCCCTGCGCCCTGTGCCTTCTGCGCCAATGCCTGTTGATGCTGCTGGATGTGCTGCTGGGCAAGCTGTAACACTTGCTGTTGCTGTTGGGGCAAGAGTTGTTGCATCTCCGGCAATGTTTGTATCTGAGAATGAATCTTCATATGGACTTGATGGTCTTCGTCCGGTGTTACATTGGGATTGGAGCCTCGTAACAGATAGGCCACGTTTTCCATGCTAGCCAATTTCACTGCATCGGCATCGGTGCGTCCCAGGTACTTATCGGGGTCACTCACCTTAAACGCTTTCAGCAGTCCCTTGATCGCTTCCATTCGATTGATCTCGGGCAACTGTATGGTGTAGTTGAAAAGGGCCAGCGCATCCTCGCGTTCCAGCTGCTCCGTAATGGGCGAAGTGCTTCCAGCCACCACATCAACCTTAAATCGGACGCGCAGCATATCTACGCTTACGGCCTCATACACCGGATCGGATTCGTTCTGCGCTACGTTAATCAAAAAATTCTCTGGGGTGTAACGGGCATCGGCCATCATACGCAGCGTGTTATGAACCGTGGCCCTGTACGCATCGGCTACCTTCATCTGCATCCACTCGCGGTTCAACTGACCAAAGCTGGCTATCAACGAAGCCTCGGTAGCAGTGCGCTTGGGTCCACCCCCCATTGCCATCTGAGATACGTTCAATGCCTGCTCTTCATAGGAGCGAGCATCGTTTTCGAGTCCAAGCTGATCGGGGGGCGGGTTGCCGAAGTCAAGAGCCTTGAAAGAGGACTGCGGATCTTCGACCCATATGATGTCTCCATCCCTGCCCTGCTCCAGTGTCTCCCCTATGTCGGCATTAGCATCGCGTTCCCTGCGCGACCCTAAGACAGTGCGGGAGAAGCGTTTAAGGAGATCGGCCCTGCGCGATACGCTCTCCACGATGAGCTTTTGAGTGTCTTCGGCATACGCCATTGGGGGCTTGCCGTAAAACGATTCCTGCGTCTGGTCGAATTTGAGCGCAAAGTAAGGGAATCCACCTGTAGTGAGGTAGCCCCCTTCTTTCTCGAACTCACCCGTCATCATCATTTCTCCCGTATACGGATCGGGCAGCATGACGGGCTTCATCGCCAGCATGGGGTGGTCTATCTCTTCTATGGGCTCGCGAACCGTTTCGGCAAAAGTGATGCGCTTCTGGTGCATCCGGTCATGGACTTCGTAAAGGACCGTCATCTTGCCTTGCGACTTAGCCTCACTCACTGCTTCGGCTTCTTCGCTCACTCCTCCGCTTTCCACATCATACAGCAGGGTGTCGGTGTTATTTTCTTCGTCTACCGCCTGTATCTGCCTTCTATTCTCAAAACGGGGATCATCGCGCACATATTCGAGCGGCACCATCATCTTTTCGATGATGTAACGAGCGTGAGAGAGTCGGTGGGGAGGAGTAAGGGGGTCTATAAAGACATTGAACGGATTGACCCGATGCACATAAGGAAAATCATCAGAAAGGGCATCGTTGATCGTATAAGGCGCAACAATATCGTTATCGCCTGGGGGATTGTATCCATACTTGAGCCATCCCACATCGCAGTAAAGCGCATCGAAAATAACCTGTTGCACTTCAGCCTTGGTATCCATCTGCTCTAACGCAGCATTGGCTACTCGCTCCAATATGTCCGAAGCAAACTCCCTGTCCGGCTCTTCGACATGGAAGAATACATGGGGGTAGTTATAGCTTATACTGGCTATGATCTGCCGAGTGAGGGGATAAAAGCGTGAGATTCGGACGGTCTTGTCCTCTGGCAAGCCTGCCACCTCGAAGTCCATCTCATAGGCTTTGAGGAGCCGCCTCCATAATTTATGACGGGGGCGCATCCACACCTTGGTGTTTTCGATAGCCCCGCGCCAAAAATCAATCTCTTGCTTTTTCATCCACTACCTCGATGCAGGCTTGGGAGTCCCATTGAAACCGGAAGACCTGCTCTTCTTTCGCTTAGATCCGCTTTTGACGGATTTACCCGTCTTAGCCGCTTCTCTCTTGGCAGCAGCCTGTCCAGCAGGAGTGTATGCGAAGTGCTTGCCACCAACCTTTGGCATTATTTGGTTCCTTTGCCTTTTTTCATCAAATCCGCTTTCGGGCCAACGGGCTTGACGCGCTTGGCACCACTCGGCTTACTGCGAGAAGGCTTGGGGGTTCCGTTGAATCCGGCCATTTCATCTGTCCTCATTATGCCTACAGGAAATAATTTCCCGTAAGTCGTTTTGTTCATGCGGTGTCGTATCGTCCTTTTTTGCTTCCACTGCTTCCGAGGGAATCCAACGCCTGTTGAGCCGTTCCCTCGTAAGGTGTTACAGGCGGTGCGGCATGAGGCTTGTAACAGTGCATCATAGCGTAACGCCATTCATCGGCTGCATGGTCCTCGGCATGAGTGTCGAGGTCTTCAGGGTTACGCGGCGAGCGCGGCAGGGTCGGCACCGTCCGGCATAGAGCATCGTTCCATCCCGCAAAACAATAGAAACGCTCATTGATCAGCGCATCGTTACAAACCCTCCATCCATTTATACGATCATTGTTGGCTCTTGTCAACCATAAACCATTCTCCCCGAACACATCAGCAGGGCTTCGGTTCATCGCTTCAGTAAGCCTTCGCTTGACGAAAATACTCGGATCGGCATAAATAGCCTGGGGGCTACGACCTCCAGTAAACGGACATCCCTCAATGATCTTGGTGATGCCCTCGGCATGTTGCGAAGCCGAGGCATTGCCTTGATAATACTCCGTAACACGATATACGTTATCATCGTGGTCTACAGTATACAAACCGAAGCTGGACGGTGCCGATTCGCCATAATCTAAAGCCCCAAAGAGGGGCCAATGGTCTGGGATGTTGAAAGAAGGCACCTGGACCTTCTCGCCATGCCAATTTGAGAAAAAAGCACCGACCATCGCGTCCCAATCACCCTCCAACCACGCCTGCACCAACTGCTCATCGCCTACCGCCTTCAAGCGATCAATATACCCTGGATCACTTTGTAACAATACCTTGTTGTCTGTAACAAGACTGCGGATATACATCCGCGTCATCTTATCTGCCCCTGTTACAAGATGCCCTTCTTCTCCTGCATCGACAAAATACCGCTTGACCTCGTTATGGCCGGGGCCACCGGGGTTGCCTGTGACCCGAATACGCTTGACAGGCACCGCATGGGCAGAGCGGAGACAAGCCTTAAGTCTATGATAGGCTTTAAGATCGGGCCATGAGCCCATTTCGTCCCACCCGATCCAAGTGTACTGGTGGCCTTGATAATGGTCTGCGTCCAGTTCTGTCTCTATGTGTCGCAGCTTGAGCGTAGCCCCGCCGGGAAAGTGCCATGTATGGGAACCGACCTTATACTCCGCCTCGGGGAACATCTCAAAATAAATAGCCCTGCTGCGATCTACGATCTCATCCAACTCGGGATAGGTCCGTCTAAACAAGACCCCACGCCAATGCTCGCCATACTGCTGTACATCGGCAGCGAAATCTCCGAGAAGCAGGTCCGTCTTACCCCCACCTCGCGCTCCGCCGAAGAAGATTTCATCGACAAAAGAAGCACGTATAGCCTTTTCTTGTGGCCCAGGTTGCGGTTGCCAACTCATTGTTACGCCTCTACGCTGAAATCCGCTTCAACAGACGAATCCGGCAACGCCGCAAGCATCTGCTCGTTTTGCTTAATCCATTCCTCGTAACTTTCAGCCCTCGGCGGGACATTCGGACCCCTCATCTCAACCGTATGCTCGATTTGTATCCGGTCATCACCCACCTCCTGCCGTATCTGCTCCAGCACCTTCAGCCTCAACGAAACCCGAGGCTCCGGTATATGCTCAAACATCTCCGACAAGACCTTAACCCGCTCCTTGCGATCCGCCAGCTTAATATCAGAAAAATCCTTCTGGTAAATACTCAACTGCTTCTGATACTCCGCCTGGAAGTCCTCGTCTGCCCTCCAGTAATTAACCGCTGAAACCGTTACCCCCAACTGCTTGGCAATCTGGCTCGTAAGACGATTCTTGGAAAACCGATCCAAAATCATCATTTGGATCGCCTCTTGATGCTTGCCCTTAATCTTCACCTCAATAACTCCATACCGCAGGCCTGGGGCCATGATACTCCACGTTGCCCAGATCATCCAAATGCAAAAACCGACCACCCTCCCCACCTTGACTCACCCCAATCCCCGTAAACCCAAGCTCCAATGCCTTGCCCAACACTTGATACGCCTGCTCACCCCGGCAGGCCACGTCCACAGCCCGACCATACGTATGAGCCCCAGGACGATCCTTCTTAGCCTCCACCGGATGGACCTCCGAGCGATACCCCGAAGAAACAACCAATGGCCCCACCGCATCGCGTAACAACTGCAACCGATCCAGAAAAGACTCGTCCATAACACAAGCCCCCGTATGCCGACACTTCAACTCCCCAAAACTAAAATTAGGCCAACGGTCCCGATCAAACGAAGCCTCCGTAAAACTCGTCATCTAAAATTCCATCTCCATCTGACCAGTATCCATTCGCCGTAACAACTCTTCGCAAACCTCAAGCAACTCAGCCGCATGAATACGAACATACGCCCCGGTAAACGTATACGTGCAGAGTGACCGAGCAGCCCTTTTGCGAACCTTCTCCACCTTCCGCTTGTCCACGCATCTACTCCCCATAAAAAAAACCCACGGGGCCGCCTCGACCCCGCAGGCTCCATGATCGCCACGATCACCTGTCAAAGACCAACATACCAAAGCCCATACGCATTGTCAAAGACAAAAAGCGTGAGATTCTAAAAAAATTATAGCCGCGCCAGCCCGTTTCAACCCCAGACACAGGCGGGTCGGACCCTGTTCCAAAGACAAGGCTTGTGGGCCTGAGTATATTCGGGATCGACATCAGCAGCCGCCGCCCCATGCGCGTCACCTCGATCTCGCATAAATAAGTTTATAATAGCTCAGACAAGGCCAGCCAAGGGCAAGACAAGCCTTGCCAGCCCCTAGGCCAGAGGCCTAGAATGGCCTTGAAGGCCTCTGGCTTGCCTTGTAACAGCCTTGAAGCTTGCAACAGGACCCAAGCAAGGGCCAAGGCTTTAAAGGCTCGTAGGGGTAAAGAGAGATGGCTCGCAAGGATTAGCCCACAACCCACCACCAAACCAACCCCAACAAGACTAGCCATCTCCAGCCTTGCCTTGGCCCTTGTTTTGCCTTGCCAGTGCTCTTGTTACGTGTAACAAGCCCTAGTAAGTACTCTAAGTAAGTATCTAAGTAAAGCTAGCCTAGTACTAGTCTAGTACTAGGCTATGATCTAAGAAAACAAAGCAGCCCTAGGACTTGTTACGTCCTAGGGCTTCTTGTTACGGTGTGGGGTTCGTTATCTAAAGGCTTGCTGCTATTGCCTTGGCCATTGCCTTGTTGGCTTGTCGTTTGGCCTTAACCTCTTGACGTTTGCCTTTAGGGCCAAACTGGAAGCCTCTAGAAGACCAATTTTTCCGCTTAGGCTTAGACTTTCTCTGCTTTCTAATCATCGCTCTACATCTCCATTGTCGCATTCCTGTTTTCGCTGCTGATAAATGCCGATCAGATCATCTAAGCAATCCAAGGCCAACACCGCCATTCCACCCCCGATAAAGATGGCGCAAAACACAAAAGCAATAAACTCAATCCAATTCATAACCAAGCCTCTCCTCTAGTGAAAACTAAACTGGCTGTTGGCCTCAAAATATCCTTCAACAAATTTGGTCGCGTTTTCCATATTCATGAAATCGGCACCATTGGCAATCGCATTGCTAATTCTAGGCAGGGCTATGTCCACATCGTCTAGGATCATGCCACCACCACCACAGCAGCCATATCCATTTCCACAGTCGGCTAGTTCCTTGCACCGCTCCACCAGCCCGAAAACAAGCCTCCTAGAGCTTGCTGTATGGCCCAAGGTAAAAGCTAGGCGGTCAATGTCTAAGGCTTGCCCTTCAGTCTTCAAGGGCCAAGTCACGGCATAGTTAGTGCAGCTAGAATCGCCATAACTTGAACAGACGCCTTGTAGTTCTACTGTTACACCCTGCAATTCTAACGATTCTACAGCCCCTAGAATTGCTGCACCGTAGTTAGCTTGAGCTATAGCATCAACGTTACCGGGGATTAAAAATTCGACCGATACCCTACAAACTGGGCGTACAGGCTGTGGTGTTACTTGTAGCATGTTTTCGGGCTGGCCAGATAGAAAAGTTGGCACACAAGGGATAACGCCTTGAATATCGTACTCTATCTGTATCTGATCGCCATATCTCTTGCCGCTTCTAGCTGCACTTTCAACAAGAGCCTTGCGACCTTCGGGCCA
>Ga0114910_1000833_pt1 | contig 15312 bp, 16 predicted proteins | sample MalvireepMed_908_FD_83500 | JGI IMG/M metagenome (GOLD analysis project Ga0114910, IMG submission 83500) | Marine viral communities from the Global Malaspina Expedition - Malaspina viral metaG DeepMed_908 | ecosystem: Environmental > Aquatic > Marine > Oceanic | place: Mediterranean Sea...
CGAAGGCAGAGGTCACAGGTTCGAATCCTGTCGGGTGCGCCATATTTTTCAAAGAGTTAGAAGATTGCTTGGCGTGGTCACTTTGCAAAAGTAACCACATAGTAACCACGGCAGTTCGCTCAACCGATCAGTTTGCCGAGCCATGGGACCAAGAGCCCGCCAATAAATGCCAATGCAGCTGTTACCAGCGGTATCCACCACTTGCGGGCCTTGTGCTCTTCAAGGGCACGATCATGTAGCTTGACGGCAACGTCTATCAGCGCAGTTATCTGTTCGGCGTCCAGAGGCTTTCGGCTGATCCGGTCTTCCGCGGTGCCATCGATTTCATCGTCCGGCACGGTTTCCTTGATGTCGTCCACATGGAAATTTCGAGGAAACTGCCGTCTCCAGACAAGGGACGCCTTGTTGTCCCCCGAATTGACGCGGAAAAATTCCGGATGTTCCTTGAATACCGCTTCCCAGTAGTTCGCACCCTTGCTCGTTCCACTGATCCTCTGCCCCCAGGCGGCAAAATCGAGCTTGTAAAACTTGTAGGTACCCAGCGCTGTTATTGCCGATATGACATCCGCCAGGCGATGCTCCTTGAGATATGAATTTCGTTCCCCACCGATCATTTCAGTTTCCCTGTGATGCAGTCCGGTTATCTTGGAGAGGCATTCCCCGTTCTCAAACGCTCATAAAGCTCCCTCGCAAGATGCTCGTGAGCAGCAGAACGGAATTCCTTGTCTGTCATCACGCGCGAGAAGATTTCCTCGTTGCCTTCCATACGGTCGATGAAGAGTTCATCCAGCATCCGTTCCAGATAGGACGAGAAGTTGGCGAGGTTGTTCGCCTTCGCGGCCTCAACGATCTTGTCGTCCTCTTCCGCGCTGGCGCGTATCTGATCGAAGAAGAACTGATCGGCCTCGGTGAAGTTCGCACCGAACCGCTCGTTCAGCTTCGCCACCAGTGTGGACAGGGCAACGCCTTCTTCCTCAAAACCTCCGGTGCCAACGTCGGTTGGTCCTTTCAGTGGGATGGTTTCACCGTAGCCCAGGTCGATAGTGCCTTCGGTCATATGCTGGAGCCGGAAGAAGCGCAGCGCCACCTCATCGTCCAGCGCGAAGGCTTGTCCGTCGCCCGGCGGTGGCAGCTTGGCGATCAGATTGCGAACGAAGGCATAGAGCTTTTCGAGCTCGCTGTCCTGATAGGGAATGATCTGGGAGAGGAAGGCACAAAGGTTGCGATATGCGGTCAACTGGCTGCGAAGATCGCCCATTCCAATAGCTTGTGCTGCAATTCCGAGAGACGGTGCGGATCGGCGTTCTCACCAATCGGCATCGCCTCGTAATAGGGCTTGAACGCCTTGTAGATGTCATCTTCCTCGTTGGCGAAGGCGTGTCAGGCGCTGCGGATCGACCGGTCCCTCTACACCTACAAGTCCAGGCGTGGCGAGCAGGCACCGTTGAAGCAGCGGATCAAAGAGATCTGCGAGACGCGCGTGCGCTACGGATATCGCCGTGTGCACGTCTTGCTGTTGCGTGAGGGATGGTCAATCAACATGAAGCCAACCCGCAGGCTTTACAACGCGTCGGTCAGCAAAGCGCGCCCAAGTCGGTCCTTGAGGGCAGACTTGCCTTACCCTGAAAACAAACACTACAAACCTAGCACCAAAGGCAACCAACTCAATGTATGATCAAGAGCCGAAATAAGCCACTTAGTAGACTTCGCCATCCATAAGTTTCCGCGCTGTCCGTAGTGTTCCTGCGCTGGCAATGCCGCCCTGTTCATCTTGTTCGATCAACACTTCGGCAGCGCCGCTGGGGTGCTCGATACCGAAACGGCCGTCCTTTGGAACAACAGCCATGGCATGTGCGGGTGATCCCTCGATCAGGCAGGCAGAGGCGACGCTGACGGCCGCGAACACACCGATCGTGGCGTGGCATCGGTGGGGAATGAAGCTGCGGGTGTTGATTGCGCCACCAGACCGGGCCTCGGAAACCAAGGTCATCTTGGGCACCGATTTGTCCCTGACGTCCCCGAGCCGCATCATCGGGCCGGCCTTGAGGCGTATCGATTCCAGCCGTGCCTTGAGATCGGTGTTTGCTTCCAGCTCGTCGCGGGTTTCCTGGCCGGTGATACCGAAATCGGAAGCCCGCATGATCACGCACGGCATTCCGTTGTCGATCAGCGTGCACTCGATGCCGTCGATGAGATCGACACTGTTACCGGTAGGCAGCAGTTCCCCGCACATCGATCCGGCGATGTTGTCAAACATCAGCGGAACCGGCGCATGGGTGCCCGGAACGCCGTCGATGGCAGCACGCCCCTGATAGCTCACCTTGCCGCCGGGCGTCGAAATCAGGGCGGTGGCGACTTCACCCGTGTTGAGCATATGGATGCGCACCGGCGTGGTCTCGCCGGAAACCGCTACCAGTCCCCGCTCGATCGCCGCAGGGCCGACTGCCGCCAGTATGTTGCCGCAGCCTTGCGCATCGGACACCAATGCCTCGTCCACGAACACCTGAAGGAACAGGTAATCGACGTCGGCATCGTCCCGCGTCGAGGGCGACAGGATCGCAACCTTCGAGGTCAGTGGATCGGCGCCACCAAGGCCGTCGATCTGGCGCGGATCGGGCGAGCCCATAATGCGCAGCAGGAGGGCATCCCGGTCAGCCGGATCACCCGGCAGGTCGCGCGCAAGAAAGTAAGCGCCTTTCGAGGTACCGCCCCGCATCCACAGGCATGGAAACCCGTCAGACATATTTCAGACCCTTCTCGGCCAGCCGCGGGCGCATGTCGTAGATGTCCAGGCCGAGTTCGCCTGCGGCCAGCCGCGCGCGTTTTGCCTCCTCGGCGTCGAGCCGCTTCGCGGTGGCAGCCATGACGGTTTCGGCGTCGGCACGGGGAGCAACGCAGACCCCGTCATCGTCCGCGATGATGATGTCGCCCGGATTGACCAGGGCACCAGCGCACACGATCGGCACATTCACGCTGCCGAGCGTTTCCTTGACCGTGCCCTGTGCCGAGACCGCGGTCGACCAGACGCCAAATCCCATCCTGCGAAGATCCCGTGTGTCCCGCACGCCGGCATCAATGATGAGGGCCCTGCAGCCGCGGGCCATGGCGGAGGTTGCCAGCAGATCGCCGAAATAGCCCATGTCGCAGGGAGCGGTCGGCGCCAGCACCATGATGTCGCCCTCCCGCAACTGCTCGATGGCCACGTGGATCATCCAGTTGTCGCCGGGTGCGGCGGAGATTGTCACCGCCGATCCGGCGACGGCCAGGTCCTGCTGGATCGGGCGCATGTTCGGCTTCATCAGCCCGGTGCGGCCTTGCGCCTCGTGCACGGTGGCGACGCCGGCTTCGCCCAGCCGCCGGATGATCTCGGCGCCGGCGCGATCGATAGTCTGTCTGACAACTGGCACTTCAATGATCCTTCTTGACCGGTGGGGTTCCGTGGGTGTGGAAACTCTCGATTGTCTTCAAACCCCAGGCTTGTCCCTTCCTGCGATCCTTTTCGGTCCAGACCACCGGTTCCCAATCCGGCTGCAGGATCAGCCGGGCGCCGGAGTTTGCCAATTCGACACGGTTTCCCGCCGGCTCCCAGACATAGAGAAAGAACGTGCCCTGGATGGCATGTTTGTGCGGTCCTGTTTCGATGTGGACACCGTTTTCGAGAAAGATGTCGGCGGCCCGCAGGATGTCCTCGCGGGTATCGGTGGCGTAGGTGACGTGGTGAAGGCGGCCGTCGCCACCGCCATGCTCCTCGGTGCAGGCCAGGTCATAGGTCTTGTTGTTGACGGTGAACCAGCATCCGCCAAGGCGGCCATTGTCGAGCTGGATCATCTCGGTCACCCGCGAACCCAGACAGGTTTGCATGAACTCCCGGAATTCGGCGACATCGGTCGCCAGCAGGTTGAGATGGTCGATCCGGCGCGGACAGGCGCCGGTGGCGTGAAACCGGCTTGCCATGTTCTTGAGCGCCGGCGTATGCGCTGCATCCGGCCGGTACCTGACGGTGTCCCAGTAGATCTCGAAGACATGGCCGAACGGATCCTCGAAGCGGTAGGCCCGGCCGTGACCCAGATCGCCGTCCACCCATCCGATGCTCTTGAAGCGGCTTGCCTTGATGGCTGCGACCCGCCGCTCAAGCGCTTCGGGCGAAGACGCACGGTAGGCGATATGCCCGATACCGGTGGTGTGATGTCGCGTCAGCTTCAGGCTGTGGAACTCGTAATCGTCCCAGGCGCGCAGATAGGCCGAATTCTCGTCCTGCCCGGACACGGTCAGGCCGTAGATCCGGGTGAAGAAGTCGAGGCTTTCCTCGAACCTGTCCGTGTACATCTCGACATGGGCCAGGTGTGCGATGTCGAAGCAGGGTTCAGTCATGGGTTCCTCCGGTCAATTCAGGTCCGCCGCAAAACCCCGGCGTCAAAGCTCGTCCACCGTGCGCGGGAAGATCGATTCAAACCCTTCAGCATATTTGCACTCGCGGCCACCGGATTGACCGCCGGAATTGCGCTTGAAGTGATTGGCGCGCTGCTGCGCCACGCGGGTGTAGTACTCCCAGAGGTGCTCCTGGCCCTGCATGCACTCGATCGCCGCGCGCTTTTTCTCCCACACCGGAGTGATGTCCAAAAACGTGTCCGGCTTCCATCCCATCTGTTCGGTCTGATGCGGCTCGAACAGGTAGAGCTGAGGCGCGCCGAGCACCTTCTCGCCCGGATTGTGCCCCCAGGCCTGTGCGATCATCCGGCACTCGAGCGCCACCTGCGTCGTATAGCTGTGATCGGTGTTGTACGGGTCGTATTTCGAGTGCGACAGCATGAAGGCCGGCTGGACCTTGCGAATGACATCGACCACCTGGTGCTTGTCGTCGCTGGAAAGCTCGAGCGGATAGTCGCCGAGATCGAGGCACACCAGGTCATGCACGCCAAGCGCCTTCGCAGCCTCTTCGGCTTCCTTCCGGCGGGCGTCCTTCACGGCCTGCAACGTCATGCCCGGCTGTTTCCAGAGCTTGGCGCTCTCGCCGCGCTCGCCGAACGACAGGCAGAGCACTGTAACGTCATATCCAAGCTCGGCATGCGCGGCGATGGCGCCGCCGCAGCGCCAGACGAAATCAGCCGCGTGAGCGCTGATAACAAGCGCGGTTTTCTTTTCTGACATCGGGTTTTCTCCAATCCGGTTGAGCGGATTTTGCGCATTCTCGGCATTCGGGGCAATTTCAATGCGGCGCGCACCGTATAAGAAATTGCTATAGTGGCTGGATTGGCTGCGGGCGTTCTGCCAGACTTGCAGCAACTGAACGGCAAGAGAGAACGAGCATGGCAGATCTCGGCAATGGATTGGCGATCATCGGATTCGGAGAGGCCGCGGAAGCCTTTGTGTCGGGCTGGCGCGAGACCGATGATGGAGCGATCTCCTGCTACGACCTGAAAGTCGGCAAGCCTGACGAGCGGGTAGATCTGCAGCAGCGGGCAGACAGGCTGGGCGTCAGGATCTGCGGCACGCAAGCCGAAGCACTCGCAGGCGCCAGGGCGGTTTTCAGTCTCGTTACAGCGGACCAGGCCCTAGTGGCGGCGCAGGACTGCGCGGCGCATATCGCCACCGGCACCTGGTGGTATGATTGCAATTCCTGCTCGCCGGGAACGAAACGGCAGGCATCAGATCTGATCGAGGCAGCGGGAGGCATCTATGTCGATGTCGCCGTGATGGCGCCGGTTCATCCCAAACGGCACCGGACGCCGCTGCTGGTTTCGGGCCCCGGGGCGGTCAATGCAATGTCGTTGCTCGAGGCGCTGGACATGCAGCCGCGACATGCCGGCGGCACGGTGGGACAGGCCTCGGCGATCAAGATGTTTCGCTCTGTCATGATCAAGGGATTGGAGGCCCTGACCGCGGAGTGCCTGCTTGCGGCGCGGCGCGCCGGTGTCGAAGCCGAAGTGCTCAACTCTCTTCAGGCCTCCGATCCGGGCATCGATTGGGGGAAACGGTCGGCCTACAATCTCGAGCGCATGATGGTTCACGGTGGGCGCCGGGCCGCGGAAATGCGGGAGGTTGCCAGGACCGTCACCGAGCAGGGTTTGCCGTCGCGCATGTCCGACGCGATCACCGATTGGCAGGCCCAGATAGCCGGTCTCGGGCTGGCCGGTGGCAGCGCCGATCTCCGTGAGCGTGCCGACCGCATCCTGAATGCCATTCTACCCGGCAAGCCGGTGCCATGAAGCACAATATTCGCCACCTGCGGATATTCCTGGCGGTCTCGAATCTGGCGTCGATTAGCAAGGCCGCGCGCGATTGCGGCCTGTCCCAGCCGGCGGTCACCCAGGCCATCAACAAGATCGAAGCGGAACTCGATGCGGCGCTATTCGATCGCACGCCCCAAGGCGTCTTCGCCACCGCGTTGGGCCGGCTGCACGCCGAGCGCATCGGCAGGGCCTTGTCAATCATCGATGAGGCGTTCGCATCCGTTGCGCCGCGATTGCGGGTCACGGCGACGGCGTCCCAGCTGGAAGCCCTGATTGCGGTTCGCGAAACCGGCAATTTCACCCTGGCTGCGAGGCGGCTGGGCATCGCCCAGCCAACGGTTCACCGGGCTGTCAGCCAGCTCGAAAAGGAAGCGGTTCGGCCACTTTTCGAACGCACGTCCACCGGCATTGTCGCCACCCGGGCAGGGCAGTTGCTTGCCAGTGCCGCGCGGTTGATGGATGCGGAACTGATGCAGGCGGACATGGAAATCGCCGAGGCACTTGGCCGTGAAACCGGACGCATCGTGGTCGGCGCCATGCCCCTGTCCAGGGCCTATCTTCTGCCAAAGGTCATTGCGCGGTTCAGGCAGGCGTGGCCGAGATTGCCGCTGCGCATCCTCGACGGGCCCTACGACGAAATGATATCCGGCTTGCGAAACGGGGAAATCGATTTCCTGATCGGTGCCTTGCGCAATCCAGCCCCGATCGGCGACATCGAGCAGACACCGCTGTTTGACGACACGCTGGCAATCGTTGCCGGTCCCGCCCATCCGCTTGTCGGCCGATTATCCATCGGTGTCGGCGACCTGCTCGACTATCCATGGGCGGTGGCTGCCACGGGCACGCCGACGCGAAAGCATTTCGAGGACATGTTCACCTCCACCGGCCACAAGGTGCCCGATCGGATTGTCGAAACTGCGTCGCTCATCCTCATTCGCGAATTGTTGTTGAACAGTGATCATCTCGGCTGCGTTTCCGGGCTCCAAGCCGAGGCGGAGATAGAGGCAGGCAGAATTGCACGGATCGATTTTGAATTGCCGGACACCGCGCGCGCCATCGGAATAACCACCCGCCGCGGCTGGAAACCAACGCCTTCGCAAGCGAGGCTGATCGAGCTGGTGAGCGGATTCAAGGCCTCGCTATAGCCATTAATTATAGCCTCCGTACGTCTTTGAAATGGTCTCGTTCTCTGTGGACTTGTAGGCATGAGGGACATTTCGAGCAGCCGGATCAACGGCTGGATATTTCACAGGGAGGAATGCCATGTCTGTTTCCAGAACCATCGCCGGTGCCGTCGCTGCACTGGGCATCATTACCGGTGCCGTCTCGGCGGCCGAGTTGAAGCTGGCTGATTTTCAGCCACCCACCCACTTCGTCGTCGACAAGGTCTACAAGCCGTTCGCGGAAAAGATCGCCAAGGAAACCAATGGCGACGTGACGGTCAGCGTCTTCATGGGCGGCGAACTCGGTCCGGGCCCGAAAGAACAGTACAATCGTGCCGTGGACGGGGTCACCGACATCGCGTTCGGCCTGCCCGGTTACACCGCGTCGAACTTTCCCCAGACGCTTCTGACGGAGCTTCCCGGCGTCATTTCCGCAGATACCGGCACCGCGCAGATCCTCAAGAACATCGACATGCTGTCGGGTGAATACAAGCGTGTCGCGCTGGTGGGCATCTGGAACAATGCACCGAATATCATCTTCACCGCGGCAAAGCCGGTCCGCACACTTGAAGACCTCAAGGGGCTCAAGATCAGGGTCCCGTCGCGCAATGCCGGCCTCGTGGTCGAAGCCTGGGGCGCAACCCCGGTATCGATGCCGGCTCCGGACATCTACAACGCGATGCAGACCGGCGTCATCGACGGCGCCATGACCGACGCCACCACGCTCGGCGCGTTCAAACTCGCCGAGGTGACGAAGTTCATCACCACCGGCATGGAAACGACGATCTCGAGCTTTTTTCTGATCATGAACCGCGACAGCTTCAGCGACCTGAGCGAGGAGCAGCAGACAGTGGTGCTGGAAGCAGGCCGCGAGGCGTCCGTCAACGGCAACCAGGCTTGGCTGGGCATTGCCGACAAGGCTCTTGCCGGCTTCGCCTCCACGGAAGGCAAGGAAGTGATCACGCTTTCCGACGAAGAGGCTGCGAAGTTCAATGCCGCATCGGCACCGGTAGTCGACAAGGTGATCACCGAGGCCGAGGCTGAAGGCATCAAGGCGAAGGCATTCGTCGACGCCCTGAAGAGCATGTGAGCAATCCGTGAAAAGCTCACGTCCCGATCTGGTCCATTCGACATCCGTCGAATGGACCGTCCGCATGCTCACCCTCGCATCGTCGCTTGCGCTTGCCATGCTTCTGGTGGTGACGTTCGCCGGTGTCGTCATGCGCTATGCCTTCAACGCTCCCATCCTCGGCAACAACGAGATTATCGAGATGGCTTCGGTCGTGCTGGTGATGCTGGCGATGCCAAGCGCTGCACAGAAGGAATTGCACATCCGTGTCGATGTTTTTGACAGCTTGATTGGCGCCTTCGGGCGGTTTGCCGGCGACATCCTGGCGCGCGGCATCTCGATCTACCTGCTGGCGCTGCTGGGCTGGCGCTCATGGGGTAAGCTTGCCGATGCCGCCGAGTATGGCGACGCCACCAACATGCTGAGCATCCCGCTTTGGCCCTTCTACGGACTGCTGGTCCTCGGAGCGGCCCTCTACGCCCTCGTGCTGGGCATCCAGCTCGTGGACATCATCCGGTCAGGAGTGGCCCGCAGTGAGTGATTTGATGATAGGGGTCGGTGGCCTTGTGGCGATGTTCGCCTTCATGGTGTTCCGCATGCCTGTGGGAATGGCCATGCTGGCCGCCGGCTATTTCGGAACCGTCCTGATCAGCGGCGCTCGCTCGGCAAACGCGCTGCTGGTGACGGAAACCTTTTCGGCCGCTTCAAACTACAATCTGACAGTGATTCCGCTGTTCATCCTGATGGGTAACATCGCATCTGTCGCAGGCTTCAGCAGCCGTCTGTATGAGGCAGCCTTTGCCTGGGTCGGATGGCTGCGCGGCGGACTGGCCTCGGCATCAATCGTCGGCTGCGCTGCCTTCGCGGCTGTCAGTGGGTCGTCCGTTGCCACGGCGGTGACCATCGGCAAGGTTGCCCTGCCCGAAATGAAACGCTTTGGCTACTCCGACGCGCTGGCGACCGGCGCCATCGCCGCCGGCGGCACACTCGGGTTTCTCATTCCGCCGTCCACCGGCTTCGTGCTGTACGCGATCCTGACCGAAGAGAGCATCGGCCAGCTTTTCATGGCAGGCATTGTGCCCGGCCTTTTGCTGACCGCGCTGTTCATGGCCGCCGTTGCGCTGGTAACGCTGAAAGATCCTGAAGCCGGCCCACGCGGGGAACGGGTTTCGATTTCGAAGCGGCTGCGCGCCCTGGCGCGCGCCCTGCCTTTGATCACGGTGATCATCGTCTCCATCGGCGGCATCTATCTCGGCGTCTTCACGCCGGTCGAGGCCGCCGGAGTCGGCGCCGGACTGGTCATCCTGATGGCAATCGGCATGGGCAAGCTCGAATGGCGTATGCTCAAGCAGGCCGTCAGCGACACCGTCGGCACCACCGCCATGCTCTATCTCATCGTCATCGGCGCCAGCGTGCTCAATCCGTTCCTGGCGCTGACCCACGTGCCTGCCATGCTGGGGGAAGCCATGACATCGGCGGGTCTCGGCCCTTACGGCGTGCTGTTGCTGATCATCATCGCCTATCTGGTGCTCGGCATGTTCATGGACGGGCTTGCCATGCTGGTCGTCACGATCCCGATCTTCTTCCCGATCATCACCGGCCTCGGGTTCGATCCGATCTGGTTCGGCGTGGTGGCGGTCATCGTCATCGAGATGGGCATGATCACGCCCCCGGTCGGGCTGAATGTGTTCGTGGTCAAGAGCGTCGCCCAGGACGTGCCGATGGCCACAATCTTCCGCGGCGTGATCCCGTTCTGGATTGCAATGGCTGTCTGCCTGCTGGCGGTCATCACCTTTCCGCAGATCGCGCTGACCATCCCCTCTGCTATGTTCCGGTAGCCGGGGGCAGGATCCTACCCGACACTGCCGGCGGTTCTGGCCGCCTTGGCGGCGAGTTCAACGAACAGCTGGTATTCCGTCTCGTCGAGGCCGGGGAGAATGTCGGCCTGAAGCTGCTCCACCAGCGGCTTGAGCGCCAAGACCAGGGCCTCTCCTTCGTCCGTCAACGCCAAAATGCGCGCGCGCTTGTCCTGCGCATTGACCTTCCGGCTGACCAGTCCCTTCTGCTCCAGCCGGTCGGCGACGGCACCGATGGTGGCCCTGTCCTTGGCAACCGCCTCGGCCAGTCCCGCCTGATCGATCCCAGGGCTTTCGCGGATCGCATCGAGGGCGGCAAACTGCACCGGGGTCAGATCGAATCCCGCCTCCTTGGTACGGGTCATGAAGACATGGGTCGAGATCTGATGCAGTCGCCGGATCAGGTGTCCAGGCATTCTCGATACATGTGTCATCGTCTCTCCGTTTCGTCGCATATCATCGGGACGCAGCCTCTACGAGCGCATCCGGCGCCACCTTACCGCAAAATGATAATTGCACATACTATTTGCCTTGCGGACATTTTCAGAATAATAGTAAGTCTACATATTAGTTTGGAGGAGCAATCATGCAGTACCATCTCGACGGATTTCGCCCCGGCGATCCCGAAATGTCCGAAGCCGCGCCCGGCAGACCGATGTCTGACCCGGAGTTTACCGCGCCGGTGGATGTCCTGATCGTCGGGACCGGCCCCGCGGGGCTGACGCTTGCCGCCCAGCTTGCCGTCTTCCCGGAGATCACGACGCGGATTGTCGAGCGCCGGCCCGGTCCGATGGACAAGGGACAGGCCGATGGCATTTCCTGCCGCTCGATGGAAATGTTCAACGCTTTCGGCTTCGCCGAAAAGATCCTCAAGCAGGGCTACTGGGTCAACGAGACGACATTCTGGAAGCCGGACCCCCGGGCACCGGAGAACATTGTCCGTAACGGCCGCATCCAGGATGTCGAGGACGGTCTCTCCGAGATGCCGCATATGATCCTCAACCAGGCCCGCGTGCACGACATGTATCTCGAGGCGATGCGCAAGTCGCCCGCCCGGCTTGAGCCCGACTACTCTCTTCAGCTGGCCGACCTGACCGTCGATCCGGCGGCTGCCGAGTATCCTGTGACGGCGACGCTCGAACGGGTCGATCCGGGACGGGAAGGCGAGACGGTCGAGGTCAAGGCGCGCTACGTCGTGGGCTGCGACGGTGCGCGCAGCGCCGTGCGCAAGGCCATCGGCCGCGAGCTTGAAGGCGATTCCGCCAACCAGGCCTGGGGTGTCATGGATGTGCTCGCCGTCACGGACTTCCCGGATATCCGCTGCAAGACCCTGATCCAGTCGGCAGGCGAGGGCAACATCATCATCATTCCGCGCGAAGGCGGCTATCTGATCCGGCTCTACATCGAGCTCGACAAGCTCAAATCAGGCGAGCGGGTTGCCGCCCGCAACATCACCGTCGACCACCTGGTCGCCGCGGCGCAACGCATCTTCCGCCCCTATTTGATCGACGGGAAGCAAGTGGTCTGGTGGTCGGTCTACGAGATCGGCCAGCGCCTGACCGACAAGTTCGACGATGTTCCCGAAAGCGAGGTTGGCTCCCGCCTGCCGCGTGTCTTCATCTGCGGCGACGCCTGTCACACCCACAGCCCGAAGGCGGGCCAGGGCATGAATGTGTCGATGGGTGACGGCTTCAATCTTGGTTGGAAACTGGCTTCGGTTATGCGGGGCCTCTGCCCGCCGGATATCCTGCATACCTATTCCGCCGAGCGTCAGGCGGTGGCGCAGGACCTGATCGACTTCGACCGGGAATGGTCGCGCATCATGAGCGAGCCGCCTGAGGCGGGCGACGGGGAGAATGGGCAGGCGCCCCGATTCCAGCGCTACTTCATCCAGCATGGCCGCTATACCGCAGGCATGTCGGTCCGGTACCGGACGTCGGAACTGACCGGCAGCAATCAGTGGCAGTCGCTTGCCTCCGGCTTCGAAATCGGGGCCCGCTTTCATTCCGCTCCGGTGGTCCGCCTTGCCGACGCCAAGCCGCTGCATCTCGGTCACGTGGTGAAGGCGGATGCGCGGTGGCGGGTGTTTGCCTTCTGCTCCGAAGAGGATCCGTCCTCGGCAGATTCCGCCATTGCCCGCCTGTGCCGGTTCCTTTCCGAGGATCCCGAATCGCCCGTGCGCCGGTTCACCCGACCCGGCCAGGATATCGACGCGGTCATCGATGTCCGCGCGATCTTGCAGCAGCAAACCCGCGACATTGCGCTTGAAGCCCTGCCGGCTTTCCTGAAACCGCAAAAAGGCCGGCTCGGCCTCGTCGACTACGAAAAGATCTTCTGCCCCGACCTCAAGAACGGACCGGATATTTTCGATGCGCGCGGTATCGACAGAGAGAAGGGATGCTTGGTGATCGTACGCCCCGACCAGTATGTCGCCCATATCCTGCCGATCGATGCCCATGACGAGCTCAAGGCTTTCTTCAATGGTTTTATGAAGGAACAGGTAAATTGAAATTGCAGCGATCAGGCCAAAGAGCGAGTTTGGCAGCGAACGATTGGTTGGGAGGTATAGTTGATATTGGGAGCAGGAATGCATTGCGGAGTACAAAAAACCCTTTCGATAACCACAAGCTTAATTCTTTAGCATGGCCGAAATTTTACCGCCTACCGCTTCTGCTGCCGCCTTTATCGGGTCGTCGTGCAGATGAGCATACCGCTGGGTCGTTGCGCTGTCGGCGTGCCCCAGCAACGCGCCAATGATCGTCAGGCTTGCACCGCCCGAGACCGCGATACTGACGAAGCTGTGCCGAAGATCGTGCATTCGGACATCATCCAGACCTGCGATGCTCCGGATGATGCGCCAGACTTTCGGTGTTCCCTCATAGTATGCGCGGCAATTGACTGCTCCTTAATGCGACGATCATGCTACGGAATCAACATGGTGACGCAGAAAGGCGTGAGCGCCCATGGAGCCGCTCTCAAAGCTAAAGCCGAAGGAGTTCAAGCCATCCGCGCCCGCAGCCCCTGCGCAAGATTGAGAGCTCCGGGTCTGCGCGCGCTATCCAATAAAGAGCCCCTCAATTCATCACAGCGCCACGAAGCACCGGCCAACCAGATCTGGCAGACACCTCAAGAACCATAACGAGCTAAGCTTTCCACCAGCTCTTCGAGCCTGATCAAGTCGGTCGTCTGCGAACTCAGTTGGCTTTCTTCCGCAAAGATCTTTCCTGCAATGAGTCCCGCTGGCGGCACAAAGTTTTGATACAGGCCAATGTGACGCATTGCGCGGAAAACAGCCAAACATGACACGGGGTCTGTCTCCTCCAAAAGCAAGAGGATGTCATCCAGGAACACTTGCTTGGAAATCCCCCAATCGTAGCGTGACCGATTGCACACTTGATTGAGCAAGGATTGGGCTATGAACGTTGGGGTAGTTTTATCTGATCTGGCACTGCTTAGAGCGGCGTGCATTCAAGTGTGTCCATAGCCTGCTGCGTTGAAGTGGTTTCTGCATTCGTCTGGTGTGTAGAGATCGCAGATATCGCCGATGGCCTGCCAGAGGCCATCGATGCTCCTGATGGCTCTCGCCCGCAGATGCGCTTTGAGCTTGGAATAGGGCCATCCGCCGCCAGGCTTCGGCTTGAGGCTGCCGGTCGCGCGCCGGGCCGCCGTCAGCTTCACCACGAAGGAGACCGAGACCCCGTAGTGACCTGCCGCCGCATGCCGCGACCTGCCCCCATCCACAAACCCGGCAATACGCTCACGATGATCAAGTGAATAGGACTTTGTCATCGCAAATCACCTCTAACTGAAGTGAATCACGAAAACTCCAGGCAGGGAATCCTTCCCGATTCAGCCAGAACGCACGCCGCTCTAAAGCCGCTAAGCGTAGCCTGATTAATGTCCGCTTTCGGACTTTCGCCCTAGAGCGCTTTATTGCAGGAATAAGGGCGCAAAGTGGTGGGCTTATCAAAATGCCGTTGAAAGGCAGCTTTGGGCCGGAAGCACCAAATATGTTTTAGCAACTTGGGCGGAAAGCGGTCGTTCACTACCTTGGGGACGAATGGCTTAAATGGGGCCGAAAACGGCGCTCCGATCATCGTTAAACATCTTCTTTCCGGACTTTGTTCCAACAAGCTGTCTGTCTGCTTCGGGGCCGGGATTTGCTCGCTGGAATGAACTCGGTCACTGACTGGGAGCGAAAATGATCTCAGGCGGATCGGCAGCGTCGGGAGATCAAACCTAATGTCAGAATGATCTGAGTTATCAGCGAATAATGAGCTCAATTGCAAGGCGGCTGCTAAAGTGCATCGAATAAGACCGAGATGAGCACAAGGCAAATGCATTGACCAAACTGCAACAGCGCCCGTTGCTTGGGCCACTCGTAAACCCTTTCGGGCGCAGCGCGCATGTGTTTGAGCTTTCTGGGACGGACCTGTTTGTAACGCAACGCGGCACAAAGTGGACGATTTCACTCGAGGAATTAGTCTGCCCTCCATCTGTTAAGAAGGGGCTGTTCGGGGCCTCGGCCGGGTTATCAACGTCCAACGGTCAGAAGTTCCTGTTGCGCGGCACTCGGCTTCCCGATGCTCGCATCTTTTCTAACGAGGTGAAGGCATCCTGGATCGACTTCAACCTCCAAGCCCTGGAGCGCGAGGCGGATCGCTTGACCCGACTCCATGCTGGAGTCGTCAATCTGGCACGGCCAGCTGCCTATCCCGCCGCCTGTGTAATCACTCCCCTCCTGAAGGATGCGAGGGCTCTGGATGCCGCGCTTCTCTCGAAACTCAACCCGGAGGCTATAGGTCCAGAAGCTGCGGCGTGTGTGGCGCGCGTCAGAAGCTTCGCAGAGAAACCAAAGACCGTAAGGTCTGCTGCGATTGACGCCTTTGTCATGAGGGAACTGGAGCGCTGGAAGGAGTTCTTCGACACCATCGAGAGCAAGCCGCTCACGCCAGAGCAGCGACTATCCGTCGTCATTGACGAAGACGCGACAC
>Ga0114910_1000835_pt1 | contig 15305 bp, 15 predicted proteins | sample MalvireepMed_908_FD_83500 | JGI IMG/M metagenome (GOLD analysis project Ga0114910, IMG submission 83500) | Marine viral communities from the Global Malaspina Expedition - Malaspina viral metaG DeepMed_908 | ecosystem: Environmental > Aquatic > Marine > Oceanic | place: Mediterranean Sea...
AGATCAAGCTGGTTGAAGATCAGGCCGACGCCGAGCGAGATCAGGATGGAGGGAATGATCAGGCTGGTGATGACCAGATAGAACAGCACGGCTGAACCGATAAAGCGTTTGCGGAAGGCCAGGCCGCCCATCACCGAGACAACGACTGTGGTGACCATCACCATCAGTCCAAGCGCCAGAGATCGCCGGAACGAGCCCCAGATGTCGCCCACGGCCTGCTGCTCGAACAGATCGTAGAACCAGTGCAGCGACACACCGTTCATCGGGAAGGTCAGCCCGCCCTTGGGGCCCTGAAACGAGAGAATGGCGATGGTGATCGTCGGTCCGTAGAGAAACAGGATGAAAAGGACGAAAAAGGCCCCCAGCACATAAAACGAGCGTCCGCGCTGTTCCGGCATCTTACAGCTCCTTCCGGATATTGACGAAGCGCAGCATGAGGCCGATCACAATCAGCACGGTGATCAACAGCACCACCGACGTCGCCGCCGCGGACGGATATCTGAGCAGTGCCACGTCGTTGGATATAAGCCGGCCGACATTGGCGGATTGTGACCCGCTCATGAAGCGCACGGTAATGAAATCCCCCATCACCAGCGTAACGACGAAGATCGAGCCGATCATGATGCCGGGCTTGGTCAGCGGCAGGATGACGTTGGTCAGAATCTGAAACCCGGTGGCGCCCCCGTCACGGGCGGCTTCCAGCAGGGATTTGTCGATCCGCATCATGGTGTTGAAGATCGGCACCACCATGAACAGCGTGTAGAGATGCACAAAGGCCAGCACCACGGCGAAATCGGAAAACAAGAGCCATTCAAGCGGCTCGTCGATCATGCCCATCGAGATGAGCGCCTGGTTGGCTATGCCGTTGCGGCCCAGAAACGGCACCCAGGAAATCATCCGGATGATGTTGGATGTCAGGAATGGCACCGTACACACCAGAAACAACACGATCTGCCAGGTCTGGGTGCGGATATGGAAAGCGAGAAAATAGGCAACCGCGAAACCGATCGCCAGACACAGCGCCCAGGAGATGATGGTGAACATGAAGGTCTTGAGAAAGACAGAATAGGTCACTGACGAGCGAAGCAGGAATTCGTAGTTGTCGAATATGAACGCCGGATAGATCGAAAATTCCGTCGCCCCCCAGAAACTCACCACACCAATCATGGCGATCGGCAGCACCAGAAAAAGCGCAAGCACAAGCACCAGCGGCGAGGCCATCAGCCAACCGGAAAGGGTATCTGAAAAGGATCGTTTCGAAGCCATCGATCACCTGAAAATCTGGTTTGAAACCCGCGCCCGGAATGGGCGCGGGGAATTTTGATATCGACTGGCGTCAGGCGGCGATGAACTCGTTCCATTTGCCGACCATGTACTGGTTTTCGTCCATGACGGCGTTCCAGCAGGCAACGGCCCCCATACGGTCCACATAGGAGCCGCCATCACGAAGTTCGCCGGCGGAGGCCAGCTTGTCGCCGGTCGGGCTGGTGATGTCGCCGGTCGCAGCCTTGCCCTCGTACCAGTAACCCCACTCGTTTTCGGACATGAACTCCTTCGAGGTTTCCGGAACAGCAGAGTAGTAGCCTTGGCGCATGAGGTAGCCACCAACCCAGCCGGAGAGGTACCAGTTGATGTACTCGTAGGCAGCTTCGAGCTCGAGGCCCGAGAGGTTGGCCGACAGGCCGATGCCGCCGCCCCAGGAGCGGTAGCCTTCCTTGAGAGGCTGATAGACACATTCAATGCCCTTGGACTTCACGGCAGTGATTGCGGGCGACCACATCGACTGGATGACAACTTCGCCGGACGCCATCAGATTGACGCTCTCGTCGAAGCTCTTCCAGAAGGCGCGGAACTGGCCGTTCTTCTTGGCCTCGGTGAAGATACCGATGGTCTTGTCGATCTCTTCCCTGGTCATGTTGCCCTTGTCGGCATATTTGATCTCGCCCATGGCTTCGCAAACCATGGCCATATCCATGATGCCGATAGACGAGATGTCGAGGATCGAGGCCTTGCCCTTGAATTCAGGGTTCAGCAGTTCGGCCCAGGTGTCGATCGGGCGGCCGATGAGGTCAGGACGGATGCCCAGCGTATCCGCATTGTAGATGGTCGGGATCAGCGTCATCCAGCCCGTGACGTCCTTGGCAAAGGTTGTGCTACCCTCACCATCAACAAAACCGACCGTGCTCGGTGCCGTACCCTGTGCGACGGTGCTTTCAGGTGTGAGCTTGCCGGTGGTGAAGATTGGCGAAATCTTGTCGAAATTCTTGATCTTGGATGTGTCCATCGCCTGCAGGTTGCCGGTGGGCCACACCTTCTTGCAGATCCAGTACTCGATGTCGGCGATATCGAAGCTCTTTGGCTGGGTGGCTGCACGCTGGGTGACGCTGTCGGAGTCCAGTGCCGTCATTTCCAGCGTGAAACCGAGATCTTCCTTCACCTTGATGGCAACATCATTGAGGTTGGACACGCCGGTGCCGAACTGACGCAGGGTTACGTCCTTGATGTTCTGGGCCCAGATCGTCGGAAACCCGGTTATTGCACCGGAACCGATGGCAGCGCCGGCGACAGCAGCGGTGCCCTTGAGCAGCGACCGGCGGCTGACGGAATTGGTTTTTGGCGTCTCAGTCATGTTCATTCTCCTTCGTGGTGATTGGCATGTTGGTGATGGTTGATAAGGATCAGCCCACCAGACGGTGTGCATCGTCCGGCTTCCAGTCGAGAAAGACCGTCTGGCCAATCTCCAAAGGTTCTTGGGAAAAGAGAGCGTCGGGAATGGTGACGCTGATCGGATTTGGATTTGCCGCCTCTCCGGCTGAATTCAGCGCGACAGAGAATGTGGTTCCAAGATATTCAATTTCCCGCACTACGGCCTGAACTCCGGCGCTGCCCTGCGGCTTGGTCCTGGCGACTGTGATCTTGTCCGAACGGATGGCCAGGTGGGATTGTCCATCGCTCATGACATTGTGCCCGCCCATGAACTGGGCGACGAATTGCGTCTGCGGACGGTTGAAGACATCCTGGGCGCTGCCAACCTGTTCGATGAGCCCATTGTTCATGACGATGATCTGGTCAGCCAGGGACAGCGCTTCATCCTGCGAGTGGGTGACATGAATGAAGGAAATCCCCAGTTCACGCTGCAACCGCTTGAGTTCCGAGCGCATGCGAAGGCGCAGAAACGGATCAAGCGCGGACAAAGGCTCATCAAGCAACAGGATCGAGGGGTTGGTGATGAGGGCACGGGCAAGCGCGACGCGCTGCTGCTGGCCACCTGACAATTGCGCGGGCAGCCGCGGCGCAAAATTCGCCATGTCCACGAGCTCAAGCAGTTTCATCGCCTGGGAAAGGCGCGCCTGTTTCTCAACACCCTTCATTTTCAAGCTGAAGGCCACATTCTCGGCGACGCTGAGATGCGGGAACAGCGCATAGTTCTGAAACATCATTGCAGTACCGCGTTCAGCCGGCGGCAAATCGGTGATGTTCTTCGAGCCGAGCAGAATGTCACCTTTGGAGACGGTTTCATGCCCGGCGATCATGCGTAACGTCGATGATTTTCCGCATCCAGACGGACCAAGCAGGCAGGTGTAGGAGTTGCCGGGAATTTTCAGCGAGATGCCATTTACGGCTATCGACTGCCCGTAGGACTTTGTAACTGCAATCAGTTCTGCCGCGGATTTGTCCGTCATGCTCTGGCTCCTTGTCTCTCCCATCAGGAGAGCAAACGCCGTGCCAGAATTTGAAACTGACTATCCTATTGATTTATTTGATACTATTTTTCGACATTGATCCCGGCCTCAACTGCTGCCTAAATTGTAGCCGTTATTTTATACGATATGCACAAAAATCGTATACAATTTCCCATTGCAAAAACAGTATGCAAATTCTAAGAGAGTTTATCAGAAACTTGTGTTTTCCAGGCATGCAACAGTGAACAAGACGCTTCGCGCTTCCCAAGACGCGCCGCTCGTAACGCCAGGGCCGGCAAGCCGGTCGGATCTGGTCGTTGCCGGGCTTCAGCGTGCGATTTTCGAACACAAGATCGCGCCGGGGACAAAACTGTCAGAGGATGAAGTCGGCGATATCTTCGGCGTCAGCCGCACCATCGTGCGCGCCGCGCTGCAGTCACTCGCCCATTCCCAGCTTGTCACCATCGAGAAAAACCGCGGTGCGTTCATCGCCAGCCCCACTCCCAGGGAAGCGCATGAGGTGTTTGAAGCGCGCGGGTTGATCGAACCGCGGGTTGCCGCCATGGCAGCGAGGCGGATGACCGATCCATCGCTTGAGGCATTGCGCGCTCATATCGAAGACGAGCACTCGGCCATGCATGCGGGCGACAAGGGCCAGGCGCTGTCGCTCTCGGGCGGATTCCACCTCAAGATTGCAGACATTGCCGGACATGACGTTTTCACCGGTTTCATTCACGCGCTGATTTCACGATCTTCGCTGATCATTGCTCTTTACTGGCGCAGGGCGGACACGACCTGCGAAAGCCATTCCCACCACGCATTGATGCAGGCCTTTGAAGCCCGCGACCCGGCAGCCGCCGAGGAAATCATGCGCAGCCATATTGTCGACCTGCATTCCGGGCTCGACTTGAGCAGCCCGAAAAATGCGCCACTGTCATTGTCGGATGCCCTGAAACCGTAGGCACTGACACCGGCCGGGCTGATTTCGCTCAATGCGCCTCCATTCGCCTAAAATAAGGGCAGACATCCAGCCAAGCAGGTTCTTCATCGAATATGCAGGCTGCCGTCGGATCTTTCTCCCCCTAAGCCCTTTTCGGCATTTGCCTCATCCCGCACAAAAATCGGCCAACAACCGCAGTTTTCCGCTTCCATATTGCAAATTTTGCGGCGCTTGGTCGGTCGTGACATTCAGGCATCCGATAGGCCACAAGTTCCGCATCCATGCCGGAAACGTTCCGGTGGAAACCTTGTCATATGGCGCATGTCTTGCTTGGTGTTTGTTGGCCGTTGCCGGAATTGCCGGCACCAAGCATCAATGACACAGAACAGAAGGCAGACACAGCATGCACAGTCGGAAAACCGCGAAGAGCTTCGAATTCTGGCAAGCCATGTTGCCGCGCGAAGCAATCACTCATGCGTTTCAGGCCCACAAGGTCTATGACGATCCGGCCATGTTCATCACATTGCGCGACGAGGCCGATTGCCTGGCCGAAGCTGAGCGGCTTGAGGCCGAAGGCCCGGAGGGAAAACCCCTCTACGGCCTGCCTTTTGCGGTCAAGGACAACATCGATGTCGCAGGCCTTCCAACCACCGCGGCCTGTGAGGAAGCTGAATATGTGCCGGCAGTATCGGCGTTCGTGGTGGCAAAGCTCGAACAAGCCGGCGCCATTTGCATTGGCAAGACCAATCTTGATCAGTTCGCCACCGGCCTTGTCGGGGTACGATCGCCCTATGGCATTCCGCGCAACAGCATCAGGGCGGATCTGATCCCCGGCGGGTCGAGTTCGGGTTCCGCGGTTGCGGTCGGCGCTGGTATCGCTGCGTTTTCGCTTGGCACAGACACCGCCGGCTCCGGCAGAGTTCCCGCCGGACTCAATGGAATAGTCGGGCTCAAGCCCAGCCTCGGCCTGCTGTCAGCGACCGGAATGATGCCGGCCTGCCGTACGCTGGATACCATCTCCATTTTCGCCGCCGAGACGGCTGACGCGGCGCTCGCCACCTCGGTCGCACAGGCCTATGACCCGGCGGATTTCATGTCACGCAGGCTTCCGATGGCCGGTATTGCGCCGGTTGGCAGAACTTTCACGGTTGGCGTTCCATTGCCCCGCCAAAGGCAATTCTTCGGCGATGTGGCCGCGCAGCAGGCCTTTGAAAGCGATCTTGCAACTCTGGCGGGGCTTGGCGGCCAGATCGAAGAAATCGATTTCGAACCCTTCCATGCGGTGGCGCGGCTGCTTTATGAAGGACCGTGGGTGGCCGAACGCTATCATGCGGTCCGCGCCCTGATCGAGAGCAACCCGTCAGCACTGCATCCGGTGACCCACAAGATCATAAGCGGGGCGTCCGAAATCTCCGCCGTGGACACCTTTGATGCAATCTACAAGCTGGCAGAGATGAAGCGGCAGGTCGCACCTTTGATCGAACGGCTGGACTGCTTTGCCGTACCGACGCTTCCATCCATCTACACCGTGGCTCAGGTCGAGGCAGATCCGGTGCAGCTCAATTCCAATCTCGGCACCTACACCAATTTCGTCAATCTGCTCGACATGGCTGCTATCTCTGTTCCGGTCGGCGAGCGGTCTGACGGACTGCCCTCTTCCCTCACCCTGATCGGAGCGGCAGGCGCCGACGCCTTTCTTGCCGGGGTGGCCCGGAGGCTGGAAAGCGGTGTGATCGAAGCCGCTGAACTCGCCGCCCGCCCGGGTGAAATCCTGATCTGTGTTGTCGGCGCACATCTGACCGGCATGCCGCTCAACCACGAACTGACGAACCGCCACGCAAGATTTGTCGGGGCCACAAGCACCGCTCCGGATTATGCGCTCTATGCGCTTTCGGGCACCGTGCCGCCAAAACCCGGCCTTGCCCGCGTCACACCCGGAAACGGCGTGTCGATCGAGGTGGAAGTCTGGGCGCTTGACGCCGCTGGCTTCGGCAGATTCGTCGATGGCGTGCCTGCCCCTCTTGGCATCGGCACGGTCCGGCTTGACAATGGATTGCTGGTCAACGGTTTCATTGCGGAAGGCATCGCCATTGAGCAGGCCACCGACATTTCCAGCTTCAGATCCTGGCGGAGCTATATTGCAAGCTGTTCCTGAATACGGTTTGAAAAGCGCTTCCAGGCGCCTTCGACATAGCCGATATGCGCCTGCATGGCCCGTTCGGCTGTGTCGCGGTCAGCCCGGACAATGGCTTCAACCACGGCGGAATGTTCAGCATGCGAGGCAGCAAGCCGGCCCGGCGTTCCAAACTGCGCACGGCGGAACGGCTGCAATCTGAGCCGCGTGTTGAACGTCAGTTCCGCCAGATAGGCATTGCCGGTTCCCTCATAGATGGCGGAATGGAACACTTCATTGGCAACCGCGTAATCGTCGCCCGCGCCTGACCGGACAAGCGATGCCATTTCTTCATGCAAGGTTTGAAAATCATGGCGCTGCCGGGCGCTCATCCTGAGCGCACTCTGTCCTGCACACATGGTCTCGAGCTGCGCCATGACGAAGAAGATACTCGCAAGCTCCTGGTCATCCGGCTTGGCCACAAGCGTTCGCCGGTGCGATGACTGAACCACCAGCCCGGTTACGCCGAGCTTGCGCAAGGCCTCCCGGACCGGTGTGCGCGAGACGTTGAACTCAACGGCCAGCCGGGTTTCATCGAGCGCGGTTCCAGGCTCGAGGTCCCCGCTCACAATCCTCCGGGCAAGCTCATGTCGGATGGTCTCGGCACTGGTAGCCATTGCGCGGAAAATCCCTCGGGCACAGATAGGTCAGGGCGTGTCTATAGCACTCACATGCGCCGCCACAACCCGCCAGCCTTCTGCCATCCTCACCCAGGTCTGCATCTGACGCCCGGTCTTGTCCGGTGCGGATCCGCGTGAAAACAGCGTCGATGCCGTGGCAAAATCATTGCCATAGGTGGTGATGACGGTACGCGACAGGCTGCGCTCCAGGCCAGCAGAGGGTCGCGCGTTTCTGAAAGCGAGTATCTCGTCCACGCCATAGAGGTTCTCGCCGACGCCATAACGGATCGTGTGCTCGCTTTGCCAGAACAGCTCGTCCAGCACCGTCACATCATTGCTGATCAATGCCTGCTCATAGCGGGTAAAAACCGCCATTACCTCAGCATGGGTTTTCGGGTCGTTGATCTTCATTGCCGGGTCATCCGGTCACGCAGATCGCGCAGGAAGGGAATGGTTTCAAACTGGTCATCCTGAACGAAGTCCCATGCGACACCCTTTGGCCGGGGAGCTGTGTTGCCGGTGACGATCAGCTCCTGCTCGGTTGCGATGAAATCAAGCGGAGAATCATGAGCCATCATGAACACCTTGCTGTCAGGCACCAGCTGCGAGGAGTGGATCGTGGTCGCCATCGGCGTTGCCGCTCCGATGATGCCAAGCTCACGGAAAATCCCGGTTTCAAGATCGGCAAAGCCTGCGCCCTTGCCGGTACGCCCGCCTCCGCGACTTACGGCGACCGAACCGACAATGCAGAAATCAAGCGGTTCCACCTCTTCAAATCCGATCCGCTCGCCATGCATCATGTAGCCTTCCGAGGTGGCGGCAAGCTCGAACGAGACTCCCTTTTTTGTGAGAACCTTGGGATCGATCCTGAGATAGGGAAACTCGCGGGTCAGATAGGGCACCGGCGCATAAAGCATCTTGCCCTCGTAAAGTGCGCGTAGCCGCAACGGAATTTGTGGCGGATCCGGATTGCACTTGACCGTTCTGGCGCATTTCCATTCCGCCGTCTGCGCCAGGTTCCAGGCAGCCTGGTCAGCACCGATGAAGTTGGGGATATGGCTCCAGGTCGGCCCCATCGCATAGCCGCCAGTGTCCAGCAGGTCCCAGACCTCGCCACGCACCGCGTCCTTGTTCTCGTCACGGCCGGACCATTTGCCTTGCTTGTTCATGCTGCTTTCTCTTCAAGTGTGGCAGCCGGAGCTGATGCATGACCATTGCCTTCCAGCCATGCGGCAACCCGCAACGCAATGTCCTCGCGCCAGGGAGCGGTGATGATCTGAACGCCGATCGGCAATTTGCTGCCCTCAAGCCACACCGGCACTGTCACCACCGGCAGGCCGACAAACGATATCGGCTGGGTGAAGACACCGAGATTGGGACGAACCGGGAGTTCCTTGCCGCCCAGCACGAAGGTCTTCTGGCCGATCAATGGCGCTACACAGGGCGTCGCGGGCGCAATCAGCACATCGACCTGTTCAAACACTGCCTGCATCTGCGAACGAAACTGACTGCGGAATTTTTGCGCCTTGGTCACCCAGGCGCCGGGGATCATCGCGCCGGCCAAAAGCCGGTCGCGCACATCCGGGTCGAAATCCGCATGCCTGGTCTTCAACCGGTCAAGATGCAGCGAAGCCCCCTCGGCCATGGTGATCAGATAGGCGCTCGCCCGGGCCAGTCCGGCATTCTCGATCTCGCGGGTTTCGCCAACGTCCAGCGCCGCGCAAATCCGGGCTACCGCGTCAAAGGCCTCGGCGTGGCCGCCTTCTTCGAAATAGCCGCCGGCCCTGGCAATGCGCAAACCGTCAAGCTTGGCGGCGGGATCGAGGGCCACCGGCGGGTCGATGCGGTCAGTGCAGACCGGGTCGGCCGAATCTGCCCCGGTCATCGCATTGTAGGACAGGGCGAGATCACCGACAGAGCGTGCCAGCGGCCCGAGATGATCAAGGCTTGCAACAAACGGGAACGAGCCACTGCGCGAAAGTCGGCCATAGGTCGGCTTCAACCCGAACAAGCCGCAAAGCGATGCCGGAACCCGGATCGACCCGTTGGTGTCCGAACCAAGCGTCAGCGGCACAAATCCGGCTGCGGCAGCGGCGCCCGACCCGCCCGAGGATCCGCCGGTCATATGCTCGGGTGCATGCGGGTTGCGCGACGGGCCGTCATGATAGTTTTCGCCGGTGAAGTCATAGGCGTATTCGCCCATGTTCAGCGCGCCCACCAGGATGGCGCCGTTTGCCTCAAGCCGTTCGATCAGCACCGCGTCCCTTGAAGCCGGTGCCATGTCACGGTTGATCTTCGAACCGGCCAGGGTTGCAATGCCTTTGACATCGAACAGGTTCTTGACCGCAAAGGGCACACCGGCCAAAGCCCCCGGATCTTCACCGCGCTTGATCCGCGCGTCGATGTCTGCCGCCCTCGCCCGTGCCCGCTCATGCGCAACAAAGGTGAAGGCGCCAATGGCCTTGTCATGGGCATCAATCTTGCCGAGGCAACTGCCGATCACTGTGCTTGCCGTAACCGATCCGCTACGCACCGCCAGGGCGATTTCAGCTGCTGTCGCGATGGTCCAATCGGTCATGGCTTGAACACCGGTGCGGGTTCCGCCTCGTCTTCCATCGGCAAGGCCAGAAGCCCGGCGGCAATGCCGCGTGCGGAGGAAAGGTGGAAGATGATGCCGGGCCGGTAGGCCGGTTCATCCGGCAGGCCAAGATAGCCCAGCATGCTTTCCGCTATCGCGTCGGCGTCGAATTCGTCCTGGCTCATGGCTGAACCTCCTTTGTCTGAAAAGCTGCGGCAAGCGCGCTCAACGGTGTTGCCCAGCCGACAATTCCGCCTTGCGCGGTGATCATCTCGATGGCGCCGGTCTTGAAGCGCTCAAAATAGCTTTCCGTTGCATCGGTGACCAGAAGGCATTCATAGCCGCGGTCATTGGCTTCGCGCATCGAGGTCTGGACGCAGACTTCGGTGGTCACGCCGGCAAAGACCAGATGGGTTATATCGGCTTCCTGCAGCCGTTCGTGCACGCCGGTGTTCCAGAACATTCCCTTTCCCGGCTTGTCGATCACCCACTCGCCTTCCACCGGCGCCAATGCCTCGACAATCTGGTTGCCGGCCTCGCCGCGTACCAGAAGCCGCCCCATCGGGCCCTCTTCGCCGATCCGCACCGAGGCGTTGCCACGTGCCACCTTGCTCGGGGGGCAATCCGACAGGTCCGGCAGATGCGCCTCGCGCGTATGGATCACAGTCAGACCCCGATCGCGGAACAAGGCAATCAGATCGGCGACTGTCGGGATGATCGCGCCAAGCCGCGAAACATCATTGCCAAGCGCAGCACCGAAGCCGCCCGGCTCGATAAAATCGCGCTGCATGTCGATTACCACCAGAGCCGTGCCGGCTTCTGAGAACTGGTAGTCATATGGCTCAGCCCTGACGTTCAGCATTGCTTCAGTGCCCCGCCATGTATTTGCCGATGGTGTTGCGGTCGGTCTCGTCGATCGGCGCCTGGTAGGTGATCTTTCCACCCGACATCACCGCCACCCGGTCTGAGAGTTCGAGGATCTCGTCCAGATCTTCCGACACCAGCAGGATCGCCGCCCCCTTGTTGCGCTGATCAATCAGCTGCGCCCGGATTTCCGCCACCGAGGCAAAGTCCAGCCCGAAACAGGGATTGGCGACTATCAGCACATTGACATCGCCTGACAGCTCCCGTGCGAGAATGGTCCTCTGCACATTGCCGCCGGACAGATTTTCGATCGGCGTCTCCGCCGATGGCGTTTTGACATGGTATTGTTCGATAAGCTTCACAGCGTTGTCACGTATGGCAGCCGGTTTCAGCCACCAGCCGATGCTCGCCATCGGCGGTTTGTCAAAGCTGCGGAAGGCAATGTTTTCCGACACGCTCATGCGTTTGACGGCAGCGTTTTTCAAAGGCTCCTCAGGCAGGCCGAACACTTTCAGATCGGCAAAGTCCTTGCGGGTTGCGTCAAAGCGCTGACCGTTGACGATTACGGCACCGTCTGTAAGGCTGCGCTGACCGGCGAGCGCCTCCACCAGTTCCGACTGGCCGTTTCCGGACACGCCGGCGATGCCCATGATCTCGCCGCCCTTGATTTTCAGATTGACAGTGTCGACCGCGCGCATGCCCTCATTGTTATCGACGCTGAGGCCGGCGATCTCCAGTGTGCTCTTGGGTTCGACCCTGGCAAGCCGCGGTGCTTTTTCACGCATCTGGGCTTCGCCGATCATCATTTTCGACATGTCGTCGGTGCTCAGATCCTGAACCGAACCACTGCCTGCGAGCTTGCCGCGCCTGAGCACAGTCACCCGGTCGGCGAACGCCGTTACCTCGCGGAACTTGTGCGTGATCATCAGCACGGTGATGTCGCCTGCCCGCGCCATGTCATGCAGCAGGCCGAGGATCTCGTCGGCCTCACCCGGCGTGAGCACCGATGTCGGCTCGTCGAGGATCAGGAAACGCTGGTTGAGATAGAGCTGCTTGAGGATCTCGAGCTTTTGTTTTTCGCCCGCCGACATGTCGGCAGCAACCGTATTGAGCGGAACCCGGAACGGCATCCGTTCCATGAAGGCCTGAAGCTCTTCCTTCTCGCGGGCCCAGTTGATCACAGCCGGCGCATCGGCGCGCGATATCACCATGTTCTCCGCAGCCGTCAGGCAGGGCACCAGCGTGAAGTGCTGATAGACCATGCCAATGCCGGATGCTTGCGCATCAGCCGGCGCCTTGATCAGCACCTCGCGATTGTCGACCAGCAACTGCCCCCTGGTCGGCTGATAGAAGCCCATAATGCATTTGACCAGCGTCGACTTGCCGGCGCCGTTCTCGCCAAGCAGGGCGTGAAATTCACCAGCGCCGACCTTGATTGAAACATCATCCAGCGCCACCAGCGATCCGAAGACCTTGGTCATCGAAACGGTTTCGAGCGAAAACGCCCCGGTTCTGCCACCGGTCAGCGGATGGGCCGAAAGATCTGCCGGGAGAGCCAGTGTGGTCATGACAGTTGCTCCATAGCGTCAAGCACCATTGCACTCGATGCCACCGCGCCAAAAACCCCGCCCTGCATCTTGATCATGTCTATGGCGGCCAGATGGTTTTCATGTTTGGTCGCGCCGCAGCCATCCTCAACCATCAGGCATTCGAAGCCCCGGTCATTGGCCTCACGCATGGTAGTGTGCACGCAGACATCGGTGGTGATGCCGGTCAGGATGATGTTGCGGATGCCTTTGACATGCAGCAGCATTTCCAGATCGGTGGCGCAGAATGAGCCTTTGCCCGGCTTGTCGATGACCGGTTCGCCGGGAAGCGGCGCCAGTTCGCCGATGATCTCCCAGCCCGGTTCGCCACGCACCAGGATTCGTCCGCATGGTCCCGGATCGCCAATGCCCGCGCCGATGCGCTGCGAGCGCCAGCGCTTGTTGGCCGGCAGGTCCGACAGGTCCGGCCGGTGACCTTCGCGGGTGTGAACGACCAGCAAGCCCTTGGCGCGTGCGGCGGCCAGCAGCGACTTGATCGGCCCGATCGGCGCGCGGGTCAGTGAGAGATCGTATCCCATCTTGTCGACATAACCGCCCGGCCCGCAGAAATCGGTCTGCATGTCGATGATGATCAGCGCCGTGTTGGCGACGCGCAAATCGCCGTCATAGGGCCAGGCATAGGGATCGGCCTTTACCGGCCCCTCAACCATTTGGGTTGCGGAGACCGCGTTCATTCAGCCGCCTCCCCGAGCTTGCTTTCACCATAGCGGCGTGTCGGGCGTTCGAACCCGCAAGACGTGCCGTCGGTGTGAACAACCTCGTCTTCCCAAGGCAGACGATAGGTCCCCGCCACCATGTCCTTCATGAAGGTATAGGGGCAATCCTGTGCGCCACCAAGGACCGCGGTGTAGCCGCGATGACCGAGCTGGTAGATATTGTTTTCAACAGACCAGTGCTTTCGCGCCTCGCGCACGAGATCGGGCCGCACTTCCGCCGTGATGATTTCGTCAACCCGGCCGGATGTCCCGTGGGCCAGGACCGCACCGTCAAAATTGACGATCATGCCCTCGCCCATGGAATCGAAAGTGCCGTCCGAGCCGCACATGCAGACATTGGCTGTCACCATCAGGTTGCTGAAGGAATTGGACAGATTGGTGAAGCGCCAGCTGTCGCGGATCGGCGCGGTGTAGCCTGCGGTCCTGAGCATGATCTCGGCTCCCTTGTAGGCGCATTCCCGCGCCATCTCCGGGAACATGCCGTCATGACAGATGATCAGCGCCAGCTTGCAGCCCTTGGGGCCCTCGATCACCGGAATACCGAGATCGCCGGGCTCCCACGGCTCTACCGGAACCCAGGGATGCAGCTTGCGGTAATAAAGCTTCACCTCGCCCTGATCATTGATCACGATGCCGGTGTTGTAGGGATTGCCGCCGGGATTGTACTCCATGATCGAGAAGCAGCCCCAGATCGAATTGTCGATGCAGGCCTTTTTGAAGGCTGCGACTTCGGGGCCATCCATCGACACCATGATCTCCGGATTGGTGTCCATCGACAGGCCGTGCAGCGCGTATTCAGGAAACACCACCAGATCCATGGTCGCCATGTTTCGCCGCGCCTTGCCCACCATCGAGACAATCTTCTCGGTCTGGCGGGCAAGGTCGTGCCGGGTCTTTACCAAAGGCAGCTGCAGTTGCACGACGCCGATAACAACGCCGTTTGGAGTCTTGTTCAAACCGCCGAGTGCGCTCATGATTTGGTCTCCTATTTCGCTATGGAAAGTTCGCCCGGTGCCGCACGGGCTGAGTTGCGCCCGCTGGCAGCAACCATGATGAAAAGCGTCAGGATGTAGGGTGCGGCATTGAAGAAGTAATAGCCCTGGCTGATACCCACCGACTGAAGCGCCGGACCAAGCGCGCCGGCCGCGCCGAAGAGAAGTGCTGCGATGATGCAGCGCAGCGGGTTCCAGCGGGCGAAGATCACAAGGGCGACAGCCATCAGCCCCTGCCCCGAGGACAGGCCTTCATTCCAGCTTCCCGGATAGGACAGCGACAGAAATGCGCCACCGATGCCGGCAAGAAAGCCGCCCGCCGCGGTTGCCAGGATCCGCACCTTGATCGGGTTGATCCCCATGGCGCGCGCCGCCGGTTCGGAATCCCCGGTCATGCGGACCACCAGCCCCACCCGCGTGTTGGCAAGTCCCCACCACATGGCAACTGCGATCAGTATACCGACGAGGAACAGCGGGTTGATCTCCAGCGCCTGCTCAAGCGCCGGATTGGAAGACCAGCCGCCGAGTGGCAGGCTTTCGAGGCGAGGCGCGGAAGGCTGGATGTAGGGCTTGCCGAAAAAGAAGGCGACCCCGGTGCCAAACGACATCATGGCAATGCCGACCGCGATGTCATTGACCTTCTTCAGGCTGCAGATCATGCCGTGCATCAGACCGAGGAACACGCCCGAAAAACCGGCGCAAAGAACGCCGAGCCAGGGCGATCCGGTGTGAAAGGAGATGGCATAGGCAACCATTGCGCCCAACACCAGATTGCCTTCAAGCCCGAGATTGATGCGGCCCGATTTCTCGGTGAGCGTCTCGCCGAGTGCGACAAAAATGAACGGTGTGGACACCCGGATGGCTCCACCCAGCATGGCAATGAGAATTGTGGTCAGGGCTTCTGCCGTCATGTCCGCTCCATGCTGATTTTGGGCTGGAAGATCGCAAAACGCCCGTACAGGCTGTCGCTGGCGAGCAGCACCACGAAAATGATGCCTTGCAGAACCAATGCGGTTGCATCGGGCATGTCCATCCGGCGCTGGATGAGACCGCCCGAGGCTTCAATGGCGCCGAACATGATCGCCACCGGCACAATCATCAAAGGATTGTGCCGCGCCAGGAACGCCACCAG